>Ga0247821_10002568_pt1 | contig 9980 bp, 10 predicted proteins | sample 13C_Glycerol_Day_FD_192481 | JGI IMG/M metagenome (GOLD analysis project Ga0247821, IMG submission 192481) | Soil microbial communities from agricultural site in Penn Yan, New York, United States - 13C_Glycerol_Day14 | ecosystem: Environmental > Terrestrial > Soil > Agricultural land | place... | reverse complement strand
CACTTCCACGGCGCCGGCTTCTCCTCCGACCAGCCGTCGGCGTGGGCCGGGCCGTCGAGCGCCAGCGCACGGCCGAGGTCCTCCAGGTGGACCTGCCAACCGGCGCCGGAGTGGCACGCCCGCTGGACCGACCTCACCCCGGCGTACCGAGGTAGTGATGTCTGACACGATCCGGCTGGAAGGAACCACGCTGAACGCGCCCGACGCGCTCGCCCTCGCCCGGTTCTACGCCGAGATCACCGGCGGAACCGCCAGCGGTACGACGCATTGGGCCGCCGTGACAGGGCCGAACGGATCCCTCGGCTTCCAGCAGGTCGACGACTTCGAGCCACCACAATGGCCCGGCAGCGACATGCGAATGCACCTCGACTTCTACGTCGACGACCTCGCCGCAACCGGCGCCCGAGTCCTTGCCGCAGGCGCCAAACTCCACGACCACCAGCCGAACTCCGACCACTGCTACGTCTACACCGACCCGGCCGGCCACCCGTTCTGCCTGTCCACGTGGGACACCGAAGCCGCAACGGCCTCGTCACTTTCTCCAGGTGATTGAGTAGCGGAAGAGGAGATGGCGGCGGAAGGTCGCGCCTGGTAGGAGGTCTGCGGCCAGGGACTGCATTTCCGGGAAGGTGACGGGTGGGGGCCACACCGTCGGGGACGGGTGTTCCCAGTGGCCCTTGACGGCGCGATGTGCCCAGCTGGCGGTGACTCCGGCCAATTCGCGCGGGAGATCGCGCGGGAGGTTCGATCGTGCGACGCCAATTACCACCAGAGCGCCGCCGGGGCGGAGCAGGTCGCGCAGGCGGCGCAGGGCGGTGCGGGCATCGACGTGGTGGATGGTGGCGACGGATCCGATCACGTCGTACGACGCCGACTCGAGCGGATACTCCAGGAAGTCTCCGTGGATGTACTCGATGTCGTCGCCGTGGCTGCGCGCCAACTCCAAGCTCGGCGTGTGCAGGTCGATCCCGGTCACCTGGGGTACGACGCCGCGCAGCTTCCGGGCCAGCATGCCCTCGCCGCAGCCGACATCCAGCGCGCGTTCGGCGCCGGGCGGAACGGCCTGGAGGATCTGCGGGTGGTAGTGAATGTTGTGGTTCCACGGCTCCCGCATCCGGCTCACTTCCGGCCGAGTGCCGCGTCGATCGCGGCCGTCAGCACCTGGTCGTCGTCGGCCTGCCAGGTGTGGTCCTGCGGGCACGTCCAGTTGTCCGGCTCCGGCGGGATCACGCACCCGAACAGCCGCACCTTGCCGGCTGCCGCCGCCGCCCGCGCGATCGGGGTCGGCAGCCCGTACAGGATCGGCACTCCTCGTTGCCCACAGACCGGGCAGGCAGGTGCGTTCGCCATAAGCCCAAGGTACGTCACCACCCGTCCACCGACGCCTGATGCCGTCGGCAACGGCGCCGGGCAGCTCCCCGGAGGGAACTGCCCGGCGTCATGAGAAGTAGCTCCGCAGTACCGGCCTGGTGAGGCATGGTCAGTACTGCGCAGCCGCCTAGTTGGCTTCTTTCGTCGCCCAGTAGTGCCATTGCGGGGACGCGACTGGGGAGCGAGCCAGCCCGTCCGGCCAGGTGGCCGGGAGGTCGTGACTCCGCGCCGCGTAGAGAATCACCTCCGATGCGGTCCGGTCCCCGCGGACGGTGACCCGGGCGGCGGTCTCGGCACGCATGTCGGTGAGGTAGTGGATCGCCGGCAGGAACTCGGCGCTCAGCCGTGCGCTGAGCCGGCCGACGGGTTCGTCGTCGAGCCGGACCTCGACCACGATCCGGTGCCGGTCCTGAATGCTGTCCTCCTCCTCGATCGCGTGCATGGTGGCGTACGCCCAGCATTCGCCTTCCGCGCGGAAGAACGGCGCCAGGATGTCGGGATGCACCTCGCTGCCCGGCACCACGATGCCGCTGCCGGCCGGCAGCAGGTGGAAACTGCCTGGCGGGGGCAGATTCACCGGCACGAGCATGTGCGGCTGCCCGAGGGCGACCGCGACGCTCGCGTGGAACTCGGTGCCCTGGGGTCCGTTGCCGCCGGCGTCCGCTCCCTCCCAGTTCGCCGCCGTCCACTCGCTGACCCACAGGTGGCACGGCACCTGCGGTTGCAGGCCTTGCGCCACCAGTTCTGACAGCACCGGGTGGTACCGGTGCGCGTCGTCCCTCGGCAGATAGCCGACAACCTTGCCCTGCACCCGGACGGCGATCGACCGCGGGTCGAAACGGTTGTGCGGTTCCGGGACGAGGTCCGCCTCGGTGTCCAGATCTGCGCCGCGCGCCGGGATGGGGTCCGGGAACAGGCTACGGATCGCCTGCTCGTGCGGGGCCTCCCGCACGACTTCCTGACCGCACCACAAAGCGTCGCCCCACAGACTGAACGGAATCAGTTCCATGTGCCCTCCAGTCCTCACTGTCCGGCTTCTACCCGGCTCATCTCTTCCAGGGGCCTGGCCGTTACACCCAGTGAGCGTATGAAAACTAAGATGCCCAGTGAAGAGCCGTTTCACGCATGGTGCAAGAGTCTGATACGCAAAGGTATCCGCCGGTCCGGACTGTGGACGCGAATCGTCTTGTGCAGCGAGCGAATCGGCGAAGATCGTGCAAATGCACGGGAAGGAACACCATGCAGGGCAGTAGTTCAGTGGCTCGATCGACAGTATCGACTGTTGACGCCGAAGCGATCGAGGCCGCCATCAAGCGCTTGGACGGCGTCGCCGTCCGTACACCGTTGCAGCGCAATCTCCGCCTCTCCGAGCGCACCGGGGCGCAGATCTGGCTGAAGCGGGAGGACCTGCAGATCGGGCGTTCCTACAAGCTTCGCGGTGCGTACAACCTGATCGCGCAGCTCGACGACACCGCCAAGGCCGCGGGCGTGGTGTGCGCGAGTGCAGGCAATCATGGTCAGGGGCTGGCGTATTCGTGCCACATCCTCGGCGTGCACGGCAAGGTGTACGTGCCGCGGACGACGCCGCGCCAGAAGCGGGACCGGATCGCGGCGCTCGGCGGCAAGCAGATCCAGGTGATCGTCACCGGCGACACGTACGACGACGCGGCGGCCGCGGCGATCGCGGAGGCGTCGGCGACCGGCGCGACGATGGTGCCGGCGTTCGACGACCCGAGAACCGTTGCGGGACAAGGGACTGTCGCCGTCGAGCTGGTGGAGCAGCTCGGCCACGCCCCCGACGTGCTCGTGGTCCCGGTCGGTGGCGGCGGTCTCGTTGCAGGGGTTGCAACGTGGATCGCCGAGCGGCATCCCGGCGTACGCATCGTCGGCGTGGAGCCGGGTGGCGCGGCGAGTATGGCGGCGGCCCTTGCGGCCGGCAAGCCTGTCACATTGCCGCACCTGGACAGTTTCGTCGACGGCGCCGCCGTGCGCCGCGTCGGCGACGTGACGCTCCCGCTGGTGCGAGCCGCCGGTGTGGAGCTGATGTCGGTGCCCGAGGGGCTCGTCTGCTCGGAGATGCTCGCGCTCTACCAGACCGACGGACTGATCGCCGAGCCCGCGGGCGCTTTGTCGACAAGTGCCCTGGGCAACGGTCTCGACGTCCGTCCGGGCGAGACCGTGGTGTGTCTGCTGTCCGGCGGGAACAACGATGTCAGCCGGTACGGCGAGATCCTCGAGCGATCGCTCGTGTACGAAGGGCTGAAGCACTACTTCCTGGTGACGTTCCCGCAGGAGCCGGGTGCGCTGCGGGCGTTCCTCGACGAGACGCTCGGGCCGGACGACGACATCACGCTGTTCGAGTACGTGAAGCGCAACAACCGCGAGACCGGTGTCGCCCTGGTGGGCATCGAGATCAGCAGCCGGGACGACCTCCCGCTGCTGCTGTCGCGGATGGAGGCCGCCCCACTCGACATCGAGCGCATCAACCCGAACTCCCCCGAGTTCCGGTACCTGATCTGAGCGTCAGTGCTTGGAGTGCTTCGGATGCCGCGGATCGTGCGGATGCGTCCCGTCGTCCCAGCTCTCGTCGCGAACCGGCTGCTCGTCCATGGCACCGGCCTTGCCGTCGCGACTCATGGTGCCGTCGGTGTTGTCGTCCGGCCACAGGTTCTGGGCCTCGTTGCGGTGCTCGTCGGCCTCCCTGCGGGCACCGGCGGCCGCGTCGCGCCGCTCGCTCGCCCCGGCGGACAGGCGGCGTGCCTCGGCAGCCTTCTCGTCGGCGATCGCCTGCGCCTTGCGGGCCCTGGCGTCGACCTCGTCGGCCGCGGCCTGCTGCCGCTCGGCGTGCATCGCGCTCATCCTGGCCTGCTGCTCGTGCTCGTAGGCCTCCTGCCGCTGACGTTCACTGCGGCGCTTCGACATCGCACCCGCGATCAGTGCGATCACGATGACCAGCACGGCGGCTGCGACGACGATCCAGACAACAGTCATTCCGTCCATCGGTCCTCCCTAGGCTCGATGATCAGAACCACCGGTACCCGGAGCCGTCGCCGCCTAACGCCGTACGCACTCAGACCAGGCCGCGCCGCGCCGCCCACACGATGGCTTCGATCGCGGTACTGAACCCGAGCCGGTCACAGATCAACCGGGTTCGCCGGCGCACCGTGCGCTCGGACAGCTCGAGCCGGCGCGCAACACCGTCCACCGGCAACCCGGTGGCGAGCAGCCGCAGCAGCTGCAGGTCGTCATGACTGATCTCGCGCGGCGGCACCCTCCGGGCGAGCGGTCGGAATTCCTGGGAGAGGACGGTCATACGGATCACCTGGTTCCGAAAACCCGGGACTCGGCGGCGTCCCAGTCGGCCGGTTTGCCCTGCGGGGCGTAGCGCCGCAGAGAATGGGTGGACCGGACCAGGGCGCGCATCGCGCGCAGGTCCGGGAAGGGCTCGCCGAGGGCGCGAGCCTGGACGAGGACGTTGCCCAGCGCGGAGGCCTCGACCGGTCCGGCGAGCACGGGGACGCCGCAGGCGTCGGCGGTGAGCTGGCAGAGCAGTTCGTTCTGCGATCCGCCGCCGATCACGTGCAGGACGTCGACGTCCCGGTCGGCGATCGTCTGCGCGGACCGCAGGGTACGGCGATACGCGAGGGCGAGGCTCTCCAGGATGCAGCGGACCACCGCCCCACGGGACCGCGGCGCGTCCTGCCCGGTGGCCCGGCAGTGCTCCTCGATCCGCGCCGGCATGTTGCCCGGGGCAAGGAACTCGGGCGCGTCCGGATCGATCAGTACGACGAACGGCGGCGCCTCGGCGGCGTCCCGCAGCAGACCGGCGAGGTCGTCGTCACCCCAGACCCGCTGGCATTCCTGCAGGATCCACAGCCCCATCACGTTGCGCAGGAACCGGATCCGCCCGTCCACGCCGCCTTCGTTGGTGAAGTTGGCCTCCCGCGCCGCATCCGTCAGCACCGGCGCGTCGAGCTCGAGCCCGACCAGCGACCACGTCCCGGACGAGATGTACGCGAACCGATCGTCCGCGGCAGGCACCGCGACCACAGCAGATGCCGTGTCATGCGATCCCACGGCAACCACCGGAATCCCCGGCGCCAGCCCAGTTTCGTCCGGCAACGCGGTCCCGATCACGTCACCGGGCTCCCACAGCCGCGGAAACACCCGCCGCGGCAAGCCGCCACCCGAACGCGCACCCCCGACCCGAGCAGGCACCCGCGCGATCAGCTCATCGCTCCAGTCCCGGCCCGACACGTCGTACAGCTGGGTAGTTGATGCGTTGGTCCGCTCGACCCCGATCTCTCCCGTCAGCCAGTACGCCAGCAGGTCCGGGATCATCAGCAAGGTGGCAGCGTCGGCCGGCAGTTCCTCGGCAGCGAGTTGGTAGATGGTGTTGAAGGGCAGCTGCTGCAGCCCGGTCACGGCGTACAACTCAGCGGCGGAGATCGTCGAGAGCAGGCGCTCCATCACCCCGTCGGTGCGGGAGTCGCGATAGTGAACAGGATTGCCGAGCAGACGACCGTGGGCGTCGAGCAGGCCATAGTCGACCGCCCAGGAATCGATGCCGACGCTGTCGATCCGGCCGGCGAGGTGGAGGCCGTCCAGTACGGAGCGGTACAGGTGAAGGAGGTCCCAGTGGAGGGTGCCGTGGACGCGCACCGGGCCGTTCCAGAAGCGGTTCAGCTCGCGTAACTCGAGCACCTCGGGACCGACCGAGCCGAGCATCACCCGCCCGCTCGACGCGCCCAGGTCCACCGCGGCGACCCGCTTCACGGCGCGACCACCGTGAGGTCGAGGTGCAGGAGATCGGCGACCGCGGCCAGATCCGCGGCGCGGTGGCCCGTCCCGAGCGCCCAGTGGTGCGCGACCCCGGACGCCGACCACGCGTCGGTCCATTCGCCGGGATCGCACCCGAAGTCGACCCGCGACGTCGTGTTCCCGATCTGCAGCAGCGGTCCCGGTACGACGGTGCCCTCGGAGGCGATCAGGTTGAACGACCCGTCGCGCCGCTGGCCCAGCCCGCACAGCGTCACCGGACCCTGCTGTACGTCGAACTCCACCGACACGCCCCACCCGCGCTTGCCGTGGTACACGCCGAGCCCGCGCAGCAACGGTTTCCGGGCCGAGATCGCCAGGTGCGCCGGCCCGTCGTGGCCCATCTCGACGACGTTGTCGCGGAAGTTCAGCGCCTGCAGTTCGGTGAAGGAACCGCCCGCGCCGAGCCGGTCCATCACAAGCATCGCCAGCGATGTGCGCAGCTCGTACTCGCCGGCCGCCGGCACACCCCTTGCCGTCAGCAACGAAGCGCCGAGGATCATCCCGGCCGCGATCCGCTCGTGCGTCTCGCCGTCCAGCCCGCGGTGGTAGTAGGCCAGCGAGTCGAGGGCGAAGTCCTCGACCAGCCGGTCCAGCGCGACCGACACCGTCGCACCCCAGCGGAAGTCCTCGAGCTTCACCGAGTCGTCGAGCTCGAAGAGCTCACCCGCCAGCCCCATCCGGGCGGACGTCTCCGTCTCCGTGACCTGCTCCACCCGCACCCGCAGGTCGTCGATCTCCAGGATCTCCACATGCCCGCCGAGTTGCGCGGACACCAGGGTCGGGTCGGTGACGACGTCCATCATGCCCGGGTACAGGTGGCCGAGCAGGCCGTGCCGTCCGTGCCGCAACGCCGCCCGCACACCGGCGGCGCGGATCCACCGGTCGATCCGCGCCCAGGCCCGCTCGTCCTCGAGGTATCCCGAGACCGAGCGGAAGTCGATCCCGCACCGCTCGAACGCGTTCGCCATCTCGGGCAGCGGGCACGCCCCGCAGTACGCCAGCCAGGCGCCGGTGTCGAACGAGGCATGATCCATCGCCTCCGTCGGCTGCAAGTTCAGCAGCAGCACCGGCGCGCCGCTGCGCTGCGCGACCGGCACCAGCATCGACGCCGTCATGTACGTCGTGAGGAAGCCGACGATCAGGTCGCAGTCGGCCACCCGCAGCTTCTCGGCGGCCACCGCGCCCTCCTGCGCGTCGGAGATGAACCCGACGTCGACCACCTCGCAGTCGAGCGCCGCGAACCGCTCGGACACCCGCCGCGCGGAAGCCTGCAACTGTGGCAGCAGGTCCGGGAACTGCGGCCAGTACGCACCCAGCCCGCCGGCGACCAGACCGATCCGGGTCCGGCGTGGCGTGATCCGTTGCAGACCCTGGTGGGCGGCGGGCTCGGACATCCGGCAACTCCTAACGCAGGAAGGCGGCAGCCACGCCGGCGTCGACGGGCACATGCAGACCGGTCGTGTGCGTCAGGTCGCCGCCGGTCAGTGCGAACACCGCGGCCGCGACGTTCTCCGGCAGCACCTCCCGCTTGAGCAGGGTCCGCTGCGCGTAGTACGCACCGAGCTCCTCCTCCGGTACGCCGTACACCGCGGCCCGCTTCGCGCCCCAGCCGCCCGCGAAGATCCCGGAGCCGCGGACGACGCCGTCGGGGTTCACGCCGTTGACCCTGACCCCGTACTCGCCGAGCTCGGCCGCGAGCAGCCGGACCTGGTGCGCCTGATCCGCCTTGGCCGATCCGTAGGCGACGTTGTTCGGCCCGGCGAACACCGAGTTCTTGCTGGAGATGTAGACGATGTCGCCGCCCATGCCCTGGTCGATCAGCACCTTTGCGGCGGCCCGCGACACCAGGAACGAGCCCTTGGCCATCACGTCGTGCTGCAGGTCCCAGTCCCGTTCGGTGGTGTCCAGCAGCGACTTCGAGATCGACAGACCCGCGTTGTTGACGATCAGGTCGACGCCGCCGAAGGCCAGCACCGCCTGCCGCAACGCCGCCTCGACCGCGTCCGCCGACGACACGTCCGCACCGACCGCAACCGCCACGTCGGACGACCCGATCTCCTTCGCCACCGCCTCGGCCGCCGCGAGATCCAGGTCCGCGACCACGACGCAGGCGCCTTCCGCGGCGAGCCGCTGGGCGATCGCCTTGCCGATCCCCGAGCCGCCGCCGGTCACGAAGGCGACCCGGGTGGCCAGCGGCTTCGGCTTCGGCATCCGCTGCAGCTTCGCCTCTTCGAGCGCCCAGTACTCGATCCGGAACTTCTCCCGCTCGTCGATCGGCGCGTACGTCGACACTGCCTCGGCACCGCGCATCACGTTGATCGCGTTCACGTAGAACTCGCCGGCCACCCGCGCGGTCTGCTTGTCCTTGCCGAAGCTGAACATCCCGACCCCCGGCACCAGCACGATCGCCGGATCCGCACCGCGCATCGCCGGGCTGTCCGCCTCGGCGTGCCGGTCGTAGTACGCCGCATAGTCCTCGCGGTACGCCGCGTGCAGCTCCTTCAGCCGCGCGACCGCGTCCTCGAGCGGCGCATTCGCCGGCAGGTCCAGCACCAGCGGGCGAACCTTCGTCCGCAGGAAGTGGTCCGGGCAGGACGTCCCGAGCGCGGCCAGCTCGGCCAGCTTCTCGCGGGCGGTGAACTCGAGCACGACCTCGGAGTCGTTGAAGTGGCCGACCTGCGGTTTGTCCGTCGACGCCAGCCCACGGATCACCGGCGCCAGCGCGGCTGCCTTCAGCTGCCGCTCCGCCGGGTCGAGCGGCTCGAATCCGGCAACCACGGCGCCGAACGGCTCAGCGGCGCCACGGTCGGCGAGGAAGCGCTCCGCCGTACGGATGATGTCGAGGGAGTTGGCCTCGCACTCCTCGGACGTGTTGCCCCACGCCGTGATGCCGTGGCCGCCCAGGACGCAGCCGATCGCCTGCGGGTTGTCGCGCTTGACCGCGGCGATGTCCAGCCCGAGCTGGAAGCCGGGCCGCCGCCACGGCACCCACACGACGCGATCGCCGAAGCACTCCGCGGTGAGCTTCTCGCCGTCGGCCGCGGTCGCCAGCGCGATCCCGGAGTCCGGGTGCAGGTGGTCGACATGAGGGGCATCGACCAGTCCGTGCATCGCGGTGTCGATCGACGGCGCCGCGCCGCCCTTGCCGTGCAGGCAGTAGTCGAACGCGGCGACCATCTCGTCCTCACGCTCGACACCCGGATAGGTGTCGACCAGCGCGTTCAGCCGGTCGAGCCGCAGCACGGCGAGACCCGCTGCCGTCAACGTGCCGAGATCACCACCGGAACCCTTGACCCACACCAGGTCAACGGGCTCCTGGGTGACCGGATCGGTCGCCGTCCCCTTGGCGGACGTGTTTCCGCCCGCATAGTTGGTGTTGCGCGGATCGGCACCCAGTCGGTTGCTGCGCGCAACGAGTTCGGCCGCAGTGTCGCTCACTCTCATGCTCCCCATCCGGCCTGCTGACCGCCGACGCGGTTCTTGGTGATCTGCTCGAAGTACCCGCTGCGCTTGTACGCCGTGACCGGGTCGGGATCCAGCCCCTGGGACTCGCGCAGGTCGGCGAGCAGCGGGCGGACGTCGGTGTTGTACGCGTCCATCAGCGCCGCGTTCGCACCGAGTACGTCACCCGACTGCTGGGCGGCGCGCAGTACGTCGCGGTCCACCAGGAGCGCCTTCGCGGTGGCTTCCTGGACGTTCATCACCGAGCGGATGATCGCGGGGATCTTCTCCTCGATGTTGTGGCACTGGTCGAGCATGAACGCGATCCCGCGGTCCGGGTCGAGCGC
>Ga0247821_10002567_pt1 | contig 9981 bp, 11 predicted proteins | sample 13C_Glycerol_Day_FD_192481 | JGI IMG/M metagenome (GOLD analysis project Ga0247821, IMG submission 192481) | Soil microbial communities from agricultural site in Penn Yan, New York, United States - 13C_Glycerol_Day14 | ecosystem: Environmental > Terrestrial > Soil > Agricultural land | place... | reverse complement strand
CGCCGGCGCCGAGGCGCGCCTGCGCGAGCTGTGCGCCGGGCACGGCGAGCTCGAGGTGGTCTCCAACGCGCCGTCTGGCCCGGTCCCGCAGGGCAACCCGCTGGTGGCCGCGCTGCGCGGCGCGGCGGGCGGCGCGCTCGAGCCCAAGCAGGCGTGGACGCCGGTGGCGGAGTTCGGCCAGGCCGGCCTCGAGGCCGTGAACTTCGGCCCGGGCGACCCCGCGCAGGCGCACAAGCGCGAGGAGTCGATCGCCGTGGCCGCGCTGGCCGGCGCCTATCGCGTGCTCGGGGAGCTGGCGGCCGCATGAGGCTCTCCCCCGTCCTCACCGGCCTGCGCTCCTACCCGTTCCTTGCGCTCACCGAGGCCAAGCAACGGATCGCCGCGTCCGGCGTCCCGCTCGTCGACTTCGGGATCGGCGAGCCGCGCGAGGAGACGCCGGCCTTCATCCGCGAGGCGCTGGCGTCGTCGATCGCCGCACGCTCGACTTACCCCGCGGCGGACGGGCTGCCGGAGCTGCGGATCGCGGTCGCGGGCTGGGTGCGGCGGCGCTTCGGCGTCGCGCTCGACCCCGACGCCGAGGTCGTGCCCACGCTCGGCTCCAAGGAGGCGATCTTCCACCTCGCCCAGGTGCTCGACGGCGACGAGGTCGTGGTGCCGACCCCCGGCTACCCGGTCCCCGAGCGCGGGGCCCGCTTCGCCGGCAAGGCCGTGCTCGACCTGCCGCTGCGCGCGGAGGACGCCTTCCTCCCCGACCTCGACGCGATCCCGCCGGAGCGCTGGGACCGCGTGGCGATCCTGTGGCTGAACTACCCCAACAACCCGACCGCCGCGACCGCCCCGCCGGAGTTCTACGAGCGTGCCGCGGCGCTGGCGCGGCGGCACGACTTCGTGCTGGCCTCCGACGAGGCCTACTCCGAGATCTACTTCGGCGACGACCCTCCCGGCTCGGCGCTGCAGGTGTCCGACCGCACGAACGTCGCGGTGTTCAACACGCTCTCCAAGCGCTCGTCGATGCCGGGCTACCGCGCGGGCTTCGTGGCCGGCGACCCGGAGCTGATCGCCGCGCTGCGCCGCTACCGGCCCAACGTCGGCACGGCGCCGCAGGAGTTCGTGCAGCGCGCCGCGATAGCGGCGTGGTCCGACGAGGCGCACGTCGAGGACGTGCGCGGGCTCTACCGTGCCAAGCGCGACGTGCTGACGCCGGTGCTCGAGGCGGCCGGCCTGCGCCACGCCGGAGGCGACGCCACGTTCTTCCTGTGGCTGGACGCCGGCCCCGACGCCGACGCGCTCGCCGCCGGGCTTCTGGAGCGCGGCGTCGTGCTCGCCCCCGGGTCGATGTTCGGGCCGCCCGGTGAGGGCTACCTGCGGCTGGCGCTCGTGCCGACGCTCGAGGAGTGCGAGCGCGCCGCCGCGACGCTCGCCGACGCGCTCACTGGTTGGCGTGCAGCGCCGCGTTGAGGCCGGCCCAGGTGCCGGTCCGCGGCAGCGCCTCGACCGCGCCGGTGCGTGAGTTGCGGCGGAACAGGAGGCCGTCGGCGCCGCTCAGCTCGCGCGCCTTGACGACCTCGCCGTCCGGCAGGGCGACGAGCGTGCCGGCGGTGAGGTAGAGCCCCGCCTCGACGATGCAGTCGTCGCCCAGCGCGATCCCGAGGCCGGAGTTCGCGCCCAGCAGGCAGCGCTCGCCGATCGAGATCACGGTGGTGCCGCCGCCCGACAGCGTGCCCATGATCGACGCGCCGCCCCCGATGTCGGAGCCGTCGCCGACCACCACCCCGGCGCTGATTCGGCCCTCGACCATCGACGCACCGAGCGTCCCGGCGTTGAAGTTCACGAAGCCCTCGTGCATCACGGTCGTGCCCGCCGCGAGGTGCGCGCCGAGGCGCACGCGGTCGGCGTCGGCGATGCGCACCCCGGTCGGCGCCACGTAGTCGGTCATGCGCGGGAACTTGTCGATCGAGTGGACCTCGAGCGGGATCCGGGCAGCGCGGAACCGCAGGCGTGCCGGCGCGAGCTCGGCCGGGTCCACCGGCCCCTGCGTCGTCCAGGCGACGTTGTTGAGCAGCCCGAAGACCCCGTCGAGGGAGATCTCATGGGGCCGCGCCAGCCGATGCGAGAGCAGGTGCAGGCGCAGGTAGACGTCGTGCGGCTCGGTGGGCGCCGCTTGGAGGTCGTCGAGCACCACGGCGACCGCGGCCGTGCGCACGCCACGGCGCGCGTCGGCGCCGATGGAGGCGGCCAGCTCCGCGCCGCCCAGGGCCTCGGCCTCGGCGGCGTCGAGCTCGCGCGTGCCGGGCCCGCCGGGGGCGTCCGCGAGCCCGAGGCGGGGCTGCGGGAAGAACGCGTCGAGCACCCGGTCGCCCGGCTCGGCCAGCGTGGCCAGCCCGACGCCCCAGGCGCCCTCGTCGGCGGCGCCGTCGGTCATGGGACGCGCCAGGCTAGCGGCTCGGCGCGCCTCACAGCGCCTTGAGCGCGGCCACCAGCTCCGGGCTGAGCTCACCCGCATACACGGGCAGCGCCCAGCCGGTGAGCTCGACGTCCAGGTCGGGGCCGACGGCGACCTCGAGCTCGCCGCCGTCGAGACGGACGGTCACCGGCGGCGCGCCGCCGTCCAGGACGTGCGCGATCGCCGCCCCGCAGGCGCCGGTGCCCGAGGACAGCGTCTCCCCCACCCCGCGCTCGAAGATCCGCGCCCGGACGCGGCCGGGTCCCTCGGCATGCCAGAAGGACACGTTGGTCCGCTGCGGGAACAGCGCGGCGCGCTCGAACTGCGGCCCGAGGGCGGGAAGGTCGAGCGCCTCGAGCTCGGCGGGGTCGGCCACGTGCACGGCGCACTGGGGGTTGCCGATCGCCACGTGGCGGAACGCCCACGTGCGCCCGCCGGCCTCGAGCTCGCCGCGGCCGTCGGCGGGTCCGGCCGGGAAGGCGGCGGAGGCGAGCGCCGCGCGCCCCATCGCGACGCGGCAGGTGTCCGGGCCGGTGATCGTCGGGCGGATCACGCCGGCGACGGTGGAGACCGCGAACGTGTCGGCGTCCGTCCATCCGCGGTGGCGCAGGTAGAGGATCGCCTCGCGGGCGCCGTTGCCCGACAGCTCGGCCTCGGAGCCGTCGGGATTGAAGATCCGCAGGCGGGCCACGACGTCGTCCGTGCCGGGCGCCGAGAGCTCGAGCACGCCGTCGCCGCCCGGGCCGGTGTGGCGGTCGCACAGGCGCCGGACGCGCTCGGGGGTGAGCGCGAACGGCAGCGCTGCCGCCTCCACGATCAGGTAGTCGTTGCCCAGCGCCTGCCACTTCTCGAAGCGCACGGCGGCAGATCATGCCCGAAGCGCGGCGTGCAGCTCCTCGGCGACGTCGGCGGGATCGCGGCCGGTCACGTCGATCACGCGGACGCCGGGCAGCTTGCGCATCCAGGTGAGCTGGCGCTTGGCATAGCGGCGCGTGCGGACCTTCATGGCGTCGACGTCGCCGCGCAGCAGCTCCTCGAAGCCGAGCGCGCGCCTCGCCGTGGGCGACGCGCCCGCCGCGGCCGCGGCGCGCACCTCGTCGACCGCGCCGGCGGCGACCATGGCGTCCACCCGCGCCTCGATGCGGGCGCCGAGCGCGGCCCGGTCCATGGTAAGCCCGGCGAGCAGCGTCGGGTGGCGGGTGTCCCGGGTCCACAGCCGTGAGGTCGCGTCACCCGGCGCCGGCGGCGGGGTCGCGCCGGACTCGGCCAGCTCGAGCGCGCGCACGATCCGCTGCGAGTCGGTCGGCGCGACGCCGGCGGCCGCCTCGGGAGCGCGCGCGGCCAGCTCGGCGTGCAGCGCGGCGGGGCCGCGGGCCGCCAGCTCGCGCGTCCAGCGGGCGCGCACCGCGGGGTCCGGCGGCGGGCGCAGGTCGAGCTCGGCGAGCGCGGCACGCAGGTAGAGGCCGGTGCCGCCGACGACGAGCGGCCGGCGGCCGGCGTCGAGCAGCGCGTCGATCTCGGCGTGGGCGCGCCGGGCGTAGGCGCCGGCGCTGCAGGTCTGGTCGACCGGCACGAAGCCGGCGAGACGGTGCTCGAGGCGTGCGCGATCGGCCGCCGTCGGAGCGCCCGTCAGGGTCTCGAGCCCGGCGTAGACCTGGAGCGCGTCGGCCGACACGGCGACCGGGTCCTCGCCCTCCGCGCGCAGGCGCTCCGCCAGTGCGAGCGCCACGTCGCTCTTGCCCACGCCCGTGGGTCCGAAGATCGCGACCACGACCGGCGCCGGCACGTTGCGGATTATGGTCGCGGCGGCAGTATCGTCCTCCCTGATGCCCGTCCGCGCCGGCACCGGCCTGTCCACGCTGCCCGATCCCTACGCCGGCGCCGAGGAGGCCGCGGCGGCCGCGCGCGCCGGACTGGACGGCGGCGGCTGCGACCTCGCCGTCCTGTTCGCCTCGGGCACCCACCTCGCCGCCCCCGAGACGACGCTCGCGGCGGTCCAGGAGGTGCTCGCGCCCGGACAGCTGATCGGCTGCGGCGCCGCCGGCGTGCTCGCCGGCGGCCAGGAGATCGAGGAGGGCACCGGCGTGGCGGTGTGGGCGGCGTCCCTGGGCGAGGGCTCGGCCGGCGCGTTCCACGCCACCGTCGAGCCGCTCGAGGACGAGGGCGGCGGCGAGCTCACCGGGATGCCCGACCTCGACGGCGCCGCCGGCGTGGTCCTGCTCGCCGACCCGTACACCTTCCCCACCGACCCGGTCCTGCGCTTCCTCTCCGAGCGCACGCCGATGCTTCCGCTCCTCGGCGGCCTCGCCTCCGGGCGCTCGGCCGCGGGCGGCGGCGTGCTGTTCCTCGGCGACGAGGTGATCGCCGAGGGCGCCGTCGGCGTGCGCTTCGACGGGGTCGAGATGCTGCCGTGCGTCTCGCAGGGCGCCGCGCCGATCGGTCCGGAGCTGACCATCACCTCCGCCGAGGGCAACGTCATCTCCGAGCTCGCCGGCCAGCCGGCGCTCTCGCGGCTGCGCGAGGCGATCGAGGCCCTCTCCGACGCGGAGCGCGGGCTCGTCGACGGCGGCCTGCTGATGGGCATCGTCATCGACCCCAACAAGCCGGAGTACGAGCACGGCGACTTCCTCGTCCGCGGGCTCGCGGGCGCCGACCCGTACAGCGGCCGCATCGTCGTCGGCACCGACGTGCGTCCCGGCCAGGTGGTGCGGCTGCACGCCCGCGACGCCGCCAGCGCCGACCGCGACCTCCGCGAGGCCCTCGGCATCCGCATGCGCGCCCTCGGCGGGCGTGTCCCCGCAGGCGCGCTGGTGTTCGCCTGCAACGGTCGCGGCGAGGCGATGTTCGGCTGCCCGGACCACGACGCCGCCGCGATCGAGCGCGAGCTGGCTGGCGCTCCCGCCGCCGGCTTCTTCGCCGCGGGCGAGATCGGCCCGGTGGGCGGCGAGTACTTCCTGCACGGCTTCACCGCCACGGTGGCGGTGTTCGGCCCGTGACGGGCCCGGGTCGGCACGCGCCCGGCTGGAGCGCCGCGCGGGCGGGGTCCGGCCGGTGAACCTCGCCGGGCGCGAGGCCCTCGTCACGGGCGCCACGGGGGGGCTCGGCCACGCGATCGCGCGGGCGCTCGCCGCGCGCGGCGCGCGCCTCGTCCTGAGCGGGCGTCGTACGGAGGCGCTCGAGTCGCTCGCGTCCGAGCTCGGCGCGCGAGCGGTGGCCTGCGACCTCGCCGATCCCGCCGCGGTGGATCGCCTGATCACGGAGGCCGGCGCCATCGACGTGCTGGTGGCCAACGCCGGCATCCCGGCCAGCGGCCGCATCGACCGCTTCTCGGTCGAGGACCTCGACCGGGCGCTGGCCGTCAACCTGCGCGCCCCGATGGTCCTCGCCAAGCGGCTGGCCGAGGGGATGGCCGCCCGCGGCGGTGGGCACATCGTGTTCATGTCCTCGATGGCCGGGAAGGCCGCCAGCCCCGGCGGCTCGCTGTACTCGGCGACGAAGTTCGGCCTGCGCGGGTTCTCCCAGGGCCTGCGGGAGGACCTGCGCCCGATGGGCATCGGGGTCTCGTCCGTGTTCCCGAGCTTCATCCGCGACGCGGGCATGTACCACGACTCGGGCGTCCGGCTCCCCGGCTATGTGGCGACGCGCACCCCCGAGGAGGTCGCCGCCGCGGTCGTGCGCGCGATCGAGCGCGACCGCGCGGAGGTCGACGTGGCGCCGCTGTCCCTGCGCGCGGGCGCGGCCGCCGCGGGCCTGCTCCCGGAGGTCGCCGCCGCCGTCCAGCGCCGGCTGGGGGCCCGCGAGCTGGGGGACTCCTTCGCGGACGGGCAGCGCTGGAGATCGGGAGAGGAGAACGACCGATGAGCGCGCAGGGGGACGGCTGGGCGGCGGCGCACCTCGACGAGATGGGCACTGGGCCGGGCTTTCGCAAGGTGCGCCAGGAGCTCGGGGTCGGCGCCTTCGGGGTCAACGCGATCGTGCTGCCGCCGGGCTACACGTCGCGCTTCCACTACCACCAGCGCCAGGAGGAGCTCTACTTCGTCTACTCCGGCTCGCTGGACATCGAGTTCCATGCCGGCCAGGTCGAGCACCTGCGCCCCGGCCACTTCGTCCGCGTCGACGCCCGGGTGCCGCGGCGGCTGCGCAACGTCGGCGAGGACGAGGCGGTCTACGTGTGCGTGGGCGGGGCGGGCGGCTACGTCGGCCGTGATGGCGAGGTGGTGGAGGACTGAGCGCGGCGGACGTGCGCCGGGGTGCGATCCCGCCGGACTACGAGGCCGATCCCGAGCGCTTCCGGACGGCCCGGGCCGTGTTGCACCGCCACGCGGCGGCCGGAGACGTCCACGAGCGCGTGGCCGCCCGGATGGTCGCCGAGCGGCTGACGCCGGTGCTGGACGTCGGCTGCGGCGAGGGCGAGCTGGCGCGTCACCTGCCGCCGGACGCCTGGGTCGGGCTCGACAGCTCGCCGCGGCTGCTGGCCGCCGCTCCGCCGGGGGCCGTCGGGGGCGACGCGACCGCGCTCCCCTTCGCGGACGAGGCGTTCGGCTCCGTCGCGCTGCTCTACGTCCTCTATCACCTGGACGATCCGCGCCTCGCGCTCGCCGAGGCGCACCGGGTGCTGCGCCCGGACGGGCTGGTCGCCGTCGCGGCCCCGAGCCGCCACGACTCGCCCGAGCTCGCCGCCGCGCTTCCCGCGCGCTCGCTGACGTTCGACGCCGAGCTCGCCCCGGAGCTGCTCGCCGAGCGCTTCGACGAGATCGAGGTCGCGCGCTGGGACGCGCCGCTGCTCTCACTGCCGACCCGCGACGCCGTCCGCGACTATCTCGTCGGCAAGGGTCTAGCGCGCGAGGTGGCCGCGGCGGAGGCCGCGTCCGTGGAGGCCCCGCTCACCGTGACGAAGCGCGGCGCGCTGGTGTACGGACGGCGGCGCGCCGGCGCCGCGACGCGCTGACGCTCCCGCTTCAGCCGTAGAAGCCGAGGAGCGGCCCGCGGCCCTCCTCGGGCATCGCGGGCCCGACGTAGTCGACCGGGGATGCGTCCGGTGGCAGCGCTCCGGTCGGCCGGAGCTCCTGCAGCTGCGCCTCCGAGAGCGCGTAGACGACCCGGCCCAGGCCGGACCGTGCGATCGCGCCGGTGCACATCGGACACGGCTGGCAGCTCGTGAACATCGTGGTCCGGCGAGCCGCGTCGGCGTCGAGCTGCCGGCCGGCCCACCGGGCCAGCTTGAGCTCGGGATGGGCCGTGACGTCCCGCTCGGTCACGACCGTGTTGCGGTCCTCGGCCAGCACGTCGCCGTCGGGCCCCACGAGCAGCGATCCGAACGGCATGTCGCCGGCCGCCCTCGCTTCGGCAGCCAGCTCGATCGCCCTGCGCAGGTGCTGTTCGTCGACTTCGGTCATCGTTCTCCCGGACCTCCTCAGACGGTGAGCATGCCTTCTGCCACGACGACGGCGGCTCCGCCGATGCGGACCCGGTCGCCGGTCACCTGCACCCGGATCCGGCTCGGGCGCCCCATCGCGTGGCCCTGCTCGACGACCGCGAGGGCGCCGTCGGGCACCACGCCCTCTGCGACCAGTCGGCTGACGAGCGGACCGGCGGCGCTGCCAGTCGCGGGATCCTCGTGGATGCCGACCGTCGGATTGAAGAACCGCGCGTGCGCGACGGCGGCGGGGTCGACGGCATCCAGGCAGTACAGGTAGCAACCCTGCCCGCCGGCCTCCGCCAGGACCGCTTCGAGTCGCGGTGCGTCGGGCCGCGCGCGATCGACCGCGTCGCGGTCGCGCGCCGGCACCAGGAGATGCGCCGCGCCGGTCGAGACGACCTGTGCCGGCGCGTCGTCGGGCAGGTCTCCTCCGACCGGGGACAACCCGAGCGCCGCCGCCAGCTGCTCGCGATCGGCCGCAGTACGCCCGACGTCGGGCGGCGCCTGCTCCATCACGATCGCGTCGGGGCGCCCGCCGCGCCCCGTCACCTCCACGGGCAGCACGCGGCCGCCGATCTCCTGCATCGGCGCCGCGCCGCCCTCGGCGTCGAGCGGGATCCGCCCGGTCGTGGCGAGCCACCACCACGCGCCGAGCGCGTTGTGCCCCGCGCCCGTCACCTCGGCGCCGGCGGGGGTGAACGAGCGCAGCCGACACGTCGCTTCCGCCCGCGTCGGGGGCAGCACGAACGTCGTCTCGGACTGGTTGAACTCGCGGGCGATCGCCGGCATCACGGCCTCCTCCAACCGCTCGGCGTCGGCGACGACGGCCAGCGGGTTGCCCGCCAGGGGAGCGTCGGCGAAGACGTCGACCAGGGCGAAAGGAACGGCTGCGCTCACCCGGGCGCCGGCCTCCCAGGCGCGCACCCCTCGCCTTCGTGCGGCGGTTCGGCAGACATCTCGTGGAACGTACCCTCTGGGTCGCGGGTCCGGCATGCCTCCCGGCTCCTGTGCGCGGCGCGATGAGCTTTCGGCGGTCGCGCCGTCCCATGTGTATGACCTCCATCACCGACAGCGACCGCGACCGCGCATCGTTCGCCGCGAGCGTGGAGCGCCACCGGCGCGAGCTCCGCGTCCACTGCTACCGCATGCTCGGCTCCTTCGAGGAGTCGGAGGACCTCGTGCAGGAGACGTTCCTGCGCGCCTGGCGCCGGCGGGAGACGCTCGCGCAGCCCGCGGCGCTCCGCGCATGGCTGTACAAGATCGCCACCAACGCGTGCCTGGACGCGCTCGACAAGCGCCCCCGCGCGGTCTCCGCCGACGGTGAGGTGCCCTGGCTGCAGCCGTATCCCGATGAGCTGCTCGACGAGCCGGCCGACGAGGCCGAGCAGCCGCAGCAGGCGGTCCTCGCGAAGGAGACGATCGAGCTCGCGTACCTCGTCGCGATCCAGCGCCTCGTCCCGCTCCAGCGGGCGGTGCTGATCCTCCGCGACGTCCTCGACTGCTCGGCCAGGGAGACCGCCGAGGTGCTCGAGACGAGCGTCCCGGCGGTCAACAGCGCCCTCCAGCGGGCGCATGCAGCGATGAGGGAGCACCTGCCCGAGCGCCGCACCGAATGGGCGCCCGGCGTCGACGTCACGGCCGCCGAGCGGGAGCTCCTCGCGCGGTACGTCGAGTACAGCGAGTCGCCCGATCCGCTCGCCGTCAAGCGGCTGCTCACCGAGGACGTGCGCTTCTCGATGCCCCCGCAGCCCGGTGTGTGGGTGGGGCGCGACCAGGTCGTCGACGCATGGGTCGACGGCGGCTTCGGCTCGGAGTCGTTCGGGTCGCTGCGCTGCCTGATCACCCGCGCCAACCGCCAGCCCGCCGTCGCCGCCTACGTGCGCCGCCCAGGCGACGACGGCTACTCGCCGATGGCGCTCGACGTCCTGACCATCGCCGACGGCACGATCGCCGACATCACGACCTTCGACGGCTCCGTATTCGGTTGGTTCGAGCTGCCGGAGTCGCTCCGCTGACGCCGACGCCGACGCGATCACCCGCCGCGCGCAGGGTGACGGTCAGAACAGCGCCTGCTGCACCGGCCGCGGCCGCCGGGACTCGCCTGGCCGCGGCCGCGCGG
>Ga0247821_10002566_pt1 | contig 9982 bp, 8 predicted proteins | sample 13C_Glycerol_Day_FD_192481 | JGI IMG/M metagenome (GOLD analysis project Ga0247821, IMG submission 192481) | Soil microbial communities from agricultural site in Penn Yan, New York, United States - 13C_Glycerol_Day14 | ecosystem: Environmental > Terrestrial > Soil > Agricultural land | place... | reverse complement strand
GGTCATCGAGCTCGTCTCGGAGGCCATCGTGCTGCTGGAGGCCCACGGCGTGGACATGGCGCCGGCCATCGAGGTCCTGTCCGGCGGGCTGGCCGGCAACCAGATCCTGGAGCGCAAGGCCGCCGGCATGCTGGAGCGCAGGTTCGACCCCGGCTTCCGTATCGACCTGCACCACAAGGACATGCAGATCATCCAGGCCGCGGCCCGGGACAGCGGGGTGGCCATCCCGGTGACCGCGCTGGTCGCCCAGATGCTGGTCTCGCTGCGCAGCCTCGGCCGAGGCTCGCTGGACCACAGCGCCATCCTGACCCTGATCGAGGACCTTTCCGGCCGGGGCGGTCCCCGTCCGCCGGATCAGCGCCGCAGCTAGCGCAGAGAAAGGGCTGGTGCACCCCATGGCCAGGACAGACGAACGAGATCAGCGGGCGTCCGGCGCCGGGGCCGTCCACCCGGTGGACGAGGTCCTCCCGGCGCCCAAGCTGGCCGTGTACGGGTTCCAGCACGTGCTGGCGTTCTACGCCGGCGCCGTCATCGTGCCCATCCTGCTCGCCGGCGCCATCGACCTGACCCCCGAGCAGCTCGCCTACCTGATCAACGCCGACCTGTTCACCTGCGGCATCGCGTCGATCATCCAGTCGGTCGGGTTCTGGAAGATCGGCGTCCGGCTGCCCCTGCTCCAGGGGGTCACCTTCGCCGCCGTGTCCCCGATGATCTCCATCGGCCTGGCCGAGGGCGGTGGCGTGCCCGGCCTGCGGGCCATCTACGGCTCGGTGATCATCGCCGGGATCTTCGCGTTCCTGGTCGCGCCCTTCTTCGCCAGGCTGATCCGGCTGTTCCCGCCCATCGTCACCGGCACCGTCATCACCATCATCGGCATCGTCCTGCTGTCGGTGGCCGCCCTGGACGCCGGCGGCGGCGGGGCCAGCCAGTTCACCGACCCGCCCACCTTCGGGGCCCTGCGGAACCTGGCCCTGGCCGGCTTCACGCTGCTGGTCATCCTGGCCATCTACCGGATGTTCACCGGCTTCCTGGCCACCGTGGCCGTGCTCATCGGCCTGGTCGTGGGCACCCTGGCCGGCTGGCTGTTCGACTTCACCGACTTCAGCCGCGTCGCCGGGGCCGACGTGCTCGGGGTCACCACCCCCTTCCACTTCGGGACGCCGACCTTTCCCCTGGCCGCGGTCATCTCGCTGGTCATCGTGATGCTGATCACCATGGTCGAGACCACCGGCGACGTGTTCGCCTGCGCCGAGATCGTCGAAAAGCCGGTGGACAAGGAGGACGTGGCCCGGGCCCTGCGGGCCGACGGCCTGGCCACCTTCCTCGGCGGGATCCTCAACTCGTTCCCCTACACCTGCTTCGCCGAGAACGTCGGGCTGGTCCGGCTGACCAAGGTCAAGAGCCGCTGGGTGGTGGCCACCGCCGGGCTGTTCATGATCCTCATCGGCCTGGTCCCCAAGGTCGGGGCGATCGTCGCCGCCATCCCGCCGCCGGTCCTCGGCGGGGCCGGGATCGCCCTGTTCGGCACCGTGGCCGTGGTCGGCGTCCAGACCCTGCGCCGGGTCGACTTCCACGACGAGCGGAACGTGATCATCCTGGCCGTCAGCCTCGGCTTCGCGATGGCGCCGACGGTGTACCCGGGGATCACCAGCTTCTTCCCCGAGTCGGTGCGGACGATCATCTCCAGCGGCATCACCCTGGGCAGCATCAGCGCCATCCTGCTCAACCTGGTCTTCAACGTCTGGGGCGGCCACAGCAACCTGGTCACCCAGGTGCTGCCGGTCCCGCGGCACGACGAGGTCCTGAGCATCGACCAGGTCAACCAGATGGACCGCGACCAGTTCGTCGACACCTTCGGTGGGCTGTTCCAGGGGCCGCCGTGGATCGCCGAGCAGGCCTATGACGCCCGGCCCTTCGAGGACGTGTACGACCTGCGCAAGGCCTTCCACGATGCCCTGTTCGAGGCCCCGGCGGAGCAGCAGCTGGAGCTCATCCAGCAGTACCCGGACCTGGCCGGCGTGGCCACCCGCGAGGGCCGGCTGTCCAGCCGGTCGTCGATGGACCAGGCGTACGCCGGCCTCAACCAGCTCAACAGCGACGAGTACACCACCTTCGACGACCTCACCAGGGCCTACAAGGAGAAGTTCGGCTTCCCGCTGGTCGTGGCCGTGCGCGAGAACACCAAGGAGACGATCCTCAAGGCCGGCAACGCCCGGCTGCAGAACTCCCCCGCCGCCGAGCAGGCGACCGCGCTGGTGGAGATCGCCAAGATCGCCAACCTGCGCCTGCTCGACATCGTGGAGGAGCCGGTCGACCAGCCGGCCGGGTAACGCCACGGTGACGCGACTGGTGCTGCGCGGGGCCCGCTGGCCGGGGGACGTGGCCATCGAGGGCGGCCGGATCGCGGCCGTCGGGTCGGTGCCCGCGGAGCCCGACGACGAGGTCGTGCGGGTCGACGGCGACATGATCACCGCCGGGCTGGTCAACACCCACCACCACTTCTTCCAGTGGATGACCCGCGGCTGGGCCTTCGACTGCACCCTGTTCGGCTGGCTGACCACGCTGTACCCGGTCTGGGCGAAGCTGACCCCAGAGGACGTCGAGGTGGCCTCGGCCGTGGCCATGGGCGAGCTCGCCCTGACCGGCTGCACCACCGCGGCCGACCACCACTACCTGGTCCCGGGCGGCGACGACTCGGTGTTCGACGCCATCGCCTCGGCGGCCCGGACCATCGGCATCCGGGCCCACATCGCCCGCGGCTCCATGGACCTGGGCCAGAGCAAGGGCGGCCTGCCGCCCGACTCGGTGGTCGAGGACCTCGACGCCATCCTGGCCTCGACCCAGTCGGTCCACGACCGGCTGCACGACGGCGACCGGGTGGTGGTCACCGTCGCCCCGTGCAGCCCGTTCTCGGTCACCCCGGAGCTGATGACCGAGTCGGCCGCGCTGGCCAGGCGCCTCGGGCTGCGCCTGCACACCCATCTCGCCGAGACCCTGGACGAGGAGCGGGACTGCCTGGAGCGGTTCGGCAGGCGGCCCCTGGCCGTGCTGGACGAGATCGGCTGGATCGCCCCCGACGTCTGGGTGGCCCACGGCATCCACTTCGACGACGCCGAGGTGCGGCGCCTCGGCGACACCGGCACCGGGATCGCCCACTGCCCCTCCAGCAACTGCCGGCTCGGGTCGGGCATCGCCCGGGTGGTCGACCTGACCGCCGCCGGGTCCCCGGTCGGGCTGGGCGTGGACGGGGTGGCCAGCAACGAGATCGGCGGGCTGTTCCCCGAGCTGCGGATGGCCCTGTTCCTGGCCCGCCAGCGGGACCTCAGCTCGACCACCTTCCTGCCCGCCGACGCCCTCGCCCTGGCCACCGAGGGCGGGGCCCGCTGCCTGGGCCGCGACGACGTCGGCCGCCTCGTGCCCGGCTACAAGGCCGACGTGGCCGTCTGGCCGGGCGACGACCTGGGCGACGTGCTCGACCCGCTGGCCGGGCTGGTGCTGGGCCCGGAGCGCCACGCCCGCCATGTGCTGGTGGAGGGCGGCTACGTTGTCCGCGACGGTAAGCTTCTCGGCGCCGACATGGACGCGCTGCGCCGGGACCTGGCCCGCCGGGCCCGCCGGCTGTGGCCAGAGGATGCGAGGTGAGCGGGCTGACCCCTCTCGAGCGGTTCAACCGGCTGTCCGACGAGGAGGCCGCCGGCGAGCTGCTGGCCGTGTGCCACTCGCGGCGCTGGGCCAAGGAGGTGGCCGCCGGCCGCCCGTATCCCGACGTGGCCGCCCTCCAGCGGGCCGCCGACGAGGTCTGGCTGGGCCTGAGCCCCGAGGACTGGCGGGAGGCGTTCGAGGCCCACCCGCGCATCGGCGAGGGCGGCGGCGCCTCGGCCGACTGGTCCCGGCAGGAGCAGGCCGGCGTGGGCGGCGCCGGCCAGGACACCCAGGACGCCATCGCCCGCGGCAACGCCGCCTACGAGGCCCGCTTCGGGCACGTGTTCCTCATCTCCGCCGCCGGGCGCGACGCCGACGAGATCCTGGCCGCGCTCACCGAGCGGCTCGGCAACGACCCCGCCACCGAGCTGCGGGTGGCCGCCGAGGAGCACCGGCGCATCACCCGGCTGCGGCTTGAGAAGCTGATGGCGGAATGAGCAGGGCGGGCGCAGACGAGACGTTGACGGATCGGAGGGTGCGCCAGTGAGCGGCCTCACCACCCACGTGCTGGACACCGCCGCCGGGCTGCCGGCGGCCGGCATGGCCGTCACCGTGGAGGCGCGGGACGGCGACGGCTGGGCCGAGATCGGCGGCGGGGTCACCGACGCCGACGGGCGGGTGCCCGGCCTGGTCGCCTCCGGGGCGCTGGCGGCGGGCGTGCACCGGCTGACCTTCGCCACCGGGGACTGGTTCCAGGCCCAGGGGACGGCCGGCTTCTACCCGGAGGTGGCCATCGTCTGTGTGATCGAGGACCCCGCCGCCCACTACCACGTCCCCCTGCTGCTCAGCCCCTACGGCTACAGCACCTACCGGGGCAGCTAGGCCGTGGGTGGCCACGTCGTCGTCGCCCCCGACAAGTTCAAGGGCTCGCTCGGCGCCCCCGGGGTGGCCAGGGCGGTGGCCGACGGCCTGCGGGCGGCCGTCCCCGGGGTCGACGTGCGCGAGCACCCGGTGGCCGACGGCGGCGACGGCACCGTGGACGCCGCCCTGTCGGCCGGCTACGAGCGCCACGAGGTGCGCTGCACCGGCCCCACCGGGGAGCCGGTGACGGCGGCCCTGGCCGTCGCCGGGGAGGTGGCCGTGGTCGAGCTGGCCGAGGCGTCGGGGCTGCGGCGGCTCCCCGGAGGCCGGCCGGCGGCCCTCACCGCGACCAGCCGCGGCACCGGCGAGCTGATCCGGGCCGCCCTGGACCTAGGTGTCCGTCAGGTCGTGCTCGGCATCGGGGGCAGCGCCTGCACCGACGGCGGCGCCGGCATGGTCCAGGCCCTCGGCGGGCGGCTGCTGGACGCGGCCGGGGCCGAGCTGGCCCCGGGCGGGGCCGCCCTGGCCGACCTGGACCGCCTCGACCTGTCCGGCTTCGACCCCCGGGTCGGGGCGACCGGGTTCGTGATCGCCTCCGACGTCGACAACCCCCTCCTCGGCCTGCACGGGGCGGCGGCGGTGTACGGGCCCCAGAAGGGCGCGTCGCCCGCGGACGTGCGGGTGCTGGACGCCGCCCTGACCCGCTGGGCGGCCGTGGCCAGGACGGCCACCGGCGTCGACGCCGCCGGCATGCCCGGGGCCGGGGCGGCCGGGGGCGTCGGGTTCGCGGCCGTGGTGTTCCTGGGGGCCCGGCTCCGCTCCGGCATCGACTACCTGCTCGACCTGCTCCAGGTGCGGGCCGCGATCCAGGGGGCGCGGCTGGTCGTGACCGGGGAGGGCTCGCTGGACGACCAGACCCTGCGCGGCAAGGCCCCGGCCGGGGTGGCCGCCGCCGCCCGGGCCGCCGGCGTCACCACCGTCGCCGTGGCCGGGCGCAGCTCCCTCGACCCGTCGGCCCTGGAGGCGGCCGGCATCGCCAGGGCCTATGTCCTGTCCGACCTGGAGCCCGACCCGGAGCGGAGCATGCGCGAGCCGGCCCCGCTGCTGCGGGCGCTGGCCTCCCGGATCGCGGCCGACTGGCTGGGCGGATGAGCGCCTTCGACCTGGTCCTGCGCGCCCCCCGGGTGGTCACGGCGGCCGGCGAGGTGGCCCGCTGCGTGGCCGTCCGCGACGGCCGGGTGGCGGCCATCGAGCCGCTGGCGGCCGGCCTGGCCGGGGAGCGGACCGTCACCCTGGCCGACGACGAGGTCCTGCTGCCCGGCCTGGTCGACACCCACGTGCACGTCAACGAGCCCGGCCGGACCGAGTGGGAGGGCTTCGCCTCGGCCACCAGGGCCGCCGCCGCCGGCGGGATCACCACCATCCTCGACATGCCGCTCAACTCGATCCCGCCGACCGTCGACGTGGCCGCCCTTGAGGTCAAGCGCAAGGCCGCCGAGGGCCAGGTCCACGTCGACGTCGGCTTCTGGGGCGGCGCCATCCCCGGGAACGTCGGCGAGCTGCGGGACCTGCACGACGCCGGCGTGTTCGGCTTCAAGTGCTTCCTGCTCCACTCCGGGGTCGACGAGTTCCCCCACCTGAGCGCCGGCGAGCTCGACCAGTACCTGGAGGTGCTGGCCGGCTTCCCGGCGCTGCTGGTGGTCCACGCCGAGGACTCCCAGGCGGTGGCCAGGGCGCCGTCGGCCCACGGCGAGCGCTACGCCGACTTCCTCCGGTCCCGGCCCCGCGGGTCCGAGAACGTGGCCGTGGCCCACGTCATCGAGAGCGCCCGCTGGACCGGCGGCCGGGTGCACGTGCTGCACCTGTCGTCCTCGGACGCGCTGCCCATGCTGGCCAGCGCCCGCCGCGACGGGGTGGCGGTCAGCGTCGAGACCTGCCCCCACTACCTGACCTTCGACGCCGAGACGATCGCCGACGGGGCCACCCAGTTCAAGTGCTGCCCGCCCATCCGCGAGGCCGAGAACCGCGAGCGGCTCTGGCGGGGCCTCGGCGACGGCGTGATCGACCTGGTGGTGTCCGACCACTCGCCCTGCGTCCCCGAGCTCAAACGCCTCGACATCGGCGACTTCGGGGTCGCCTGGGGCGGCATCGCCTCGCTCCAGCTCAGCCTGCCGGCGGTCTGGACGGCGGCCAGGGCCCGCGGGTACCGGCTGGTCGACGTGGTCCGCTGGATGGCCGAACGTCCGGCCGAGGTCGCCGGCCTGCGCCGCAAGGGGCGCATCGCCCTCGGCGGCGACGCCGACTTCTGCCTGTTCGCCCCCGACGAGGCGTTCGTGGTCGACCCGGCCCGGCTGTACCACCGCCACCCGGTCACGCCGTATGCCGACCGCCCGCTGGCCGGGGTGGTCCGCCGCACCTGGCTGCGCGGCCAGGAGGTGACCGGCGACCAGCCCAGAGGTACCCTCCTGACCAGGGGAGAAGCATGAGCAGACCCGACTTCACCACCCTGCCCGACCTGGCCGTCCGCAGCCTGGGGGGCAGCGTCATGGCGGCCAACGACGAGCTGTTCGCCGAGCGGGAGAACCTCGTCAAGCCCGAGGCGCCCAGCTACCAGACCTACACCTTCGGCCACAAGGGCCAGGTGTACGACGGCTGGGAGACCCGGCGGCGCCGCGAGCCCGGCCACGACTGGGCGACCGTCCGCCTGGGGCTGCCCGGCGTGGTCCGCGGGGTGGTGGTCGACACCGCCTTCTTCAAGGGCAACTACCCGCCCGAGGTGTCGGTCGAGGGGACCTCGGCCGAGGGCTACCCGACCGCCGACGAGCTCCAGCAGGCCGAGTGGGTGCCGCTGGTGCCGCGGTCGGCGGCCAAGGGCGACACCCCCAACCGCTTCGACGTGGACGTGCCCTGGCGGTTCACCCACGTCCGGCTCTGCATGTACCCCGACGGTGGGGTGGCCCGCCTGCGGGTGCACGGCGAGGGCGTGCCCGACCCCCGCTACCTCGCCACCGGGGCCGTCGACCTCGCCGCCCTCGAGCACGGCGGCGAGGTGACCGGCTGCAGCAACATGTTCTACTCCTCGCCCCGGAACCTGATCTCGCCCGGGCTGGCCCGGGTGATGGGCGAGGGCTGGGAGACGGCCCGGCGCCGCGACGACGGCAACGACTGGGTCGAGTTCCGCCTGGCCGGGGCCGGGGTGGTCCGCCTGGCCGAGCTCGACACCTCGTATTTCCTCGGCAACGCCCCCGGCTGGGCGTCGCTGCGGGCGGTCGACGCCCGCGCCGCCGACCCGGCCGACCCGGGCGCCTGGACGAATCTCCTGCCCCGGACCCGGCTGCTCCCCGACACCCGCCACCGCTTCCGGCTGGACGCCGGGGCCGAGGCCACCCACGTGCGGCTGGACGTGTACCCCGACGGCGGCATGGCCCGGGTCCGGCTGGTCGGCCGGCTCGCCCCGGGGGCCAGGGACGAGCTGGCCCTGCGCTGGCTGAACCTGCTCCCCGAGGGCCACGCCCGCCAGGTCCTGGCCAGCGAGGGCGGCCTGGAGGACGCCGAGGCGGCCAGGCTGGCCGGGGCGCGCCCCCTGGACAGCGTGGCCCTGCTCCCCCAGCCCCTGGCCACGGTCCTGGGGGGCTGACCGGGACCGGCGGCCGGCTCAGTCGAGCAGCGAGATGGCCGTGGGGGCGTCCTCGCCCCGCTGGGCCAGCTCCTCGAACTCGGTCACGTTGTCGAGCTCGGTGCCCATGGCGATGTTGGTCACCCGTTCCAGGATGACCTCGACCACCACCGGCACCCGGAACTCGGCCAGCAGCTTCTTGGCCTCCTCGAAGGCACCCGGCAGCTCCTCGGGCCGCTGCACCCGCAGCGCCTTGCAGCCGAGCCCCTCGGCCACCTTGACGTGGTCGACCCCGTAGCCGCCGAGCTCGGGCGAGTTCACGTTGTCGAACGACAGCTGCACGCAGAAGTCCATGTCGAAGCCGCGCTGGGCCTGGCGGATCAGGCCCAGGTAGCCGTTGTTCACCACCACGTGGAGATAGGGCAGGTTGAACTGGGCCCCGACGGCCAGCTCCTCGATCATGAACTGGAAGTCGTAGTCGCCCGACAGCGCCACCACGGTGGCGTCGGGGTCGGCGACACACACCCCGAGGGCCGCCGGGATGGTCCAGCCCAGCGGGCCCGCCTGGCCGCAGTTGACCCAGTGCCGCGGGTGGTAGACGTGCAGGAACTGGGCGGCGGCGATCTGGGACAGCCCGATCGTGCTGACGTAGCGGACCTCCCGGCCGAAGGCCCGGTTCATCTCCTCGTAGACCCGCTGGGGCTTGATCGGGACGTCCTCGAAGTGGGTCCGGCGCTGCATGGTCCGCTTGCGCTCGGCGCAGCTGGCCGCCCAGGTGCTCCGGTCGGGCAGCCGCCCGGCCGCCCGGCGCTCCCGGGCCGCCTCGACGAACAGCTCGAGGGCCGCGCCGGCGTCCGAGACGATGCCGTAGTCGGGCGGGAACACCCGCCCGATCTGGGTGGGCTCGATGTCGACGTGGACGAACCGGCGTCCCCGCCGGTAGACCTCAAGGCCGCCGGTGTGGCGGTTGGCCCAGCGGTTGCCGATGCCGAGCACGAAGTCGGCGGCCAGCATGGTGGCGTTGCCGTAGCGGTGCGAGGTCTGCAGCCCGACCATGCCGGCCATCAGCGGGTGGTCGTCGGGGATGACCCCCCAGGCCATCAGGGTGGGGACGACCGGCACCCCGACCAGCTCGGCGAACTCGACCAGCAGCCCGGCGGCGTCGGCGTTGACGATGCCGCCCCCGGCCACCAGCAGCGGCCGCTCCGAGGTCTCGAGCAGGTCCAGGGCCCGCTCGATCTGGGCCCTGGTGGCGGCCTGCCGGTGGACGGCCAGCGGCTCGTAGGTGTCGACGTCGAAGTCGATCTCGGTCATCTGGACGTCGAAGGGCAGGTCGAGCAGGACCGGGCCGGGCCGGCCCGAGCGCATCAGGTGGAACGCCTGGGCGAAGGCCCCGGGCACCTGGGCCGCCTCCAGCACGGTCGTGGCCAGCTTGGTCACCGGCTTGGCGATGGAGGCGATGTCGACCGCCTGGAAGTCCTCCTTGTGCAGGCGCGCGACCGGGGCCTGGCCGGTGATGCAGAGGATCGGGATGGAGTCGGCCCAGGCCGAGTACAGCCCGGTGAGCATGTCGGTGCCGGCCGGGCCGGAGGTGCCGACGCAGACGCCGATGTTGCCGGCCTGGGCGCGGGTGTAGCCCTCGGCCATGTGCGAGGCGCCCTCGACGTGGCGGGCCAGCACGTGGGTGATGCCGCCCCGGGAGCGCATGGCGGCGTAGAAGGGGTTGATGGCCGCGCCGGGGAGGCCGAAGGCGTGGGTGACCCCTTCGCGTTCGAGTATGGCGACGGCGGCCTCGGCCGCGGTCATCCGAGCCATTTCGCTCTCCTTTGTCGCCGCCTACCGGCGGGCCGCCCGCCGGTAGGC
>Ga0247821_10002565_pt1 | contig 9982 bp, 9 predicted proteins | sample 13C_Glycerol_Day_FD_192481 | JGI IMG/M metagenome (GOLD analysis project Ga0247821, IMG submission 192481) | Soil microbial communities from agricultural site in Penn Yan, New York, United States - 13C_Glycerol_Day14 | ecosystem: Environmental > Terrestrial > Soil > Agricultural land | place... | reverse complement strand
ACCTGATGGTGGCCACGCTCGACACGCGCGGCGGCGATCTCGTGCGCCTCGAGCTGCCGAAGTACAAGGACCACCTGGACGAGACGCGCAACGTCGTTCTGTTCGACCAGAGCGTCGAGCGCACCTACCTCGCGCGCACGGGCCTGGCCACGGTGCGGGGCGTCGCGCAGCCCAATCACGAGACGCCCATGACGCTCGCGCCGGGCCCGAGGTCGCTCGCCGAGGGCAGCAACGAGTTGCAGCTGCGCTTCGAGTCGCCCGAGATCGGCGGCGTGAAGCTGGTCAAGACCTACACCTTCCGCCGCGGCCAGTACGCGATCGGCGTGCGCCACGAGATGGTGAACGTGTCGGCCCAGCCCGTGACGCCGCACCTGTACCTGCACCTCTGGCGTGACGGCAACCCGCCGCCCGGCGAGTCGTCGTTCTACTTCACGTTCACGGGCCCCGCGGCCTACACCGACGCGTCCAAGTTCCAGAAGGTCGACTTCAAGGCCATCGAGAAGGGTGCCGCCGACCTGCCCAAGACCGCCGACAACGGCTGGATCGCGATGGTGCAGCACTACTTCGCCTCCGCCTGGATCGTCCCCGCCCCGCAGCCGCGCGAGTTCCGCACCGCCAAGGCCGGCACCAACCTGTACCTGATCGAAATGGTGCTGCCGCAGGGCGAGGTGGCGCCGGGCGGCACCAAGGTGCAGGACGCCACGCTCTACGCCGGGCCGCAGGAGGAGTACAAGCTCGAGGCGCTGGCGCCGGGCCTCGACCTCGTGAAGGACTACGGCTGGCTCACGGTGCTGTCCAAGCCGCTCTTCTGGCTGCTCGAGAAGCTTCACGGCTTGCTGGGCAACTGGGGCTGGGCCATCGTCGCGCTGGTGGTGATGCTCAAGGCTGCGTTCTACTGGCTCAACGCGAGCGCCTACCGCTCGATGGCCAAGATGAAGGCCATCAACCCGCGCGTGATGGAGCTGCGCGAGCGCTACAAGGACAAGCCGCAGCAGATGCAGCAGGAGATGATGCGCATCTACCGCGAGGAGAAGGTGAACCCGCTCGGCGGCTGCCTGCCGATCGTCGTGCAGATCCCGTTCTTCATCGCGCTGTACTGGGTGCTGCTGTCGAGCGTGGAGATGCGCAACGCGCCGTGGATCGGCTGGGTGCACGACCTGTCTGTGCGCGATCCGTTCTTCATCCTGCCCGTCCTGATGACGCTGTCGTCGCTGCTGCAGACCTGGCTGTCGCCCACGCCGCCGGATCCGGTGCAGGCCAAGATGATGTGGATCATGCCGCTCGTGTTCTCCGGCATGTTCTTCGTGTTCCCGGCCGGCCTGGTGCTCTATTGGCTGACGAACAACATCCTGTCGATCGCGCAGCAGTGGTTCATCAACAAGAAGCTCGGCGTGCTGGGGAAGAAGTGACTTCCGGCGCAGCAGCGGAGGCGACAATCCGCCGATGCTGCCGCGCCTCGATGACCCGATCGTCGCGATCGCGACCGCCCCGGGCCGCGGCGCCGTCGGCATCGTCCGGGCCTCCGGGCGCGATCTTTCCGCGCTGATCGCCGCGTTGTGCGGCCGGCCGCTGGCGCCGCGCCATGCCACGTTCCTGCCGTTTCTCGATGCCCATGGCGCGGCGATCGACCAGGGCCTCGCGATCCACTTTCCCGCGCCGCACTCCTACACCGGCGAAGACGTGCTGGAGCTGCAGGCGCACGGCGGGCCGGTGGTGCTGCAGCTGCTGCTGGCGCGCTTGCTCGAAGCCGGCTCGCCCGTCGGCCTGCGCGTCGCGGAGCCCGGCGAGTTCACGCAGCGCGCCTTCCTCAACGACAAGCTCGACCTCGCGCAGGCCGAGGCCGTGGCCGACCTGATCGATGCAAGCACCGAGGCCGCGGCGCGCTCGGCCGGCCGCTCGCTCGCCGGGGCGTTCTCGCGCGAGGTCGATGCCCTGCGCGACCGGCTCGTGGAACTGCGCATGCTGGTCGAGGCCACGCTGGACTTCCCCGACGAGGAGATCGACTTCCTCGAGAAGGCCGATGCCAAAGGCCGTCTCGAGGCGATCGCCGCCGCGGTCGATGCCGTGCTGGACCGCGCGTGCCAGGGTGCGCTGCTGCGCGAAGGCATCCAGGTGGTGCTGGCAGGGCAGCCCAACGTCGGCAAGAGCTCGCTGCTCAATGCGCTGGCGGGGGCGGAGCTGGCCATCGTCACGCCGATCCCCGGCACCACGCGCGACAAGGTGCGCGAGACCATCCAGATCGAGGGCGTGCCGCTGCACGTGGTCGACACCGCGGGCCTTCGACACGACGTCGAGGCAGCCGACGAGGTCGAGCGCATCGGCATGGCGCGCAGCTGGAGCGCGATCGACGAGGCCGACGCGGTGATCTTCCTGCACGACCTGACGCGGCGCGGCGCGCCGGACTACGAGGCGGCCGATGCACAGATCGCCGAGCGCCTGCGGCTGGACGACCCGGCGCGCGTGCTGCACGTCTTCAACAAGGCGGACGCCGCGGCGTCGGCGTCGGCGGGCCTTGAAGTGTCGGCGCGCACCGGCGCAGGGCTCGATGGGCTGCGCCGCGCGCTGCTCGAGCGCGCCGGCTGGCACGCGTCGCCCGAGGGCGTGTTCATCGCGCGAGCGCGCCACGTGCAGGCGCTGCGGCGCACGCGCGACCACCTGCAACGCGCACGCGCGCAGGCCGCCGCGCCCGATCCGGCACTCGACCTGCTCGCCGAGGACCTGCGCCTGGCGCACGACGCGCTCGGCGAGATCACGGGGGCCTTCAGCGCGGACGACCTGCTCGGGGAAATATTCAGCCGCTTTTGCATCGGCAAGTGAGGCTGGGGCACCCGCGGACCGGGGGTGGGGCGCTTGTGGACGGGCCTCGCGGCGGACACAATCCGCAACAACAGCAAGGCGGAGTCATGGAAGACACGAGCGAACTCATCCAGGCGGTGCAGACCCTGAACACGCCCGATGCTTTCCGGTCGCGGATCGGCGCCGAGCAGTGGCGCATGCTCACCCCGTACCTCACTCGGCACGAGGTGCGCTCGGGGGACACGCTGCTTAGGCAGGGCGACGGCGACCGCACGATGTATTTCCTCGAACGCGGCAGCCTGCAGGTCTATGTCACGCGGCCGACCGTGCCCACGGCCACGCCGCACAAGATCGCGATCCTGCGCCCCGGCTCGGTGGTGGGCGAGGGCGGCCTCTTCAGCGAGGGCGGCCGCATGGCCAACGTGGAGGCCATGACGCCGTGCGTGGTGTGGGCGCTGCGCGGCCCGCGCCTGGAAGAGCTCGCGGCGAGACTGCCCAACATCGCCTTCGAGATCGTGCGCGCCGCAGCGGCGGTCATGTCGGTGCGCATGCGCGCCAACCTGGAAAGCCACATCGCGATGAGCTGAGGCGCTCAGCCGCGCAGCAGCTTCTCCTCCGCGAGCGCCAGGGTCTCCGGCAAGCCGGACAGCACCAGCGTGTCGCCCGCCGCCAGCACGAGCTCGTCGTGCGCCGCCGACGTCTGGCCGCTCGCGCGCCGCACCGACACCACCTCGACGCCGATGGCGTGCAGCGCGAGCGTGCCGAGCGCGCGGCCGAGGCTGGCCGCCGCCGCCGGCAGGCTGACGGTGAGCAGGCGAGCCTGATTGCGCTCCTCCACCGTATCGTCGTCGGCGCCGTGGAAGTAGCCGCGCAGCAGGCCATAGCGCGCATCGCGGGCGTCGCGCGCGAGGCGGATCACGCGCCGCATCGGAACGCCCACCAGCGCGAGCGCGTGCGAAGCGAGCATCAGCGAGCCCTCGATGGCCTCGGGCACGACCTCGGTCGCGCCGGCGGCGCGCAGCGCCTCGAGGTCGGTGTCGTCGATGGTGCGCACCACCACCGGCACGCGCGGCGCATGCTCGCGCACGAGCCGCAGGATCTTCAACGCCGATGCCGTGTCGTGGTAGCTCACGACCACAGCGCTCGCGCGCGCGAGGCCGGCCGCCATCAGGCTGCGCAGGCGCGCGGCGTCGCCGAACACCACGCTCTGCCCGGCGGCGGCCGCCTGGCGCACGCGGTCGGGGTCGAGGTCGAGCGCCATGTACGGGATGTGCTCCGACTCCAGCAGGCGCGCCAGGTTCTGGCCGGCGCGGCCGTAGCCGCAGATGATCACGTGCGCCTCGGTGCGGATCGAGCGCTTGGCGATCGAGGTGAGCTGCACCGACTGCAGCAGCCAGTCGGTGGACGACAGCCGCGTCACGATGCGGTTGCTGTACTGGATGATCAGCGGCGTTGCCAGCATCGACAGCACCATGCTGGCCAGCACCGGGCTCATCCATTGCGGGTCGATGAGGCCGTGCGCGCCGCCCAGCGTGAGCAGGACGAAGCCGAATTCACCGGCCTGCGCGAGGTAGAGCCCGGTGCGCAGCGAAATGCCGGGCGCCGCGCCGAACACGCGCGCCAGCGCGGCGACCAGGCCGAACTTGGCAAGCACCGGCAGCGGCGTGAGCAGCAGAACGAGCGGCCATTGCTGCACGACGATCGACGCGTCCAGCTTCATGCCGACGGTGATGAAGAAGAGGCCGAGCAGCACGTCGTGGAAGGGCCGGATGTCGGTCTCGACCTGGTGCTTGTATTCGGTCTCGGCGATGAGCATGCCGGCGACGAACGCGCCGAGCGCCAGCGACAGCCCGGCGTAGCTCGTGAGCCAGGCCAGGCCGAGGGTGACGAGCAGCAGGTTGAGCACGAACAGCTCGTCGCTCTTGCGCCGCGCCACCAGCGTGAGCCACCAGCGCATGAGCTTCTGGCCGCCGGCCAGCAGCAGCGCAAGCAGCGCCGCGGCCTTGACGAGCGCGATGCCGAGGGCCATCGCCATGTCGCCCGGCTCGGCCTTCAGCGCCGGAATGAGCACCAGCAGCGGCACGACCGCCAGGTCCTGGAACAGCAGCACGCCCAGCACGCGGCGGCCGTGCTCGGTCTCGAGCTCCAGCCGCTCGGCCATGAGCTTCACGACGATGGCCGTGCTCGACATCGCGATGGCGGCGCCGAGCACGATGGCGCCCTCCCAGCCGAGCTCCCAGGGCCGGTCGGTGAACGAGAACAGCCACCGCAGCAGGTGGTGGCCGACCACGGCACCGGCGATGGTGAGCACCACCTGCGACATGCCGAGCCCGAAGACCAGCTTGCGCATGCTGCGCAGCTTGGGCAGGTTGAACTCCAGCCCGATCACGAACATCAGGAACACGACGCCGAATTCGCCGAGCACCTCGACCGCATGGGAGTCGCCGGCCAGCGCGAGCGCATGCGGGCCGATGGCGACGCCGGCCACCAGGTAGCCGAACATCGGCGGCAGCTTCAGGGAGCGGCAGATCACCGCGCCCAGCACCGCGGCGACGAGGAACAGCAGGACGAGTTCGAGCGATGACGGCATGCGAGCGGCTGTGAGGGCCGAGCCTAGAATGCCCCGATCCTATAAGAGCCACCCTTCGTGAAACCGAGCATCCCGTTCGATGCGGCGCGCGCCTTGCGGCTGGCCGCCGACACCTTCGACATCGAGGCGCAGGCGCTGCTCGGGCTGAAGGCGCGGCAGGGCGACGACTTCCCGCGTGCCGTGCAGGCCATGCTCGAGTGCGAGGGCCGCGTGGTGGTGATGGGCATGGGCAAGAGCGGGCACGTGGGCCGCAAGGTCGCCGCCACGCTCGCCTCCACCGGCACGCCGGCGTTCTTCGTGCATCCGGCCGAGGCGAGCCATGGCGACCTCGGCATGGTGATGCCGGGCGACGTGGTGCTCGCCATCTCCAACAGCGGCGAGAGCGAGGAGCTGGCGGTGCTGCTGCCGGTCCTCAAGAGGCTGGGGGTGACGCTGGTCGGCATGACCGGCAAGGCGGATTCCACGCTCTCGAAGCATGCCGACATCGTGCTGTCGTGCGCCGTCGAGGTCGAGGCCTGCCCGCTGAACCTGGCGCCCACCGCGAGCACCACGGCGCAGATGGCGCTCGGCGATGCGCTGGCGGTGGCGCTGCTCGACGCGCGCGGCTTTCGCGAGGAAGACTTCGCTCGCTCCCACCCGGGCGGTGCGCTCGGGCGCAAGCTGCTGATCCACGTGCACGACCTCATGCGCAGCGGCGACGCGGTGCCGCGCGTCACCCCCGAAACGCCGTTCACCGACATGCTGCGCGAGATGACCGGCAAGGGCCTGGGCTTCACTGCGGTCGTGGACGGCCCCCGCGTGGCGGGCATCTTCACCGACGGCGACCTGCGCCGCCTGATCGAGAAGGGCGGCGACCTGCGCCAGCTCGTGGCGCGCGAGGTGATGCATCCGCGGCCGCGCCTGGTCCGCGACGATGCCCTGGCCGTCGATGCGGCGGACGTGATGGAGCAGCACCGCATCACCAGCGTGCTGGTGGTCGACGCCGACGGCGCGCTCGTCGGGGCGCTGAACAGCAACGACCTGATGCGCGCGAAGGTCATCTGATGAGCAAGCGCCGGGCCGCTCCCAAGCTTGCGAACGCCCCCGCGGGGGGCAGGGCGCGCAGCGCCCGTGGGGGCCAACAATGAGCGGAGCACCGACCCACCTGCGGCCGTCGCTCACCTTCCCGCCCGAGCTGCTGCTGCGCGCGCAAGGGCGGGGCCTGGGCATGAAGGCGGCCATCTTCGACGTCGACGGCGTGCTGACCGACGGGCGCATCTACATCGGCGAGCAGGGCGAGGCCTTCAAGGCCTTCTCCACGCTCGACGGCCATGGCCTGAAGCTGCTGGCCCGGGGCGGCATCGTGCCGCTGGTCATCACCGGCCGCGACTCCCCGGCAGTGCGCAAGCGCGTGGCAGACCTGGGCCTGCAGCACGCGGTGTTCGGCGTCGAGGACAAGCTCGCCACGGCCGAGAGCGAGCTGGCCGCGCTCGGCGTCGACTGGGCGGACACCGCCGCGATCGGCGACGACTGGCCCGACCTGCCGCTGCTCGTGCGCGCCGGCTTCGCCTGCGCGCCGCCGAACGCCCATGCCGAGGTCCGGGCCGCGGTGCACCACGTCACGGCCGCCCCCGGAGGCCATGGGGCGGCGCGCGAGTTCTGCGACCTGCTGCTGATCGCCGCGGGCCGCTACGCCGGGCTGCTGCATGCCCACCAGCCGACACTGGACAAAGCGTAGTCACGCTGCCGTATGCCGATCGAGCTGCACGTTCCCGACCTGCCGCCGCTGACGATCGGCGCGGCGCCGCCGCCGAACCGGCTGCGCGAGCCGTGGCCGGCGCGGATCCTGGAGGCGCTGTCGTCGTACCTGCCGCTGCTGCTGATGGCGCTGCTCGCCGCGTCCACCTGGTGGCTGGTGCAGAACACACCCTTGCCCGAACCCGAGCGGCCGGCCGGCCCGGTGCGGCACGACCCCGACTACACCATGGAGCGCTTCACGCTGCAGCGCTTCGGCGAGGACGGGCGCCTGCGCGTGCAGGTCGAGGGCGAGGAGTTGCGGCACTACCCGGACACCGACCGGCTGGAGATCGACGTCGTGCGCATCCGCGCCGTGGCGGACGACGGCGCGCTCACGCTCGCGACGGCGCGCAGCGCCCTTGCCAATGGCGACGCGACGGAGGTGCAGCTCCTTGGCGGGGCGCAAGTGACCAGCGGCGCCGGCGGCGAGCGCATCGAGTTCCGCGGCGAGTTCCTGCATGCCTTTTTGCGCACCGAGCAGCTGCGCTCGCACCTGCCGGTGCAGATTCAACGCGGCCCGAGCGTCGTTCGTGCGGCGGGCATGGAGTACGACCATCTCTCGCGCACGGTGCAGCTCAAGGGGCCCGTGCGTGCGGTCTTCGTGGTGCCGCCGCGCAAGCCACAGGGGTGACCCAGGAATGACGCGCCGCCGATGAACGACGCCCGTCTTCTCTACGTCACGGGGGCTTCCAGCGGCATCGGGCAGGCGCTGGCGCGACGCTATCTGCTGGCGGGCTGGCGCGTGGCGCTCGTCGCGCGGCGCGAGCACACGCTCTCGCGCTGGGTCGCGCAGCAGGAGGGCTATGCGGGCCGGTGCCGCGTGTACGCCGCCGACGTGCGCGATGTCGATGCCATCACGGCCGCGGGCGCGGCCTGCATCGCGCAGCTCGGCGTGCCGGACGTCGTCATTGCCAACGCCGGGCTGAGCGTGGGCATGGACACCGCCGAGCGCGGCGACCTGGACGTGATGCGCGCGACGCTCGAGACCAACGTGCTCGGCATGGCCGCCACCTTCCAGCCGTTCCTGCAGGCGATGCGCGAGCGCGGCTCGGGTGCGCTGGTGGGCGTGGCCAGCGTGGCTGGCATCCGGGGGCTGCCCGGGCATGGCGCGTACTGCGCCAGCAAGGCCGGCGTGATCGCCTACTGCGAAAGCCTGCGCGGCGAGTGCCGGCCGTTCGGCGTCAAGGTGGTGACGATCACGCCGGGCTATGTCGACACGGCCCTCACGCGAAACAACCCCTACGACATGCCGTTCCTGATGCAGCCGGACGACTTCGCCGACCAGGCCTACCAGGCCATCTCGCGCGGCGAGAGCTGGCGCACCATTCCGTGGCAGATGGGCGTGGTCGCGAAGCTGATGCGCCTGCTGCCGAACCCGTTGTTCGACCGCCTGCTCGCCGGCCGGCCGCGCAAGCCGCGCCAGCCGGCGCCCGACTGACGCGGCAGGGCGGCAAAGGCTCGCCCCAATGAAAAAGGGCGCCTGGTGTCCCAGACGCCCCTGTCGTGCCGGTGTGGCTTCAGTAGCCCTGGCCGCGCCCGCCGTATCCGCCGCCGCCGCCGCTGCGGAAGCCGCCGGGGCGCTCCTCGCGAGGCCGGGCCTCGTTGACGACGATGGCACGGCCTTCGAGGGCCTGGCCATTCATGCCGTTGATGGCTGCCTGCGCCTCGGCGTCAGTGCCCATCTCGACGAAGCCGAAGCCCTTCGAGCGCCCGGTCTCGCGGTCCATCATCACCTTGGCGGACGTGACGGAGCCGTATTGCGAGAACGCTTGTTGCAGAGATTCGTCGCGCACGCTGTAAGCCAGGTTGCCGACGTAAAGCTTGTTTCCCATGGGGAAGCCCCTTTCAATACCAAGAAACCATGTGGAGCTTCAACCCATCGTGAACCAACTCAAGCGAAGGTATCGCGTCCAAACACAGGCTGGGGATTATCAAACAACTTTTTGGATCCCGGCAAAGCGGTTCGAGGCCGAGTGTTGTTTTGTGGTAGTCCGGATTAACCCTGAATTCACGCTTCCATGAACTTTCGCATCGCGAGCCTCGTGCCAAGCGTCACGGAACTGGTCGTGGCGCTCGGATTGAGGCCGCGCCTGGTGGCTCGCACGGGCTTCTGCGTCCATCCGGCGCAGGCGCTGCGCGACGTGCCGAAGGTCGGCGGCACGAAGGACGTGAACGTCGCCAGGCTGCGCCGCCTCGCGCCCACGCACGTGATCGTCAACGTCGACGAGAACCGGTTCGAGACCGTGGAGGAGTTGCGCACGTTCGTGCCCCACGTGATCGTCACGCACCCGTGCGCGCCCGAGGACAACCACGTGCTGATCGACCAGCTGGCCGACGCCTTCGGCAGCGAAGAAGGCCTCGCGGCCCGGGCGCAAGCGTTGCACGACCGTCTCGCCCACGAGCTGGCCGCCACCAAGCCGGCCGGGAGGCCGGTGCAGCGCGTGCTCTACCTCATCTGGCGCGAGCCGTGGATGACGGTGGCGCGCGACACCTACATCTCGCGCATGCTGGCGCGGGTGAACTGGCAGACGGTACCGGCCGAGGAGGGCGGCCCGCGCGGCGCGGCCAGGTACCCGACGCTGCGGGGCGACGAGCCGTGGCTCGCGGGCATCGGCCGCGTGCTGCTGTCCAGCGAGCCGTATCGCTTCACGGAGGCGCACTTTGCCGAGGCCGCCGCATTGGCGCCCGGCGCACGCGTGCAACTCGTGGACGGTGAACTCCTGAGCTGGTATGGCCCGCGCGCCGCCGACGGGCTGTGCTACCTGCGCGAGCTGGCCGCTTCCTGAGCGCGCCTTCGATACGATCCGGGGATGGATCTGC
>Ga0247821_10002560_pt1 | contig 9989 bp, 12 predicted proteins | sample 13C_Glycerol_Day_FD_192481 | JGI IMG/M metagenome (GOLD analysis project Ga0247821, IMG submission 192481) | Soil microbial communities from agricultural site in Penn Yan, New York, United States - 13C_Glycerol_Day14 | ecosystem: Environmental > Terrestrial > Soil > Agricultural land | place... | reverse complement strand
GCCGACCTCCGATGCCGTCGTGACCCCGCCGACGCCGGTGGGGGTGCCGGCGCCGGGCGGCTGACCCCGCTCATCAGGCTCTTCCCCGATTCACAACGACTTGGTAGGTACTCACCGATGCAGCCCCGGGCCCGCTCAGAAGATCCACAAGCTGGTCCGGCACTGTCGTTCCCATGAGCCAGGACATGACCCCGCGCGCCGGTGACCAGCCCGCCGGTGCCCGTGACGGTATCGAGCAGGGCGGAGTCGAACCGACCGCAGCGGCCCAGAGCGGAGCCGCCGATCGCGGCCATTACCCCGCCGCCGCCCCGAGGTATTCCGCCCCGTCGCCGTCGGACACGCAGACGGCCCGTTCGTACGGTTCGGCCGGTTATCCCGGAACGCCGCCATCACAGGCGTGGAGTCAGGCCGCCGGGTCGGGCGGCGCCGGCGGGACCGGTCGCCCGGGCCCGGGCGCGACGGGCGCGCACGCCGGTTGGCAACCCCGGCCGAGCGGCGCCTGGTCCAGCCAGCCGTGGGCCACGGCCGGCTCGGCGCCGGGATCGAGCACCTCGACCGGCCGGTACACGCAGACGCTTCCGCCGTCGGGTCAGGAGACCTACCTTCCCCCGGGCCAGACCGGGTACCCGGCCGGTCCGGCCGGTGGCCCCGGATCGACCACCGCGGCCAAGCCCCGCGGCCGCAAGACCTCCCTGGTGGTGGCGACCACCACCGCGCTCGCGCTGGTCGCCGGCGTCGCGGGCGGCTGGGCCGGCGCGGCGCTGCACGACAACAGCACCGCCGCCTCGGACAGCTCGCTGTCCCGGCTCAACACGAGCCCGTCGGTCTCCCAGAATCTGACCCCGGCCCCGGCCGGTTCGGTGCAGGAGGTCGCGTCCAAGGTGCTGCCGTCGGTGGTGTCGGTGCTGGCCAGCTCCAGCCAGAGCGCGGGCGAGGGTTCCGGCGTCATCCTGACCGCGGACGGCCTGATCCTGACCAACAACCATGTGGTCGATGGCGCCACCGACCTGGAGGTCCGCTTCAACGACGGCACCACCGCGACCGCCACGGTCGTCGGCAAGACCGCCACCGACGACCTGGCCGTCATCAAGGCGGACGGGGTCTCCGGTCTCACCCCGGCCAGCCTGGGCAGCAGCGGCGGGTTGCAGGTCGGTCAGCAGGTCGTCGCGATCGGTTCGCCGCTGGGTCTGTCGGCCACCGTGACCTCGGGCATCGTGTCGGCGCTGAACCGGCCGGTGCGCACCGCGTCGGAGGAGCAGACCAGCCGCAGCCAGGCCCAGGACACCGTGATCAACGCGGTGCAGACCGACGCCGCGATCAACCCGGGCAACTCCGGCGGCGCCCTGGTCGACATGGGCGGCAACGTCATCGGGATCAACTCGGCGATCGCGTCCCTGTCCGACACCTCCGGTGGCGGTCAGGCCGGCAACATCGGCGTCGGCTTCGCGATCCCGATCGACCAGGCCAAGCGGATCGCACAGGAGATCATCGACAACGGCAAGGCCACCCACGCCGTCCTCGGCGCATCCGTCGGCGACGCCACCGACGGGAACAGCCAGATCCCCACCGGCGCCAAGATCGCCAGCGTCACCCAGGGCAGCGGGGCCGAGTCGGCCGGCCTGCAGGACGGTGACGTGGTGACGTCGATCGGCGACGTGAAGATCGAGAGCGCGGATGCCCTGATCGCCGCCGTGCGCGCACAGACCCCGAACGGCACCACGACGGTCACCTTCACCCGGGACGGAAAGTCCCAGACCGTCAACGTGACGCTGGGCTCGGCCGCCGCCAACTGAGAGCGCCCTGAGCAATCCGGTTCCTGCGTCGCCGAATTGCGTCCCGGGCTCTCCCTTCTGTGCTCAAATGGAGGCCTCGCAAGCTCGGCCAACTACCGGCGGTACCGACCGCCCCACGACCAGAAAGCCCGCGACCGCCCCCCAAGGTCGCGGGCTTTCTGCCGCATCGACCCGGGTGCGCCGGGGCCCGGTGGTTCATCCGGCCGAGTGATTCAGACGGCCGACAGCCGCAGCCGCTCGACGTCCCGCTCCAGCGGAGCGACCAGGTCGGCGGCCGCCCGGTCCCCGCACTCGGCGAGCCAGTTCGCCAGCATCCGGTGTCCCCCCTGGGTCAGCACGGACTCGGGATGGAACTGCACGCCTTCGACCGCATGGTCCCGATGCCGCAACCCCATGATCACGCCGCCCCGGGTGCGGGCGGTGACCTCGAGCGCGTCCGGAACGGTGCCGTCGACGACCGCCAGCGAGTGGTACCGGGTGGCCGTGAACGGGCTGGGCAGACCCGCGAGCACCCCGTCGCCGTGGTGGTCGACCAGCGAGGTGCGGCCGTGCAGGAGTTCCTCGGCCCGGTCGACCGTCGCGCCGTACACCTCGGCGATCGCCTGGTGGCCCAGGCACACCCCGAAGACCGGCACCCGGCCGGCCGCCCACCGGACCATCTCCTCGGTGACGCCGGCGTCGGCCGGGGTGCCGGGTCCGGGGGACAGCAGGATGCCGTCGACACCCATCGCGGGCACGTCGTCCGTCGTCACCGCGTCGTTGCGCCGGACGATGCATTGCGCCCCGAGCTGCTCCAGGTACTGCACCAGGTTGAAGACGAACGAGTCGTAATTGTCGACGACCAGGATCCGAGTCACGCCGACCAGGGTCGCACACCGCGACCCCCGCCTACCCCACCCCGTTCCCGCGCGGATCAACTACGCCTGCGCGGATCAACTGACGCCGAATGTGACTGGGGTGACGGTTGTCATTCACTTCATCCGCGCGCGCATCCACACCGGTTCGTGTGGACAACTGCGCGGATGAAGTCACCCCGATTGGGACCGGTGGGACGAAAGTGAACGACTTCAGCCGCGCCGGCCTAGTTGATCCGCGCGGGGCAGGGGGTCGGCGGGGTCAGCCGGTGGTCACCCGGTCGAACGGCAGGTAGGGCTCCAGCCAGGGGAAGACGACGAAGAACAGCAGGGCGACGACGCCGAGGAACAGAACGAACGACAGCCCGAGCCGGGCGGCGGTCGGTCCGGGCAGGTGGTGCCAGATCCAGGCGTACACGTCGGTCCTCAGGTCTCGGTCAGCTCGGGCGGCAGGTAACCGGGCGCCTTGGCGTAGCTGGCCACCAGGACGCCGTGGATGATCATCCGCTCCGCGTCCGAGAACTGCGGGTGGCAGGTGGTCAGCGTGATCAGCCGTTGGGCGTCGGGGGGCACCGTCGTGGACAGCACCGTCGGCACGGGCAGGACCTGGGCGTAGTCCGCGGGCACGGTGATCTCCCGGCCGTACACGCCCGTGTAGGCGCCGGTCTGCACCTGCACCCCGTTGCAGTGCGGACGGGGAGTGCTCGCCCAGACCGCCTCTTCCTCGGCCATCGGCAGCACCCGGTACACGAACCAGTCGTCCCGCGTCTCCACGACGATGGCATCGCAGGAGCTGAGCAGGCCCAGATCGTTGAACGGCGAACCCTTGGACACCCGGTGCCCGGCGACCGCGAAGTTGCCCTGCTCGCCCGGCAGTTGGGTCTGCGAGTAGTGACCCGGCCCGATGTACAGGTCGTCCGGCTCGGTGCCCTCGACGACGGTGAACACGTAGTCCGCACCCAGCACCGGGATGCGCAGCTTCGCGAAGCCCTCGCCGAGCACCGTGTCGTAGGTGGGCACCCGCTGCTGCGGATCGGTCGCCATCTCCTGCGGTGCCTGGGCGACGACGGTGGCGGTCTCCTGGGACTGCGCCCAGACCCGGTCGACCGCGGTGGTGGCCGCAGCCTGCTTGCGCTCACCGAACAGGTCGGTGACGTACACCTCGTAGACGACGAACAGCAGCACGACGACGCCGAGGGTGATCAGCAGCTCGCCGAATCCGCGGATCAGGGACCGGCCGACGCCGCGTCGCGTGGGTCCGGGGGCGGTCGCGGTCACCGGCCGCCCTCGGTCGCCGACTTCATCCGGATCGCCCCGTCGTAGGCGGGCAACTGCACCTCGTCCAACGTCGTGACCTCGTAACCGAGGTGGTATTTGGCCACGTACTGCAGCAGCAGGCGCACCCCGGGTTCCTGATCCAGCGCCGCGGACATCGCCTTTGCGTCGCCGATCGCGGTGATCACGAACGGCGGCGAGTAGGTGCGCCCCTGCAGGAGCAGGGTGTTGCCGATGCAGCGCACCGCCGAGGTGGTGAGCACCCGCTGATCCATGATCATCATCGCTTCGGCCCCCCCGGCCCAGAGCGCATTGACCGCCGCCTGCACGTCCTGCTGGTGGATCACCAGATCGTCCGGGTCGACGCCGGTCGGGTAGTTGCCGTCGGAGTCGCGCGGCGCATCGGACATCGACACCCGCAGACCCGGCCCGACGACGGGCACCAGGCCCGCGGCCGGGGCGAGCGCGTCCACCTGGGCGAGGGCCTGGTCCACCTGGGGCGAGACATCGCGGTCGGCCGCCCGCCCGACCTGGTCCTGCAGCTCGGCGGCCCGGGCGTCCGCGTCGAGCACCCGCTGCTGGGCGTCGCGGACGACGACCGACAGGTCGACCGAGCGGGTGCCGACGTCCTCGCCTCCGGCGGACGCCCGGGCAACGCCGAGCAGCAGACCGGCGACGAGGCAGGCGACCACGGCGCCCACCCGCCAGCGCAGGGGCCGCCCGAGCGTCCTCGGCGGGTTGCTTCCCGGCACACATCCCCCAGAGCTGCTTCGTCGATCCGGCGGCGTCGGGCGCCGCACACCGTAGGCTAGGGGCAGTGGCATACAGCCCCGGTGATGCGCTCACCGACGGCGTCGGACGCAGGAGGAACAGTGCCCAAGTCGAAGGTGCGCAAGAAGGTTGCGACCAGCACGGCCAGCGCGTCGACCCAGGCGAACGAGGCAGCTGCCGCGGCCACCCGTGCGCATGTGGCCGCCCCGTCATCGCCGCTGTACATCGGCGTCATGCTCGGGCTGATGATCCTCGGCCTGGTCTGGCTGGTCGTGTACTACCTCTGGGGATCGAACATCCCGTTCATCGCCGACCTGGGCAACTGGAACTTCGCGATCGGCTTCACGCTGATGATCGCCGGCTTGCTGATGACGATGCGGTGGCGCTGACGCGTCACCGCCGGCCCCGGCGGCGAACCACACGCGTGTGATTCATCCCCAATGTGGACAGGTCCTGTGGACAACGTCGCTCGCGGTCCGCGGGTGATCTCCGGAACGGACTTCCCCGGGCCGGGGTCACGGACCTGGCGGCCGGCCACCGCCCTGCTCGTCGGTCTGCTGGTGCCCGCCGCTGCGGCGCTCGCCGGTGCCCTCTTGCTGCCGGACCCGATGGATCGGTTCGTCGCCGCGGCCGGCGCGGCCGTGTTGACGGCCGCCGCGGCCGTCGGGTGGCGCCGACGCTTGGTCGGAGGGCCTCGCGGCCTGCTGATCACCGGGCTGACCGGCCAGCGGTTGGTCCCGTGGTCGACCGTGCGCGCCATCCACTGCGGCCGGACCAAGCGAATGGGCTCGGTGACGTTGGAGATCGATCTCGTCGACGACGACCTGTTGCTGTTCGGCCGGGTCGACCTGGGGACCGACCCGGCCGATGTCGCCGACGAACTGACCGGGTGGTTCGTCGGCCGGCCCTGACCCGCCGGTTCAGTGCGCCGGGATGCAGCCCACCTGCCCGGCCGGCTCGTACAGGCAGTACCAGGACCCGATCTGGGTGCTCGCGACGATCGTGAGGGCGATCAGCACGACGACCACCCCGGCGCAGACGCCCCACTGCCAGACCCGACGGGACGCGCGCGGCGGGAACACCATCGCGGCGCCGACGATCGCCCCGACCACGAACCCGCCCAGGTGGCCCTGCCAGGACAGGCCCGGGTAGGTGAAGGTGATGAAGATGTTCAGGGCCAGCACGACCACCAACGGGCGCAGGTCGAGGCGCAGTCGCCGGAACGTCGCCAGTAGGGCACCCATCAGCCCGTACACCGCTCCGGATGCACCGATGGTGAGGCTGACGGGTGCGCTGAACAGCAACACGCTGACCGACGAGCCGAGCAGGCCGAGCAGGTAGATGATCAGCATCCGGGACCGGCCGAGGATTCGTTCGAGTGGGATGCCCAGCCAATACAGCGAGAGCATGTTGGTGGCCAGGTGGATCAGGCTGCCGTGCAGGAATCCGGCGGTCACGAGCCGCCAGTACTCGCCGGAGGCGACCTCGGCCGGGATCAGCCCGCCGCGCAGGTACAGCTCCGAGTTCGACAGGTCCATCGCCGACCGCGACTGCAGTGCGGTGACCAGGAAGAACGCCAGGTTCACCACGATCAGCGCGATCGTGACGACCGGGCGTTGACCGATCCGGGCGCCCGCCACCGTGCGCGGGGCGGTGGTGGCCGCCCGGCCCTGGGCGACGCACTCGCGGCAGTGGAAGCCGACGGACGCCGGCGTCAGGCACTCCGGGCAGGCGGGCCGGCCGCACCGGGAACAGGACAGCGGGGTGTTCCGGTCCCCGTGCCACGTGCAGGGCAGCACGGGCGGCCCGGGCGGCGATCCGGCCGGCGCCGGACCGTCCGGCGGAAACCCGCTCAGCTCGCGGACTCCTCGGGGTCCTCGATAGTGATCGAGTTGATCACCACGTCGTCGGCGGGCCGGTCGAACCGGTCGACCCGGGTGGTGGCGATCGCGTCCACCACATCCCGCGAGGCCTGATCGGCGACCTCACCGAAGATGGTGTGCCGGCGGTTCAGGTGCGGGGTCGGTCCGACGGTGATGAAGAACTGCGAGCCGTTGGTGCCCGGACCGGCGTTGGCCATCGCCAGCAGGTAGGGCTTGTTGAACGCCAGCTCGGGGTGGAATTCGTCGGCGAACTGGTAACCGGGCCCGCCCGACCCGGTGCCGGTTGGGTCGCCCCCCTGGATCATGAAGCCGTCGATCACCCGGTGGAAGATCGCCCCGTCGTAGAACGGACCGCTGGTCTCGCCCGATGCGTTCTTGGTCGTGTACTTCGCCGTGCCCTTGGCCAGCTTGACGAAGTTGCTGACGGTCTTGGGGGCCTGGAAGCGGAACATCTCGATCCGGATGTCGCCGCGGTTGGTGTGCAGGGTCGCGTAGAGGTCGCTCACGGTGCACCATCCTGCCACCCGGCGGCCAGATCAGAGCCCCAGGTTGGCAATCGCGGCGACGGCGAGCTGCCGGCCCTTGATCGACTGCGGCTGATTGGCCTCCGCGATCACGGCCACCGAGCCCTTGGACACGGCATAGATCGCACCCCGGTCGGTCGGCATCGACCCGCCGGACCAGCCCGCCGGATCGTCGGCGGGATTCGACCGGTCGACCGGGACATGCTGGTCCACCGCGGCCACGGCCGCCGCGGGGGTGTCCGCCTGCACGATGCGGACGGTGGCCAACCAGCCGCCGTCGCTGCGGGTGAAGGTGCAGATGGGCTGCGGCGGGACGTCGACGACGGTGGTCACCCCGGTGTGCTGGCCGTTGATGTCGGCCACCTGCTCGTCGGACAGGTAAGGGCAGGTGCCGGCCACCGACGCCGGTTCGTCGGTCGGTCCGGGCGGTGGCGCGGACGGGGGAACGGACAGCGGTGCGACGGACGGCCCGGTCGGCACGGCCGTGACGGTCACCGATCGGACGGCGGTCCGGGTGCCCTCGGTGATCGTGACGGTCGATTCCGCCGACGCCGCGGTGCCGGCGGGGCCGCCCGCCGAGCAGCCGGTCGACAGCAGCGCCACGGTGGCCAGGACGGCCGCGCGCCGCCACCGCCCGATGGGTCGCAGTGCGGCCATCCGGGCATCCTGTCACGCGGTTCGCGCCCGGTGTGAGCACCCCGGGTCCGACCGGCCTGCCCGGTACGCTCGATCTGCCGGGTATGTGCCCCGGCCGATCGGATCTTGTCGTCCCGCCCGCAGGAAGGTAGCCACGACCGTGGCCCAGCGCCGCAACACCGCCCAGCGGGCGGCCGTGCTCGATGTCCTCGCCGGCACCGACGAATTCCTCTCCGCCCAGGAGCTGCACACGACGCTGCGGTCGGCGGGCTCGTCGATCGGGCTGGCCACGGTGTACCGGGCGTTGCAGGACATGGCCGGCGCGGGCGATCTGGACACGGTGCGGACCCAGTCCGGTGAGGTCCTGTACCGGCAGTGCGCGCAGCCGCGACATCACCACCACCTGGTGTGCCGGGTCTGCGGCCGAACGCAGGAGGTCGAAGCGCCCAGCGTCGAGCGGTGGGCACGCACGGTCGCCGCCGAGTTCGGGTACTCCGACATCAACCACGAGGTCGAGCTGTTCGGGGTGTGCCCGGCGTGCACGAACCAGGCGGCCCAGGTGGCACAGGCAGCCCCGGCCGCAACCGGGAACTGACCTACATGTCGGGTTCGTCCGGTGCGGACAGGCTCAGCGTGCAGTCGACCACGGCCGGAGACTCGCGGATCCTCGCCTCCAGCGCCCGTAGCCGCACGGCCAGGTGGGACTCGGTGTCGTCGCCGGACAGGTCGACGTCCGCGACGAGGTACAGCTGGCGGGGGCCGATGAAATCGACCCGCAGCGCCGTCACCCGGGACACCTCGGGCAGCTCGCGCAGCGCCTGCACGATCGCCGCCCGGACCGGTGGACTGACCTGCATACCGACCAGGAACCGCCGGTTCCGGTCGATCAGCACGATCGCGACCACCCCGAGCAGCACGCCGACCAGGATGGATCCGATCGCGTCCGGGGTGGCCGAACCGGTGAGCTGGTGCAGGCCCAGGCCGGTCGCCGCGATCACCAGGCCGGTGAGCGCGGCCGCGTCCTCGGCGAACACCGCCCGCAGGGTCGGGTCCGAGGTGGCCAGCACGTGGGTGATCAGGTCGCGGTCGACGGTCGCCGCCTCGCGTCGGGCCTGCCGCACCGACTGCAGGAACGAGGTGCCTTCCAGCAGGAACGAGAACCCCAGCACGAGATAGCCGATCAGGAAGTCCGTGGCCGGCTCCGGGTCGAGCAGCTCGTGGATGCCGTGGGTGATGGACACCGCGGAGCCGGCGACGAACAGCCCGAGCGCGGCGAACAGCGACCAGACGTAGGCCTCCCGCCCGAAGCCCAACGGGTGCGCGTCGTCCGGCTTCCGTCGGGACATCCGGTTGGCGATCATCAGGAAGATCTCGTTGCCGGTGTCCGCCCACGAGTGCGCCGCCTCCGCCACCATCGACGCCGACCCGGTCAGCGCCGCCGCCCAGGTCTTGGCGATCGCGACCAGCAGGTTCGCGGTGAAGGCGATCAGCACGGTCAGGGTGCTCTCGGAATTTTCACCGGTGCGGGCGTCCCCGAGGGCGACGACCGGCGGCCGCGGGCCGCCGTCCGGCCCGATCGCGGAGTCCGGCATCCGATCATCCTCCGATCGGCCGGGACCACGGCCATCTCGACTGTTGGCCGTGAAACTACCCGCGGCGTCCGGACCGGGCGCACCCGCTCGGCCCACCCCGGGCCGATCCGGCCGCCGGCCACGCATGACAGGCTTCGGCGGTCCGCGGTCCGCGTTCCGCGCGGCCGACCGAGGGGGTCGCCGATGAAGCTCAGCTCAGGTCTGCTGTTGTACCGGCTGCCGCCGGGCCGGGTCGAGGTGCTGCTGGTGCACATGGGTGGACCCTTCTGGGCACGCAAGGACGAGCACGCATGGTCGATCCCGAAGGGTGAGTACACCGAGGGTGCGGACCCGTTGGCGGTGGCCGCGCGGGAGTTCACCGAGGAGCTCGGCGCCGAGCCACCCGACGGACCCACCTTTGAACTCGGCTCGGCCCGACAGAGCGCCAAGACCGTCACCGTGTTCGCCCGGGCGGGCGATTTCGACGCGACCACGGCGGTCAGCAACACCTTCACCGTGGAGTGGCCGCCGCGGTCCGGCCGGTTCCAGGACTTCCCCGAGGTCGACCGGGCGGAATGGTTCGACCTGCCGACCGCGGCCACCAAGCTCGTCAAGGGCCAGGTCGTGTTCCTGACCCGGCTGGCTGCCCGGCTCGGCCCCGAGCCGGGCCCGGACGGGCGAG
>Ga0247821_10002558_pt1 | contig 9991 bp, 8 predicted proteins | sample 13C_Glycerol_Day_FD_192481 | JGI IMG/M metagenome (GOLD analysis project Ga0247821, IMG submission 192481) | Soil microbial communities from agricultural site in Penn Yan, New York, United States - 13C_Glycerol_Day14 | ecosystem: Environmental > Terrestrial > Soil > Agricultural land | place... | reverse complement strand
CTTCGGGCCGATGCCCCGCACGCCCGGCAGGTTGTCCGACGGGTCGCCGCGCAGCGCCGCGAAGTCGCGGTACTGCTCGGGGCGCACCCCCAACAGCGTGACCAGCCGCTCGGCGGTGAGCACCGGGGACGCCTCGACGCCGCCGTTGATGATCCGCAGCACCCGGGTGTGGGCGTCGATGAGGCCGAACGCGTCGCGGTCGGAGGTGACGACGACGGTGGTGGCGCCCACCGCGGGCGCCTGCCGCGCGACCGAGGCGAGCACGTCGTCGGCCTCCAGGCCGGTGGGCACGACGACGGCGACGCCGAGCTCGCGCAGCACGTCGGCCGCAACGGCCAGCTGGTCGACGAGCGTGTCGAGCTTGGCCCCGCGGTGGGCCTTGTAGTCGGGCCAGCGCGTGCGCCGGACGCTGGACTCGGGGTCGTCGAAGCCCACCACGACCAGGTCGGGCCCCACCCGCTCGACCGCGGCGACGAGCTGGGTCAGCAGCCCGCGCACCGCCCACCGGGGGTGGCCGTCGGGGGATCGGAAGCCGGTGACGGCCTGCGCGTGGAACGCCCGGTGCACGATCGCGTTGCCGTCGACGGCGAGCACGACCCGGGACACGTGAACGAGGGTGCCTTATCCCCGCCGCCGCTCCAACACGCCCCGCACGAACGCCGCCTGGCCCCCGTGCTCCAGGTCGTCGTCGACGACCGACACCAGCCGCACGCCGAGCGTGACCGGCGGGTCCCACCGCTCGTCCACGACGCGGTCGAGGTCGGCCGGGGTCAGCCCGCGCACGTACCCCAGCGTCTGCCGGTGGACGTCCTCGTAGTAGTCGAGCAGCAGCGCGGGATCGGCCCGCACGGCGGCGACGTCGGCGCTGCTCTGGCCGTAGCCGATCGCGGCGTCGTCGAAGGGGAAGTCGAACCGCTTGGCCCAGCCCTTCGCGGTGTAGACCTGCTCGATCCCGGCGACGGCGGCGACGTGGTCGTCCTGCACCCGGGTGAGGTGCCAGACCAGCCACGCGATCGAGTTGGCCTCGGGGTCGAGCCGCGCGGCGAGCTGCTCCTCGGTGAGCCCGGCGACGGCGCCGTGCACCGCCTCGCGCACGCGACCGAACGCGTCGACCAGCAGATCAGCGATGTCCATCCCGTCAGCTTGCCATCCGCCAGCCGCCATCCCGGTGATCAACGCGACGCGCCGGACGCCCGACCGGGTGGCGGCCTCCTCACGGAGGGGGAACGGTCTTGTCGCCGCCTCGCCTGCCGGGGATGATGATCTGGCACCGGAGAGTGGCGCGACGAGCACGTAGCGTGACTTCGGTGTGTGGGTCGCAGAGGGGAGCCTCAGTGGCGGAGCACGACAGTTCCGGGGATTACGGCTTTGACATCGACGACGTGCGGGTAGCGCTCGACACGCCCGCCCGCGGCTTCCGACGCCCGATCGTCAGCGCCCACGGCATCGCCCGTGACGTCGACCCGGACGGTGACTACGGCTACGACTCCGCCCACGAGTTCTGATCGCAAGTTCTGATCACGCGTGCCCCGCCACGGATTACCGTGGCGGGCATGCCTGATGTTGACGTCCTGATCGTCGGAGCGGGTCTCTCGGGGATCGGGGCGGCGCACCGGCTGCAGACCGCGCACCCGCGACGCACGTACGCGGTGCTCGAGGCCCGCGCCGCGATCGGCGGCACGTGGGACCTGTTCCGCTTCCCGGGCATCCGCTCGGACTCGGACATGTTCACGCTCGGCTACCCGTTCCGGCCGTGGACGGAGGCCAAGGCGATCGCCGACGGCGACTCGATCCTGCGCTACGTGCGGGAGACGGCCGTCGCGCTCGGGATCGACCGGCACATCCGGTTCGGACGGCGGGTCGTCGCGGCGGCGTGGTCGTCGGCGCAGCAGCGGTGGTCGGTCGAGGCGCGCACCGAAGACGGCGCGACCGAGCACTGGAGCTGCACTTTTCTGTACCTCTGCTCCGGCTACTACCGCTACGACCACGGCTACACGCCCGCCCTCCCCGGCCTGCAGACGTTCGCCGGGCCGGTCGTGCACCCGCAGGCGTGGCCCGCGGACCTCAATGTGGCGGGCCGCAACGTGGTCGTGGTCGGCAGCGGGGCCACGGCCGTCACGCTCGTGCCCGCCCTGGCGGAGCGCGGCGCCCACGTGACGATGCTGCAGCGCTCGCCCACGTGGATGATCTCGTTGCCCGGCACCGACTCCCTCGCCGACGCGCTCCGCCGACGGCTGCCCGCACGGCTCGGCCACGCCGCGGCCCGGTGGAAGAACATCCTCTTCACACAGGCCTTCTTCCAGGTGTGCAGGCACGCGCCGAGCGTCGGGAAGCGGATGCTGCGGGCCGGTCTCGCGCGCGTGCTGCCCGACCCGGCGGCCGTCGACACCGACTTCGCCCCCACCTACGACCCGTGGGACCAGCGGCTGTGCGTCGTGCCCGACGCCGACTTCTTCCGCGCCATGAAGAGCGGTGCGGCCGAGGTCGTGACCGACCGGATCGCCACCGTCACGCCCACCGGCGTCATGTGCTCGTCGGGCCGGGAGTTGCCCGCTGACGTGCTCGTCACCGCCACGGGGCTGGTGCTCCAGGCGTGGGGTGGCATCGCGGTGACGGTCGACGGCGCCCCGGTGGAGCCGGGCGAGACGTTGGCGTACCGCGGCTGCCTCGTCTCCGGTGTGCCGAACTTCGCGTTCTGCGTCGGCTACGTCAACGCGTCCTGGACGCTGCGGGCCGATCTCGTGGCGCGCTACGTCACCCGCCTGCTCGCGCACATGGACGCGCAGGGCTACGCGGTCGCCACCCCACGCCCGCCCCGCGACATGCCGACGCGCCCGTTGCTCGACCTGTCGTCGGGCTACATCCAGCGGTCGCTCTCCGCGCTCCCGCACCAGGGCACGCGCTCGCCGTGGGCGCTGCGGCAGAACTACCTGCGCGACCGCTACGACATGGATCGCGGCGACATCGCGCGGGACATGGAGTTCACCGTGGGCGTGCCCGCGGCGGTCAGCGCGCCAGCGCGTCCTTGACGTCGCGTAGGTGGCGGCGGCTCACCGGCAGCTCGACCGCGTCGCGGCCCCGGCCGAGCCGCACGACGTGCCCCACCCCGCCCGGCTCCAGCGCGGTCACCCGGTCGCCCGCGACCAGGTAGGAGCGGTGGATCCGCACCCAGCCCGCGTCGCGCCACCGCTCGGCGAGCGTGGCGAGCGAGATCCGCACGAGGTGCGTGGTGTCCTCGGTGTGCAGCCGCGCGTAGTCACCGCGGGCCTCCACGAACCGGACGTCCGAACGGGACACGAGCGTGGTCCGGCCCGCCAGCTCGACGGGGACGATCTCCTCCGGCGGCGCGAACGCCGCCGGCATCGCCGCGCGGCGGGCCAGCACCCGCACGAGCGCCATGTCCAGCCGGTCCGGGCGCAGCGGCTTCAGCACGTAGTCGACGGCGCCGACCTCGTACGCGTCGACGGCCCGGTCGTCGTGGTCGGTCACGAACACGACCGGGGGCGGCGCCGACAGCCCCGCCGCGGCCCGCGCCAGCTCCATCCCGGTCATGTCCGGCATCGCGATGTCGGTGAAGACCGCCTGCGGCGCGGCGTCGGACCGCAGGAGCCGCAACGCCCCCTCCGCGTCCCTGGCCTGGCGCACGTCGGCGACGGACGGGTGACCCCGCAACAGGTCGGTCAACGTCGCCAGCGCGGGCTCCTCGTCGTCAACCGCGAGGACGACGATTCCGCCACTCCCGCTGCAGCTTTCCGATCGGTCCACGCTGCGTCCAACGAGCGACCCTCGGACGGGCGACGGGCCGCCCGCCCATCCGGCGGCCGTCCACCGGAAGCCACCCACCCGAGCGAATCCTCGTTGCCCGTTGACGCTGTTCGTCGGCTACGCGTGGCAACGCCGCTGCTGCGGTTCGCCCGGTCGGGGGACCGGCTCCGGCGATGACCACCGTGCGGCCACCGGTGGGCGGGCGTGGTGGACTCGGGGCATGATCCCCGACGGTGACCTGATCGCGCTCACGGCCGACGGCGTCGGCCTCGTCCTCGACGCCACCGGCGGGCGGCTGCCCGCGATCGTGCACTGGGGTGCCGCGCTCGGGCCGATGACCGCCGAGCAGGCCGCCGCGCTGGCCACGGCCGCCGTCCCGGTGATCGGCTCGAACAACGCGGACGTCCCGCCGCGCCCCACACTGCTGCCGGAGCACCACACCGGTTGGCCGGGCCGGCCGGGGCTCACGGGCTCCCGCGCCGGACGGCAGTGGTCGCCCGCGTTCACCGTGACGGAGATCCTCGTGGACGGCGAGCCCGTCACCGGCTACGTCACCGCGGGCGCGGCGGGCGTGGAGTTCCGCGCCGTCGACGAAGCGGCCGGTCTGGGGCTCACCCTGGTCGTCGCGCTGCTGCCGTCCGGGCTGCTGCGCGCGCGGGCCGCCGTGACCAACCTCGCGGAGGAGCCCTACGCGCTCGACGTCCTCACCCTCGCCCTCCCGGTGCCCGCCGACGCCGACGAGCTGCTGGACTTCGCGGGCCGCCACAACCAGGAGCGGGTACCGCAGCGCACAGCCTTTCGCACGGGGCTGCACCTGCGGGAGAACCGCCGCGGCCGCACCGGGGCCGACAGCGCGTACGTCCTGCACGCGGGACCGGTGGGCTTCGGGTTCGCGGCGGGCCGGGTCCACGCCGTGCACACCGCGTGGAGCGGCAACCACGTGCACTACGCCGAGCGCGTGGCGTCCGGCGAGTGCGTGCTCGGCGGTGGCGAGCTGCTGCTGCCCGGCGAGGTCCGGCTCGCCCGCGACGAGACCTACACGAGCCCCTGGCTCTACGGCGCGTTCGGCGAAGGGCTCGACCAGGTCGCCCGCCGCTTCCACCGCCACGTGCGGGCCCGTCCGCGGCCGGTTTCGGCCGAGCGCCCGGTCACGCTGAACGTGTGGGAGGCGGTCTACTTCAACCACGACCGCGACCGGCTGCTCGACCTGGCCGACCGCGCCGCCGCGGTAGGGGTGGAGCGCTTCGTGCTCGACGACGGCTGGTTCGGCGCCCGTCGCGACGACCGCGCGGGCCTCGGCGACTGGGTGGTGTCGGCCGAGGTCTGGCCCGACGGGCTGCACCCGCTCGTCGACCGCGTCTGCGAGCTGGGCATGCAGTTCGGGCTGTGGTTCGAGCCGGAAATGGTCAACCCCGACTCCGACGTCGCCCGCGCGCACCCGGAATGGATCATGTCGGCGCGGCCGGAGTGGCCGATCGAGTCCCGGGCCCAGCAGGTGCTCAACCTCGGCATCCCCGAGGCCTACGAACACGTCAAAGGCCAGATCCTGGCGCTGCTCGACGAGTACGACATCGGCTACCTCAAGTGGGACCACAACCGCGACCTCGTCGAGGCGGGTACGCAGACCGACGGTGGTCGGCCCGGCGTGCACGCCCAGACGCTGGCGTTCTACCGGCTGCTCGACGAGCTCCGGGCGGCGCACCCGGAGCTGGAGATCGAGTCCTGTTCGTCGGGTGGTGCGCGGGTCGACCTGGCGGTGTTGGAGCGCACCGACCGGGTGTGGGTGTCGGACAACATCGACCCGCACGACCGGCAGCGGATGCTGCGCTGGACCGGGCAGCTGCTGCCGCCGGAGTACCTGGGTTCGCACATCGCGTCGGGCCGCTCGCACGTGACCGGCCGCCACCACGACCTGGGCTTCCGGGCGGGCACGGCGATCTTCGGCCACCTGGGCGTCGAGTGGGACCTCGCAGAGGCGTCCGCAGACGAGATCGCCGAGCTGACGGCCTGGATCGCGTTCTACAAGGAGCAGCGCGGGTTCCTGCTCACCGGCGATCTGGTGCGCGTGGACGGGACGGGGGAGCGGATCCACCTGCACGGCGTGGTCGCCCCGGACCGGTCGCGTGCGCTGTTCGCGTTCGCGCCCGTGGACAGCCTCTACCCCGACCCGGCGCCGCGCCTGCGGTTCCGCGGCCTCGACCCGGAGCGGACCTACCGGGTGCGGCCCGTCATCGTCGGCAGGGCGCCGTCGGGCTTGCGCCCGCCGCGCTGGTGGGGCGGGCCGGGGTCACCGGGCGCGAGCTTCACCGGTGCCGCCCTGGAGCACGTGGGCGTCGCGGCCCCGATCGTGCACCCCGATCAGGTGGTGCTTGTGGAGGTTTTGCGCGAATAACGGCGGTATCACAGCGTTATCGCTTCGCGACACCCCGACTGATCTGCGTTCTCATCGCCGTCACAGCAACGCGCCGTCACGATGTGCACATGTGGTTCGCGGACATCGGGGAGGGCATCGCCTGGTCGGTCGCGGCGGTGTGGGCGCTCTTCGCCACCGTCGTGCTCGCCACGCGCCGCACCGCGCTGGGCCGTCTCGTGCCCACCGAGGTGCGTACGCCGGTGCTGGTCGGCGCGGGCGCCACGTCGGGGCTGCTCGTCGCGCAGGCGGCCGTGGTCGACCACGTGGCCGACCTCGGCGCGCCCGGGCTCGCCGACCTCGACGTGTGGGCGTGGTTCGTCGACCACCGCTTCGCGCCGGTCACGTTCCTGATGAAGGGCGTGAGCGTGCTCGCCGACACGCCGGGCATGGCGGTGCTCGCGATCATCGCCGCCGCGCTGCTCTGGCGGGGCAGGCGCCGCCCGGAGGCGGCCGTGGTGCTCGCGGCCACCGTCGGCGCGACCCTGCTGATCGACGGCTTCAAGCGGCTCTACGGCCGGGTCCGCCCGCCAGCGGCCGATCAGCTGATGACCGAGACCAACCCGGCCCTGCCGTCCGGGCACGCCCTCGGGTCGATCGTCGTGCTCGGCGTGCTGGCCGCGGTGGTGCTGTTGGCCACCCACCGCACCCTGCTCCGGGTCGCGGCGGTGGCCGTGGCGGCGCTCGGCGTGCTCACGATCGGCGTCAGCAGGCTGTACCTCGGCGTGCACTGGCTCACCGACGTCGTCACGGGCTGGTTCCTCGGCGGCGCGTGGCTGGCGGTGTGCGTCACCGCCCTCTGCGTGCTCAACCGCCGCCGGTCAGCGTCGATGATCGCTGCGCAGGCTCGCTCAGCCGGGCAGGTGGGGGCCCAACAGGCTGCGGTCGGCCGGGCTCAGCCTGCCGCCTGACGTCTTGGCCTGGTGCCAGAACGGGTAGCCCAGCGGGTTGGCGCTCACCTGGTCGAGGCGGGCGAGCTCGTCGTCGGCGAGGGTGAGCTCGGCGGCGGCGAGGTTGTCGGCGAGCTGCTCCTCGGTGCGCGCCCCGACGATGAGCGACGTGACGGCGGGGCGGGCCAGCAGCCAGGCCAGCGCGACCCGCGCCGCGGACACACCGTGCGCCTCACCGACCTCGACCAGCGCCTCGACGATGTCGTAGAGCTTCTCCTGGTCGTACACGGGCGGCTCGTCCCACTCGCCGAGGTGCCTGCTGCCCGCGGGCGCCTCGACGCCGCGGCGGTACTTGCCCGAGAGCAGGCCGCCCGCGATGGGGCTCCACACGAGGATGCCCAGCCCCTGGTCGATGGAGACGGGCACCAGCTCGGTCTCGATGTCGCGGGCCTGCAGCGTGTAGTGCACCTGCTGGCTGACGAAGCGGGCGAGGCCGAGCCGCTCGGAGACGCCCATCGCCTTCATGAGCTGCCAGGCGGTGTAGTTCGAGGCACCGATGTAGCGCACCTTCCCCGACTGCACGAGGTGGTCCAGCGCGGCGAGGGTCTCCTCCAGCGGGGTGGCGCCGTCCCACTCGTGCACCTGGTAGAGGTCGATCCAGTCGGTGCCGAGCCTGCGCAGGCTGGCCTCCGCGCCGCGGATGACGTGGTGGCGGGAGAGGCCCTGGTCGTTCGGCCCGTCGCCCATCGGCAGCCGCACCTTGGTGGCCAGCAGCACGTCGTGGCGGCTGGTGCCCAGCGCCTTGCCCACGATCTCCTCGCAGACGCCCTCGGAGTAGGCGTCGGCGGTGTCGATCAGGTTCACGCCCGCGTCGCGGGCCATGCCGATCTGCCGCTGCGCGGCGTCCACGTCGAGCTCGCCGACGGCCTTCGCCCAACCCCTGCCGCCGTAGCCCATGGTGCCCAACGTGATCGTCGAGACGAACAGGCCAGACCTTCCCAGCTGCCGATACTCCATGCCTACGATCTTTCATGCCCGCCTGGATCTGTGCCACCTGCGCCGTGCAGTACCCCGACACGGTCGAGCCGCCCGCGCACTGCCCGATCTGCGAGGACGAGCGCCAGTACGTCGGCTGGGACGGCCAGCGCTGGACGACCGCCGCGGACCTCGCCCGCGACCACGCCTGCGAGGTGCGCGAGGAGGAGCCCGACCTGCTCGGGATCGGCGTCACCCCGAAGGTCGGGATCGGGCAACGCGCCCTGCTCGTGCGCACGGCGCACGGCAACGTGCTGTGGGACGCGGTACCGCTGCTCGACGACGCCGCACGGGACGCGATCACCGCGGCGGGCGGCATCGACACCGTCTGCGTCTCCCACCCGCACTTCTACGCCGCCCACGTCGACATCGCCGACGCGTTCGGCGCCCGCGTGCTGCTGCCGCGCGCCGACGAGCAGTGGATCCAGCGCCGCTGCGACCGGCTCGAACTGTTCGACGACCGCGTCGACGTGCTGCCCGGCGTGACGCTCGCCCGCATCGGCGGCCACTTCGACGGCGCCGCGGTGCTGCACTGGGCGGCGGGCTCGGAGGGGCGCGGCGCGCTGCTGACCGGCGACACCATCACGGTGGTGCAGGACCGCGAGTGGGTGAGCTTCATGTGGAGCTACCCGAACCTCATCCCGCTCGACCCCGGCACCATCCGCACGATCGTCGAGCGGGTCGCCCCGTTCCCGTTCGACCGCATCTACGGCGGCTGGTGGGGCAGCGTGGTGGTGACCGACGGCCCCGGCGCGGTCCGCCGCTCGGCCGAGCGCTACATCGCCCGCGTCACCGGTTAGCTCGCGCCGTCGGCGAGGTGGGCGACGCGGGTGCGCAGGTCGTCGTCCGCGGGGATGCTCGCGATGCGACCGAGGTCGTCGCGCAGGCCGTCGAGCCACACGCGCAGGTCGGCGAGCGCGTACAGCTGCATGCCGAGGTCGGTCGGCCAGTCGAGCGCCGGGCGCTGCGGCAGCGGGGCGGTGGCCCGGCGGTCGCGGTCGAGCAGACCGGCCCCGACCTGCGCGTAGCGGTCGGCGACGTCCTCGGCGGCGGTGGTCAGCGGCGCGAGGCACGGCAGCAGGCAGCCCGTCGGGCAGCCGCGCAGGAGCGCCTCGGCGCCGCGCACCGCGTGGTGGCCCGCCACGAGGGTGGCCTGCCAGTCGACGGCCGCGGGCGGGTGGCGCTCGGTCTGGTACAGCGCGTAGGACGCCTCGGCGAGCATGCCCGCCTGTCGGGCCCGGGGGAGTGCGCCGCCCTGCGCCGCGTCGCGGGCGAGCACCCCGACCGTCTCGCGCACGACGTCGGCGGCCGCCGCGAGGAACGTGCCCGTGGCGCGGTGCAGCTCGCCCGATCCGCCGCGCGGCCAGGCGAGGAGCCCGATCAGCACGCCGATCGCCGCCCCGATCACGACGTCGACGATCCGCGCCTCCGCGAGCCGCCAGTCCACCGGCGACACCTGGGCGAACACGAACGCGATCACCAGCGTGAACAGCGCCTGCGCCCAGCCGGGGCCGAGCAGCGGCCCGGCGGCGAAGCCCACGAGCATGATCACGGGCAGCGCGATCGCGTACACCGTCGGGGGCAGACCGACCACGAGCACCACCGCCGCGACCAGCGCGCCCGCCGTGGTGCCGACCAACGCGGGCCGGAGCGTCGAGCGGGTGTCCGCCGCGGAGGTGCGCAGGAGGGTGAGCACGGTGAGCAGCACCCAGAAGCCGTGCGAAAGGTCGAACACCCCGGCGAGCAGCCGGGCCACCGCGAGGGCCAGCGCCAGCCGCAGCGCACCTTGGAAGTAGACCGAGCGCGGCGTGAGGTGCTCGCGGATCCGGTGCCACCACAGCCCGGCGGTGCTGCGGTAGGCGAACCAGAGCGGGCCGGGCTGTGGTGGCAC
>Ga0247821_10002555_pt1 | contig 9995 bp, 6 predicted proteins | sample 13C_Glycerol_Day_FD_192481 | JGI IMG/M metagenome (GOLD analysis project Ga0247821, IMG submission 192481) | Soil microbial communities from agricultural site in Penn Yan, New York, United States - 13C_Glycerol_Day14 | ecosystem: Environmental > Terrestrial > Soil > Agricultural land | place... | reverse complement strand
AGCTCAGGCGGCCGCTGACCGGCGCCGGGCGCATAGGGATTCCGGATCGGATCCATGCTTTCACTGTATGAGCGCGTCTAGCGTTTTCCGTAGATTGACCGATCGACGGCCAGAGCGTGTCGCGAGTGGTCTCTACGGCTTTCTAGTGAAATGACTAGAAATCGATAGACACCGTGAGCGACCCGAAGACCACTATGGTTCCGCCATGGTGGAGTGGGCTCCGCAGGCAGGGGCGTTGTACGAGCGGGTGCACCAGCAGTACGTCGGCGGCGCGCGCAAGCTCGAGGCGCTGATCAACGAGCTGATCGGCGAAGAGGAAGGCATCAACTACCTGAGCGCGACGGCTCGCGCGAAGGACCCGGAGTCGTTCCTCGCGAAGGCGTCCAAGCCGCACCCGGACGATCCCGCGAGGCCGAAGTACGACGACCCGCTGAACCAGATCACCGACCTGGTCGCGGCCCGGGTGATCACGTTCCTGGTCGAGGCGGTGGACCGGGTGTGCGAGGTGATCGAGGAAGAGTTCGAGATCGTCGAGCACACCGACATGGGCGCGCACACCCGGGCGCAGGGCGTCTTCGGGTACGCCAGCAAGCACTACCTGGTCCGGTTGAACGAGCACCGCCGCGAGCTCCCGGAGTACGCCGTACTGAAGAACCTCGTGATGGAGATCCAGGTCCGTACGGCGGTCCAGCACGCGTGGGCCGAGTTCGAGCACGACATCCGGTACAAGCTGGACATCCCGCCGGACCGCAAGCCCGAGTTCGACCGGCGGTTCCTGCTGGCGGCGGCCCTGATGGAGCTGGCCGACAACGAGTTCACCGAGATCGACCGCCTGTACCGCGAGCTGGCGGCGACCGCGGAGGACAAGGCGCCGCTCGACCTCACCACGGCCACGCTGACGACGTACCTGACCCGTCGCTATCCCGACGCGCCGCACGCGAAGACCACGCACTACGCCTGGATCCTGGGCATCCTGCACCGCATCGGCGTCACCACGGAGGAGCAGCTCACCGAACTGCTCACCGGGATCGACAGTGAAGCAGTGCAGGCCGCCATGACGCACCGGGCGCCGGCAGGCACGGTGCGCCGTCTCGACGACGACCTGCTCGCCGCCAAGGGCCCTGCCTACTTGGACCTGTTCCCGGACGAGGAGCGCCGCCAGAAGATCCTCCGCGGCCGGCTCAAGGCACTGGTCCGGGCCGAGATCATCCAGCCCTGACGAGGTCCTCTGCCGTACGGCGGGCCCAGCGGGTCGTGGTGATCAGACCGAGCACCAGCACCAGCGCACCGCAGCCCGCGATGATGTACCAGCACAGCTTTGCCGCGTCGACGAACCCGGACTCGAAAGAGCCGACCAGACGCGCCGTGAGGACAGTGCCCGCGACGGCAACACCGAGCGAGGCACCCACCTGGCGACTGGTCGACGCGATCGCTGCAGCGACGCCGGCCTGGGAACGCGGCATCCCGGAGACCGCCGCATTGGTAATAGGTGCGTTCAGCATCCCGAAGCCGAGCCCGAAGACCAGATAGCTGACCAGCAACCATGCAGTGGAAGTAGTAGTGCTCAACTGGGACAGCAGGAGACCCGACAAAGTCAGCATGGTGCCCGCGACGACCAGCGGTACCCGTGGGCCGCGGTGACCGACCAGCCACCCGGACACTGGCGCGAACACCACAGTCATCGCAGCCATCGGCAGGGTCAGCAGACCGGCATGCAGTGCGCTGAACCCGCGCACGGACTGCAGATAGAGCGAGTTGAGGAACAGGAACCCGGACAGCGCCGAGAACCCGCATACCGCGATCAGTGTGGCCCCGGAGAACGGCGCGCTCCGGAAGAACCGCGGGTCCAGCAGCGGCTCCTCCCGGCGACGCTCGTAGTACACGAGGGACGCCAGCGAGACGACGCACACGACGAAGCACCCGACGATGAGCGGCGACCCCCACCCGGCCGACCGACCTTCGATGATTCCGTACGTCAGGCTGCCCAGCAGCAGGACGACGAGCACCTGCCCGACCGGATCGATCCGCCGCGGTACGGCGGCCCGCGACTCCGGCACGAACAGCGCCGTCATGACGAAGGCGGCGACGGCGACCGGCACGTTGATCCAGAAGATGAACCGCCACCCGGCCGCATCCACGAGCGAACCGCCGACGACCGGGCCGACCGCCATGCTCAGCCCGACGACTCCGCCCCAGACCCCGATCGCCTGGGCGCGCTCACGCGGGTTGGTGAACGTGTTGGTGATGATCGACATCGCCACCGGGTTCAGCATCGACCCGCCGACGGCCTGCAGCACCCGGAACGCGATCAGCAGGTCGATGCTCGTCGCGACTCCGCACAGCAACGACCCGATCCCGAAGAGCACCAGCCCGGCCTGGAAGGTCCGCCGCCGCCCGACGCGGTCCGCGGTCGACCCGGAGACCATCAGCAGACAGGCCAGCACCAGCGTGTAGGCGTCGATCGTCCACTGCAGCTTGGCGACCGGGGCGTCGAACTCGGACCGGATCGCCGGAAGCGCCAGGTTCACGATGGTCGAGTCCAGCCCGACGATGAACAGGCTCGAGCAACAGATCGCGAGCACCAGCAGCCGCCGACCGCGGGTCAGCTCCTCCACCCGGCTCCCTCCATCCGTTGAAGACTGTACTACCCGGCCTGGAAACGGTTCCCGACCAGCCACGAAAACGGTTTGACGGACTGTCGGCGGGGCCGCCTACGCTTGTTCCATTCGCCTGGTCAGGTGCCTTCTTCCAATCCTTCTATGCCTCTTTGTGAGACGTCATGTCCTTGCGCCTCATTCCCTTCGCCGATCCGGGTGTGCCGGACACCCGATCCGGCCTCCGACTCATCATCTGGCTGGAGCACCAGCAACTGCGGGGGCAAGTCCTCGCAGTGTTCTGGGGACTGGTCTACTTCGGCGGTATCGCCGCCGCTCCGGTCGCCGTCGGTCTCGCCGTGCAGGCGGCGATCGACCTGTCCTGGCCCAAGCTGATCCTGGCCGGCGCGCTGCTGCTGGCCTTCGGCGCGGCCAAGGCCGGCGCCGACTCGTTCTTCCACAAGGCCGTGGTGACGAACTGGATCAGCACCGCGTCGCGCCTGCAGCAGCTGCTGTTCCGCAAGGCCGCGGAGCTGGGCTCGTTGCTGACCCGCCGGATCGCGGCCGGCGAGGTGGTCGCCGTGAGCAGCGGCGACGTCGAGAAGATCGGCTGGTTCGTCGAGGTCCTGGGCCGCTTCGTGGCCGCGCTGCTGACCTGCTTCGCGGTCGTCATCGGCCTGCTGCTGTACGAACCGCAGCTCGGCCTCGTCGTCGCGATCGCCGTACCGGTGCTCGCGTTCTCGATCGTGCCGCTGATGGGTCCGGCGGAGCGCCGCGCGGACGAGCAGCGGGCCAAGGGCGGCCGGGCCACCGAGCTCGCCGCCGACACCGTCGCCGGCCTGCGCGTGCTGCGCGGCATCGGCGGTGAGCAGCTGTTCCTGCAGCGCTACCGCGAGGCCTCACAGCAGTACCGGAGCAGCGCGGTGCGCAGTGCCCGGATGTGGTCGCTGATCGCGGCCCTGCAGGTGCTGCTGTTCGGTCTGTTCCTGGTGGTCGTCGTCTGGATGGGCGTCCGGCTGGTTACCCAGGGCCGGATCTCGGTCGGCGAGCTGGTCACGACGTACGGGTTCATCACGTTCATGCTGGTTCCGCTGCACACGTTCGAGGAGACGGCGAGCGCCTTCATCTTCTCGAAGGTGTCGGCGCGCCGGGCCGCGCGCGTGCTGTCGCTGCAGCGGACCGACGAGACCAAGGGGACGTCCGCGGCCCAGCTGCCGGAAGGCGACCTGCTCGACCCGGTCACCGGGCTGAACGTCCCGGCCGGAAGCTTCACCGCGGTCGTCTGCGGCAACCCGGACGCCGGTGGTCTGCTGGCCGACCGGCTGGGTGGCCACAGCCCGTCCGCCACCGACGAGGCCTCCGTCCTGCTCGACGGTGTCGCACTGGACGACATCCCGCTCGAGTCCGCGCGCACCGTCGTCCTGGTGCAGGACAAGGACCCGGTGCTGTTGTCGGGGACGGTCCGGGAGCTGTTCGACGTGCCGGCGAGCGGTGCGGTCTCACCCGAGACGGCCCTGGACGCAGCGCAGTGCGAGGACATCCTCGACGTGCTGCGGCAGACGCTGCCTGCTGGTGAGTCCGACGCCATGAAGGCGGTGCTGACCGAGCGCGGCAGGTCCCTGTCCGGCGGTCAGCGGCAGCGGGTGGCGCTGGCGCGTTCGCTGTACGTCGACCCGCAGGTGCTGGTGCTCGACGAGCCGACCAGTGCGGTCGACGCACACACCGAGGCGCGGATTGCGGACGGTCTGCAGCTGCTGCGTGCCGGCCGGACGACGGTGGTGTTCACGTCCAGTCCTTTGATGCTGGACCGGGCGGAGCGGGTTGTGTTCGTGCCGGAGGGCCGCGTCGACGCGGTCGGCACGCACCACGAGCTGCTGCACACCAACGCGCGGTACAGGGCCGTTGTGACCCGTGAAGAAGAGCCAACGTTCGAGGAGTCAGCGTGAAGCGCCCGGAGTACGACCCGGCAGCCCCCCAGGAAGTGGTGCGGCTGCCGGTAGCGAGTGGCGCGACCGTCCGTGCCTACATCAAGACACTGTTCCGCCGACACCGGCGTCAGTTCCTCTGGCTGACCCTGGTGAACGCGGTGGCAGCGCTGAGCGGCATGGTCGGTCCGTGGCTGCTCGGCAACGTCGTGCAGAAGCTGTCCGAGGGCCACACCGACGTCAACCTGCCGTATGTCGTGATCGGCTTCGTCCTCGCGCTGGCGGTGCAGACCGTGTTCGTGCGGCTGACCCGGCTGCGCGGTGCGGTGCTCGGTGAGGAGATGCTCGCGGATCTGCGCGAGGACTTCCTGATCCGTGCGGTCGGGCTGCCGCCGGGCGTGCTCGAGCGCGCCGGCACCGGTGACCTGCTGTCCCGGATCACCACCGACATCGACCGGCTGTCGCACGCGATGCGCGACGCCGTACCGCAGCTGACGATCGCGATCATCTGGGCGTCGCTGCTGATCGGCGCGCTGATCGTGACGGCGCCCGCGCTGGCCGTGGCGGTGGTGATCGCGGCGCCGATCCTGATCATCGGCGGCCGTTGGTACTTCAAGCGTGCCCCGAAGGCGTACCGGTCGGAGGCGGCCGGGTACGCCGCGGTCGCCTCGGCGCTGGCCGAGACGGTCGACGCGGGCCGCACCGTCGAGTCGCACCGGCTCGGTGGCCGCCGGATCGAGCTGGGTGACACCCGGATCGGCCAGTGGGTCGCCTGGGAGCGGTACACGCTGTACCTGCGGATGATCCTGTTCCCGGTGATCAACATGACCCACACGGTCGCGCTGGCGGCCGTGCTGGTCATCGGCGGCGGTTTCGCGATCCAGGGCTGGCTGACCGTCGGTGCACTGACCACAGGCGCGCTGTACATCCAGATGCTCGTCGAGCCGGTCAACATGATGATCCGCTGGTACGACGAGCTCCAGGTCGCGCAGGTGTCGCTGGCGCGGCTGGTCGGCGTCCGTGAGGTCGAGACCGCCGCGGCGGCAAGCGAGGCCGAGCCGGACGGGCGGACCGTGCTGGCCGACGACGTCCGCTTCGGGTACCTGGAGGGCCGCGACGTCCTGCACGGTGTCACATTGACGGTCGAGCCGGGTGCCCGGGTGGCGCTCGTCGGGCCGTCCGGTGCGGGCAAGTCGACGCTGGGCCGGTTGCTCGCCGGCATCTACTCGCCGCGCGTCGGTGACATCACCTTGGGCGGTGCGGCGCTCGGCCGGATGTCTGCCGAGCAGGTCCGTAGTCATGTTGCCCTGGTCAACCAGGAGCACCACGTGTTCGTGGGCAGCGTGCGCGACAACCTGCGGCTCGCCCGGCAGGACGCGTCCGACGCGGACCTGTGGGCGGCGCTGCGGTCGGTGGACGCGGACGGCTGGGTCGCAGGGTTCGACGACGGGCTGGACACCGAAGTGGGCTCCGGTGGGGTCTCGCTGACGCCGGCCCAGGCGCAGCAGGTCGCACTGGCCCGGCTGGTCCTCGCCGACCCCCACACCCTGGTCCTGGACGAGGCGACCTCGTTGATGGACCCGCGGGCGGCCCGGCACCTGGAGCGGTCGCTGGCGACCGTGCTGGAGGGCCGGACCGTGGTGGCGATCGCACACCGGTTGCACACCGCGCACGATGCCGACGTGATCGCCGTCGTCGAGGACGGCAAGATCGTCGAGCTCGGCGGCCATGACGAACTGGTGGACGCGCAGGGGGCGTACGCAGCGCTCTGGCACTCCTGGCACGGCGACCGATGACCAGCGGGGGTGTCCGGCGGAGAACCCGTCGGACACCCCTTGTCGTGTGAGGATGAAGGCGTGTTGCTGACGACGCTCTTCTCGCTGCCCACGTCCATGGCTCTCGACATCGACGACGAGGGCCGGATGCTGGTTCTGTACGACGGCACCGGCACCCGCCAGGTCAACGAGGTCGCTCCCGACGGCACCTGGCGTGCGCTGACCGATCTTGACGACACGTGCCGCGGCGCCCGGTTCGTGCCCGGCAGCAGCCGCGTCGTCGTCGAACACGACACAGGCGGCGACGAGCGCGGTCAGCTGTCCCTGCTCGACCTCGACGAACCCGGTCTGCCCGCACTGACCCCGCTGGTGCACGACAGCGAGTACATCCACCACCTGGTCGCGGCCCGGCCCGACCGCGTGCTCTACACCACGAACCGTCGCAACGGCGTGGACTTCGACCTGGTCGCGCGCGACCTCACCAGCGGCCGCGAGACCGTCCTGTACGACGGCGGCGGCTGGGTGATGGGCGTCGACCCGTCGCCGGACGACAAGTGGGTCGTGCTGTCGAAGGCGAGCAGCCCGGCGAACTCGATGCAGCTGCTCCTGGTCGACACCTCGAGCCGATCAGTCGTCGAGCTCACCGCGGAGGACGCGCACAACGACCAGGGCCCGGTCGCATGGATGCCGGACTCCTCCGCGTTCTTGGTGTCGAGCAACGCCGACCGCGACCGGATGGCGATCCGCCGGTACGACGTGAGCGACGCAGCGTGGAGCGATCTGCTGGTGGACGACGCCCGTGACCTCGCCGGGTGGCCCTCACCTAACGGCGAGCACCTGCTGGTCGGCGTACTGGAGGATGGCGAAGTCGCGCTCAAACTGCACCGGCTGGACGACGGCGCGGCGCTCGCGGCGCTCGACCTGCCGGCGGGCGGCTGTGCGGCCCTGACGATGGCCACGCCGGACCCGATCTGGTCGCCGGACGGCTCGTTCGCGGCGATCACCTACAACTCCCCGGTGATTCCGCCGACCGTGTACCGGTTCGTCCCGGGCGGTGAGCTGACCGCGCTCCGTCCGGTGGAGGTCCCGGTCGAGCTGCCGCATCCGGAGAGCCTGCGGGTTCCGTCCTTCGACGGCGAGCAGGTGCCGGTGTTCGTGTTCCGGCCGACCGGCGAGAACCTCGGGTCCACGGTGGTCCATGTGCACGGTGGGCCGGAAGGTGCCGCGATGCGGATCTGGAGCCCGATCATCTCGGCGCTGGCCGGCGAAGGACACACCGTCGTCGTACCGAACGTGCGCGGCTCGGCCGGTTACGGCAAGCGCTGGTACTCGCTGGACGACCGTCAGTTGCGGCTGGACTCGGTGAAGGACCTGGCCGCGATCAACGCCTGGCTGCCGACGATCGACGCCGACCCGAAGCGTGCGGCGCTCTGGGGCGGTTCGTACGGCGGCTACATGGTGCTGGCCGGTGTCGCGTTCCAGCCGGAGCTGTGGGCGGCCGGCGTGGACATTGTCGGGATCGCTTCGCTGGTGACGTTCCTGGAGAACACGTCGGACTACCGGCGGTCGATGCGGGAGCGCGAGTACGGCTACCTGGCGACGGACCGCGAGTTCTTGCAGGAGGCGAGTCCGCTCAGCCGCGTCGACGACATCCGGGCGCCGCTGTTCGTGATCCACGGCGCGAACGATCCCCGTGTCCCGTTGTCGGAGGCTGAGCAGATCACCGACGCTCTGACGAAGCGCGGCGTCCCTTGCCAGCTACTGGTGTACCCGGACGAGGGACACGGCCTGGCCAAGCTCACGAACCGCCTGGACGCGTACCCGCAGGCCTTCAGCTTCCTGCGGGACCACCTGGGGTGAGAACGCCGGCGGTCGCGTCCAGCCGCACCGGAAGACCCAGCGGTACGGCGAGATTCAGCGCCTCGTGCCCGATCGCCGCGCCCGCCACCATCGGTACGCCGAGCGGTTCGAGCCGCTCGGCGATTACCTCAACGGAGTCCTGCGTGCCGGTGAAGTCGCCCACGACCACACCGGTCACCTCGTCGAACCACCCGGCGCGCAGCAGCTGCGTGAGCAGCCGGTCGACCCGGTAGCCGGCTTCGTCGACGTCCTCCAGTACGACGACACCAGCCGGCGGCGCGTACGTCGGCGTACCGACACTGGACGCCAGCATCGCCAGATTGCCACCGCGCAGCACGCCTTCAGCGACGCCACCAACCACAGTGCGCGCTCCGACCGGCGCCAGCAGGTCAGTCACAGTGGATGGCTCGAACAGCAACGCCCGCAGCCGCTCGAGTCCCCCAGCCGTGTCCAGTTGCTCGACAGCAGCAGCCATAGGGCCGTGGAGAGTCACGAGACCGCGTGCGTTCAGCGGCTCGTGCAGCGCGGTGATGTCGCTGAACCCGACGAACCACTTCGGTACGGCGGCCAGCTCGTCGAGGTCGACGTACTCGATCATCCGCTGCACGCCGTACCCGCCACGCGCACAGAACACCGCGGCGTACCGCGCGTCCAGCCAGGCGTTGCGCAGGTCGAGCGCCCGCGCCTTGTCGTCGGCCGCCAGGTACGCAAACCGCTCGTGCCCGGCCAGTACCGACGGCATCACGTCCACCTCGAGCCCCCAGGACCTGAGGTGAACCAAGCCGGCATCGAGCCGGGCCGCGTCCACTCGGCCCGACGGAGCCACCACAGCAACCCGGTCCCCGCTCCGCAGTCGCTGCGGCACCACCACGTCAGTCACGCCGCGACGCTACCAACCGACCTGCAGGGTCGCGCTCTTGGAGACCCCGTTGACCGTGACACCCAGCTGGGCCGTGCCGGGGCGCAGCGCAGTGAGTTGGCCGGTCGACGGGTCGTACGAAGCGACTGCCCAGAACGGAGCGGTCTTGGTAGGGCCGACGTGCAGGGTCGACGAGCCCCACCAGTCTGCCGACACAGGGAAGGACACCGGCACTCGACGACCTTCCTGAACGACCGTGGCGGAAGCGGGCGCCGACTGACCGCGCTTGAGGCTCTCAGGAACAGTCAGCTCGAGCGAGTCGACATGGGCTCGCAGCTCGACCTGGAACCACGGCTGGGCCGACGGGTTGGCCGCGATGCCCACCAGCGCCCAGCCGGTGAAGCCACCGGCGTCCGGTGCCGCGGCCGGGCTCTTGCCGGAGTTGCCGGTCAGCGGGAGCAGGACGCCGTCGGTCCGGGTCGCGGCGAACGTGCCCGCGTGCGCGGCCATGTACGCGGCGCCCTTTCCGGTCGAGGACCGGAAGTCAGCCAGCCACTTGACGATCATCGCGGCTTCCTTACGGTCGCCGAGCTGCGAGTTCTGCGTCGGCGACGGGTCGTCGATCGGGTGGTGCGCCATCACGACGACGTTCTTGATCGACCGGTCGGAAGCGGCGGCGTCGAGCTGCTTGCGCAGGTCGAGGATCTGGTCGAACCCGCCGGCCCGCAGCGATCCGAGCGACGAGTCCCGCAGCACGAACCGGGTGCCCTTGTGGTCGAACGTGCTGGTCGCGTTGCCGAAGACCTTCTTCCACTCGGACAGGTCACCCGGGCCGTAGGTCTCGTGGTTGCCGGGCACGTAGTGCAGCGGCACCTTGCCGGCCACTTCCTCGTCGATGATCTGCTTGGCCAGCGCGATGTCCGGGCCGAACGCACGGTCGACGAAGTCGCCGTTGATCACCAGGAAGTCGGGCTGCTGCGCC
>Ga0247821_10002554_pt1 | contig 9998 bp, 9 predicted proteins | sample 13C_Glycerol_Day_FD_192481 | JGI IMG/M metagenome (GOLD analysis project Ga0247821, IMG submission 192481) | Soil microbial communities from agricultural site in Penn Yan, New York, United States - 13C_Glycerol_Day14 | ecosystem: Environmental > Terrestrial > Soil > Agricultural land | place... | reverse complement strand
GGCAACCAGTCGCGCGCCGCCGAGTGGCTCGGCATCAACCGCAACACGCTGCGGCGCAAGCTGCTCGAACACAAGCTGATCAAGTGATGCCATGAAAGCGCTGATCTCCGTATCCGACAAGACCGGCGTGGTCGCGCTGGCGCGCGTGCTGCACGAGCAGGGCGTGGAGCTGCTGTCGACCGGCGGCACCGCCAGGCTGCTGGCCGACGCCGGCCTGCCGGTGCGCGAGGTGGCCGAGCACACCGGCTTCCCCGAGATGCTCGACGGCCGCGTGAAGACGCTGCATCCGGCCATCCACGGCGGCCTGCTGGCGCGCCGCGACCGGCCCGACCATCTGGCCGCGCTGGCCGCCCACGGCATCGCGACGATCGATCTGCTGGTGGTGAACCTCTACCCCTTCGAGGCCACCGTGGCCCGGCCCGGCTGCACGCTGGAGGAGGCGATCGAGAACATCGACATCGGCGGCCCGGCGATGGTGCGCTCGGCGGCCAAGAACTGGAAGGACGTGGCGGTGCTGACCGACGCCTCCCAGTACGAGCGCGTCGCCGAGGAGCTGCGGCGCGACGGCCGGGTCGGCGAGGCGACCCGCTTCGCCCTGGCGGTCGAGGCCTTCAACCGCATCGCCAGCTACGACGCCGCGATCAGCGACCACCTCTCCTCGCTGCAGCCCGATGGCCGCGGCGGCCACGCGCGCAGCGAGTTCCCGGCGCAGAGCAACGGCCGCTTCGTCAAGCTGCAGGACCTGCGCTACGGCGAGAACCCGCACCAGCACGCCGCCTTCTACCGCGACCTCCACCCGGCGCCGGGCTCGCTCGTCACCGCCACGCAGCTGCAGGGCAAGGAGCTCTCGTACAACAACATCGCCGACGCCGACGCGGCCTGGGAGTGCGTCAAGAGCTTCGATCCGGCGACCGACGGCCCGGCCTGCGTGATCGTCAAGCACGCCAACCCGTGCGGCGTGGCGCTCGGCGCCGACGCCGCGGAGGCCTACCGCAAGGCCTTCCAGACCGACCCGACCTCGGCCTTCGGCGGCATCATCGCCTTCAACGTGCCGGTCGACGCCGCCGCGGCCGAGCACGTCACCCGCCAGTTCGTCGAGGTGCTGATCGCGCCCGGCTTCTCCGACGAGGCCCAGGCCCTGCTGGCCGCCAAGGCCAACACCCGCGTGCTGCGCATTCCGCTGGAGGGCGTGAAGCGCGACGCGGGCGACGCCTGGTCGCGCGGCCTGAACGCGCACGACGTCAAGCGCGTCGGCTCCGGCCTGCTGATCCAGAGCGCCGACAACCACGTGCTGGCCGCCGGCGAACTGAAGACGGTGACGCAGCGCACGCCGACGGAGCAGCAGACCGCGGACCTGCTGTTCGCCTGGAAGGTCGCCAAGTTCGTCAAGAGCAACGCGATCGTGTTCGCCGGCGGCGGCATGACGCTCGGCGTCGGTGCCGGCCAGATGAGCCGGCTCGACAGCGCGCGCATCGCCCGCGTCAAGGCCGAGCACGCCGGGCTCTCGCTCACCGGCTCGGTGGTGGCGAGCGACGCCTTCTTCCCCTTCCGCGACGGCCTCGACGTGCTGGCCGACGCCGGCGCCTGCTGCGTGATCCAGCCGGGCGGCAGCATGCGTGACGACGAGGTGATCGCCGCCGCCGACGAGCGCGGCATCGCCATGCTGCTCACCGGCGTGCGTCACTTCCGGCACTGAGGCGCGCGGCGCCGGCCGGCGCCGCCTCTTGCGGCTCGCCTCCCGCGCCGGCGGCCACGGGCCGCGGTTAGCATGCGCCCCCATGCAGTGGCTGCCCGGGGCCGTCGGCCTTCTCCTTGCCGGTCTCGCGCGCCTCGTCACCGGCGCCCAGGGGCACTGGCACGGCGGCCCGCCGAAGGCGGAGCAGCGCATCTACTTCGCCAACCACCAGAGCCACCTCGACTGGCTGCTGATCTGGGCCGTGCTGCCGCGCGACCTGCGCGCCTCCACGCGTCCGATCGCCGCGCGCGACTACTGGACCGCCAACGCGCTGCGCCACTGGATCACTCGCGAGGTGTTCAACGCGGTCTACGTCGACCGCCAGCGCAGCGAGGACCAGGACCCGCTCGAGCCGCTCGCCGAGGCGCTGGAGCGCGGCGACTCGCTGGTGATGTTTCCCGAGGGCACGCGCGGCCAGGCCGGGCTGCCGCAGGCCTTCAAGAGCGGGCTCTACCACCTGGCCGCGCAGTTCCCGCAGGTCGCGCTGATCCCGGCCTGGATCGACAACGTGCAGCGCGTCATGCCCAAGGGCGAGCTGCTGCCGGTGCCGATCCTGTGCTCGGTGACCTTCGGCGCGCCGCTCGCCCCGCCCGGGCCCGGCGAGGACAAGCACGTCTTCCTCGAGCGGGCGCGCGAGGCCGTGGTGGCACTCGACGCCGTGGCGGCCTGAGAGGGCGGCATGGGGGCGCTGGAGGAGTTGAGCGCGTCGCAGCAGGTCGGCCTGCTCTTCGTCCTGCTGTTCGGCGTCCTGGCACTGGTCACGGCGCTCGCCGTGCTCCGCTCGCTGCGCGAGTCCGGGCCGCGCGACGCCGAGCGCGGCCGCGCCGCGCGACGCGAGCTGCGCGCGGTGTGGGCCGGCGCCGCGCTGTTCTGGGCAGCCTGGATCTCCGGGCCGCTCGGCGCGACGCTGCTGTTCGGCGTCCTCAGCTTCCTCGCGCTGCGCGAGTTCATCACGCTGATGCACACCGGGCGCAGCGACCACCGCAGCCTGCTGCTGGCCTTCTTCGCCGTGCTGCCGCTGCAGTACGCGCTGGTCGCGAACCGGCACTTCGACCTGTTCACGGTCTTCATCCCGGTCTACATCTCCCTCGCCCTCCCGGTGGTCAGCGCGCTGGCGGGCGACCCCGAGCGCTTCCTCGAGCGCAACGCGAAGATCCAGTGGGGCATCATGGTGTGCGTCTACGGGCTCTCGCACACGCCGGCCCTGCTGCTGCTGCAGTTCCCGCACCACGAAGGGCGCGGCGCCTTCCTGCTGCTGTTCTTGGTGGTCGTGGTCGCCACCGCCCACTTCGTGCAGCAGGGCCTCGTCCGCCGCCTGCCGCGTCGGCCCGTCGCACGCCGCATTGACCGCCGCTTCGGCCTGCGGGCGTGGGGCCTCGGCGCGCTGACGGCCGGGGCCGTGGGCGGACTGCTGTACGGGATCACGCCGTTCCGGGCCGGCCCGGCGATGGCCCTGGCGCTGCTCGCGAGCGCGAGCGGCACGCTGGGCGAATTCGTGATGCAGGCGCTCAAGCGCGACGCCGGCGTGCGAGCCTGGGGCCACCGGGCCGCGGTGACCGGCGCGGTCGGCCTGCTCGACCGGGTCGCGGCGCTGTGCTTCGCGGCGCCGGTGTTCTTCCATTCGGTCCGCTGGTACTTCCATGCCGGGATGTGACAGGGCACACTGCGGGGCGCGCCGGCGGTCTCGGCTGCACCGCCCGAGAACGCCATCACCGTGAGCACCGAGCCGTCCCATTCCACCCGGCTCGCCTCCGACCTGGCCCGCCTGCAGCGGCTGCTGGAGGAGCGCGAGAGCCTCGCGGCGCTGGTCGGCCACGAACTGCGCAACCCGCTGCACGGCCTGAGTCTGCAGCTGGCACTGGCGCGCATCACGGCGGCGCGCGGCGACCCCGAAAGCGAGGCGCAGATCGGCAAGGCGCAGGCGATGCTGCTGCGCTACAGCACGCGGGTCACGGTGCTGCTGGATCTGCTGCGGCTCGGCGGCTCGGACTATCCGCTCGCGCCGCGTTCGCTCGATCTCGCCGTGCTGGTGCCCGCCGTGATCGACGCGCTGGGCCCCGAGGCCGCCCACTGGCGCGTCGCCCTGCGACTGCGCGCGCCGCAGGCGCTGCCGACGGTGAGCGACCCCATGGTGATCGAGCAGATCCTGCAGAACCTCCTGCTCAACGCGTTCAAGCACGCGGGTGCCTCCCGCGTGGAGGTGCGGCTGCGCCGGGCCGGCGGGCGTGCGGTGATCTCCGTGCGCGACGACGGCCGCGGCATCGAGCCGGCGCTGCGCGAGCGGCTGCTGCACGGTGACCGCCCGCTTGGCGAGGCGGCGCCGGGCCGCGCCGGCAGCGGCCTGGGGCTGTGGATCGTGCGTAAACTGGCGGCCGCCCTCGGCGGCGACGTCCGGCTGCGGTCGGTTCCTGGCGCGGGCAGCGTGTTCGCCGTGCGCCTTCCCCTGAGCCTTCCGCCGATCTCTCCGCCATGACCACCATCCCCACCGACGCGCCCGTCCTGGAGCGCCTGTCGAGCGGCATCCCGGGCCTCGACACCGTGCTGGGCGGCGGCTTCTTCCGCTCGGGCGTGTACATCCTGCATGGCCTGCCCGGCAGCGGCAAGACGATCTTCGCCAACCAGCTGTGCTTCCGCCACGTGGCCGGGGGCGGCACGGCCGTGTACGTGACGCTGCTGGCCGAGTCCCACTCGCGCATGCTGCAGCACATCCGCACGCTGCGCTTCTTCGACGAGAAGGCCATCCCGGAGCGGCTGACCTACCTCAGCGCCTTCCACCAGCTCGAGACCGGCGGCCTGAAGGGCCTGGTCGAACTGCTGCGCCGCGAGATGCGCGCCCGCAGCGCCAGCGTGCTGGTGCTCGACGGGCTGGTCGCGGCCGCCGAGATGGCGCAGAGCGACAGCGAGCTGAAGCGCTTCGTGCACGAGCTGCAGACCAGCGCCGTGTTCCATGGCTGCACCGCCTTCCTGCTCACCAGCGGCAGCCCGCAGCGGGTGAACGCGGAGCACACCATGGTCGACGGCATCCTGGAGCTCGAGGACAGGCTGTCCGACGTGCGCGCCGACCGCTCGATCCAGGTGCGCAAGTTCCGCGGCGGTGCCGCGCTGCGCGGCAAGCACGGCATGCGCATCGGCGATGGCGGCATCGAGGTCTTCCCTCGCATCGAGGCGCTGTTCGACGCGCCGCCGGCAGAGATTCGTCCGGAGGGCGCCCTGAGCAGCGGGATCGACACGCTCGATGCGCTGATCGCCGTGGGCGGCTACGGGGACGCGAGCAGCACGGTGGTGATCGGCTCCAGCGGCACCGGCAAGACCACCTTCGGCCTGCAGTTCCTGGCGCGCTCGTCGCCGGCCGAGCCGGGCCTGATGTTCGGCTTCTTCGAATCCGCTCCGCGGCTGCGCGCGAAGGCCCGCTCGATCGGCCTGGACCTGGAGACGCTCGAGGCGCAGGGCGCTCTGACCCTGGCCTGGCATGCGCAAGGCGAGCACCTGATCGACGAGCTCGGCCACCGGTTGCTGGAACTGGTGGCCGAGCGCGGCGTGCGCCGGCTGGTGATCGACGGCATGTCGGGCTTCTTCGAGGCCGCCATCCACGCCGAGCGGACCGGCCGCTTCTTTTCCTGCCTCACCAACGAGCTTCGCCGGCGGGGCGTGACCGCCCTGATCACGCTCGAGACGCGCGACGCCGTCGGCAGCATGGTCTCCACGCCCTTCGGCGTGTCGGCCTTCGTCGACAACCTGCTGTTCCTGCGCTTCGTCGAGGCACGCGGCGAGGTGAAGCGCCTGATGAGCATCACGAAGATGCGCGACAGCGACTTCGACCCGGGCGTGCGCGCCGTCGAGATCGGCGCCGCCGGCCTGCGGATTGCCGGGCGCTACCTTGCCGGCGGCGACGTGATCCCGTCCGCCGAGCCGCTGGGACCGGGCGATTCCTCCGTGCCCGGCCGGGCCGGCGATCCCCCATGACGCCGCGCGACTGACGTGAAGACCATCCTAGTCGTCGACGACGAACTCGCGAACGCCGACCTGCTGTGCCTGCTGCTCGAGGAGGAGGGCTACCGGGCCCACTCGGCGGTGAACGGCCGGCAGGGCCTTGAGCGGCTCACGGACGTGCGGCCGCAGCTGGTCATCCTCGACTACATGATGCCGGTCATGAACGGCGCCGAGATGGGCCGGGCGATGCGCGCCTCGGACGCCACGCGCGGCATCCGCATCCTGATGAACAGCAGCCTGCCGGAGGAGGCGGTGCGCAAACAGTTCAGCGGCTACGACGCCTTCCTGCGCAAGCCTTACGGCATCGACGAGGCGCTGCGCGTGATCGCGCGCCTGCTCGGCTGAGGGCGCGCGGCGCATGCGCATCCTCGGCATCGACCCCGGCCTGCGCACCACCGGCTTCGGCGTGATCGAGTCCGAGGGCGGCCGGCTCGCCTACGTGGCCAGCGGCACGATCCGAACCGACGCCCTGCCGAACGGCGACCTGCCGGGCCGGCTGAAGGTGCTGTTCGAGGGCGTGCGCGAGGTGGTGGAGCGCTACGCGCCCGAGTGCGCCGCCGTGGAGATCGTGTTCGTCAACGTCAATCCGCAGTCGACGCTGCTGCTCGGCCAGGCGCGCGGCGCGGCGCTGGCGGCACTGGTCGCCTCTGGCCTGCCGGTGTCGGAGTACACCGCGCTGCAGATGAAAAAGGCCGTGGTCGGCCACGGCCAGGCGCGCAAGGAGCAGGTGCAGGCGATGGTGGCGCGCCTGCTGGCACTGCCGGGGCAGCCGGGCGCCGACGCCGCCGACGCGCTGGGCCTGGCCGTGTGCCAGGCGCACGCCGGCACCTCGCTCGCCGCGCTGGCCGCGGCCGCGCCGCTGGCGCGGCGCGCCCACGCCCAGTACCGCAAGGGGCGCGCGTACTGAGGCGAGCGGGCGGGCCTCCCGCGGCGGCCCGGCGGCCCGGCGGCCCGGCCGATCAGCCGTGCCAGGCGACCCCGTGGCGCTGGAAGATCGCGCGCAGGCGGCCGTCGGCCGACAGCTCGTTGACCCGCTGCTGCAGCGCCTGGGCCAGGTCGGTGGCGTCGCGCTTGACCGCGCAGCCGACCGCCCAGCCGTCGCGCGGTGCACGTGGCGCCGGCAGCGGCACGATCGCGTAGCGCGACCGGTCGGCCAGCACCGACTGCAGCTCCGAAGCCAGGCCGGCCGCCGCCGCCGCCCGGCCGTCGCGCACGGCCTGCGCCGCTTCCGCGCCGTCGGCATAGCGGGTGGACAGGCCGTCGCGCAGCGCGCCGCCCTCGGCGCCGATCAGCAGCCAGCCGGCCAGCGACTGGCCCGCCACCGCCACGGGCACGCCCTGCAGCGCCGCCAGCGACTCCGGCTGCGGGCCGCGCTCGCGGTCCCAGGCCAGCATCACGCGCTCCCGGTAATAGGGCGCGAAGATCGCCACCTGCGGGCTGGAGTCGATCAGCGGCCGGTCGACCGGCACGTGCAGCATCACGTCGGCCGGACCCCAGCCCAGGTAGTGACCGCGCCACACCGCGTGCCGCAGGTCGTCCTGCAGGCTCTCGTCGGCGTGCAGCGGCAGCAGGTCCGGCTTCACGCCCAGGCCCTCCGCGAGCGCCGCGGCGAGGTCGACGTCGATCCCGCGGCCGCCGACGTTGAACGGCGGCATGTCCTGGTAGACCGCCACGCTCAGGCGGCCGCGCCGGCGGATCCGCTCCAGCGCCCCGGCCGGGGCGTCGGCCGCCGCCTCGGCCCTCGCGAGGCCCGCCAGCGGCGCCAGCACTCCGGCGGCCAGCAGGGAGCGGCGCCCGATCACAGCGGCTTCTCGCGCCGGCTCTCGAGGTAGCTCTTGATCGACCATACGGCCTCCTGGCTCAGCGTGCCCTCGAACGGCGGCATGTAGACCGCGCCGTTGCGCACCCGGCCCTTGCGGACCGTGTTCTGGAAGTACTCGTCGACGTCCTTCACGCACGCGGACTTCTTCTCGTCGGCGAGCGTGGCGCACTCGCCGTCGAGCTTGCGCAGGTCGGGCGCGATGCCGCCCGAGATCGCCTCGAGCCCGTGGCAGCGCGCGCAGTTCTGGTTGAAGGCGGAGCTGCCGATCTTCACCGCGACCTCGTTCTTGCGGTAGGGGTTCTCCGCGCGCCAGGTCTCGCCGAGTTCGGGGAGGCCCTTGGTGTCGACGGCCTGCGGCGTGACGTCGCCGTGGGCAAGGGCGGCGCCGGCGGCGCCGATCAGGAGGGCCGCGGCCCACAAGCGCGGGCGGGCGGAACGGGATTTCATCAGACGGGCTCCAAGGAAAGGCAACGATGCGAGGCCCGGTTTTGCAAGCGATGTGCCACGGCCTTGGCGTCCGGAATGCCGGCTTGGCGGAGGGGTTCACACCGGTCCGGGACCGCGAACTGCTCCCATGTGGAGCGATGTGACAGGCGAGGACTGTTGCCGATTGCGGGCAAGCGAGGCGTCGGCGCGCGTGCCGGGGGCCCGTAACATGGCCGTCACACAGGCACGACCGGTCCGGGCATCGCCAACGGGGCCGGGGCCGGCCGCCACGGCCGCCCGGCCTGCCACGGACGCAGGGGACGAGATGAGCAGCTACACCACGCCCAGGACCATGACCCGGGAGCCACGCGGGACCAGCGTGGCACCGCTTGCAGGAAAGACCCTCGTGCCCGCCGATCCGCTCCACGTCGACGCCATCGTCCAGTCGCACGAGCGCTGCGGCGCGATGGGCATCAGCCCGATCCGGCCTCCGGACCACGCGCCGCTGATCCGCGCCGACCTGGCGGTGGCTCGCGAGCGCAACCGCAGGCTGTCGATGCACTCGGTCCCGGTGATGGAGATGCTGCTGCAGCAGATCCTCGCCACCCAGAGCATGGTGCTGCTGACCGATGTGCAGGGCACCGTGCTGCACTCGGTCGGCCCGGACGACTTCCTGACGCGTGCCTCCAAGGTCGCGCTCACCCCGGGAGTCAACTGGAGCGAGCAGAACAAGGGCACCAATGCGATCGGCACCTCGCTGATCACCGAGGCGCCGACGCTCGTGCATGCCGACGAGCACTACATGCACGCCAACCACTTCCTGACCTGCTCCGCCGCGCCGGTGTTCGATCCGCGCGGCAGCGTGGTCGGGGTGCTCGACGTGTCCGGCGACCACCACGCCTTCAACCCGCACACGATGGGGCTGGTCAACATGTCGGCGCGCATGATCCAGAACCACTGGCTGGTCGAGGACGCCCAGCAGGCCCTGCGGCTGCACTTCCACGCGCGCCCCGAGTACCTCGGCACGCTCATGGAGTGCATCGTCGTCGCCGGCCAGGACGGCCGCCTGCTGGGGGCCAACCGCGAGGCGCTCGACCAGCTCGGCATGTCCGGCGCCGCACTGCGCATGAACACGCTGAACGGCCTGTTCGGCCTGACGGTCTCGGCGCTGGTCGACCACTTCGCCCGCTCGCTGGCCCAGCCGCTGGCGCTGCGCCTGCCCGACGGACGGCAGGTCTACGCCCGCGCCTGCTTCAACTGGCCCAGCTGGCAGCGCCTCGGCAGCAGCACCGTGGAGGCCGCCGGCGCCACGCCGGTCGGGCAGTCCGCGCCGGCCCAGACGGCCGCGTCCGGGGCACCGGCCCCGGAGCCGGCACGCGAGGCGCCCCGCGGCGCCCCGGCGCTGCCCAGCCTGCGCCAGCTGCAAACCGGCGACGCGCAGATGGACGCGGTGGTCGAGCGCGTGAAGCGCGTCCTCGACCGCGACATCGCGATCCTGATCCAGGGCGAGACCGGCAGCGGCAAGGAGGTGCTCGCGCGCGCCATCCACCAGGCCACCCAGCGCGCCGAGGGCCCCTTCGTCGCCGTCAACTGCGCCTCGATCCCGGAAAGCCTGATCGAGTCGGAACTGTTCGGCTACGAGGAAGGCGCCTTCACCGGCGCACGCCGCAAGGGCGCGGCCGGCAAGGTGCTGCAGGCGCACGGTGGCACCCTGTTCCTCGACGAGATCGGCGACATGCCGCTGGCGCTGCAGGCCCGCCTGCTGCGCGTGCTGCAGGAGCGCGAGGTCACGCCGCTCGGCGGCGCGCGCGCCACGCCGGTGGACGTGGCGGTCATCAGCGCGACCCACCGGCCGCTGCACGAGATGATCGCCGCCCACGCCTTCCGCGAGGACCTGTACTACCGCCTGAACGGCCTGGTCGTGCGCCTGCCGGCGCTGCGCGATCGCGGCGACCTGATGGTGCTGGCCGAGCGGCTGCTGCGGCGCGAATGCCGCGGCCGCCTGCCGCACCTCGACGACGAGGT
>Ga0247821_10002553_pt1 | contig 9999 bp, 7 predicted proteins | sample 13C_Glycerol_Day_FD_192481 | JGI IMG/M metagenome (GOLD analysis project Ga0247821, IMG submission 192481) | Soil microbial communities from agricultural site in Penn Yan, New York, United States - 13C_Glycerol_Day14 | ecosystem: Environmental > Terrestrial > Soil > Agricultural land | place... | reverse complement strand
CAACTGGGCGGAGCGTCACCACGCCCTCGGCAGGGGTTCCCGGAGCCGAGCCAGGAGCGTCGCGGCGAGCATCGCCGTCGTGACTTCCACCGCAATGATCACCAGCAGCGCTCCGGCCCCCGAGGGCGCCGCCCCGGTTGAGGCGGGAGCGGCAGCGGCCGCGTGGTGGATGTGGCCCGACGCCCCGGCCCCGGCACCGGCACCGGCCCCAAGGAGCAGCAGCGCATGCACGCCGGTCATCGCCAGGGCCGAGACCATGACCCGGCGAAGGGCCCTGACCCGTCCGTGGCGCCAGATATGCAGGGAACACGGGAGGCACACCGCCACCATGGCAAGCATCACCAGGTTCAGCCACAGCCCGTGATGGTTCCCGGCGGCAAGCCACACGTGCACGAGGCACGACGCCGCCGTCACGGCGGCGCAGATCCGGGCATGGAGGACCGGGCGGGTCCGGCGATCCGCCCCTCCTGCGACGGTCACGGTGCCGGCCTAGCCGTGGCAGTGGCCGCCGGCCGGCTGTGCACTCGCGGGCACATCCAGCACGGGGCTGCGGTCGAAGAAGCCCTCCGGCCGGAGCTTGAAGCCCACGGTGTCCACCGGCATGATGGGCCAGTCCTCGGGACGCGGGAAGTGGGTGAGCCCGAAAGTGTGCCACACCACGATGTCCTGGCCGTCGATGTCGCGGTCCTGGGCAATGTAGGCCGGCAGGCCAGCCCCGCCGGAATGCTGGTTCACGAAGTCGCCCGTGGGGTACCTCTCATCGTCGGCGTACCGGGTCACCCACAGGTCCTTCGTGGCGAAAGCGGCGCGCCGCGCGATGGAGGACTCCGGGGCCGCGAGCAGGGTGGGCTGGTTCCCGGAGTGCAGCTTGTAGGCCACGGGCTCGCCGAGACGGTTCAGGGACTGCGGGTTCGAGATCACCCATGTCCTGCCGCTTGCGGCGTCTGCCTCACGGGCCCCCTGGGATTCCCGGGAAAGCACAGTGCGCTTCCGGGAGAAGGCGTTGCCGCGCTCGTTGCCTGCGCCCATCGCCTGCCGGACCACGTCCTCCTCCTCGACCCGGTTGGCGAAGCCGTCGATGGCCATGTCCAGGCGGGCACTGAAGAGGTGCTGGTGGAAGGGTGCCCCGAGGCCCGGGGCCAGCTGGGAGATGTTGTCCGATCCGCCCTCCGGGAAGGCGGAGGTGAAGACCACGCCGGTGGCCTTGGCCTCGAACTCGATGGTGCCGTCGAGGTAGAGGTACCAGTAGAAGCCGTAGTCGTAGTTCCCGATCGTGGTGAAAAAAGAGATCACCAGGCGGCGGTTGCGGCGGGTGTAGTTGATGCCCGTCCAAAGGTCGCTGTGCTTGGCCAGGATGCCCCAGTCCTCCTCGTGCATGCAGATGCCGTTGCGGATCTCCCGGGGGTTGCCGAACGCGTCGCTGATGACCGGGCTGATGTACGTGATCTCGCCGAGGCAGTCGCAGCCCAGTTCCAAGGAGTTGGCGTACTGGCCCACGAGGTATTCGCCGGTATCGAAGTAGTTCTGCCAGGACCGGATGGGCGACGGGTCGCCGTACGGGACCACCATTTCGGCGATGGACGCCCGGTTGACGATGGGCCGCTTCCGGTCACCGTCCTGGAAAGCAATGTTGTGCAGGACCACGCCCTCGCGGACATCGAAGCCGACGTCGAGGCTCCATTTTTCCCACTCGACGTGGTTTCCGCCGCTGACGGTGAAGCTGGGCCCGTCCGGCTGGGTGATGCTGATGGGCTTCTGGGTGGTGCGGAGCGGACCCGTGAGCTCCGGATCCGTGTAGTTGCCGTGCTCTGCCGGAATCGGGACGACGCCGGTGTCCAGCACCTGCGTGACTTCCTTGCTGACGACGTCGACATACGCAACGAGACCGTCCACGGGATGGGCCCAGGCGCTGTCCCCGGGGAAATCCTGCACGAAGGCCAAGCCACGCAGAATCCTGCGCCCCTTTTCTTCCGGGTACTCGAAGACGCCCGCAGACAGCGGCGCGACGCGGACCTTGCCGACGTCGAGCCCGCGCGCTGCGAGCGCATTGAGCCACCGCTTGTCTGTGGCCAGGAGCTGTTCGACGACTTCGAACTCCTCCTCCAGCACAGGGAGCTCGCCGGTCTCGGCCGTGTCCAGTTCGACGGCGGAAATCACCGCGCCGCTGGACACCGAGACGGTCACGTCAGAGGGCCTTCCCCCGCGCACATCGTGCAGGAAGACCCGGAACCGGCGGTCCCCGGTTCCCTCCGGCGCGTTCCTGGCGGGGTCCACCAGGCCCAGATACGCGATGCGCTTGGTCTCGCCCAGCAGGCCCGCCGCGCGCAGGATGCCTTGGACTGCGGTGATTTCGGCGTCCGCGGCCAGGCGGTACGGGCTGAACGGACTAAACGGGGTGCGCGTGTCGGTTTGTGCGGTCATCATGACGGCCTTCGTTCGGGGACCCTGGCGGGTCGGAACTTTATTTTCTATAGTTGTAGAGAATACGGAAATGTAAGCTGTGCCACAAGAGTCCGACGCAACAAAATTGGGGAGCTGTCCCGTGCCAAAGATTGTCGACCACGACCAGCGGCGGCTCGAACTCGTCGACGCCACGTGGCGGATCATCGCCCGGCTCGGAATCGAAAGTGCCACCATGCGGGAAATTGCCCTCGAGGCGGGTTTTGCCAACGGTGCCCTCAAGCCGTACTTTCCCACCAAGGATGACCTGCTGACCTTCGCGTTCGGGCACGTCTTCAACCGCACCAACAGGCGGATCGCAGAAGTCACCGCCGGGCAGTCCGGGCTCGTGGCCCTGCGGGCATTTTGCGTCGAGGTGCTCCCCCTGGATGAGGAGCGGATCAACGAGGCCCGGATCGTCATCCCGTTCTGGCAGAAGGCCATCACTGACCCCGACAAGGCCCGGATCCACCGGGATTCGATGGAGCAGTGGCTTGCGTCGATGCGCCGGTACCTCGCCGAGGCGCGGCACGCCGGCTCCGTCACCACCGCCGTCAGCGACTCCGCCCTGGCCGGGCAGCTGCTCAACTTCCTGCTCGGCGCGCAGATCGCGGCGGCACTTGCCCCCGAAGGCCAGGTGGAACTCGGGCTGAACGAGCAGCTGGAGGGACTCCTGACCCTGCTGGGCTGCTAGGCCCGACAGTAGGCCTCGATCATCTTTTTTCGCCGGTTGTCGAAAAAAGATGACAGCGGCGGACTGCGGCGCTACCCTGAAAGGACTGTGTCCCATGACACATTCCCAGAATCAGGCCCAGAAATACGACGGCGTCAGGATCCTCTATGACCGCAGTTGCAACCCGCCCATCGCCCGGTCCCGCCGGACAGGACGTCCGAACCAGCACGGCGGAATCCTTCGACCACTGGCGGCACCTCGTCGCGGAGTCCTTCGTTCCACTCGCCGCCTCGAGCGCGGATACTGACAACTTCCACGGTTGCATGCGGGCCCGCAGACTGGACCGTGTGGCACTCGTCGAGGTCTCCTCCACGAGCCACGAGGTCCACCGCACACCGGCGCTGATTGCGCAGTCCAACCAGCGCTATTTCAAGCTCAACCTCCAGCTGGAGGGCACCGGGCTCCTCATCCAGGACAACCGCGAGGCAGTCCTGCATCCGGGCGATCTCTCCATCTATGACACCAACCGGCCGTACACTCTGGCCTTCGAGGGCGACGCCCGGCTGATGGTAGTGATGTTCCCCTGGGACGCGCTGTCCCTTCCGCCGGACTGCATCGCGCAGCTTTCGGCCGTGCGGATGGCTTCCGACGGCGCCCTCGCCGCGATCGTCGGGCCCTTCATCGCCCACCTCGCGGAGAACCTGGATGCGCTGGGCGGCCCCAGCGGTTCCCGCCTCGCCACCAATGCCCTCGACCTCGTCTCCACGATGCTGCATTCGGAACTGGACATGTCCCCCGACCGCATGAGGCCGCAGGCCCTGCTGGCCGTTTCCGTCCGTGAGTACATCGAGGCAAATCTGGCGGATCCCCTGTTGTCGCCGGCTTCCATCGCAGCGGCCCATTTCATCTCCACCCGCCACCTGCACAACGTGTTCCACGAAACAGGGACCACCGTTGCCTGCTGGATCCGGAGCCAGCGGCTGGAGGGCGCGCGCCGCGAACTGCGGGACCCGCTTCACGCCGGAAAGTCCGTGGGTGCCGTCGCCGCCCGGTGGGGCTTCCTGGATGCGGCACACTTCAGCCGCACCTTCCGGGACGCCTTCGGCGAATCACCCACCGACTGGCGCCGCGGCGCCTGAGCACGGCCTTCACCTGCAGTTGACAGCACCTGCCGTTGACGGCGTCAGCCGGGACGCACCGGGGGGCGGCGCCGGATCTGTCCGGCACCGCCCCTCAACTTTTGAGCGGATTGTCAGGCGGGGACCGCCGCGAGAGCAGCCCCGCGCTTCTCCACTTGCCGCTCCACCAGCACGCCGGCGGCGAACACCACCGGGACGGCTGTCAGCAGGGCGGCGGCCGTCTCGGCACTGCCACCGATCAGCGATGTGAAGTTGCTGACCACCAGGTACAGGACCCAGGCCAGCAGCAGGGATGCGAGCGACGGCGCTACCAGGGTCTGCCAGAGCTGTCCTTCCGCGCGTTCGCGGCGGAAATAGCCGACGACGGCGATGGAGCACAGCATGTACAGCACCAGCAGTGCCGCGACAGCCAGCCCGCTGAACCAGGAGAACAGGGTCAGGACAGGGTCCAGGCCCAGCACGGCGAAGGGAACCACCAGCACGACGGCGGTGGCGGTCTGGATCCAGGCGGCTGCGGCCGGCGCGCAGTGCCGGTTGGTCCGGGCCACAGCGCCGGGCAGGGAGCCCCGGAGCGCCAGTGAATGGAGGTAGCGGTTGATGCCGTTGTGGAAGGCGATGATTCCTGCCAGCAGGGACGTGACCAGCAGGATGCCCGTGGTGATTCCCGCCCACGGCCCGAACAGCTCCACCATCGGATTCAGGACAAAGGCAGTGGAGTCGCCGGATTCCAAAGCCGCACCGGCAGCCGCAGCCACCTGCGACGGCCCGTAGTAGCTCACCAGCATCCACGAGATAAAGGAGAAGAACACGGCGATGACCCCGACCGACAGGTACGTGGCGCGGGCGACCGTGCGGTGGGCGTCCTTGGCCTCGGCGGAATAGATCGCCGTGGATTCGAAGCCGAACATGGAGGCCACGGCGAACATGATGGCCACTCCGGGGGCGCCGGTGGCGATCGCTTCCGGGGAGAAGGACGCCGCGATGCTGAGTCCTTCAGGGCCGCCGCCGCGGAACAGGACGCTGAACCCGAACATCAGCAGGACGGCCACTTCCAGGCCCACCAGGAGGGCCAGCACGCGGGCGCCAAGTTCGATGTTCAGGGAACCAAGCACCTGCACACCGGCCATCGTGACCAGGGCCAGCAGCCACCAGGGAACACCGACTCCGGCTGATGCCAGCAGGCCAGAGAAGGCGGCTCCGTAGAGTCCGTACATGGCGGCCTGCACCGTGCTGTAAGCCAGCAGCGCCAGCCAGGCCGCGCCGGCCCCTACCTGACGCCCGAACGCGGCGGTCACATAGGCGTAGAAGGCGCCGTTCGCCTGAATTTTCCGGCTCATGGCGACAAATCCCACCGCAAAGATCACAATGACGATGCCGACAATCAGGTAGGCGCCGGGAGCGCCGGCGCCGTTGCCGAGCGCGGCCGCCAGGGGGGACGCCCCGACGATTCCGGTGAGGGGTGCCTGGGCGGACAGAACAAAGAACAGGATGCCCATCACGCCGATGCTGCCGGCGCGGAGTGCAGTTGAATGCTCCTTGCGGGGAGCGGCTTCAGTGGTCCGGGACTCGGAATTCGAAATACTCATTGGATCCTTCTTAACGGTCATGAGCGCTGGGGAAATGGTGCCGCGCAGTGGTTTCAGGCACCTGAAATCCAGCATGGCAGCGACCGTGGCCCACGCCTTGTCCTGCAGCGATCAGTTGTTGTGCCTGAGCGCAGTGACGTCCGGCGCAGCGGCGAACCAGGCCGGCGGGTGCGGCCGCAACTGTGCACCCCAGGCCAAGGGCCGTTCGCGGATCCACAAGACGCCTGCCTGGCGGGCGGGCAGACTCGAGGCAGAGCCTCAGGCCATGCCGGCCAGTGCGCCTTTCCTACTCGAAGTGGAGTCACCATGGAAACCTACGATGCCCTCCTGGCCTCGATCACCCCGGACGCCGGCGAAACCCGGACCATCCTTGACCCCGCCACCGGCACGGTTGTCGGCGCAGCGCCCGTCCACACCGTCCAGGACCTCGAGCAGGCAATTGCCGCCGCCGAAGCCGCCCAGCCTGCCTGGGCAGCGCTGGGCCACGACGCCCGGAGCGCCGCCCTGCTCAGGGCCGCCGACGCCGTCGAACGTTCCGCCGAAGAACTGGCCCGGCTGCTCTCGCGCGAGCAGGGCAAGCCGCTCAACGGCCCGAACGCACGGTTCGAGGTCGGCGCCTGCGCCGCCTGGCTGCGCGCCGCCGCCGGCACCCCGCTGGACCCGGAAACCGTCGTGGACGACGGCGAAACCCGCGCCAAACTGCACTACCGGCCCATCGGCGTCGTCGGCGCGATCGGGCCCTGGAACTGGCCCATGATGATCACCATCTGGCAGATCGCCCCCGCCCTGCGGATGGGCAACGCCGTGGTGGTCAAACCCTCCGAATACACCCCGCTGTCCGTCCTGGCCCTGGCGAAGGTCATCAACGAGGAACTCCCCGACGGGCTGCTGAGCGTCGTCTCCGGCGGCCGCGACGTCGGCGAAGCCCTGGCCGGGCACCCGGCGATCGGCAAGGTCATGTTTACCGGCTCCACCGCCACCGGCAGGGCCATCATCAAATCCTCCGCGGACACGGTCAAACGACTGACCCTGGAACTCGGCGGCAACGACGCCGGCATCGTCCTGCCCGACGCCGACCCGAGGGCCATCGCCGAAGGCCTGTTCTGGGGCGCGTTCATCAATACCGGCCAGACCTGCGCGGCGCTCAAACGCCTCTACGTCCACACCGACATCTACGACGCCGTCTGCGAAGAGCTCACCTCCGTGGCTGCCGCGATGCCCATGGGCGTGGGTCTGGACGAGACCAACGTACTCGGCCCGCTGCAGAACAAACAGCAGTACGACATCGTGGCCCGCCTGGTGGAAGCGGCACGCGAGTCTGGCGCCAGGATCCTCCTGGGCGGCAACCCGGACGCCGACCAGCCCGGGCACTTCTACCCAGCCACCTTGGTCGCCGACATCGACAACACCAACCCGCTGGTCGCCGAGGAACAGTTCGGCCCCGCACTCCCGATCATCCGGTACACCACCGTGGACGAGGCGGTCACGATGGCGAACGCGCTCGACGTCGGCCTCGGCGCCTCCGTGTGGTCCGCCGACGCCGCGGCAGCCCGCAACGTTGCTGCCCGGCTCGAGGCCGGCACTGTCTGGATCAACAAACACGGTGCCGTGGACCCGCGCATCCCCTTCGGCGGTGCCAAGCAGTCGGGCTACGGACTCGAGTTCGGCGTCGAAGGCCTCAAGGCCTTGGGCGTTCCGCAGGTAATCAACGGCTGACCGGATCTGGGACCGCCCGCCGTCGAACACCTCCTTCGCTACGGTCCGGGCTCGCGACGCGCAAACGGCCCAGCGCTGCGGTGTATCCGTAGCGCTGGGCCATTGCCGTGTCGTTCCCGCTTCCGGGGCGACGCTCCGGCCCAGTGACTCGGTGCCGGACCGCGCTCCGCGCCCCGGGAACCGCGGGATTCTGAGTGCCTGCAGAGGTGCGGACGGAAGTAACTGGGCGGGAGCGTCACCGAAGGTTCCGCAGGGTGCCCGTGCCGGTAGTCAGCCCGCGTGATCCTGGAATTCGGGGGCACGGCTGCCCGTGCGCAGGAGGGGCGCGAAGAACGCGGCCAGCTCCGCCGTCGCCGTCAGCGGCAGGACGTTGGCCACATACTGGTCCGGGCGCACCACCACGACGACGCCGCCGCGGTCGAGGCCGCGCAGCTCGAAGATGTCTGCCGCCGGATCGGTGCCGTAGACCTTCTCAAGGTAGGTGAGCTTGAACGGCCCCACCTCCGGTTTGAACACCGCAGGCACGGCGCCGATGTCGATGCCCGTGTGGTCCTGCTGGTAGACCACCTTCACGTCGAACCACGCGTCACGGTCGGCACTCTCGGGGGTGGCCGCGAGAGGTGAGTCCGGAGCGTTGGCCAGCCACGCGGCCAGGTCGGTGGTCGACGAGGGTGCGCCGGCGGCTGCCCCGTCGGCGAAGACGTAGATGCGCCACCGGCCGTCCGCCGTCGCCTGGTGGCCGAGCTGGACCGGGTTGGTGTCGGAGACCCGCACGACCGGCGCGGATTTGAAACGCTTGCCGACAGGGAAGCCGGTGGCCAGGTTCTGATGCGTCGCCTCGGCGACGATCATCGACGGCGAGTACTCGGTCATGAAGCCCGCGGGGAACTCGGCGGTGCGCACGTAGAAGTCCTCGAGCTCGGAGGGGTTCTCGAACTCCTCGGGCTTCTTTGCCATGAGCGTCGACCACACTTTGTCGAAGTCGATAAGGTTCTTCGCGACGACCTGCCGCTCGGCCGAGTAGGTGGAGAGCAGGCTCTCCGGGCTGCGGCCCTCCAGCACGTGGCCGAGCTTCCAGCCAATGTTGAAGCCGTCCTGCATGGAAACGTTCATACCCTGGCCGGCCTTGGCGCTGTGCGTGTGGCAGGCGTCGCCGGTGATGAAAACACGGGGCGTGCGGGTTCCGAGGTTCTCCGGGAGGACGTCGTCGAACCTGTCGGTGAGGCGGTGGCCCACCTCGTACACGCTGTGCCAGGCCACGTTGCGCACGTCGAGCGTGTAGGGGTGGATGATCGCGTTGGCCTTGGCGATGATCTGCTCGATGGTGGTCTTGCGGACGGCCCCGTTGTCGTCTGCGGCGACCTCGCCGAGGTCGACGTACATCCGGAAGAGGTGCCCGCCCTCGCGCGGGATCAGCAGGATGCTGCCGCCGTCGTGGGACTGGATGGCGCACTTGAGGCGGATGTCGGGGAAGTCCGTGTTCGCCAGCACGTCCATAACGCCCCAGGCGTGGTTGGCCTGGTCGCCGGCCATGGTGCAGCCGATCGAAGCCCGGACCTTGCTGCGCGCGCCGTCCGCTCCCACGACGTACTTGGCCCGGACAGTGCGCGTCTGGCCCTCGTCGGGGCCGGCGGTGTGGAGCAGCGTGACCGAGACGGGATACTCGCCCTCGCCGACCTCGAGCCCGACGAACTCGTAGCCGTAGTCGGGCGCCATGCGGGAGGGCGAGTTGGCCATGAATTCGCCGAAGTAATCCAGCACGCGGGCCTGGTTGACGATGAGGTGCGGGAACTCGCTGATCCCACCCGGGTCATCGAGGGTGCGGGCGCTGCGGACAATCTTCGCGGGGTTCTGAGGGTCCGGCTTCCAGAATGCCATCTCGGTGATGCGGTATGCCTCGGCGATGATCCGTTCCGCGAAGCCGAAGGCCTGGAAGGTCTCGACGCTCCGGGCCTGGATGCCGTCGGCCTGGCCTATGGCGAGCCGCCCCGCGCGGCGCTCCACGATGCGGGTGGTGACGCCCGGAAACTGGGACAGCTGGGCGGCCGCGAGCATACCTGCGGGCCCGGTGCCCACAATGAGCACGTCAACCTCGTCAGGAAGCTGTGTGGGGCGGTCGATGCCGACGCCGGCAACCGGCTGGACGCGCGGGTCACCGGATACGTATCCGTGATGGTGGAAATGCACGGGCTTTCCTCACTTCGTTGTGTGGCGGCCTGTCGCCGTCTTACGCGTTCGATAATAGAAATCGGTGTTCGATTATCGAATCTAGTCTGTGATCCAGAACTGTACGGCAGATATGACGTGGGTTACAAGTGCCTCGAAAACCCCCGGAACCAGGGGTTGACGATCCGCACTTGCTCGGTCATAGTCATCGTATACGATTTCGTACTCGATGAGGAGATATTCTTGGAACAGGTCACCGACCACATCCTGGCCGCGGCCC
>Ga0247821_10002552_pt1 | contig 9999 bp, 9 predicted proteins | sample 13C_Glycerol_Day_FD_192481 | JGI IMG/M metagenome (GOLD analysis project Ga0247821, IMG submission 192481) | Soil microbial communities from agricultural site in Penn Yan, New York, United States - 13C_Glycerol_Day14 | ecosystem: Environmental > Terrestrial > Soil > Agricultural land | place... | reverse complement strand
GCGCTGCAGTTCCGCGATGTCGAGGCGTTCGACGCGCGGCGCGCGGTCGCGTTGACGATCGGGTCCGGCGAGGACTCCCGGGTGTACCGCACGGCCGACGGCGGAAAGACCTGGACGGAAACTTTCCGGAACACGGACGCGAACGCGTTCTACGACTGCATCGCGTTCAACGACGACAAGCACGGCCTGGCGTTGAGCGACCCGGTGGACGGAAAGTTCCGGATCGCCGCGACGTCCGACGGCGGGAAGTCCTGGACGGTGCAGCCGGGCGACGGGATGCCGGCCGCGCTCGCCGGTGAGTTCGCGTTCGCGGCGAGCGGCACCTGCCTGGTCGCCGGGCACGGCCGGACGGCGTGGTTCGCGAGCGGCGGCGGCGACCGGCCGCGGGTGTTCCGGACCGCCGACGGCGGCCGGCACTGGACGGTCGCGGACTCGCCGATGGCCAGCGGCGCCGCAGCCGGCATCTTCAGCCTCGCGTTCCGGAACAGCTTGTTCGGCGTCGCGGTCGGCGGTGACTTCCTGAAGCCGACCGAGGCCGTGAAGGCCGCGTCCGTCACCACCGACGGCGGCCGGACCTGGCAGCTGGTGCCGGCGGACAAGGCGCCGAAGGGCTACCGGAGCGGGTCGCACTTCGTCCCGTGGTCGCCGACGACCGTGCTCGCGGTCGGCCCGTCCGGGAGCGACGTCAGCTTCGACGGCGGCCGCAGCTGGAAGCAGTTCTACGACGGCAGCTTCGACAGCGTCGAGTGCGCCGGCCACGGCGTCGACGCGGGCTGCTGGGCCTCCGGTGCGAACGGCGCGGTCGGCCGGCTCGTGCACTAGGAGGGCAGCTACGGACCCTGCGCCTACTGCGCGGCACTCGGCGGGCACCTCGCCGAGCTGGAGCGAAGGGCACGATGAACCACATCGAACCCTCCGCTCCAGCTCACCGAGGCACTCCGCCGAGCACCTGCTCGCTACAGCGCAGGGTCCGCAGCTGCCCTCCCACGTTCAGACCGGCGACACCCGCTCGTCGCGCGGGTGTCGCCGGTTTTCCGGAAGGATGTGGTCATGCGTAAATTGCTGACCGTTCTCGCCGGACTGCTGATGGTGGTCCCCACCGTTGCCGCGGCTCAGCCCGACGCGGGTCGTCCGGGCCGGCCGCTGACCGTCATGACGTACAACATCCACCACGGCGCCGGGATCGACGGCGTCCTCGATCTCGAGCGGATCGCCGCCCTGATCGAGCAGTCCGGGGCCGACGTGATCGGGTTGCAGGAGGTCGACCGGCACTGGGCCGAGCGGAGCAACTGGGTCGACCAGCCGGCCTGGTTCGCGCAGCGGCTGAAGATGCACTACGCGTACGCCGCGAACCTCGACCTGCCGCCGCTGAACCCGGGTGAGCCGCGGCGTCAGTACGGCACCGCGATCCTGTCGAAGTACCCGATCCAGGACTTCGAGAACACCCTTCTGCCGCTCTACCCGACCGGCGAGCAGCGCGGTCTGGCCGTGGCGGACATCACGGTGCGCGGCGCCAAGCTGCGGTTCGCGAACACGCACCTGACCAGCAACAACAACGCCGAACGGCTCGAGCAGGCGCAGCAGGTGGTCGAGCTGCTCAGCGGCTCCAAGACCCCGACGCTGCTCGTCGGCGACCTGAACGCGACGCCCGAGAAGCCCGAGATCAAGACGCTGACCGCGGTGTACGCCGACACCTGGGACGAGGTCGGCAGCGGCCCCGGCTACACGATCGAGGCGGACAACCCGACCAAGCGGATCGACTTCCAGCTGCACAGCGCGGGCCTGCGCCCGACGAAGGCCGCCGTCCCCGTGACGCCGGCCTCGGACCACCTGCCGGTGGTCGCCTCGTTCGTCCTGAGCTGAACCCAGCAGCTCGCAGAAACGCCCCTCCGGCGCCGGCCGGAGGGGCGTTTTCGTGCGCTCACCTGCGGATTCGCGGAATTACAAGCTTGTAGTTTGTCAAGTCGACACACGGGTGAAACAAAGATACTTGTGTGAAAGCTGTTCCCAATGGGGCTACAGGCAACTAGTGTCACGTATGTGGTCCAGGAGGACCAAAAGTTCACGAACTCTGGGGAAGGGGTTCGTGACCGGCGGAAGGAACCATCCCGATGCGGACGCCCCTCAGGGCCACGTCCGGCGGGCGGGTCACGAGTGCTGGGAAGACCGGCAGAGCAGGCAAGGTGCTGCTCTCCGGGGTGCTCGCGATCTGCTTGGCCGGTGCCATGGCCGTGCCCACCCTGCCGGCCGAAGCCGCCAAGCCGAAGCCGCCGGTGATTCCGTCCAAGGCCGCCGTCGAGCGTGCCAAGCAGGCCGCAGCCTCCAAGGCCGCCCAGGTCGGCGCGATCGAGCGCCAGCTCGCCGCCGCGGCCGCGCGGCTCGAGCAGCTGGGCGTCCAGTCCGGCATCGCCGACGAGGCGTACAACGGCGCCGTCTACCGGCTGCAGCAGGCCAAGGCCGAGGCGGCCGCCGCCGCGGCCCGGGCCGCCGAGGCCCAGAAGACGCTGGCCGCCCAGCGGCAGCAGATCGGCCGCTTCGCCGCCGCGTCGTACCAAGGTGGGGGCGACGTGGCGAAGCTCGCGCCGCTGTTCACCGCGGAGGGCCCGCAGGAGCTGCTCGACTCGGCCGGCACCGCGCATTCGGTGTCGGCGGCGATGCAGGGTTCGTACCTGCGGTTCACCGCCACAGAGGTGATGACGAACCTGTTCAAGGTGCAGGCCGACCAGGCCGTCGTGAAAGTGAAGAAGGCGACCGACGAGGCGGCCAAGGCGAAGAAGGCGGCCGAGGCCGCGGAGGCCGCGCAGTCGGCGGCGGTGACCGCGATCGGCGTCCAGCGCAAGCAGTCGATCGCGCAGCTCGCCACCCTGCAGAACATCTCGGTCCAGGTCGCCGCCCAGCGGCAGCGCGGGCTCGAGGAGCTCGCCCGGCAGCGCGCCGCCGAGCTGGCCGCGCGCAAGGCCGCCGAGCTGAAGCGCCGGATCGCCGCCCGGGAGGCCGCCGAGCGGCGGCGGGAGGCGGCCGAGGCGGCCCGCGAGGCGGCGCAGAAGGCCCGCGAGGAGCGCGAGCAGCAGAAGCAGAACCAGGACAGCGGCAAGAAGAACCCGCCGAAGCGCCACAAGCCGACCCCGCCGCGCGACAACGACGGCGGCAACGACGGCGGCAACGACGGCGGCAACGACGGCGGCAACGACGGCGGCAGCCACGGCACGCGGAAGGGCGCGCAGGCCGCGATCGACTTCGCGATGCGGCAGCTCGGCGACATGTACCTGTGGGGCGCGACCGGCCCGAACCGGTGGGACTGCTCCGGGCTGACGCAGGGTGCGTGGGAGCAGGCCGGCGTCCAGCTGCCGCACTACAGCGTCGCGCAGTACGAACAGATCCAGCACATCGACGAGGACGAACTGCGGCCCGGCGACCTGATCTTCTGGTCGCTGGACCCCAACGACCCGGGCACCATCCACCACGTCGCGATGTACCTCGGCAACGGGCGGATGATCCACGCGCCGCGGACCGGCAAGCCGGTGCAGATCGACAGCGTGTACTACTGGGAGCCCCCGGACTTCTTCGGTCGCCCCTGATCCAGCGGTCCCCGGCAACGGCGCGTTGCCGGGGACGCTCCTTTCCTAGGCCAGCCGGTGTCCGCCGTCGGCGTGCAGAACGGTGCCGGTGATGAAACCATTGCGCAGCAGGGCGATGATCGCCGCGGCGATGTCCTGGGTCCGGCCGATCCGGCCGACCGGGAGGCGGGCCGCCATCGCGGCCAGGGTTTCCGGCGCCGCGTCGCCGGCGACGTCCTGCCAGATCGGGGTGTCGACCCAGCCGGGGGAGACCACGTTGACGCGCAACGGCGCGAGTTCGACCGCGAGCGCCGCGGCCAGCGAGGCCAGTGCGCCGTTGAGTGCCGCGAGCAACGAAGCCCTGGGGCCCGGCCGGTACGCCGCGATGCCCGAGGTGAACACGATCGAGCCGCCGGGTTCGAGCAGCGGCGCGCCGTGCTTGGCCAGCAGTAACGGTCCGAGCAGCTTGGAGTCGACCGCGGAGCGGGCCGCGCGGACGTCGTACGCCGCGATCGGCTGGTAGGCGCCGCCGACATCGGCGGCCGTGGTGACGATGTGGCTGACCGTGCCGGTGACGGCGAAGAGCCGTTCGATGTCCTGCTCGACGCCGACGTCCATGGCGACGGTGCGGACGCCGAGCTCCCGGCGTACGTCGTCGAGCTTGTCCGCCGATCGCCCGGCGACGGTGACTTCGCTGCCCTGGGCAACGAGTTCGGCGGCGAGGGCGCGGCCCATACCGGAGCTTCCGCCGACGATCACGACGTGTTCCCGCAACTGTTTCTCCTTCGGTGGTTGACGATTCGAGCCAACCATCGGGTGAGTCAGTCCGCCACGTCGTGTTGCCTAACGACCGTTAGGCCGGGACTAACGGTCATCGCCCGGAGTACGGGATTGGTCGAGTCGGTGCGCCACACGGCGGCGTACCGGGCGATCAGCGGCCGGCCCGCGAGCGGTCGCCAGACGATGTCCGGCGTGGCGGCGCGGCGGGAGCCGAGGCTGATCGCGGAGCGCCGGACGAGCAGGGCCGACCGCAGCTGCGAGTGGCTCATGCTGATGTCGCTCAGCCGTACGCCGGTGCCGATCCGGCGGAGCGCGTCGTCGTAGAACTCGGGCGCGGCGGCGCGCGGGATCCAGATCAGCTCGAGCCCCGCCAGGTCGTCGAGCGTCAGTTCGGGTTCGGCGGCGAGCGGATGGGTCGCGGTCAGCAGGACTCCGAGCTCCTCGTCGGCGAGCTGCTCCGATGTCATGGCCGGCGGCAACGTCACCGGCGCGCGAACGAGGCCGAGGTCGATCTCGCCGGCGCCGAGCATCCGAAGCTGGTCGGTGGTGGTGCCGGCCTCCAGCGTGACCGTGCCGGCCGGAAAGCGGTCGGCGGCCAGCTGTTCGAGGGCGGCCGGGAGCCAGCCGGGGATTCCGTTCAGCAGGCCGAGCCGGAGGATCGGTTCGTCCAGGCCGGCGGCCCGGCGCGTGTCCTTCAGCGCCAGGCCGGCCGCCTGGATGGTCTCCCGGGCGCGGGCCAGGAAGACCTGCCCGGCCGGGGTCAGCTCGACGCCGCGGCTGTGCCTGATCAGCAGGCTGGTGCCGACCTCGCGCTCGAGCTGCTTGATCTGCTGGCTGAGGGTCGGGGTGGAGATGTACAGCCGCTCGGCGGCCCGGCCGAAATGCAGCTCCTCGGCGACGCCGACGAAGTACCGCAGCTGCCGAAGCTCCACCGGACGATTCTATTCACGGGGTCGCGACGAGCCGACCGAGATTGGCCCGGGCGTCGAGGGTTTCGTGGATGCGGGCGACATCGGCGAGCGGGTGGGTCGCGTGCACGACCGGGCGGAGTTCGCCGGTCTGCCAGCGCCGGGTGGCCTCGGCGATGTCGGCGCGCGCCTCGTCCGGCCGCGCCTGCTGCCAGCCGTAGAGGGAGACCCCGGTCACCGATCGCGACCGCAGGCCGAGCGCCGGGATCATCGGGACCTCGGTGCTGATCGCGCCGTACGACACCATCGTGCCGAGGGGTTTGACCAGGTCGAGGCCCTGCGCGAAGACGGTGCCGCCGATCGCGTCGAGGACCGTGTCGAGGCCGTCGGGGGCGATCGCGCGGACCCGGTCCGGCCACGCGGGGTCGGTCAGGTCGACGGGCTCGGCGCCGAGGTCGCGGATGAAGTCGAGGCGGGCGGGGGAGGACGCCGTACCGATGATCGTCTTCGGGTCGTAGGAGCGGGCGAGCTGGGCCGCGAGGTGGCCGACGGTGCCGGCGGCCGAATGGACCAGGACCGTGCCTCCGGCCGGGAGGCGGCCCGCTTCGAGGAGCCGGAGGGCGAGCGGGGCGGTCATCGACATCATCGTCGCCTCGGCCGCGTCGGCGTTGTCGGGGATCTGCGCGAGGAAGGCGGCGTCGGCGACCGCGCAGTCGCCGAACGCATCCTCCGACAGGGCGCTGACCCGTTGGCCGAGGAGGGCGGGCGGCGTGCCGGGCCCGAGCTTGACGACGCGGCCAACGACGTCGCCGGTCAGCGTGCCGGGGAGCGGCCGGTCCCAGGGGGAATTGCCGCGGCGGAGCACGGTGTCGATCGCGTTCGCCCCGATCGCCTCGGCCTGGATCAGCACCTGACCGGCGGCGGGCTCGGGGACGGCTACCTCGTCGAGCTGGAGGACGTCGGGACCGCCGTGGCGGTGGAAGCGCACTGCGCGCATGGTGGGTACTCCATAATCGTGGGAGTTATAAATAATGGGAGATTCCCACGATAACGCCGCGCGTCGCCGGTGCCAATAGAGTTGGTGCGGTGAAGAAGTCGCCGAGCCACCGGCTGTCCGACCACGCGCTCTGGGCGTTGGGGCGGGCGAGTCTGCACGCGCAACGGCTGGTCCGGCAGCACATGACCGACGCCGGCGTCCGGACGCAGCACTACCACGTGCTGGCGAGCCTGGCCGACGACGGCGAGGCCGCGCAGGCGACGCTCGCGGACCGGATCGGGCTGGACCGCAGCGATCTGGTCACGCTGCTCGACGAGCTCGAGGAGCTGGAGTTCCTGGCGCGGCGGGTCGACCCCGCCGACCGGCGACGCAAGATCGTCGCGATCACCCCGGCGGGCGAGCGGCAGCTCACCGCGATGGACGAGCTCATCCACGCCGCCGAGACGGACCTGCTGAAGCCGCTCACCGCGGCGGAGCGCAAGACGCTGCTCGCCCTGCTCCGCCGCATTTCAAGCGATTAGTGTCCTTCGGTCTTCAGGCGCTCGAAGGAGGCGGTGATCTCGGCCTCCGCGTCGGCGCGGCCGACCCAGGTGGCGCCCTCGACGGACTTGCCGGGCTCGAGGTCCTTGTAGACCTCGAAGAAGTGCTGGATCTCGAGGCGGTCGAATTCCGGCACGTGGTGGATGTCGCGCAGGTGCTCCTGGCGCGGGTCGCCGGCCGGGACGCAGAGGACCTTGTCGTCCGGGCCCTTCTCGTCGGTCATCCGGAACATGCCGATCGCGCGCGAGCGGATCAGGCAGCCCGGGAAGGTCGGCTCGGGGAGCAGGACGAGGGCGTCGAGCGGGTCGCCGTCCTGTCCGAGGGTGTCCTCGATGAACCCGTAGTCGGACGGATACTGGGTCGCGGTGAACAGCGTCCGGTCCAGCCGCAGACGGTTCGTCTTGTGGTCCAGCTCGTACTTGTTGCGGGTGCCCTTGGGGATCTCGATGAAGACGTCGAACTCCATACGGCAGATACTGTCACGGTTCCGACCGACCGAATGACAGGAGCAGCCCGGTGGCCCGACCTGCCCGTGCGGCATTCGTCACGCTGCTCGCCACGGCGCTCTGCGCCGGCCTGGTGAGCAGCGCGCGCGCCGTCCCCGGATCAGCGCAGACCACACGGCAGGCCGCAGCGCAGGCACCGGCCGTTCTGGCGCCGGCGACCACCGAAGGCGCCGCACCGACCGCGGCCGGCGTCGGCAAGGCGCTCGCGGCGGTCCTCAAGGACCCGTCGCTCGGCCCGCACCACGGCATCTACGTGTACGACGCGTCGCGCGGCAAGCCGGTGTTCTCGGTCGGGGCCGCCACGCCGTACACACCGGCTTCCACGCTGAAGCTGCTGACCACGGTCTCGGCGCTGGCGAACCTCGGACCGGAGCACACCTTCACGACCAAGGTGGTGAGCACAGGCCAGGGCTCGATCGTCCTGGTCGGCGGCGGCGACCCGCTGCTGGCCGCGAAGCCCTCCGCGAGCGACGGCTTCCCGGCCCGCGCCACCCTCCAGGCCTTGGCTGCGAGCACGGCGAAGGCCCTGAAGGCTCAGGGCGTCGCCTCGGTGACTCTCGGGTACGACGCGTCGCTGTTCTCCGGGCCGGCGGTCAACGCGAACTGGGAGGCGAACTACGTCCCCGAGGGCATCGCCGCCCCGACCTCGGCGCTCTGGGTCAACGAGGGACGCCTGTCGCCGGGCATGGCCAAGCGGTCGACCTCCCCGGCGCAGACCGCCGCCACCTCCTTCCAGAAGCTCCTGCAGCAGTACGGCATCAAGGTCGCGGCGACCACGAAGGCCACGAAGGCGCCCGCCGCTGCCAAGCCGCTCGCACAGGTCAAGTCGCCCACGCTCGGCCAGATCGTCGAGTACGTGAACCTGCACAGCGACAACGACGGCGCCGAGGTCCTGCTGCGGCAGGTCGGCATCGCGACCGGCAACGGCGGCTCGTACGCCGGTGGCGTCCAGGGCCTCCGCGCCACGCTGACCAAGCTCGGTCTGGACGTCAGTAAGGCCCGGATCTACGACGGCAGCGGTCTGACGCGCGCCAACAAGGTCCCGCTCGACCTGCTCGCCGGCGCGGTCCGGGTAGCCGTGTCCAAGGACCATCCGGAGCTGCGGCACCTCCTGAGCGGTCTACCGGTGGCCGGCTTCAACGGGAGCCTCCGGGAGCGATTCACCACCGCGGGGACGGGCACTGGGACCGGTATGGTCCGCGCGAAGACAGGAACGCTCACAGGGGTCCACAGCCTGGCTGGTTACGCCCGTGACCGCTCCGGCACGCTCTTGGTGTTCGCGATCGCCAGTGACAGCGTGCCGGTCCCGAAGACGCTGGACGCCCGCGCCGCACTGGACCGTGCGACCGCCGCGCTGGCCAATTGCGGCTGCTGATCGGGGGCGCATGTTGGGACATACCACTAGGGTCTTTGTATGAGTACGGCGGAAGGCGGGACCACGGCCGAGATGGTCGACTGGCAGCTGGCGACCGGCGTGGCGCGGAAGTTGCTGCGCCCGGGCCCGGCGGTCAGCCGCGCGGAGGCGGACCAGGTGGTCGCCGAGCTGCGTCAGTTCGCGGCCGAGTCCGAGGGCCACGTCCGCGAGTTCACCGGGCTGCAGGCCACCTCGGCCACGGCCCCGGTGATGATCGTCGACCGGCCCGGCTGGGTGCAGGCGAACGCGGACGGTTTCCGGACCGTGCTGCAGCCGCTCGCGGACAAGCTGCGCGAGAAGGCGGACCGGACTCCCGGCCTGTCGTCCGCGGTCGGTTCCCGGGTGACGGGGATCGAGGCCGGCGCGCTGCTGGCCTTCCTGTCGTCGCGGGTGCTCGGCCAGTTCGACCCGTTCTACCCGGCGCAGCCCGACCCGGACCGTCCCGGTCTGACCGGTCGGCTGCTGCTCGTGGCGCCGAACGTGATGCACGTGGAGTCCGAGCTGGGCGTCGTACCGCGGGACTTCCGGCTGTGGGTGTGTCTGCACGAGGAGACGCACCGGGTGCAGTTCACCGCGGTGCCCTGGCTGCGGGACCACCTGCGCTCCGAGATCGCCCTGTTCCTGGACCAGGCCGAGCTGGACGCCTCGGCGTACGCCGCCATGTTCCGCGAGGCGGTGCAGCGGCTGGGCAGGTCGGTGCGTGGTGAGGCCGAGCTCAGCCTGGTGGATCTGATGCAGTCGCCGGAGCAGCGTGCCGTGCTGGACCGGCTGACGGCGGTGATGTCGTTGCTCGAGGGCCACGCCGACTTCGTGATGGACGGGGTCGGGCCGTCGGTCATTCCGACCGTGGACACGATCCGGTCCAAGTTCACGTCGCGGCGCGCGAGCGGCAACCCGGTGGACCAGCTGCTGAAGCGGCTGCTCGGGCTGGACGCGAAGCTCCGGCAGTACAAGGACGGCGCGGCCTTCGTCCGCCGGGTGGTCGACCGGGTCGGGATGGAGGGCTTCAACCGGGTCTGGACCGGCCCGAACACGTTGCCGACCAAGAACGAGATCGCGAACCCCGATGCCTGGGTCGCCCGACTTCACGGCTGAGCACCTGGTCGAGCAGCGGCGGGGGAAACTGCACCCGGCCGTTGCCCGTTCCAGGGAAGCCGTCCGCGCCACGCTGGCCGAGCTGCCGCAAGGTACGACGGTCCTGGTCGCCTGCTCCGGTGGGACGGACTCGCTCGCGCTGGCGGCCGCTACCGCCTTCGAGGCGCCCAAGCTCGGTCTGCGGGCCGGGGCGGTCATCGTG
>Ga0247821_10002549_pt1 | contig 10005 bp, 7 predicted proteins | sample 13C_Glycerol_Day_FD_192481 | JGI IMG/M metagenome (GOLD analysis project Ga0247821, IMG submission 192481) | Soil microbial communities from agricultural site in Penn Yan, New York, United States - 13C_Glycerol_Day14 | ecosystem: Environmental > Terrestrial > Soil > Agricultural land | place... | reverse complement strand
CATCACGACCTCACGAGAAGGCCTCGAACCGGGAACGGATCCCCTTGCGGGCTCACTGTTCCGACCGGTCGTAGGGGTGACCGGCAGACCCACTTCGGAGTTCGCGGGGTGATGCGAGCGGCCGCGGCACGCGGCCATCCGCGCGACGTCACGGTGCCTCGGTGGCTGCTGTGGCGGGATCCGCGGGAGCGTCCTGCTGGATTTGGCTGCTGGTCTGCGCAGCCCGGTCGGCGAGCACTTGGCGGCGTCGTTGCACGATCGCCAGGGAGACCGTGGAAGAGGCGATGAGGGCCAGGGCCGCCATCCACGGCCGGTTGAGACGATGATCGAGCCGCGCGTCCAGCGACCAGTCGCCCGGGCCCATGAGTGTCAGCGCCGCCGCGGACACGCCGAGCAGGGCGGGGTATTCGTAACCGCCGCCGGTCGCGAAGAAGCCGCTAGGCGCGTGGACCGCCGTCGCAGGGAGCATGGTGCCTGCCGCCGCCGCGCCTGCTGCGGGGGTGGCGAGACCGAGTGCGATGAGAACACCACCACCGGCCTCCCCCAATCCCGCCGCGAATGCGGCCTGCTTGCCCGGCTGGAAGCCCATCTGCTCGAAGGCGGCGCCGGTACCCGCGAGCCCGTGTCCACCGAGCCACCCGAAGAGCTTCTGTACTCCGTGCGCGACGAGCACCCCGCCGACGCCTGCCCGCAGGGCGAGCAGCCCGGCGTTCTCCTGCCACGTGTTGCTCATGACTGTCCTTTCCGGCGCGCGATATCGGTGCGGAGGAAAAGCCCCCGGGATGGACCCGCTGCGAACCTAGGCCTCCGTGGTGCTGCTGGCCACCACCACCGCAACCCGATGTTGACCGGGCCGTGAAGCACCCTCGCGCCGCTCGGCAGCGGCACAACCGCCCGAGGCACCCCCGGGCGGTTCCGCCCAGACTGATCTCGCCGCCGCTTCGCATCGACCCCGCCGGCCGGTCGGTGTCGGGCGCAACGACGCCCGCTGTGGGCTCGTTCGGACGGTGTCGCAACGGCCATCGGCGGGTCTCGGCACCAGCGTTCATCGGGCGTAGCGTCAACGCGTGCCGGACACCGCAGTGGGACCTATCGGTGGTGACACCGCCGCCGACGACGATATCCAGGGCACGGGGCCCACGGTCGCTCCGAGCCCGCAGCCGCTCGGCGAGGTCGAGGGCCCGCTCGAGCGCAAGCAGCTCGAGCAGCTGCACGCGTGGTGGCGCGCGGCGAACTACCTCGCCGTCGGGCAGATCTACCTGCTGGACAACCCGCTGTTGCGCGAGCCGCTGCGGCCCGAGCACGTGAAGCCGCGGCTGCTCGGGCACTGGGGCACCACACCGGGTCTGAACCTGGTCTGGGCGCACGCCAACCGCCTGATTCGCGAGCACGATCTCGACGCCGTGTTCGTCGCGGGCCCGGGCCACGGTGGCCCCGGCCCGAACGCCGCCGCCTGGCTCGAGGGGACCTACAGCGAGCTCTACAGCCACATCCCCCAGGACGAGCGGGGGATGCGGCGGTTCTTCCGACAGTTCTCCTTCCCGGGTGGGGTGCCCAGCCACTGCGCACCGGAGACCCCCGGGTCGTTCCACGAGGGCGGCGAACTGGGGTACGCGCTCTTCCACGCTTTCGGTGCGGTGTTGGACAACCCCGACCTGGTCGCCTTCTGCGTCATCGGCGACGGGGAGGCCGAGACCGGCCCGCTGGCCACGAGCTGGCACGTCGGCAAGCTGCTGAACCCCGCGTGCGACGGGGCCGTCGTCCCGGTGCTGCACCTCAACGGCTTCAAGATCGCCAACCCGACGATGCTGGCCCGGATCCCCGAGGACGACCTCGTGGCCCTGCTGCGCGGCTACGGCTACGACCCGACCATCGTCGCGGGCGACGACCCCGCCGCGGTGCACCAGCAGCTCGCCGCCGCCTTCGACCACGTGATCGAGCGGATCGGCGAGATCCGCCGGGCCGCGCGCACCGGGGGCGACGGGGAGCGACCCGTGCGCTGGCCGATGGTGGTCTTGCGCACGCCCAAGGGCTGGACGGGCCCGATCGAGGTCGACGGCCAGCAGGTCGAGGGCACCTTCCGGGCCCACCAGGTGCCCTTGTCCGGTGTGCGCACCAGCCCGGTCCACCTGGCCGCGCTGCAACAGTGGATGCAGTCTTATCGGCCGGAGGAGCTGTTCGACGAAGCGGGCAGGCCGATGCCCGAACTGCTCGAGCTCGCCCCCGCGAACGAGCGGAGGATGAGCGCCAACCCGCACGCTAACGGCGGCGTCCTGCTGCGCGACCTCGATCTGCCCGCCTGGCGCGACTACACCGTCGATGTGCCAGCGCCGGGCACGGTCGTGCACGAGGCCACCCGGGTGCTCGGCAGGTGGTTGCGCGACGTCGTTACCGCCAACCCGTCGTCGTTCATCATCACCGCACCGGACGAGCTGGCCAGCAACCGGCTGCAGGACGTGCTGGAGGTCACCGGGCGGCGCTGGGACGCGCTGACCGGCCCCGGCGACGATCACCTCGCCCCCGACGGCCGCGCGTTCGAGATGCTTTCCGAGCACGTCTGCCAGGGTCTGCTGGAGGGCTACCTGCTCACCGGCCGCCACGGCCTGTTCACCTGCTACGAGGCGTTCATCCACATCGTCGACGCGATGATGAACCAGCACGCCAAGTGGCTGGAGTCCAGTGCGGAAATCCCTTGGCGGCGGCCGCTGGCATCGCTGAACTACCTGCTGTCCTCGCACGTCTGGCGCCAGGACCACAACGGCTTCAGCCACCAGGACCCGGGTTTCCTCGACGTGGTGATGAACAAGAAGGCCGAGGTCGTGCGCGTCTACCTCCCGCCGGACGCCAACACGCTCCTGTCGACCTACGACCATTGCCTGCGCAGCCGCCACTACGTCAACGTCGTCGTCGCAGGCAAACAGCCTGGGCTGTCCTACCTGACCGCCCATGAAGCCGACCTGCATTGCACCCGCGGCGTCGGGATCTGGCCCTGGGCGGGAACGGAGCAGCCGCAGGTCGCCGACCACGATCCGGACGTCGTGCTGGCCTGCGCAGGCGACATCCCGACCCTGGAGACCCTGGCCGCCGCCGCGATGTTGCGCGAGCGGCTACCCGACCTCGTCGTGCGGGTGGTCAACATCGTCGACCTCATGCGCCTGCTACCCGACTACAGCCACCCGCACGGGTTGCCCGACCACGAGTTCGACGCGCTGTTCACGACGGACCGGCCGGTGATCTTCGCCTTCCATGGCTACCCCTGGCTGGTGCACCGACTGACCTACAAGCGCCGCAACCACGCGGAGCTCCACGTTCGCGGCTACAAGGAAGAGGGCACCACCACCACGCCCTTCGACATGGTGATGCTCAACGACCTCGACCGGTTCCGGCTCGTCATCGACGTGATCGACCGGGTACCCGGGCTGGCCAGCCGGGCGGCCGGGCTGCGCCAGGAGATGCTCGACGCCCGCCTGCTCGCCCGCGCCTACACCCGCGAGCACGGCGAGGACGATCCCGAGATCTCCGGCTGGACCTGGCCCGGCTGAGATGCGGATCCTCACGGTCAACGCGGGCAGCTCCTCGCTCAAGATCTCGCTCGTCTGTGACGGCACGAGCATCGCCACCTACGACGACCTGGACGCGGCCGCAGCCGACGGGCCGCCCGATGCCGTCGGACACCGCGTCGTGCACGGGGGCCGCCACACCGCACCGGTGCTGGTCGACGACGCCGTCCGCGCCCAGCTCGGCGAGCTCACCGAGCTTGCTCCGCTGCACCAGCCGCCAGCGCTGCGGGCGATGGACCGCACCAGGGCCGCCTGGCCCCGGGTGCCCCAGGTCGCCTGCTTCGACACCGCCTTCCACACCACGATGCCGCAGGCAGCCTCGACTTACGCCCTGCCCCGACGCATACGCGACCTCGGCATACGCGTTTACGGCTTCCACGGCCTTTCGCACGCGTGGGCCTCCGCCCGGGCGGCCGAGCAGGTTCCCGGCGCGCGGCGGGTTCTGGTCGCGCACCTCGGAGCGGGCGCATCACTCTGTGCCGTCCTCGACGGTCGCAGCGTGGACACCACCATGGGATTCACGCCGGTGGACGGGCTGGTCATGTCCACCCGCAGTGGCGCGCTCGACCCCGGCGCCGTGGCCTGGCTCGCCGCCAACACCACCGACGACCTCAGCGAGATCCTGGAACGCCAGGGCGGTCTGCTCGGCCTGTGCGGCACCGCCGACATGCGGGAGGTCATCGCGCGTGCCGACGCAGGCGACCCCGACGCCCGGCTCGCCCTCGACGTGTGGTGGCACCGCCTGGCGGGGTTGTGCGGGGCCATGGCCGCCGCACTCGGCGGTCTCGACGTCGTCGCGCTGACGGGCGGCATCGGGGAGCACAACGCCGCCGTGCACGCAGGCCTGACCGAGCGGCTCGCCTGGCTCGGCACGGGCGCCACGGTGCCCGTGCTCGTCGTGCCCGCCCGCGAGGACCTGCAGATCGCGGCCGAGGCCGTTCAGCTGCTGGGGTGGTGAAGACGGCTCAACGGTGGTCGTCAGCGGCCCGCCTGCGGTTCCTCAGCTGACCGGCGCAGCGCCTCGACGAGGACGGCGGGTCGCTTGGCGCCGTGAATCGGGGGTTGCCCCTCCACGGCGTACGTCGGGATCTTCGCCACGCCGTAGTCGGCGGCCAACGCGCGGTCCGCCCGCACCGCCTCGGCGTATCGGCCGGTCTCCAGCACCGCGCGGGCACCGGCACCGTCCAGACCCACTTCACCGGCCAGCCCGACGAGCTCGTCGACGCGGCGCAGATCACGGCCGCGCTCGAAGAACGCCGAGAAGAGCACGTCGAGCATCGGCAGCTGACGGCCGTTGGCCTCGGCGTGGTGGAGCAGTTGGTGCGCCAGGAAGGTGCTGGTGTGCTGGACGCTGTCGAAGTCGTAGGCGAGGCCGAGCCGGGAACCGGTGCCCCGGACCACCCACATCATCTGCTCCGCCTCCTCGCGCGTCGTTCCCGCGTACAGGAGCTGGAGGAAGTCGGCCTCGCTGCTCACGTAGTCGACGGGCAGGTCCGGCGCCAGCTCGAAGGAGTGGTACTGCAGAGCGACCTCGCCGCCGTACTCGGTCTCGGCCAGTTCAAAGCGGCGCTTGGCGATCCAGCACCACGGGCACGCGACATCCACCCAGGCGTGCACCTCGACGGGGCGGACCGGAGATGCGTGCGCATTCACCCCGCCGACCCTATCCGCGTGTCGACGTGGGCACCTCGCAAATCCTCACCGCGCACCGGGGGCACGCGGCTCCGGACGGTGGTTGCCGTGTGGGGGACTTAGCCGCACGATGTGACGGTGGCCACCGTTGCCCGGCCCTTACAGCTGCACCCGGACCGGTTACTTCCCTCCGACCCCGGCGTCCGCGCGATCGCGCGACGGCTGTACGACGCCGTCCGTGAGCTGCCGATCATCTCCCCGCACGGTCACGTCGACCCCCGACTGCTGCTCGACGACGCGCCGTTCCCCGATCCGGCCACGCTGTTCGTCACCCCCGACCACTACGTCACCCGGTTGCTGCACGCCAGCGGGGTCGGGCTGGACGCGCTCGGCGTGGCCAAGGGCCCGCTCCGCGAGGCGCAGGCGCGCGAGGTGTGGCGGCTGCTCTGCGCACATTGGGACGTCTACCGCGGCACGCCCGTGCGCTTCTGGCTCGAGTCCGAGTTGGCCGACATCTTCGACGTCGACCTGTTGCCCTCCGCCGGGACCGCCGACGCGATCTACGACCGGATCGCCGAGCGGCTGGCCACCGACGCCTACCGCCCCCGCGCCCTGTTCGAGCGGTTCAACATCGCCGTGCTCGCCACCACCGACGACCCGGCCGACGACCTGTCCGCGCACGCCGCGCTGGCCGCGGACCCGAACTGGTCGGGGCGGGTCATCCCGACGTTCCGCCCCGACCGCTACCTGGAGCCCGGACAACCGGGCTGGCCGAGCGCGGTGGCCGAGCTCGCCAAGGCCGCCGACGTCGACGCGGGCGACTTCGGCGGCTTTGTCCGCGCGGTGGAGGCGCGGCGGCGCTACTTCGTCGATCACGGGGCCGTCTCGGCCGACCACAGCCACGATGACGTGCGCACGGACCCCTTGGAGCCACACGACGCCAGCCGGATCTACCGGTCGGCGCTGGCCGCCGATGCGACCGAGGCCGAGGCCACCGCCTTGCGCAGGCATCTGCTGTTGGAGATGGCCCGGATGTCCTGCGACGACGGGCTGGTGATGACCCTGCACCCCGGGGTGCGCCGCGGGCACCACGGCCCGACCACGCGGCAGTTCGGGCCGGACACCGGCAACGACATCCCCCTCCGCGTCGAGTACACCGATGCCCTGCGGCCCCTGCTGGAGCGCTACGGCACGCACCCCGGCTTCCACCTCGTGCCGTTCACCCTCGACGAGACCGTGTTCTCCCGCGAGCTCGCGCCGCTGGCCGGGTTCTACCCCTCGATCTACGTCGGGGTCCCCTGGTGGTTCCTCGACGCGCCGCACGCCATCCGGCGGTTCCGGGCCGCGGTGACCGAGACGATCGGGTTCTCCCGAACCTCCGGGTTCGTCGACGACACCCGCGCGTTCTGCTCGATCCCGGCCCGCCACGACATGTCCCGCCGGGTCGACGCGGGCTGGCTCGCCCATCTCGTGGCCGAGCACCAGCTCGACGAGGACGAGGCCGCGCAGACTGCGGTCGAGCTGGTCGACACGCAGCCGAAGCAGGTGTTCAAGCTGTGACCCCCGCCGGTCGTCCCCTCACACGTGCCGCAGGCCGGTACCGGGCGGCGGCCCCGGTCCGCCTGGTCCACCTCGGGCTCGGCAACTTCTTCCGCGCCCACCAGGCCTGGTACACCGACCGCGCACCCGATGCCGACGAGTGGGGAATCGCCGCGTTCACCGGCCGCAGCAGCGCACCGGCCGAGAACCTCACCGCTCAGGACGGCCTCTACACGCTCATCACCCAGGCGCCGGACGGCAACCGCTTCGAGGTGCTGGGCAGCCTCTCCCGGGCGCACCCCGCCGCGGACCACGCGGGCTGGCTGGGCTACCTGGCCACACCGGACGTCCGCGCCGTCACGATCACCGTCACCGAGGCGGGCTACCTGCGGGGCTCCGAGGGCGGCCTCGACCGCGACCGCGACGAGGTCCAGGCCGACCTCGCGGCGCTGCGCGCGGACCCCACCGCCCTCGTGCGCACCACGCCCGCCCGGCTCACCGCAGGCCTTGCCGCCCGACGCCACGCCGACGCGGGTCCGCTCGCCGTCGTACCGTGCGACAACCTCCCCGGGAACGGCGACGTGGCCGCCCGGGTGGTCCGCGACCTCGCCGAGCTCGTCGACCCCGGCCTCGCCGCGTGGATCGACGAGACGGTCTCCTTCGTCACCACGGTCGTCGACCGGATCACGCCGCGGGTGACTCCCGAGGACCGGCAGGCCGTCCTGGACGCCACGGGGGTCGCCGACTGCTGCCCAGTCGGCACCGAGCCCTTCCACGAATGGGTGCTCAGCGGTCCGTTCCCGGGAGGTCGGCCGCGGTGGGACGAGGCAGGCGCCACCCTGGCTGACGACATCGAGCCCTTCGAGGAGCGCAAGCTGTGGCTGCTCAACGGCGCGCACTCGCTGTTGGCCTACGCCGGGTCGGCCCGGGGCCATGAGACCGTGGCCGACGCGGTTGCCGACGACACCTGCCGGGAGTGGATGCAGCAGTGGTGGACCGAAGCCGCCCGCCACCTGGCTCTCCCGGCCGACGTCATCGACACCTACCGCTCCGCCCTGCTCGACCGGTTCGCGAACCCGCGGATGCATCACCGGCTGGCCCAGATCGCCGCCGACGGCTCCCAGAAGCTGCCGGTCCGCATCCTGCCCGTGCTGCGCGCGGAACGCGCCGCCGGGCGCATGCCCGAGGGCGCGGCCCGGGTGCTCGCCGCGTGGGTGCGCCACCTGCGGGGCGCAGGCGTGCCGATCGACGACGTCCGGGCCGACCAGACAGTCGCGCTCGCGGCCGGTCCGCTGCCCGATGCGGTCCGCCGCGTGCTCGACGCCCTGGACCCGGCGGTCGGCGCTGACGACGAGCTGGTCGCGGCCGTCCTGTCGGACGCCGAACAGTCCGAGCGGCACGCTTCGGCGCGGCAGCCGTGAGCGCCGGGACGAGCACCCGTCCCGGTCCGGGGGGCCACCTCGACGAGGAGGTTCGCGATGGCGGAGGTAGCTGAACGGGCGGGTGCACCGGTCGTGACCCTGTTCGAGTCGTTCGGATCGGGCGCTGAAGACATCGGCTCGCGGGTGGCGCAGGCCCTCGGCGTGCCCTTCCACGAGCAGGCGTTCTCCTCACAGCAGCTCGAGGAGAACGCGAAGCTGCGGGAGAAGGAGGGGCTGCTGGCCCGCGCGCTCAGCGCGATGGGCCAGAGCTCCTTCGGCGGTGTGGACGTGGGCGACGTCGCCAGCGGGCAGCGGGACAACTACGACCTCGTCATGGCGAACACCGCAACCGTCCAACAGTGGGCCCGGCAGGGTGGTGTGATCGTCGGCCGCAACGGGGCGTTCATCCTCGCGGACTGGCCCGCGGCGCTGCACGTCAAGATCGACGGTCCCCTCGAGCAGCGCATCGCCCGCGCCGCGCAGGAGGCGGGCATCAGCCCGGATCGCGCCGCGCGACGGCAGAAGAACGAAGACCGGATCCGCGCCGACATGTCGATCGAGCTGTACGGGTGGGACCCGCGCGAACCCCTCCGCTACGACCTGGTGCTCAACACCGGGCGGATGGACCCGGAGACCTGCGTCGAGATCATCGTGCAAGCGTCCCGGATCAAGGGCGATCGCGGACTGCGGAGCGCGCCATGAGCACGACGGCCACGCCCTCGACCCTGGAGAACGCCGCACAGCCGCACCTGCCGGTCTCCCGCATCCTCGGCTACGCCTGCGGCGACGCAGGCTGCAACATCGCCTTCCAGATGACCGGGCTGTTCCTGCTGATCTTCTACACCGACGTGGTCGGCATCAACCCGATCCACGCGGGCAACATCTTCCTGTTCGTCAAGATCTGGGACGCCCTGGCCGATCTGTTCGCGGGGCGCATGGTCGACCGCACCATGACCCGATGGGGCAAGTTCCGGCCCTTCCTGCTGTGGTACTCGGTCCCGCTGCTGCTGTCGAACCTGCTGTGCTTCTGGATCCCCGTCGACGGGTACGGCGCGAAGCTGGCCTGGGCCACCGTGTCCTACGCGCTGCTGGGCCTGCTCTACTCGCTGGTCAACATCCCCTACGGCTCGCTGGCAGGCGCCATGAGCCAGAACCCGATCGACCGCTCCCGCCTCGCATCGGGCCGGATGGTCGGCTCCGGGTCCACGATCCTGTTGCTCGCTCTCGTCCTCGCCCCGCAGATCAAGGCGTCGGACAACCTCGCGCTGACCTTCCTCATCACCGCGGCCGCCTTCGTGGTGATCGGCACCATCCTCTTCATGATCGTGTTCGTGACGGCACGCGAAACGGTGATCCGCGAAGTTCCCCAGGTCTCGTTCAAGCAGACCTTGCAGACCGTGACCAAGAACGGGCCGCTCGCCCGGCTCTGCCTCTCCTCGTTCTTCTACCTCACCGCGCAGAACGTCGTCTCCGCGCTGGGTATCTACATCGCCAACACCGTCCTCAGCCAGTACGTCGGCGGGAATTGGCTGGCGACGGTGGTCACCATCATCACCACCGGCGCGGTCATCTACGTCGGCCCGTTCGGTCCGCTGGTCACCCGCACGCTCGGCAAGAAGCGCGGCTTCATCCTCGCGGGAGTGGGCACCCTCGTGGGCTCCGCGTTGTTCTTCGTCAGCGGCAACCTCACCTTCGCCCTCATCGGGCTGTTCTTCCTCGGCGTCGGGATGGCCCTCCTCAACACCATGACCTGGGCGCTGGAGGCCGACACCGTGGAGTACGGCGAGTTCAAGACCGGCATCCGCACCGAGGGCGCCACCTACGCCGCGTTCTCCTTCACCCGCAAGGTCGGC
>Ga0247821_10002548_pt1 | contig 10006 bp, 9 predicted proteins | sample 13C_Glycerol_Day_FD_192481 | JGI IMG/M metagenome (GOLD analysis project Ga0247821, IMG submission 192481) | Soil microbial communities from agricultural site in Penn Yan, New York, United States - 13C_Glycerol_Day14 | ecosystem: Environmental > Terrestrial > Soil > Agricultural land | place... | reverse complement strand
CTTCGGTAACCTGATCGGCCGGCAGATCGGCGACATGGGTGGCTTCACCTACATGGAGTACATCGTGCCGGGGCTGATCATGATGTCGGTGATCACCAACTCCTACGGCAACGTGGTGTCGAGCTTTTTCGGCAGCAAGTTCCAGCGCTCCATTGAAGAGCTGATGGTTTCGCCGGTTTCGCCGCATACGATTCTTATCGGCTACACCCTGGGCGGTGTGTTGCGCGGCTTGGCGGTGGGGTTGATTGTGACCTTGCTGTCGCTGTTCTTCACCGACTTGCAGGTACATCACTTGGGCGTGACGGTTCTGGTGGTGGTGTTGACCGCGACCATCTTCTCGTTGCTCGGCTTTATCAACGCCGTGTTTGCGCGCAACTTCGACGATATCTCGATCATTCCGACTTTCGTGCTGACGCCGCTGACTTACCTGGGTGGGGTGTTTTACTCCATCAACCTGCTGCCGCCGTTCTGGCAGACGGTGTCGATGGCCAACCCGGTGCTGCACATGGTCAACTCGTTCCGCTACGGCATTCTTGGGGTCTCGGATATACGCATCGGTGTGGCCATCACCTTTATGTTGATTGCCACCGCCGTGCTGTACTTCGGCTGCGCCCGTCTACTGGTCAGTGGGCGAGGAATGCGTACCTGACGCCTTTTGCTTGCGTCGGCGCCATTGTCGGCCTACCCACCAGCGCCAGTAGAGCATGGTGAGGCAGTAGGCCAGGGCGCCGAGCAGCAGGCCGCATACCACCGAGCCAAGCAGGAAGGGCTGCCACAGGGTAGAGAGCTGGTCGGTGATCCACTCGAACGTCAGTTCTTCAGGCAAGGTCCTGGGCGGAATCTGCATCAGCCAGGCGCCCATCTGATAGGTGCAGAAAAACACGGGCGGCATGGTGATCGGGTTGGTCAGCCAGACAAGGCTGACGGCAATCGGCAAGTTGCCGCGGATCATGATCGCCAGGCTCGCTGCCAGCAGCATCTGCATTGGAATCGGAATAAACGCGGCGAACAGGCCAACCGCCATCGCCCGCGCAACCGAGTGTCGATTCAGGTGCCAGAGGTTCGGGTCGTGCAACAGCCGGCCGAGAAAGCGTAAGGATTTGTGCTCCCTGATGCTGGTCGGATCGGGCATGTAGCGTTTGAATAGTCGACGCGGCATGTAGGCTCTCGGCTATATGAAGGGGGGCAGTATGCACGGATTCTAAAAACGCCCCATTACAGACTTTGTGACAATTATTGAGCGGACGCTCGACTCCAGTGAACTAAGCCTCAGAGGGTGGATTTTTACTGGAGCTTCAAACCATGCGCACAGGGATGTTAGCGCTTGCTCTGGGCCTGTTGTGCCTGAGGGTTCTACCGGCTGTGCCATCGGTCGGAATAGTGGCCATGATGGCCTTGATCGGGTTGAGTTGCCTGCCTTGGCGGGCTCGTCCACTGGGGCTTTTCCTGCTGGGATTGAGCTGGGCGTGTGTGTCGGCGCAGCAGGCGCTGGATGATCGCCTGGCGCCGACACTCGATGGTCGTACGGTGTGGCTTGAGGGCAAGGTGGTCGGTTTGCCTGAGCAGGGTGAGCGCATCGTGCGGTTTGAGCTCGAAGAGGCTCACTCCCGGCGCGCCGAGCTGCCACGTCGGCTGCACCTGAGCTGGTTTGGCGGGCCAGCGGTGTTCAGTGGCGAGCGCTGGCGCCTGGCCGTCAGCCTCAAGCGCCCCCACGGGCTGCTCAACCCCCATGGTCCGGATCGCGAAGCGACCTTGCTGGCTCGACGTATCGGCGCCACCGGCAGCGTCAAGGCCGGTGAACGCCTGGCACCCGCTGAAGCAGCCTGGCGCGAAGGTGTGCGCCAGCGCTTGCTCAAGGTCGATGCCCAGGGGCGTGAGGCCGAACTGGTGGCACTCGTGCTGGGAGATGGCAAGGGGCTGGCCCGGGAGAACTGGGATGTGCTGCAGGCGACTGGCACGGTTCACTTGCTGGTGATTTCCGGGCAGCACATCGGCCTGCTGGCCGGGCTGGTCTATGGACTGGTCGCAGGGCTGGCCCGATTGGGCTGGTGGCCGCAAAGGCTGCCCTGGTTGCCCTGGGCATGTAGCCTGGCGTTTGTCGCCGCGCTGGGGTACGGGTTGCTGGCGGGCTTCCAGGTGCCGGTCCAGCGCGCCTGCATGATGCTTGCGATGGTGCTGCTGTGGCGCTTGCGCTTTCGCCATCTCGGGGTGGGCCTGCCGTTATTGCTGGCGCTGGTTGCGGTGTTGCTATGGGAACCACTGGCCAGTTTGCTGCCGGGATTCTGGTTGTCTTTTGCCGCTGTCGCGATACTCACCTTTACCTTCAGTGGCCGTTTGGGGGTCTGGAACCGTTGGCTGGTCTGGGGGCGGGCGCAGTGGTTGATTGCTCTGGGCCTGTTGCCGGCGCTGTTGGCACTGGGGCTGCCGATCAGTATCACTGCGCCCTTGGCCAATTTGCTTGCCGTGCCCTGGATCAGCCTGGCGGCGCTGCCCCTGGCGCTACTGGGGACGCTGCTGTTGCCGGTGCCGTTGTTGGCTGAGCCTGTGCTCTGGTTGGCCGGTGGTCTGCTCGACGGCTTGTTTCGACTGCTGGGCGCGCTGGCGGATTGGCGCCCGGCGTGGCTGCCAGAACCCTTGCCCTGGTTCCTGTGGGGGCTGGTATGTACCGGAGCGCTGTTGCTGCTGTTGCCCCGCGCAATGCCGATGCGCGTGCTTGGCTGGCCATTGTTGTTGCTGGTGGTATTTGCGCCCAGGGAGCGGCTGCCCCATGGACAAGTGGAGGTCTGGCAGCTGGATGTCGGTCAGGGGCTGGCCTTTGTCCTGCGTACCCAAAACCACGCGATGCTGTATGACGCAGGGCCGGCGATGGGAGGGCAGGACCTGGGGGAGCGCGTCGTAGTGCCGACATTGCGCAGGCTGGGTGTGAGCCTGCTTGATCTCATGCTGCTCAGCCACGCCGATGCCGATCATGCCGGCGGTGCCCCTGCGGTGCTGCGCGGTCTGCCAGTGCTCAGGGTGGTGGCTGGGGAGTCGTCAAGGCTGCCGGCTGCGTTACACGCCCAAGCCTGCGAAAACGGCCAGCGCTGGCAGTGGGATGGGGTGAGTTTTTCGGTCTGGCAGTGGGCTGGCGCCCGTGACAGCAATCAGGATTCCTGTGTGCTGTTGGTGGAGGCGAGCGGTGAGCGGTTGCTGCTTACAGGCGACCTGGATGCCCCCGGCGAGCGAGCCTGGGCAAGAGACTGGCAGGCCACCCGGGTTGACTGGTTGCAGTCTCCGCACCATGGCAGTCGCAGTTCCTCCAGCCAGGTCTTGTTGAACACTACTGCGCCTCGCGGCGTGTTGATTTCCAGGGGGCGCTACAACGCGTTCGGCCACCCCCACGCCGAGGTCATGGAACGCTACCGGACCAATGGCATCGAAGTGTTCGACAGCGCCGTGCGCGGTGCATTGCGCCTGCGCCTGGGGGATTTCAGCGAGCCGTTGGCAATGCGTGATCAGCGGCGTTTCTGGCGTGACCCCAGTTGACGACCTTCGGCAGATGAGAGCCCAAGGGTCCTATGGTAAAGTGGCGGACTTTTTCTAGGGGATGCTAACTGTGTGGGAATTGGTCAAGTCCGGTGGTTGGATGATGCTGCCGATCATTCTGAGTTCCATCGCTGCCATGGCTATCATCGCCGAGCGTCTCTGGGCCTTGCGTGCCAGCCGGGTTACCCCGCCGCACCTGCTCGGGCAGGTGTGGATGTGGATCAAGGACAAACAGCTCACCAGTGACAAGCTCAAGGCCCTGCGCGCCGATTCGCCGCTCGGCGAGATCCTCGCTGCCGGCCTGGCCAACTCCCGTCATGGTCGAGAGATCATGAAAGAGTGCATCGAGGAAGCCGCAGCCCGGGTTATCCACGAGCTGGAGCGCTACATCAATGCCCTGGGTACCATTGCCGCGATGGCGCCACTGCTCGGTTTGCTGGGTACCGTGCTGGGCATGATCGACATTTTCAGCTCGTTCATGGGCACTGGCATGAGCGCTAACGCCTCCGTGCTGGCCGGTGGTATCTCCAAGGCATTGATCACGACGGCAGCAGGCCTGATGGTCGGTATCCCGGCGGTGTTCTTCCACCGTTTCCTGCAGCGGCGCATCGATGAACTGGTGGTCGGCATGGAGCAGGAGGCCATCAAGTTGGTCGAAGTGGTGCAGGGCGATCGCGATGTCGACCTGGCCGAGGGCAAGGCGTGAAATTCCGGCGCAAGCCACGGGAGACCGTGGACATCAACCTGGCATCGCTGATTGATGTGGTGTTCATCCTGCTGCTGTTCTTTGTGGTGACCACCACCTTCACCCGTGAAACCCAGTTGCGGGTCGAGCTGCCGGAGTCGGTCAGCGGTGCGCCAGCGCCTGACACTGACACCAAGCAGTTGGACATCACCATCAGCGCCGATGGCGTCTACTCGGTGAACAACAGCCTGCTGCCCAAGAGCGACCTGCCCACCCTGATCGAAGCCCTGCAAAAAGCGTCCGCAGGGGATACCAAACTGCCGTTGTCGATCAGCGCCGACGGCAAGACCCCGCACCAGGCGGTGGTGACTGCCATGGATGCGGCCGGCAAGCTCGGTTTCAGCCACTTGCGCATGACCACGGTCGAGGCGGCTTCGGGGACACCTTGATGGCCTTTGCCGATCGTTTGCTCAATGCCTGGTATGCCGGGCATCCGGCATTGGCGCTGCTGCGCCCGCTGGAGTCGCTGTATCGCCAGGTAGTGGCGCGCAAGCGTACGCGTTTTCTGGCCGGGGAGGCCGGTAGCTACCGGGCCCCGGTGCCGGTGGTCGTGGTGGGTAACATCACCGTAGGCGGCACCGGTAAAACCCCCATGATTCTCTGGCTCATCGAGCACTGCCGCCAGCAAGGCCTGCGCGTCGGTGTGGTGAGCCGTGGCTATGGCGCCAAGCCGCCACAGTTGCCCTGGCGTGTGCGTGCTGACCAGCCTGCGGCACAAGCCGGCGATGAGCCGTTGCTGATCGTGCAGCGCAGCGGTGTTCCGCTGATGATCGATCCGGACCGCTCGCGCGCCGTGCAAGCCTTGCTCGCCAGTGAAGCGCTGGACCTGATCCTGTGTGACGACGGTATGCAGCATTACCGCCTGGCACGCGATCTGGAGCTGGTGCTGATCGACGCCGCCCGCGGCCTGGGCAATCGCCGTTGCTTGCCTGCAGGTCCGCTGCGCGAGCCCGTGGAGCGCCTGCAGGAAGTCGACGCGGTGCTCTTCAACGGCGCCACGAGCGATCGCGACGATGGCTTTGCCTTTGTCCTCAAGCCCACCGCCCTGGTCAATGTCCGCAGCGGCGAGCGTGTGGGGCTGGAACACTTTCCCGCTGGCCAGGCCGTGCATGCCGTGGCCGGCATTGGCAATCCGCAACGTTTCTTCAATACCCTGCAAGGGCTAGACTGGCGGCCAGTCGCGCATGCTTTTGCCGATCATGCGGTGTATAGCGCCCAGGCCCTCAGTTTCACCCCCGCGCTACCGCTGATCATGACCGAGAAGGATGCGGTCAAGTGCCGAGCCTTCGCCGCTGATGACTGGTGGTACCTGGCGGTCGACGCCGTGCCTTCGCCGGCTTTCGCGGCCTGGTTCGACGCACAGCTCGAACGGCTGTTGCAGGCACCACAGCTCTGATTCTTTTCTTTTTCCGGCCATTGGCCTGAGGAATACCCATGGACACCAAACTGCTCGATATCCTGGCCTGCCCGATTACCAAAGGCCCTCTCAAGCTCAGCGCCGACAAGACCGAGCTGATCAGCAAGGGCGCCGGCCTGGCCTACCCGATTCGCGACGGCATCCCGGTAATGCTGGAGAGCGAAGCCCGTACCCTGACCGATGAAGAGCGTCTGGATAAATGAGCCAGACCTTTACCGTAGTGATTCCTGCAAGGTTGCGATCTACCCGCTTGCCGGGCAAGCCATTGTTGCTGATCGCAGGCAAGCCGATGGTCCAGCATGTCTGGGAGCAGGCGCGCAAGAGTGGCGCCAGTCGCGTGGTCATCGCCACCGATGACGCCGGCATCTACCAGGCATGCCAGGCTTTCGGCGCTGAAGTGCTGATGACTCGGGAAGACCATGAGTCGGGCACTGACCGACTGGCCGAAGTTGCGGCGCAGTTGGGCCTGGCGCCCGACGCCATTGTCGTCAACGTCCAGGGTGATGAGCCGTTGATTCCGTCGATCATCATCGACCAGGTTGCCGCCAATCTGGCGGCTCATCCTGAGGCGGGCATTGCTACGCTGGCCGAGCCGATCGAAGACGTCACTGCCGTGTTCAACCCTAACGCCGTGAAAGTCGTCAGCGATTGCAACGGCTTGGCCTTGAGCTTCAGCCGGGCGCCGCTGCCCTGGGCGCGCGATGTTTTTGCCAAAAGTCGAGACACCTTGCCCGAGGGCGTGCCTTATCGCCGCCACATCGGCATGTACGCCTACCGTGCAGGCTTTCTGCATGACTTCGTCAGCTGGGGACCTTGCTGGCTGGAGCAGACAGAATCGCTGGAGCAGTTGCGAGCGCTCTGGCACGGGGTGCGCATCCATGTAGCCGACGCCATCGAGGCCCCTCCTGTGGGCGTTGATACCCCTGAAGACCTGGAGCGCGTGCGGCGCTTGCTGGAGGCCTGATGCGGGTCTTGTTCGTGTGCCTGGGCAACATCTGTCGCTCGCCCACGGCTGAAGGCGTGCTACGTCATCAGTTGCAGGCCGAAGGTTTGGAGGCGCTGATCGAAGTAGCGTCGGCCGGTACCAGTGATTGGCATGTCGGCAAGCAGCCCGACAGCCGCACCCGGCGTGCCGCCCAGTTGCGTGGTTACGACCTGTCGCAACAGCGTGCACAGCAGGTGCGCGGCGCCCACTTCAATGACTACGACCTGATCCTGGCCATGGACAAGAGCAATCTTGGTCATCTGCAGGCTATGCAGCCTGCCGGTGCCAAAGCGGAGCTCGACCTGTTCCTGCGTCGTTACGACGGGGCACTGGACGAGGTGCCGGATCCTTACTACGGCGGCGAGCAAGGTTTTGAGCAGGTTCTGGACCTGATCGAAACGGCTTGCCGCCAATTGGTCATCGAACTCAAGGGACGTCTATGAGCGGGCAGTGGCAGGAGCAGGTATCGCTCAAGCCGTACAACACCTTCGGCATTGATGTGAAGGCGCGCTACTTCACCCAGGCCCACAGCGACGATGACGTTCGCCAGGCATTGGCACAGGCGGCTGCACAAGGGCTGCCGGTGCTGGTGATCGGTGGTGGCAGCAATCTTTTGCTGACGGCGGATGTACAAGCGCTGGTGTTGCGCATGGCGAGTGCCGGGCTGCGAATTTTGTCTGATGACGGTCAGCAGGTGATTGTCGAGGCCGAGGCGGGAGAGCCCTGGCACCCGTTTGTCCAGTGGTCCCTGGCCCAGGGCTTGGCAGGCCTTGAGAACCTCAGCTTGATTCCTGGCACCGTTGGTGCGGCACCCATGCAGAACATCGGTGCCTATGGTGTCGAGATCAAGGATGTCTTCGTCGGGTTAACGGCACTGGATCGTCAGACCGGTGCATTGCGCGAGTTTGACCTGGAGGAATGCCAGTTTGCCTACCGTGACAGCGTGTTCAAGCAGCACCCGGGACGCTGGTTGATTCTGCGTGTGCGCTTTGCCCTGAGCCGCGTGTTGCATGCGCACCTGGATTACGGTCCGGTCCGCCAGCGCCTGAGCGAGCAGGGCATCAGCAGCCCGACAGCACAGAACGTGAGTGATGCGATTTGCAGTATCCGCCGGGAAAAACTGCCGGATCCTGTTGAACTCGGCAATGCAGGGAGCTTTTTCAAGAACCCTGTTGTGGCGGGTGTGCTGGCGGACAAGATCCGTGTTCAGCATCCAGGGCTGGTGGCTTATCCACAGGCCGACGGGAAATTCAAGCTGGCGGCTGGCTGGCTGATCGAGCAGGCGGGCTGGAAAGGCCATCGTGAAGGCGATGCCGGCGTGCATCGTCTGCAGTCGCTGGTGCTGGTCAATTACGGCCAGGCCACGGGTGTGCAGTTGCATGAGCTGGCGCAGAAGATCCAGGCCGACATTCTGGAGCGTTTTGGTGTGACGCTGGAGATGGAGCCTAACCTGTACTGATCGGCAGAACATGGGTAATAAAAAAGCCCCGCCAGTTACCTGGCGGGGCTTTTTTTCAGCCTGGAAGATCAGACGAGCGGTTTGTGCTCTTCTGCGGTTTCCAGGACTTCGGTTTGCTGCTCGGCCGCTGCTTTGGCTTCAGCAGCTGCAGCTGCAGCTGCCTCGGCTTCGCGCTTGCGGCGACGGACTTCACGTGGGTCGTTAGGCGCACGACCGCTGCTGGTCAGGGCGCTGGCTGGAGCGGGGGCTTCAGCTGGCGTCTCAGCCACAACGGCTGGCGCTTCCACAGGTGCTTCAGCGACTGCGGCCGGCGCTTCAACAACTGCCGGGGCAGGTTCTGCGGCGACTTCAGCAACCACTTCAGGCTCAGCCTGCACTGGAACCTGGACTTCAGGCTCGGCGGCAACGGCTGGCTCGACAGCTTCAACCTGGGCGACAACGACTTCTTCAACCACCGGCGCGATGCTGACTTCGGCAGCTTCTACCGGTGCCTGGAAGGGTTGCTCGACAACCGGGGCTGCAGCGACTTCGGCAACTTCGGCAACTTCTACGGCTTCGGTCACTTCAACCACTTCAGTCGCGGACTGAGGTGCTTCGACAACCGCAGGCTCGGCAGCTGCTTCAACCGCAGGTGCCTGCTCTTCGACGGCGGCAGTTGCGCGTTCGGCTTGCTGGTTGGCCTGGGCCTCGGCGTCGGCGCTGATGTTGCTGGTAGCAACGGCAGCGGTTACCGCCAGGCCTGCAGCGAGTTCGGCACCCAGCGCGCTTGGCTGTGGCTGTTCTTCGTTGCCTTCTTCGGTCTCGGAACCTTCTACCAGGTTGCCGTTGGCATCGCGCTGACGCTCACGACGGTTGCTGCGACGACGCTGGCCACGGGAGCGGCGACGTGGACGATCGCCTTCGGCGCCTTCCTGGTTGTCGTCCTGCAGCAGTTCTTCGTTCGGCAGTTGCTCTTCAGCCGCTTCGGCAGCCTGTTCGGCGGCACGTGGCTGGCGCTCTTCGCGTGGTGGACGTGGTTGACGCTCTTCGCGCGGCGCACGTTCCTCGCGCGGTGCGCGCTCTTCACGTGGGGCGCGTTCTTCGCGTGGTGCACGCTCTTCACGAGGCTGGCGTTCTTCACGTGGGGCACGCTCAGGGCGCTCTTCGCGTACGGCAGGAGTACCGGCATCCAGTGGCTCGCGCAGTTCGCGGACCGGACGGTCTTCGCGGGAGCGACGCTCTTCGCGTGGAGCGCGAGGCTGACGCTCTTCGCGTGGCTGGCGAGGGGCGCGCTCTTCGCGGGCCTGGGTTTCCTCGCGCGGTTCACGGGCTTCGCGAGGCTGACGCTCTTCGCGCGGTGCGCGCTCTTCGCGAGGCTTGCGATCACGATCTTCTTCGCGACGGCCGTTGCGGTTGCGGCTCTGCTGACGACCGTTGCGGCGCTCTTCGTTGCGCTGCGGGCGTTCGGTCGCTGGCTTTTCGGCAACGACTGGCGCGGCGGCAGGTTCGTCCTTACCGGCAAACAGGCTGACCAGCGACTTCACCAGGCCCTTGAACAGGCTTGGCTCAGGGGCGACGTGGACCGGGGCTGCCGGTTGTTCCACTGGGGTCGGAACCGGTGCATTGGCACGGGCTGGTGCAGTCTTGACCGCGGCTTCCTGGCGAACCAGGGTGCGGGTGGCAGCAGTCGGCTGGACTTCTTCGGTCTCGGCAGCAGCGATTTCGTAGCTGGACTGGCTGCTCAGCGCTTCCGGGCTGTCGTCGCGCAGACGCTGGACTTCAAAGTGCGGGGTTTCCAGGTGGTCGTTCGGCAGAATGACGATACGAGCCCGGGTGCGCAGTTCGATCTTGGTGATCGAGTTGCGCTTTTCGTTGAGCAGGAAGGCGGCAACCGGA
>Ga0247821_10002546_pt1 | contig 10008 bp, 10 predicted proteins | sample 13C_Glycerol_Day_FD_192481 | JGI IMG/M metagenome (GOLD analysis project Ga0247821, IMG submission 192481) | Soil microbial communities from agricultural site in Penn Yan, New York, United States - 13C_Glycerol_Day14 | ecosystem: Environmental > Terrestrial > Soil > Agricultural land | place... | reverse complement strand
GGCGACGCCCGGGCTGCTCTCCGGGATCGGCCAAGGCTTCCGGGCGCGCCTCGGGGACCTTGGCGCCAGGGCGCGCCGCGCCTTCTGGACCCGCTTCTGCTTCGAGCGCGGCCCGCGGGCGCTCGAGGCGGGCGAGGCGGCGGGGCTCGAGCGGCTGCTCGCCGAGGACGACGGGGCGCGCCCCGGCTTCGTGCACCTGGTCGGCACCGGCCCCGGCGATCCCGAGCTGCTGACGCTGAAGGCCCGGCGGCTGCTGCACGAGGCCGACGTGGTGCTCCACGACCGGCTGGTGCCGGCGGCGGTGCTCGACCTGGCGCGCCGCGAGGCGACGATCGTCGACGCCGGCAAGACCGCCTACGGGCCGTCGCACAGCCAGGCGGAGATCAACGCCCTGCTGGTGCGCCACGCCCGGGCCGGGGCCACGGTGGTGCGGCTGAAGGGCGGCGACCCGGCGATCTTCGGGCGCCTCGACGACGAGATCGAGGCGCTGGAGGCCGCCGGGATCAGCTATGCCGTGGTGCCGGGCGTCACCTCGGCCAGCGCCGCCGCCGCGGCGATCGGCCAGTCGCTGACCCGCCGCGGCCGCAACTCCGCGTTCCGGGTGCTGACCGGCCACGACCTCGACGGCTTCGCCGAGCACGACTGGCGCGAGCTGGCCCGCCCCGGCGCGACGGCCGCGATCTACATGGGCGTGAAGGCCGCCACCTTCGTGCGCGGGCGGCTGCTGATGCATGGCGCGGCGGCGAGCACCCCGGTCACCGCCGTGGAGAACGCCAGCCGGCCGGGTCAGCGGGTCATCGCCACCAGCCTGATCGACCTGCCGGAGGCGCTGGCCGAGGCCTCGCCCGAGGGGCCGGTCACCATCCTCTACGGGCTCGCGCCGCGCGCCGCGGTCAAGGCCCTCGGCCAGGCGAGGGGGGCGCTCTGATGGCTCGCAAGTTCCAGCCGCAGATGGCGACGGGCAACGATCTGCGCGAAGGCGACGTGGTCTACTTCACCAGCGTCGGGACTTGGTCGCGGCAGATCGGCGACGCCGCGCTCGCGGTCAACCAGGAGGCGGCCGACGACCTGCTGAAGCGGGCGCTCGGCTTCCCGAACCAGGTGGTCGGCGTCTATCTGGTCGAGGCCGCCCTCGACGATCGCGGCCGCGCCGCACCCGCGCATTTCCGCGAGGAGTTCCGCACCCGCGGCCCCTCGAACTATCCCCAGCACGGCCGCCAGGCGGAGTCCTCCGATGTATGACTATACCGATTTCGACCGGGCGTTCGTCAGCGAGCGGGTCGCCGAGTTCCGCGACCAGGTGGAGCGGCGGATCGCCGGCGAGCTGACCGAGGACGAGTTCCTGCCGCTCCGGCTGAGGAACGGCCTCTACCTGCAGCTGCACGCCTACATGTACCGGATCGCGATCCCCTACGGCACGCTGAACGCGCGGAAGCTCCGGCAGCTCGCCTATATCGCCGACCGCTGGGATCGTGGCTACGGCCACATCACCACCCGGACCAACATCCAGTTCAACTGGCCGAAGCTGCGCGACGTGCCCGACATGATGCAGGCGCTGGCCGACGTCGGCATGCACTCGATCCAGACCAGCGGCAACTGCGTGCGCAACGTGACCGCCGACCATTTCGCCGGCGCCGCCGCCGACGAGATCGAGGATCCGCGGACGACGGCCGAGCTGCTCCGGCAGTGGTCGACCGACCATCCCGAGTTCAACTGGCTGCCGCGCAAGTTCAAGATCGGCATCACCGCCGCCGAGCACGATCGGGCCGCCACCAAGACCCACGACATCGCGCTGCGCATCGTGCGCGACGAAAGCGGCGCGGTCGGCTACCGGGTCAGCATCGGCGGCGGCCTCGGCCGGACGCCGATGATCGCCAAGGTAGTTCGGGAGTTCCTGCCGAAGCCCGACCTCATCCCCTACATCGAGGCGATCCTCGAGGTGTACAACCGTGCCGGCCGCCGGGACAACAAGCACAAGGCGCGGTTGAAGATCCTCGTCCACGAGGTCGGCATCGACACGTTGCGCGGCCGCATCGAGGCTGCCTTCATCGACCGCAAGGCGACGTTCCGCGGCGTCAACCCGGGCCTTCTCGCCGAGATCGAGGCGGCCTTCGCGGCCCCGGCCTTCGTGGCGCTGCCGGCCGTGGGCTTCGAGCGGGCCTATGCCGCCGACCCGGGCTTCCGTTCGTGGGTCGACACCAACGTCACCGCGCATCGCCGGGACGACTACGCGCTGGCGACGATCTCGCTGAAGCCGGTCGGCGGGACGCCGGGCGACATCACCTCGGACCAGATGCGCCTCGTCGCCGACCTCGCCGAGACCTACGGGCACGACGAGCTGCGCACCACCCACGAGCAGAACCTCGTGCTGCCGCACCTGCCGAAGGCGCACCTGCCGGCGGTCTACGCCGGTTTGCTCGGCGCGGGGCTCGCGACGGCGAACATCGGGCTCGTCTCCGACATCATCGCCTGCCCGGGCATGGACTATTGCGCGCTGGCGACGGCGCGGTCGATTCCGATCGCCCAGCAGATCGCCGAGACCTTCGCCGAGCTCGACCAGCAGCGCGACATCGGGCCGCTCAAGGTCAAGATCTCGGGCTGCATCAACGCCTGCGGCCATCACCATGTCGGGCACATCGGCATCCTCGGGCTCGACCGGGCCGGGGTGGAGAACTACCAGATCACCCTCGGCGGCGACGGCACCGAGACCGCGGTGATCGGCGAGAAGATGGGGCCGGGCTTCGCCTACGACGAGGTGGTGCCAGCGGTGGAGCGGCTGATCGAGGCCTATCTCGGGCTGCGGCTCGCGCCCGGGGAGACCTTCCTCGACGCCTACCGGCGCGTCGGCGCCGAGCCGTTCAAGGCGGCGCTGTACGGCGAGGAGGCGCGGTCCGATGCGGCTTGATCCCCAGCGCTCGCTGCCCGCCGATCCGCTCGACCAGCTCGAGGCGCTGCGGCTGACCTACGGCGCGGCGCGGCCGCAGGACGTGCTGGCCGGCGTCTATGCCGAGTTTCCCGACCAGGTGGCGCTGGTCTCGTCGTTCGGGGCCGACGCGGCGGTGCTGCTGCACATGGTGTCGGAGATCGACCCGGGGTTTCCGGTGCTGATGCTCGACACGCTGGTGCTCTTCCAGGAGACGCTCGACTACCAGGCCGAGCTCGCGGGACGCCTCGGCCTCGGCAACCTGCAGAACCTGCAGCCTGACCCCGAGGACCTGAAGGGCGCCGATCCCACCGGCACCCTGCACCAGTACGACACCGATGCCTGCTGCGAGATCCGCAAGGTGATGCCGCTCGACCGGGCGCTGGCGCGGTTTCCGGTGACGGTCTCGGGCCGCAAGCGCTTCCAGTCGGCGACGCGGGCGGCGATCGAGGTGTTCGAGGCGCACGACGACCGGCTGCGGATCAACCCGCTGGCGACCTGGACGGCGCAGGACATCCGCGACTACATGGTCGCGCACGACCTGCCGCTGCACCCGCTGGTGGCGAAGGGCTACCCGTCGATCGGCTGCGCGCCCTGCACCACGCCGGTCAAGCCGGGCGAGGATCCGCGGGCCGGGCGCTGGCGCGGAACCGAGAAGGTGGAATGCGGCATCCACTTCGGCGCCGACGGCCGCATCTTCCGCGTGGCGATCTAGGAGGGCGTGGTGAGCGTGCTCGTGACCGAGGCCGGTGTGGTCTCCGACAGCTGGGCCGGCCGGGAAATCCTGCCGTTCGAGGTGCTCTGGGGCGGGCAGGACCTGCCCGAGGAGCAGCTCGCGGTGGATTTCCCGAACGACCGCGACCCCGCCGACCTCGGGCCGTGGCTCGACCGGCTGGCGATGGTCCGCGTGGCGTTTCCGGCGATGGGCGACGGCCGCGGCTTCTCGATCGCGCGACGGCTGCGCGCGATGGGCTATGCCGGGCGGCTGCGGGCCGCCGGGCCGCTGGTCCCCGACCAGCTGCGGGCGGCGCGGCGGGTCGGCTACGACGAGGTGGAGGTGCCCGACGCGGTGGCGGCGCGGCAGGGCGTCGACCACTGGCGGCTGCGGCCGCAGCGCTCGTACCAGGATCGCGTGACCCTCTGAGGCGGCCGCCGCGGGGTCATGCAACGTGCAATTTTGCGTTAGGCAAGCTTTCCTAATGCTTACTCGCGCTTATTTACCGATATATACTAGGCACTTGATTCTGTATCGCACGCGATAAGGCTCCGCCGGGCCCGAGAGGAGCCTCCGGACAGCGTGAGCGGCGGGGCGTTCCTCCGGCATCGGCCGCGTGCTATCGAGGCGGGGCGCAACAGCTCCGCGGGGACCACATTGGACTGTCGCTTGTCGGGCTGGCTGGCGGTGGCCGTCGGCGCGCTCCTCGGGGCTTCCCCGGGGATTTGTCGCGGCGGGGAGCCGGGCGGCCTGTTCGGGCCCTGCGACGGCGCCTGCGGCGTCGTCATCTACGCGGGCGGCTACGTCGAGGATTCGCTCGGCGATGACATCATCCTGTCGCCGAGCCTGCCCACCTCCTGGGAATACGCGGCCGACGACCGGCTGATCGCCGGCGCGGTCTCGCGGGAGGTCGCGCACTTCTGGCGGCACTGGGCGCTGGAGCCCGAGGTGGGCCTCGCCCGGCGCTTCGGACGGCAGAGCGCGACCGAGGTCTGGGGCGCCTTGTTCTTCCGCTACTCGCGCTTTCCCTGGGACCGGTACGTGGTGACCACCGCGGCGCTGTCGACCGGGCTGAACTGGGCGAGCGAGGTGACCGAGGTGGAGGCGAGCCGAGCCCAGGACGGCGAGGGGGACAGGCTGATGCACTTCTTCTCGCCCGAGGTCACCTTCGCTGCGCCCGCCCGGCCGGATCTCGAGCTGGTGTTCCGCTTCCACCACCGGTCGGGGGTGTTCGGGCTGGTCAGCGACGCCTGGGGCGGGGCGCAGTATGCCAGCGTGGGGCTGCGCCTCAGGTTCTGAGGCTTGCCGAGCCGACCCGCCTGCGCTAGTCGGGGGACGCCGCCCGGTGCGGCCAAGTGTCCGCAACCTTGTCAAAACGGAAAGCCTCGCATGTCCCGTCCGCTGCTCGCCGGCGTCCTCGCCATGGCGGTGGTCGTCGTCGCTTCGAACGTCCTGGTGCAGTTCCTCGTCGGCGACTGGCTGACCTGGGGCGCCTTCACCTATCCGTTCGCCTTCCTCGTCACCGACCTGACCAACCGTTTCCACGGGTCCCGCCGCGCCCGGCAGGTGGTGGCGGCCGGGTTCGTCGTCGGCCTGGCGTGCAGCTTCGTCGGCAGCCGGATCGAAGGGCCGTTCGGACCGCTGGTTTCCGGGCGCGTCGCGATCGGCTCGGCCACCGCCTTTCTTGTCGGCCAGCTCCTCGACATCGCGGTGTTCAACCGCCTGCGCCGGGCCAGCTGGTGGCGGGCGCCGTTCGTCGCCAGCGCCTTGGGCAGCGTCCTCGACACGGTGATCTTCTTCCCGCTCGCCTTCGCGGCGACGCTGGCGTTCATCGCTCCCGGGGTCGACGTCGGCTGGGCGAACGAGCCGGTGCCGCTGCTCGGCCGGGGGCCGGTGCTGCCGCTCTGGGTGTCGCTGGCGGTTGCCGACCTTTCGGTCAAGCTGGCGATCGCGCTGCTCGCGCTGGCGCCGTTCCGGGCCGCGCTCGGGCTCGCGCAGGCGCGGGCCGCGAGATAGTGCTTGCCTTTTGCATCGCGGCTGGCACCATGGGAGGCATCCGAAACCAGCGAAAGGAGGTGGTCCAATGTCGAGTGAGACCTTGGAGCGTGAGGCCGGGTTTTCGCGAGGTGTGACCGCCTGAGGGGCATCCCCCCGGGAGAGGCACTCCGAGTCGGGTGAAAGCCCCGCCGGCCGACCTCCAAGCTCATGAAATTCGAGGGGCCGCGTTCAGGCGCGGCCCCTCACTCGTTCGGGGTCCGGAATGCTGAGGATCAGCGACGCGGTCGCGCTGCAGGACTGGGAGATCACCGAGACGTTCCACCGGGCCTCGGGGCCGGGCGGGCAGAACGTCAACAAGGTGTCGACCGCGGTGGCGCTGCGCTTCGAGGCGGAGCGGTCGCCGAGCCTGGCGCCCGACGTGAAGGCGCGGCTGAAGCGGCTGGCCGGGTGGCGCTGGACCACCGACGGGGCGGTGATCGTCACCTCGGAGCGGCACCGCAGCCAGGCGCTGAACCGGGAGGACGCGCGGGAGAAGCTCAGGGCGCTGGTCGCGGCGGCGCTGGAGCGGCCGAAGCCGCGGCGAGCGACCAGGCCGACGCTGGGGTCGGTGCGGCGGCGACTCGAGGCCAAGGCGCGGCGCGGGACGGTGAAGGCCGGGCGAGGGTCGCCGTGGGAGGACGAGTGAGCTCGAGCGCGCGGGAGTCGCACGTTGCGACACGGATCAAGCCATTGACTACCATCGATAATATTCCGCAGTTTACCCGATAGAATCCTTGGTTAACGGGCTGCGTGCGCGCAGCCGCGGGCGTTGACGTAGAGGGCGTAGAGCGAGCTGGTGGCGCAGATGATGAGGCGGTTGCGCTTGCGTCCGCCGAACTCGAGGTTGGCGACCGGCTCGGGGGTCAGGATCTTGCCGAGCAGGGTGCCGTCGGGGGCGAAGACCTGGACGCCGTCGCCGGCGGAGGACCAGACGTTGCCGCTGGTGTCGACGCGGAAGCCGTCGAAGAGGCCGCTGTCGGACGTCGCGAACGGGTGGCCGTCGTGGACCGAGGCGCCGTCGGGGGCGACCGGGTAGGCGCGGATCACCGGGTCGCGGTCCGGGCGGTGGGTGCGGCCGGTGTCGGCGACGTAGAGCAGCTTTTCGTCGGGGGAGAAGGCGATGCCGTTCGGCCTCACCAGGTCGTCGATCACCAGGGTGACGGCGCCGGTCGCCGGGTCGATCCGGTAGACGTTGGAGGCGCCGATCTCGGAGGCCGCGCGGTCGCCCTCGTAGTCGCTGTCGATGCCGTAGGTCGGGTCGGTGAACCAGACCGAGCCGTCGGACTTCACCACGACGTCGTTCGGCGAGTTGAGCCGCTTGCCCTCGAACCGGTCGGCGAGGATCGTCCGGCTGCCGTCGGGCTCGATGCGGGAAACGGCGCGGCCCTGGTGCTCGCAGGCGACGAGCCGGCCCTCGCGGTCGACGGTGTGGCCGTTCTGGTTGCGGCAGGGCTGCTCGAAGGTCGAGACGTGCCCGGAGCATTCGTCCCAGCGCAGCAGGCGGTCGTTCGGGATGTCGGACCAGATCAGGTAGCGCCCGGCCGGGAACCAAGCCGGGCCTTCGCACCAGCGGCCGCCGGTCCAGAGCAGGTCGATCCGGGCGCTGCCGTGCAGCAGGCGGTGGAAGCGATCGTCGTGGACCTCGATGAAGTCGGACATGGGTGGGCTCCCGGTTCAGGAGGTGACTCGCTCGTTGCGGCCGTAGACCAGCAGCATGCCGATGATGACGACACCGTAGATGATCTGTCGACCCGCTTCGGGCATCTGCATGATCGACAGCACCGAGTTCAGCAGCACGATCAGGATGACGCCCACCACGGTGCCGGCATAGCGGCCGCTGCCGCCGAGGATGCGGGTGCCGCCGAGCACGACGGCGGCGATCGCCGGCAGGAGGTAGGCGTTGCCCATGCCCTGGTAGGCGCGCGTCGAGTAGCCGGCGAGCAGGCAGCCGGCGGCGGCGGCGCAGAGGCCGGAGGCGACGAAGGCGCCGGTGATGACCAGCCGGGTGCGGATCCCCGAGAGGTATGCCGCGCCCTCGCGCGAGCCGGTGGCGTAGATCGAGCGCCCGAAGCCGGTGCGCGACAGGGTAACGGCGACGACGAGCGAGACGGCGGCCCAGACGAAGATCGCGGTGGGGATGCCGAGGAGCTTGCCCGCGGCGAGGCTGCGCATCAGCGGCGTCGCCTCGGTGCGCGGCGCGAAGCCGCCGGTATGGGCGACCATCAGCCCGCGCATGACGCTGTCGACGCCCAGGGTGAAGATCATCGACGGGATGCGCAGCACCGCGACGCCGAAGCCGTTGAAGAGCCCGACCGCGACCCCGACGGCGAGGCCGGCGGGAATCGCCCAGGGGCCGCCGACGGTCGTCGCCATCATCGCGGCGGCGGTCAGCGTCCAGGGCACCGAGAGGTCGATGTGGCCGAGCAGGATGACCATCATCATCCCGGCGGCGACGAGGCCGAGGAAGGCGCCGATCTGCAACTGCTGCAAGAGGTAGCCGGGCGAGAGCAGCGGCGCGGTGCCCTGGGCGCGGAGGGTGTAGGCGGTGCCGAGGGCGAGGATCACCAGGATGAAGCCGGCGGCGATCAGGATCGGCCGGGTCTCGGGCCGCAGGTTCCTCGGGTGCAGGCGGGCGAGGGTGGCGGTCATCGGAAGAGCTCGAGGCGGTTCCTGACGCGCAGGGTGCGGACCGCGCCGAGGCTGACGGCGGCGAGCAGCACGAGGCCCTCGATCAGCGGCTGCAGCAGCGGGTCGACAGACAGGATGCGGAAGTAGAAGGAGATGACGCGCAGCATCAGCGCGCCGACGAGGCTGCCGATCGCGCCGCCGATTCCGCCGAGAAGCGAGGTTCCGCCGAGCACGACGGCGGCGATCGAATTGAGGGTGTAGGCGCCGGCCTGGGTGACGTCGGCGTTGCCGGACGAGGTCTGGATCGCGAGGTAGAGGCCGCCGCAGGCGGCGAAGAAGCCGGCGAGGGTGAAGGCGGCGATCTTGGCCCGGGCGATCGGCAGGCCGGACATGTAGGCGGCGCCCTCGGCCGAGCCGATGGCGTAGACGGTGCGGCCGGTGATCGAGCGGCGGAACGGAATCCAGGCGAGGAAGGCGGTGCCGACGAGCAGGAGCAGCGGCACCGGCAGAGGGGCGAAGGGGCGGAACCACCAGGTCTTGCCGCCCTCGGCCAGCCCGTAGGTGTCGGCGAAGTCGACGAGCTGGTTGGTCAGCGCCCAGGAGAGGTCGTCGTCGATGCTGCCGCCGGGCTGCGGGCGGATGAGGAGCGCGAGGCCGATGGCGATGGCGCCGGTAGCGAGAGTGGCGATGATCGGCTGGATGCGGCCGTAGACCACGACGAGGCCGTTCATCAGGCCGAAGGCGGTGCCGGCGGCGAGCGTCAGAACCATGCCGAGGACGATCTGCGCCGGCGAGCCGCTCACCACCGCCGAGGCGATGCAGTTGGTCAGCGTCATCACCGCGCCGACCGAGAGGTCGAGGCCGCCCATCAGCACCGGGACGGTCTGCGCCATCGCGACGAAGCCGATCGCCACCGACTCGTTGGCGTTCTGGACGAGGACGGCGGCGGAGAAGCCGCGCGGGTGCAGGGCGTTGTAGGTCAGCCAGAGCAGGGCGAGCAGCAGGCAGGCGCCGGCGAAGGCGCGGTTCTGGGCGAGCAGGCGGGTCACGCGGCGGCGCCGATGTTGAGCGCGGCGGCGACCAGCGCCTCCTCGGTCAGGGCCTCGCCCTCGAGCTCGGCGACCACCGTGCCGTCGTAGAGCACGGAGACGCGGTCGCAGCAGCCGATCAGCTCGGCATAGTCGGTCGAGTAGAACAGGATCGCCTTGCCGGCGTCGGCGAGCTCCCGCATCAGGCGGTAGAGCTCCTGCTTGGTGCCGACGTCGATGCCGCGGGTCGGGTCGTTCAGGAGGATCAGGTCGGGGCGGGCCATCAGCCACTTGGCGATGACCACCTTCTGCTGGTTGCCGCCGGAGAGGGTGGCGACCGGGTCGGAGGGCAATCCGATCTTGATGCGGAGCGTGGCCAGCGCCTCGTCGATGGCGGCGCGGGCGAGGGTCTTGTCGATCAGCGGGCCGCGGGAGACGCGGGCGAAGGAGGCGGCGAGCAGGTTGTCGGCGATCGGCCGCGCCAGCATCAGCCCCTCGGTCTTGCGGTCCTCGGGGACGAGGGCGATGCGGGCGGGCCCGGACTTGGCCGCTGCGGGCGAGGACGGGATGCCGGTGGCGGCGCCGGTGCGGACCGTGCCCTCGACGCCGCGGAGCACGCCGAAGAGCGCGAGCAGCAGCTCCTTCTGGCCCGCGCCGTCGAGGGCACGGTCCGCACC
>Ga0247821_10002545_pt1 | contig 10011 bp, 10 predicted proteins | sample 13C_Glycerol_Day_FD_192481 | JGI IMG/M metagenome (GOLD analysis project Ga0247821, IMG submission 192481) | Soil microbial communities from agricultural site in Penn Yan, New York, United States - 13C_Glycerol_Day14 | ecosystem: Environmental > Terrestrial > Soil > Agricultural land | place... | reverse complement strand
AGGACTTTGTTCTTGAGCACTTCAAACGGGTAGGTGTCGCGAAACCACAGGGTTTCGTTGGTGGTCATGGCATCCACCACCTGCTCGCGCAAGCCACTGCGCGGCTGGCTCTGAATGCGCTGCACCAGTTCGGTCAGGGACTTGATGCCCTGCTGCTCCATCAGCTTGTTGAGACGGCTGGAGACCAGGTACTGCTTATTTTCGCCCAGCAGGATGCCCCAGGCTTTTTCCAGGAAGACCCGGAACTGTTCGAAATCCAAATTACCCGTAGACAATGATGCCGCCTCTTAAATCGTGTGAACCGCCAGGGGCAAACCCCTGGCCGTTAGTGCGTAGCCTTGATGCGATCGACGACACGTTGAGCGAGGTCGTCGGGCTTGAACTTGGCCAGAAAGTCATCGGCACCGACCTTCTTGACCATCGCCTGGTTGAATACCCCGGAAAGCGAAGTATGCAGGATGATGTGCAGCTTTTGCATGCGCGGGTCGTTGCGGATCTCGGCGGTCAGGGTATAGCCGTCCATTTCCGGCATCTCGATATCGGAGATCATCATCAGGAACTCTTCCTCCGGACGCTTGCCCTCATCCACCAGCTTGCGCAGGTATTCGAGCGCCTGGCGACCGTCATTGAGCGCCACCACCTCGACCCCCACCGTCTGCAGGCAACGGCTGACCTGCTTGCGCGCCACCGATGAGTCATCGACCGTCAGCACCCGCAACATCACCGCCTTGTCCTGCACCTCGGCATCGACCACGCCAGCAGAGATCGCCTCGGAGGTCGGCGCCACTTCGGCAAGCACCTTCTCCACGTCGATGATCTCGACCATCTTGTTGTCGACCCGGGTCACTGCGGTCAGGTAGTGATCGCGACCGGTACCCTTGGGTGGCGGATGGATCTCTTCCCAGTTCATGTTGACGATGCGCTCCACCGAGTGCACCAGAAAGCCCTGGGTCTTGGTGTTGTACTCCGTGATGATCACAAAGCTCTTGCTGGTTTCTTCACGCAGGCCCGGCATGCCGGTCGCCATCGCCAGATCGAGGATCGGAATGGTTGCCCCGCGGATATTGGCGACGCCGCGCACTACCGGATTTGACTTGGGCAGCACCGTGAGCGGTGGGCATTGCAGCACCTCCCGCACCTTGAACACGTTGATCCCGTAGAGCTGATCCCCATTGAGTCGAAACAGCAGCAGCTCAAGGCGATTCTGCCCCACCAGCTGCGTGCGCTGGTTCACCGAATCCATTACACCCGCCATGCCAGACTCCTTCACCCTGTGCTTCGAGCCTCGTACCCAGTCGGCACGCGCTTTGCTATTTAGATTTCATGAACACGAAAACGACATTTTCCCGACGCCTGACCCGCCACCTGCCCGGCATCCTTGCTGTGCTGTGCCTGGCGGCGCCAGGTGGGCGAACCCTGGCTGACGCTTTCACCTTGCCTGAACAGCTTATCGGTGTCACCCAAGGGTTTCTTGAGTTCACCGTTGAAGATTATCTGGCCAGCAGCCAGACCCAAGGCCGCTACGAAATCCAGGTCAACACCCTCGATCCGCGCCTGCGCATGCCGCTGTGCGACCAGCAACTGGACGCCAATCTGGAGAACACCGCGCAGCCACTGGGCCGCGTAACCGTGCGGGTTCGCTGCAACGGCAGCTCCCCGTGGACGGTGTTCGTGCCGGCCCAGGTACGTCTTTTTCGCGAGGTGGTGACCATGGTGCGGCCGCTCAAGCGCGAAAGCATTGTCGGTGAACAGGATGTAGGCCTGCGCGAACGCGACGTAGGGCTGTTGAACCAGGGTTTTCTGACCAGCCTGGACCAGGCGGTAGGCTTGAAACTTATCCGACCAACGGTCATGGATCAGGTACTGACCCCTCAACACCTTGAACAGGCCGAGGTGATCCGCAAGGGCGACCAGGTGGTCATCACCGCCCGCAGCGGCACCCTCAGCGTGCGCATGCCGGGCGAAGCCCTGGTCAAGGGTGGCCTGAGCGAACAGATCCGGGTGCGCAATCTCAATTCCAAACGAGTGGTCAAGGCCAGGGTGACCGGCCCGGGCCAGGTGGAAGTCGCCATGTAGCGCCATGAGCCGTGAACAACCCTGGCGGTCGGGAACCGCTTTTCCTAAACTGTGTCCCATTGGGTGCCAGGAACCTGCCGCGCACGTTGCCGTGCAATTGCGCCTAAAGTTTTTTTCGGGTTGGCCGAAAACAAGGCAAGCGTCCAAATACCCAGAGGTTTTCTGATCATGGTCATCGACTTCAGTCGTTTGAATAACTCCCCGTCGGTTGGCACCGCCGGGCGCACTGGCAATAGCCAGGAAAGCGCCAATGCCGCCCCGGCCAAGGCCGACACTACGGCCCAAGCCAGCGCCAGCGGGGAAACCGTACACCTGAGCCACGAGGCCCAGCAGTTGCAAAAGGTCAGCGAACAGCTGCGCGAACAGCCTGTGGTCAACAGCGCCCGGGTGGCCGAGTTGAAAAAGGCCATCGCCGACGGCAGCTACCAGGTCGACAGCAACCGCGTCGCCAGCAAACTGCTTAATTTCGAAGCCCAGCGCTAGCCCCTGGCGCGCTGACTTCAGGACGCTAGAACCCAAGAGCCAGCCATGCACGACACTACTCTGCTCAAACTGATCGAAGACGACATTGCTCCAGCGCAACAACTGCTCGAATTGTTGCAGACCGAGGCGATTGCGCTGCACGGTCGCGACATGCCCCTGCTGGAAAACCTCCTGGCACGCAAGCAGTCGCTGGTGATCCTGCTCGATCAGCAAGGCCGGCGGCGTAGTGAATTGCTCGCAAGCCTGGGCCTGAGCCAGGACCGCCAGGGCGTCGAGCAACTGGCCGCGCAATCGCACCTGGGCACCAGCCTGCTGCAGCGCCTGGACGAGCTGGGCAAACTGCTCGCCGACTGCCAGGCCATCAACGAAGGCAATGGCCAGTCGATCCAGATCCAGCAGAAGACCACGGCCAACCAGATCAGAATCCTCATGGGCGGCGAATCACCGACGCTCTACGACAGCCGCGGCTCGACCTCGCCTCTCGCCAAGCCACGGGCCCTCAGCCAGGCTTGATTCCCTGTATCAAGGCACGGAACATACTGGCAAAATGCCGTAACTTGCGTGTGTCGTTTTTGCCTGGAGATTGATTACCCGTGTTCAATGAAGCTGAAGCTCCGCAGCCTCCAAAGGTGCTCACCACCCCGTTGGAAATTGCCGCCAACCTGCGGTCGCTGCTAGAGAGCCATGACCCGCTGATCATCACCTTTCACGAACGCAGCCAGCGCTTCCAGAGCTACGTGGTCGAAGTCGACCGCGAAGGCAATCGCCTGGCCTTTGATGAAATGATCCCCCGCGACGGCGAACGCTTTCTCGAGAACGGCGAGCCGTTTCGCGTCGAGGGCTTTCACGATGGCGTGCGCATCGCCTGGGAGTGCAACACCCCGCTGACCATCAGCGAGGTCGATGGCCACCGCTGCTACCGTGGCGCACTGCCCACCGAGGTCGCCTATCACCAGCGCCGCAATGCCTTCCGCGCCGCGCTGAAGCTGTCGCAATTGGTTGATATCAAGCTCGACGGCGACAAGCTCAAGGGCAAGGGCGAGCTCAAGGGCAAACTGCTGGATATCTCGGCGACCGGCTGCAAGCTGCGCTTTGACGGCAACGTCGAGGAGCGTCTGCAACTGGGTCAGGTGTACGAGAAGTTTGCCACCGGCGCGCCGCTGGGGTTGTCGCAGGTTGAAGTGGAACTGCGCCACCTGCACTTTGAAGAGCGCTTGAACGCTACCTTTGCCGGAGTGCGGTTCCACAACCTGAACGGGCAGATGCAGCGCAAGGTCGAGACGTTCGTTTATCAGTTGCAGCGTGAAGCGCGGCGCTTCGATAAAGACGATTACTGATCGGTAAACCCTCGCGGGGCAAACCCGCTCCTGCAGGAGCGGGCTTGCCCCGCGATCGCATCACACCGGCGCAGGCTTGTCAGCCTCAGCCTCCCCCTCTTCCCCCTCGGTATCCTCCGCCGCCACCGGCGCCTGCATCTGATCCTGCACCACCTGCTCATCCACCCGCGGATCGAGGGCTGCCGACAAGGGCGAACCGGCCGCCGGCATCGCCACGTGATGCAGCGGCGCATCGTCGACCTGATGCAAACCGGTCACCGCTTTCGGTCGAATCCGCCATACCAGCACCAGCGCAAAGAACACAAAGAACGCGTAGAGCATCTGCGTGCCAAACAGCTTCATCAGCACACCCGCCACCAATGGCCCGATGCTGGCGCCCACGCCGTAGGTCACCAGCAGCATGGCGGTCAGCGATACCCGCCGCTCACTCTCCACGTGGTCGTTGGAGAACGCTACCGCCAGGGGGTACAGGCTGAACTGCAGGAGCGATACGGCAAAGCCTGCGCCGAACAACACGACCATGGGCACGGTGGGCATGATCGCCAGAGGCAAGGCAGTCACGACCAGGCCAATGGCTACGCAGCGAATCAACAAGGCCCGGTCGTAACGGTCCGACAACCACCCAAGCGGCCACTGCACCAACAGGCCGGCAAAAATGCAGCAGCCCATGTACAGGCCGATCTGCTCGGTCGCCAGTCCCTGCTTGGCGGCATACAAGGGCGCCAGGCCATAGAAGGAGCCGACGATCAGCCCGGAACCCAGCACGGTGCTCAACGACTGCGGCACCCGCTCGATAAAGAACCGCGGCTCCATTGGCGCCGGGCGCAACGGCGCCGGGTGAATGCGACGGGTCAGCGCGACAGGCACCAGGCACAAGGCAAAGCACATGGCGACCAGCATCAGCAGCTCCGGTCCCAATTGCGGATGCGCGACCAGAATCAGTTGCCCCAGCACCAGGCCCAGGTAAGAGAAGATCATGTAGCCGCTGAACACCGCGCCCCGTTGCTTGGCATCGGCCTGCTCGTTGAGCCAGCTTTCAATGACCATGTACTGGCACATCATCCCCAGGCCAACAATGACCCGCAAAACCAGCCAGGCCGGCAACCAACTGACCAGACCATGACCGAGCACCGCCGCACCGACGATCCCCGCACAGGTGGCATAGGCACGAATGTGGCCGACCCGGGCAATCAGCCGGTGACCGATCTTGCCGCCCAGGGCCAGGCCAAAATAGTTGGCGGCCATCAGCGCCCCCACCCACAGGCTGTCGACATGATCGGCAGCCAGCCTCAAGGTCAGGTAGGTACTCAACAAGCCGGAGCCGATCAACATCATCAGCGCAGCGAAATACAGCGCGCGAAAAGACTTCCAGATCTGTCGCATCAGCGTCCCTAACGGCCCCTTGAACAGGTGGAAAAACTGCTTGAAAGCATAAGTGAAAATACCGTCGCTGTAGGCGCCAGGCATAAAAAAAACAGGTGGCGACTTTCCGCTCAGGAACGTCTACCACCTGCCTTTCGATCAGCACTCAACCCACGGCGATGACTACGCCTGCGCGGCCAGTACGCGTCGCTCCCACGGGGTGATCTCATCAAAGAAACTGGTCAGTTCCATGGTCTTGGTGGCGATGTAGCCTTCGATGAATTCCTTGCCGAACAGTTCCCGCGCAAGCTCGCTTCGCTTCAGGCGCTCGAGGGCGGCGTGCAAGGTGCAAGGCAGGCTCAGATGATCCGGCACCTCGAACTCGCCCTGGATCGGCGCCGTCGGTTCCAGCTGCTGCTCGATGCCGTACAGGCCGGCGGCAAGGCTTGCGGCAATGGCCAGGTAAGGGTTGGTGTCGGCACCGGGCAAGCGGTTCTCGACCCGTCTCGCCACCGGCGAGCTGGCTGGAATGCGCAACCCGGCAGCGCGGTTGTCTTCGGACCAGCAGGCATTGTTGGGCGAGGCATAGGGGTGGCACAGGCGCTGGTAGGAGTTGACGTTGGGTGCGAACAGCGCCGTGAAGTCGGCCATGCACGCCTGCAAGCCACCGATGAAATGATGGAAGGTCGCGGTCGGCTTGCCATCGGCATCGCTGAACACATTACGCCCGCCTTCGATCTCCACCAGGCTCTGGTGAATGTGCATGGAACTGCCCGGCGTGTGCGCCAGCGGCTTGGCCATGCACACCACGGTCAGGCCGTGCTTGAGCGCCACTTCCTTGAGCAGGTGCTTGAACAGCAAGGTCTGGTCGGCCAACAGCAACGGATCACCGTGCAGCAAGTTGATCTCGAACTGGCTGACGCCCATCTCGTGCATGAAGGTATCGCGCGGCAGCCCCAGGGCCTCCATGCAGCGGTAGACCTCATTGAAGAACGGGCGCAGGCCATTGTTGGAGCTGACGCTGAAGGCCGAGTAGCCCTCTTCGCGACGGCCATCCTTGCCCAGTGGCGGCAGGAAGGGTTGAGTGGGGTCACTGTTCGGTGCGAACACAAAGAACTCAAGCTCGGTAGCCACTACCGGCGCCAGGCCACGGGCGGCATAGCGGGCGATCACCGCCTTGAGCAGGCCACGAGAAGACAGCCCCGAACTTTCCCCGCTCAGCTCGACGGCATCACAGATGGCCAGCGCGCGGGGCTCGTCACTCCAGGGCAGGCGGTGGATCTGCTGAGCATCGGCCACCAGCGCCAGGTCACCATCATCACTGCCGTAGAAGCGCGCCGGTGGATAACCGCCCATGATGCATTGCAGCAATACACCACGGGCCATCTGCAAACGGCGGCCTTCAAGAAACCCTTCAGCGGTCATTACCTTGCCGCGCGGCACACCGTTGAGGTCCGGTGTGATGCACTCGATCTCATCAATGCCCGTCAATCGCTCCGCGAGAGAACGCTGGCCACTGGTCGTCATGACACTATCCTTTTTGTTTTCGCATGCCGGGAACGGCGACAGCTACAACATAGGCGCTAGGCGTTCAAAATTTCAAGCAGTCATGACGGATATGATCGTAATTTTCCACACACCGTAGGAGCGGGCTTGCCCCGCGATAGCGATGTATCTGAACGATCGCTATCGCGGGGCAAGCCCGCTCCTACACTGGCAAGGTCAGGCCGTTGGCCGGCAACGGCAATGCCGTCTTGTAGCGCACCTGTTTCAAGGCAAAGCTCGAACGGATGTTGGCCACCCCCGGCAAGCGCGTCAGGTAATCGAGAAACCGCTCCAGCGCCTGGATGCTGGGCAGTAGCACCCGCAGCAAGTAGTCAGGGTCGCCGGTCATCAGGTAGCACTCCATGACCTCCGGGCGCTCGGCAATCTCTTCCTCGAATCGGTGCAGGGATTGCTCCACCTGCTTTTCAAGGCTGACATGAATGAACACATTGACGTCCAGCCCCAACACCTCCGGCGCCAGCAGGGTCACTTGCTGGCGGATCACGCCCATCTCTTCCATGGCTTTGACCCGGTTGAAACACGGGGTGGGCGACAGGTTTACCGAGCGCGCCAGCTCTGCGTTGGTGATCCGCGCGTTTTCCTGAAGGCTGTTGAGAATGCCGATGTCCGTACGATCCAGTTTGCGCATGAGAGAATTTCACCTGTTTTTTGTCTTTATAAGGAATGTTTATCCGCAAGCCAGAACAAAGGCAATGAACTTGAGAGAAATATTCTTCAGGCGCCCGAATATCATGTAGGACAAGACTGACCCTCTGGTCACAAGCCAGAGATTCAGCAGCGACCGCTTCAAAGCTCAACAAAAACACAAGACAGAGCGAGCGTAAAAAAGCATGAACGAGTACGCCCCCCTGCGTCTGCATGTGCCCGAGCCCACCGGCCGGCCAGGCTGCCAGACTGATTTTTCCTACCTGCGTCTGAACGATGCCGGTAAGGTCCGTAAACCTCCCGTCGATGTAGAAGCTGCCGATACCGCAGATATCGCCTACAGCCTGATCCGGGTGCTGGACGACAAAGGCAATGCCCTGGGCCCGTGGGCCGAGGACATCAGCCCCGAGGTCCTGCGCCAGGGCATGCGCACCATGCTCAAGACCCGGCTGTTCGACAGCCGCATGGTGGTGGCCCAGCGGCAGAAGAAGATGTCCTTCTATATGCAGAGCCTGGGTGAAGAAGCCATCGGCAGCGGCCAGGCCATGGCCCTGAACCGCACCGACATGTGCTTCCCCACCTACCGCCAGCAAAGCATCCTGATGGCCCGCGACGTGTCGCTGGTCGAGATGATCTGCCAACTGCTGTCCAACGAGCGCGATCCGCTCAAGGGCCGCCAGCTGCCGATCATGTACTCGGTGCGCGAAGCCGGCTTCTTCACCATCAGCGGTAACCTGGCGACCCAGTTCGTCCAGGCCGTGGGCTGGGCCATGGCCTCGGCCATCAAGGGCGACACCAAAATCGCCTCGGCCTGGATCGGCGATGGCGCCACCGCCGAATCCGACTTCCACACCGCCCTGACCTTCGCCCACGTGTACCGCGCGCCGGTGATCCTCAACGTGGTCAACAACCAGTGGGCGATCTCCACCTTCCAGGCCATTGCCGGGGGTGAATCGACAACCTTCGCCGGTCGTGGCGTGGGTTGCGGCATCGCCTCGCTGCGGGTCGACGGCAACGACTTCATCGCGGTCTACGCCGCCTCGCGCTGGGCCGCCGAACGTGCCCGCCGCGGCCTGGGCCCGAGCCTGATCGAGTGGGTCACCTACCGTGCCGGCCCACACTCGACGTCGGACGATCCATCCAAGTACCGCCCTGCCGACGACTGGAGTCACTTCCCCCTGGGTGACCCGATCACCCGCCTCAAACAGCACCTGATCGCCATCGGTCACTGGTCCGAAGAAGAGCACCAGGCGGTCACCGCCGAGCTCGAGGCCGAGATCATCAAGGCGCAGAAAGAAGCCGAGCAGTACGGCACCCTGGCCGGTGGCCAGATGCCGAGCCCGGCCTCCATGTTCGAGGACGTCTACAAGGAGATGCCGGAGCACCTGCGCCGGCAGCGCCAGGAACTGGGGATCTGACATGAACGATCACAACACTTCAATTCAGTTGGACACCGCCATGGCGACTACCACCATGACCATGATCCAGGCCCTGCGCTCGGCCATGGACATCATGCTTGAGCGCGATGACAACGTGGTCGTCTACGGCCAGGACGTGGGCTACTTCGGCGGCGTGTTCCGCTGCACCGAAGGCCTGCAGACCAAGTACGGCAAGTCGCGCGTGTTCGATGCGCCGATCTCTGAAAGCGGCATCGTCGGAACCGCCGTAGGCATGGGTGCCTACGGCCTGCGTCCGGTGGTCGAGATCCAGTTCGCCGACTACTTCTACCCGGCCTCCGACCAGATCGTTTCCGAGATGGCCCGCCTGCGCTATCGCTCGGCCGGCGAGTTCGTGGCCCCGCTGACCCTGCGCATGCCTTGCGGCGGCGGCATCTACGGCGGCCAGACCCACAGCCAGAGCCCGGAGGCGATGTTCACCCAGGTGTGCGGCCTGCGCACCGTGATGCCTTCCAACCCCTACGACGCAAAAGGCCTGCTGATCGCCTCGATCGAGAACGATGACCCGGTGATCTTCCTGGAGCCCAAGCGCCTGTACAACGGCCCGTTCGACGGCCACCACGACCGCCCGGTAACCCCGTGGTCGAAACACCCGGCCAGCGCCGTACCCGACGGCTACTTCACCGTGCCGCTGGACAAGGCCGCCATCACCCGCCCTGGCAATGACGTGACCGTGCTGACCTACGGCACCACCGTGTACGTGTCCCAGGTCGCTGCCGAAGAAACCGGCGTCGACGCCGAAGTCATCGACCTGCGCAGCCTGTGGCCACTGGACCTGGAAACCATCGTCAACTCGGTGAAAAAGACCGGCCGCTGCGTGGTGGTTCACGAAGCCACCCGCACCTGCGGCTTTGGCGCCGAGCTGATCTCGCTGGTCCAGGAACACTGCTTCCATCACCTTGAAGCCCCGATCGAACGCGTTACCGGCTGGGACACTCCCTACCCGCACGCGCAGGAATGGGCGTACTTCCCCGGCCCCTCACGAGTGGGCGCGGCATTGAAACGGGTCATGGAGGTCTGAATGGGCACGCACGTCATCAAGATGCCGGATATCGGTGAAGGCATCGCACAAGTTGAACTGGTGG
>Ga0247821_10002541_pt1 | contig 10018 bp, 10 predicted proteins | sample 13C_Glycerol_Day_FD_192481 | JGI IMG/M metagenome (GOLD analysis project Ga0247821, IMG submission 192481) | Soil microbial communities from agricultural site in Penn Yan, New York, United States - 13C_Glycerol_Day14 | ecosystem: Environmental > Terrestrial > Soil > Agricultural land | place... | reverse complement strand
CGTTGCCGTCGGTGGCCGGCGCCTCGCCGAGGCCGAGCACCTCGACCTCGGCGCAGCCGCGCTCGCCGAGCCGGCGCAGGGCGAACTTGCGCCCGCCGACGGACTGCTTGTCCTTGCTCTTCTTGGCGACGCTGACCATCGCGCCGGAGTCGTCGGTGCGGGCCACCAGCTTGTAGACCATCCCGGCGGTGGGGGCGCCCGACCCGGTCACCAGCGAGGTGCCGACGCCGTAGCGGTCGACGGGACCGGCGGCCAGGGCAGCGATGGCGTACTCGTCGAGGTCGGAGGTGACGACGATCTTGGTGTCCTGCGCCCCGAGGTCGTTGAGCAGGGCACGCACCTCGCGGGCCTGGCTGAGCAGGTCACCGGAGTCGAGCCGCACGGCGCCGAGCTCGGGACCGGCGACGTCGACGGCGATGCGCACGGCGTTGGTCACGTCGTAGGTGTCGACGAGCAGGGTGGTGCCCTTGCCCAGGGCCTCGACCTGGGCGGCGAACGCCTCCCGCTCGTCGTCGTGCAGCAGCGTGAACGCGTGGGCGGCGGTGCCGGCGGTGGGCACGCCATAGCGGCGCCCCGCCTCCAGGTTGGAGGTGGTGGCGAACCCGGCGATGTATGCCGCGCGGGCGGCCGCCACGGCCGCCTCCTCGTGGGTGCGGCGAGACCCCATCTCGATGCACGGGCGGCCACCGGCGGCCGAGGTCATTCGTGAGGCCGCGCTCGCGACGGCGCTGTCGTGGTTGAGGATGCTGAGGACCACGGTCTCGAGCAGGACCCCGTGCGCGAAGTCGGACTCGACCACGAGCACCGGTGAGTAGGGGAAGTAGCACTCGCCCTCGGCATACCCCCAGATGTTGCCGTTGAAGCGGTAGCCCGCCAGGAACTCGAGGGTGGCGTCGTCAACGACCCGGGTGCGGCGCAGCTGGTCGATCTCCTCATCGGAGAACCGGAACTGCTCGATGGCGTCGAGCAGCCGGCCGGTGCCGGCGACCACGCCGTAGCGCCGCCCCTCGGGCAGCCGCCTGGCGAACACCTCGAAGACGCAGTCGCGCGAGGCCGCGCCGCTGCGCAGGGCGGCCTCGACCATCGTCAGCTCGTAGTGGTCGGTGAGCAGTGCAGTGCTGGGTGCCGTCGCAGTCACAGGGGCAGCCTATTGTGGGTGCGTGTCGATTGCCCCCGTGGAGCAGGAGAGCGTCTCCACCAGCGAGGACGCCGAGGTCGACGTCCCCTGGATCACGCTGGTGTGGAACGACCCGGTCAACCTCATGTCCTACGTGACGTTCGTGTTCCAGTCCTACTTCGGCTATCCGAAGGCGAAGGCCGAGAAGCTGATGATGGACGTCCACGTCAAGGGCCGGGCCGTCGTCTCGACCGGCACGCGCGAGAAGATGGAGACCGACACCGAGGCGCTGCAGGGTTACGGCCTGTGGGCCACCTTCCAGAAGGACAGCTGAGTGGCGCGGGGATTCAAGCGCAAGGGCGACGTCTTCGTCGCCAAGCTCGACGCCGTGGAGCGCGGCCTCGTCGTGGGGCTGATGGAGCAGGTCCGCGAGCTCGTGGCGCCGGAGACGCCGACGGAGGAGTCGGGCGGCGACACGTTCGACCAGATCGTCGCCGGCCTCGGGGGCTCGGGCTGGGGGGTGTCGGTCTCCGCGGAGGACCAGACCCCCACGACGCCCTCCTCGCCCGGCGGCCTCGGTCACCGGGACCCCGCCCTCGACCGCCTGCTGCCCGCCGCCCACCGGGAGGACGAGCAGATCGCCGCCGAGTTCCGCCGCTTCACCGAGCAGGGCCTGCGGACCCGGAAGACGGCGAACCTGTCGACCGCGATCTCGGCGCTGGCCTCGATCGACGACCAGCGTGTCGAGCTCGACCAGTCGCAGGCGGTGGCGATGGTCGTGGCCCTCACCGACGTCCGGCTGGTCCTCGGCGAGCGGCTCGGGCTGCGCACCGACGAGGACCTCGACCTGCTCGAGCAGCAGGTTGCCTCCCTCGACGACGACGACCCGGCCGTCTACGCGCTGGCGGTCTATGACTTCCTCACGTGGCTCCAGGAGACGCTTGCCCACGCCCTGAGCCGCTGACCGGCTGACGCGCTGGAGCCCGTCTGGCACGTGTGACACACGTGACGCGCCGCTGGTACCGGCGCTGACGGTGCCCGGCCATACCCTTGTCCGGTGGCAGATGCACCGATCGGGATATTCGACTCCGGCTACGGCGGGCTCACCGTCGCCCGGGCCGTCCTCGACCAGCTGCCCCACGAGCCGGTCGTCTACCTCGCCGACACGGCACGCCAGCCATACGGCCCCAAGCCGATCGCGCAGACCCGCGAGTACGCCCTCGAGTGCCTCGACCGGCTCGTCGACCGCGGCGTCAAGGCCCTGGTCATCGCCTGCAACACCGCCAGCGCCGCCGTCCTGCACGACGCCCGCGAGCGCTACGACGTGCCGGTCATCGAAGTGATCCGCCCGGCGGTGCGGCGGGCCGCCGCTGCCACCCGCAACGACCGCGTCGGTGTCATCTCCACCCGGGGGACGCACCAGTCCGGGGCCTACGTCGACGCCTTCGCCGCGGCGCCCCACGTGCAGGTCACGTCGCAGCCGTGCCCCCGTTTCGTCGAGTTCGTGGAGGCTGGCATCACGAGCGGGCCCGAGCTGCTGGGCCTGGCCCACGAGTACCTCGAGCCGGTGCTGGCCCAGGGGGTCGACACGCTGATCCTCGGCTGCACCCACTACCCGCTGCTGACCGGCGTCATCTCCTATGTCATGGGCGACGGCGTCACGCTGGTGTCGAGCGCCGAGGAGACGGCCAAGGGCGTCTTCCGGGTCCTCGCCGACGCCGACGCGCTGCGCCCCGACCACCTCCCCGAGCCGGCCCACGAGTTCCTCACGACCGGCGACCCCGTGGAGTTCGAGCGGCTGGCCCGGCGCTTCCTCGGCCCGGAGGTCGTGCATGCCCGCCCCGACTCGGTGGTGACGGCATGAGGCTGACCATCGTGGGCTGTTCGGGGTCCTTCGCCGGGCCCCAGTCGCCGGCGTCCTCCTACCTGCTGCGGGCAGAGCACGACGGACGCGAGGTCAACCTCCTGCTCGACCTCGGCAGCGGTGCGCTCGGGGCGCTGCAGCGCCACATCGACCCGGCCGACCTCGATGCCGTCATGGTCAGCCACCTCCACCCCGACCACTGCGTCGACCTGCTCGGGCTCTACGTCACGCGCAAGTACCAGCCCTCCGGGCCCCTCACCGACCCGCTGCCTGTCTACGGCCCGAAGGACACCGCCGAGCGGATGGAGCAGGCCTACCACGGGCTGGAGGAGGGCGGGATGGACAACGAGTTCGTCTTCCAAGGCCTCGTCGACCGGCAGGCCGTCACGGTGGGGCCGTTCACGGTGACGCCGTTCCGGGTCAACCACCCGGTCGAGACCTACGGCTTCCGCGTCGAGGCCGACGGCAGCGTGCTGGCCTACAGCGGCGACACCGACACCTGCGACGCGCTGACCCCCCTCTTCTCCGGGGCCGACCTGGTGCTGGCCGACTCGGCGTTCGTCGACGGCCGCGACACGACCCGCGGCATCCACCTCTCGGGCAGCCGCGCCGCTCAGGCAGCGCTCGACGCCGGGGGAGTGCGGCGCCTCATGCTGACCCACCTGCCAGCGTGGAACGACCCTGCCGTGTGCCGTGCGCAGGCTTCCGAGGTCTGGCCCGGTGAGGTCGAGCTCGCCCGTCCGGACGCGACGTACTCGATCTAGCCTCCGGGGCCGTCGTGCCCGCCTAGGCTGGCAGCGTGATCACGATCGACGAGGCCGCCGCCGAGCAGATGTGGGCGGACTACAAGAAGGCCCACCCCGACCGGCACCACGACACCGAGTCGCCGCCCGCCGAGTACTTCGGCGACTCCGCGGAGATGGCCGACGAGCTGCTCGACGCGGTGACCAGCGGCCCCAAGCGGGCCACGGCCGCCCTGGTGGCCGAGTTTGCCGACGGCGACGAGGAGCTGCCGCGCATCGGGTCGCACTGGATCGCCTGCGACGGACGGGGCCAGCCGCGTCTGGTGATGCGGTCCCTCGAGCTGCGCGTGGGCCCCGTCAGCAGTGTCGACGATGCCTTTGCCTACGACGAGGGTGAGGGCGAGCGCACTCGTGAGTGGTGGCTCGACGCCCACCGCGGCTACTGGCAGCGCTCGTGTGCCCGCATGGGGCTGGACTACGACGACAGCATGGAGGCCGTCTTCGAGCGGTTCGCCGTGGTCTGGCCACCGGAGCTTGCCGACGAGTGACCCGCTATCCCCGCCCCCTCCGTCCTGGTGACCGCATCGGCGTGACCGCCCCTTCAGCCGGGGTGTCCCGCCCCCTGCGGCCGCGCCTCGACTTCTGCGTGCAGACGCTGCGGGACAAGGGGTTCGACGTTGTCGTCGGGGAGTGCATGGACGGCGACGCCGTCGTGAGTGCGCCTGCTGCCGACCGGGCCCGCGAGCTGACCGCCATGCTGACCGACCCGGCGATCGCGGCGGTCGTGCCGCCGTGGGGTGGCGAGCTCGCGATCGAGATCCTGGGGCTGCTCGACTTCGAGCACATCGCGTCGGCCGAGCCGACTTGGCTGGTGGGCTACAGCGACCTGACCACGGTGATGTTCCCGCTGACGATGCTCACCGGGTGGGCCAGCCTGCACGGCGCCAACCTCATGGACACCCCGTATGCCGTGCAGCCCGGGCACGTGGCGTGGTGGGAGGTCGCGGGGCGCAGCGAGGGTGCGGCGTTCACCCAGCGCGCCGCCACGGCATACCGCAGCAGTGGGCATGACGACTGGGAGGCGAACCCCACGGTGACCCAGCGGACGCTCGACCGCAGCGGTCGCTGGTCGCTGCTCGACCCCTCGTCGGGGCCCGTCGACGTGACCGGCCGCCTCATCGGCGGGTGCATCGACGTCCTCAGCCACCTGCACGGCACTCCCTACGGCGACCTTCCGTCCTACGGTGCGGCCCAGGGGGACGACGGCCTGCTCGTCTACCTCGAGGCGGCCGAGCAGAACGCGCTCGACATCGCCCGGGCGCTGCACGGGATGCGGCTCGCCGGCTGGTTCGACCACGCGCGCGCGGTGCTCATCGGCAGGACACCCGCCCCCGACTCGCCGGGCTGCACCCAGCGCGACGCGGTGGCCGACGCGCTCGGTGGGCTGGGCGTTCCCGTGGTCCTCGACGTCGAGTGCGGTCACGTGCCGCCCCAGATGCCGTTCGTCAACGGCTCGCTCGGCAGGGTCGTCGTCGACGGTGCCCGACAGGAGGTCACCCAGACGCTGGTCTGACCCCATCGCTAGCCTTGCCCGCATGACTCGTCACGACGGCCGCACCCCCGACCAGCTCCGCGAGGTGCGCATCACGCGCAACTGGCTCGACCACGCCGAGGGCAGCGTGCTGGTGGAGTTCGGGCGCACCCGGGTGCTCTGCGCCGCCTCGTTCACCGCCGGGGTTCCGCGCTGGCTCAAGGGCAAGGGCACCGGCTGGGTCACGTCCGAGTACGAGATGCTGCCGCGCTCGACCAACACGCGCAGCGACCGTGAGTCGCGCAAGGGCAAGGTCGGCGGCCGCACCCACGAGATCTCGCGCCTCATCGGCCGCAGCCTGCGCGCCATCATCGACACCAAGGCGCTCGGCGAGAACACCATCGTGCTCGACTGCGACGTCCTGCAGGCCGACGGTGGCACCCGGACGGCCGCGATCACCGGGGCCTACGTCGCGCTCGTCGACGCCATCGAGGACGCCCGGGCCAAGGGACTCCTGCCCGCCAGCGCGAAACCCCTGACGGGCTCGATCGCGGCGGTCTCCGTGGGCATCATCGACGGCGAGCCCGTGCTCGACCTCGACTACCCCGAGGACGTCGGCGCCGGCACCGACATGAACATCGTGATGACCGGTGACGGGCAGTTCGTCGAGGTGCAGGGCACGGCCGAGGGTCAGCCCTTCGACCGCGAACTGCTCAACGCGCTGCTCGACCTCGCCGCCAAGGGCTGCGCCGACCTCAGCGCGATGCAGGATGCGGCGCTGGCCGCGACTCCGCGAGAGCGCGTGCAGTGACGCGGATCGTCCTGGCGACCCGCAACCAGCACAAGGTCGTCGAGCTGCGGCACATCCTCGCTGACGTGTGCGAGGAGCTCGGGCTCGAGATCGTTGGTGCGTCCGAGTTCCCCGACGCGCCGGACGTGGTGGAGGACGGGGTGACGTTCGAGGAGAACGCCCGGCTCAAGGCGGTGGCGCTGGCCAAAGCGACGGGTCTGCCAGCGCTGGCTGACGACTCCGGACTTGCCGTCGACGTGCTCGGTGGCGCGCCGGGGATCTTCAGCGCGCGCTGGGCCGGCAGCCATGGCAACGACCGGGCCAACCTCGAGCTGCTGCTCGACCAGCTCTCCGACGTCAGGGACGAGCACCGTGGGGCGGCGTTCGTCTGTGCGGCGGTGCTCGCGATGCCCGACGGCACGGTCCGTGCCACCGAGGGCCGCATGTCGGGGACGCTGGCCCGACAGCCCAAGGGCAGCAACGGGTTCGGCTATGACCCGATCCTCGTCGTCGAGGGCGACACCCGGCACTCGGCCGAGCTCACGCCCGAGGAGAAGAACGCGATCTCCCACCGGGGCAAGGCGTTTCGCGCCATGGTGCCCACCCTTCGCGAACTGCTGGGCGGCTAGGCGAGCTGCTGCCGCACCCACTCCAGGTCGGCGGTCTGTCCCTCGAGGCCACCCGGGGTCTCCACCACCACGGGTGCCTGCGCGGAGCGGAGGACGGCGGCGAGCTCGTCGGGGTCGATGAGGCCAGCACCGAGGTTGGTGTGTCGGTCTGCGCCGGAGTCGAACTCGTCGCGGCTGTCGTTGCAGTGGACCAGGTCGATCCGCCCGGTGATGGCACGGACCCTCTCCACGACCGTGGTCAGCTCGTTGCCGCCGGCGTGGGCGTGGCAGGTGTCGAGGCAGAAACCGACGTTGTCGAAGCCGTCTGCCGTGGAGATGGTCTCCCACAGGCGCGCGACGCGATCGAGCTGGCGCGCCATGGCGTTGGTGCCGCCGGCGGTGTTCTCGATGAGCAGCGGGATCTTGAGGTCCGTGGACTCGACGGCCTTGCGCCAGTTGTCGAACCCTTTCTCCGGGTCGTCGTCCTTGTTGACGTGGCCGCCATGGACGATCAGCCCCTTGGCCCCGATGGAGGCGGCCGCGTCCATGTGCTGCTGCAGCAGCTTGCGGCTCGGGATCCGGATGCGGTTGTTCGTCGTGGCCACGTTGATGAGGTAGGGCGCGTGCACGTAGAGGTCGATCCCTGCGGCCTCCGCCGCGGCCCGCAGCGCTGCCGGGCCGCCGGGGAACTCCCACTCGGGGCCCTTGTAGCTCTGCGGGTCGCCGAGGAAGAACTGAGACAGCGTGGCTCCACGCTCGGATGCGGCGGTGATCGGGTCGGCCTGGTCGACGTGCGCGCCGAGAGCTGGTGATGCCATGGGTCGAGCCTAAGCCTCGCCACGGACACGGGTTCCGGGCCAGTACAGTTGGCGCCGCGCGCAAGTGACGGAATAGGCAGACGTGCAGGATTTAGGTTCCTGTGCCCTCGGGCGTGCGGGTTCAAGTCCCGCCTTGCGCACTCGGCAGGCTCACACACCGGAAGCCGATGTGGCTCATCCCCGTGTCCACCATCTGAGGCCGCCTCGCGGCAGGTCGGTAGCGCCGGCAGTAGCTGTCGGCGCAGAGGAACGAACCGCCCTTGATGACCTTCCGCGGGACACGGAACTGGGGCTGGGCGGGGTCGAAGCTGTCCTCGCGCGCGCCACCGCGGGGGTCGCGGGGCAGGCAGCAGGGCGAGGTGTCCGCCCAGCGGCGCTCGGCGTACCAGTCCCGGGTCCACTCCCAGACATTGCCCGCCATGTCGAAGAGGCCGTAGCCGTTGGCGGGGAAGGATCCCACCGGTGAGGTCCGGCCGTAGCCGTCCTCGGCGCGCCAGGGGAAGTCCCCGTGCCAGAAGTTCGCGAGTCGGTGCCGGGGTGGCTCCGGTTCGTCCCCCCACGTGTAGGCGGCACCGTCGAGTCCGCCGCGCGCAGCGTGTTCCCACTGCGCCTCGGTCGGCAGGGCAAGACCGGCCCACGCGGCATACGCCTCGGCGTCCTCGAGGGCCACGTGCACCACCGGGTGGCCATCCCGGCCCTCCAGACCGCTTCCCGGCCCCTCCGGGTGCCGCCACGAGGCCCCGGGAGTCCACGCCCACCATTGGCTGAGGTGCCGCAGGTCGACGGGTCCCGGCGTTCCGACGAACACCATGGAGCCGGCGACGAGGTTCTCCGCCGGGGCCCCGGGGAAGTCGGCTGGGTCCAGCGGTCGTTCAGCGACCGTCGTGTAGCCGGTCGCCTCGACGAAGGCGGCGTAGGCGGCGTTCGTCACCGTGGTTCGGCACACCCGGAGGCCGCCGACCGCGACGTCACGGGCCGGGCCCTCCTCGGGGTAGTGGTCGTCGGAACCCATGCGGAAGGTGCCCCCCGGGACCCACACCATGTCCTCGACCCATGGGGCGCCCGCCGGCACGGTGGTCGCGGGTTCGCTCATGGGCTGGGGATGCCGGCCTGCAGCTTCTGCAGCACCTGCTCGAGGCTGAAGGTGGCGGGCTTCTGCCGCGGCGGGAACTCTCCGAACGTCTGGAGCATCTGGGCGACATAGGACTGCATCGGCACGCACAGCCAGGCGTGGTCGAGCAGCCAGTCGTAGTAGGTGTTGGACGTGATGTCCGCCCGCTCGTAGGGGTCGGTGCGCAGGTTGAACATCTTCGGGACCCGCAAGGGTGTGAACGGCTCGGCCCACACCTGGAGGGTGCCGGGTGCCCGCTGCTCGAGGAACACGAGCTTCCAGTTGTCCACGCGCACAGCGGTGAGGTCGCCGTCGTCCGAGACGTAGAAGAAGTGCTGCCGGGGGCTCTCCTCGACCTCGCCGGTGAGGTACGGCAGCTGGTTGTGGCCGTCGAGGTGCACCTTGTACGGGGCCGGACCGCCCAGGTCTGCCCCCGAACGCAGTTGGTCGGCGATGTCGGGCACTCCCGCCGCGGCCAGCAGTGTCGGGAACCAGTCGTTGTGGCTGACCATGCCGTTGAACACGGTGCCGGGAGCGATCCGGCCGGGCCAGCGGACCACCGCCGGCACGCGGTAGGCGCCTTCCCAGTTCGAGTTCTTCTCGCCACGGAACGGCGTCATCCCCGCGTCGGGCCACGAGTTCATGTGGGGGCCGTTGTCCGTGGAGTAGATGACGATCGTGTCGTCGGCGAGGCCCAGCTCGTCGACGAGCGACAGCAGCTCACCGACCGCCTTGTCGTGGTCGATCATCGCGTCGTGGTACTCGGACTGCCACCGCCCGGACTGCCCGCGGCTCTCCGGTTTCACGTGAGTGCGGAAGTGCATGTGTGTGGTGTTGAACCACACGAAGAAGGGACGCTCGCCAGCTGCCTTGTCCCTGATGAACCCTGAGGCCGCGCCGAGGAACTCGTCGTCCACGGTCTCCATGCGCTTCTTGGTCAAGGGGCCGGTGTCCTCGATCCGCTGGGTGCCGTCCTCGTTGGCCCACGAGTGGATGACGCCACGCGGCCCGAACCGCTCGCGGAAGTGCGGGAAGTCCTGCTCCGTCGGGTAGTCGGGCAGCTCCGGCTCCTCCTCCGCGTTGAGGTGGTAGAGGTTGCCGAAGAACTCGTCGAAACCGTGCGCCGTGGGCAGGTGCTCGTCCCGGTCGCCGAGGTGGTTCTTGCCGAACTGTCCGGTGGAGTAGCCGTGCGCCCTGAGGGCCGTCGCAATGGTCGGGTCCTCGGCACGGAGGCCGACATCGGCCCCCGGCATGCCCACCTTGGTGAGGCCTGTGCGAATGGGGTTCTGCCCGCAGATGAAGGCGGCCCGGCCGGCCGTGCAGCTCTGCTCGCCGTAGTAGTCGGTGAAGCGCGCGCCCTCGTCCGCGATCCGGTCGATGTTCGGCGTCCGGTAGCCCATGAGGCCGTCGCTGTAGCAGCTGAGGTTCGAGATCCC
>Ga0247821_10002539_pt1 | contig 10022 bp, 11 predicted proteins | sample 13C_Glycerol_Day_FD_192481 | JGI IMG/M metagenome (GOLD analysis project Ga0247821, IMG submission 192481) | Soil microbial communities from agricultural site in Penn Yan, New York, United States - 13C_Glycerol_Day14 | ecosystem: Environmental > Terrestrial > Soil > Agricultural land | place... | reverse complement strand
GCCTGCATCCGCTCCGAGATGGAGTCCATGTGCGGCAGGAAGGCGTCGATGATGCCGCCCATGCCCTTGAAGATCCGCCCGAAGGAGATCCCGAGCCCGGTGATCGCAGGCCCGACCGAGCCCTCCAGCTCGGTCTTGAACTGCTTCCACCACGGCGACTTGAACCCGGCCGACGCCCGGTCCTGGAGCCCCTTGATGGCGTCCGCCGCCTCGTGAACGAACGGCGTCAGCCCGGGAAGAGAGTTCTTCAGCCCATTCAGCGCCCGAGTGAAGATCGGCATCACGGCCGGCTGCAACGACTTCGACCACGCCGAGAACGCGTCCCGAAGCCCCATGTACGCGGTCATCGTCTCGCGCGCCGCCGGGGTCAGCTTCGCCAGCTCAGCCTGGTACTTGGCCTGCGCCAGGGCAGCCTGATCCACACCCCCGGCCGCCGAAAGCGACGCCGAGGCAATCTGCCGCTGAGCCGAAGCGATCGACTCCGCCGCCGACTCCTGCGCCGACGACAACTGCTCCTGCGCCCGCGCAACCGAACGAGCGCCATCCTCCTGCGTGCGGGCAACGTTCCGCTGCGCCTCCGCAACCGCCTGCTGCGCCTCCACCTGCTGACGGGCAGCATCCGCACGGGCCTGCGCCAACTCCCGCTGCTGATCGACAACAGCCTCATCGGCCTGCCGCAGCCGCTCCTGCGCATCCTTGACCGTCTCCGAGCCCTCAACGCCAGCCTTGTCCGCGGCCTTCTTCTCCGCGGTCAGGTTCTTCGTCTCGGACTGCGCCTCCTTCAGACGCTGCACCGACTGGTCGTAGGCCAACTGGGCACGCTGCTGCTCCAAGAGGGAAGCGCTCGCGCCCTGCGCCTGCACCGCCGCCAGCCGCTGCCGCGCCTCCTCGACGGACAGGACCGCGTCCCGCTCGCTGAGCTGCGCGTTAGCCAGACGGTCCGTGAGCTCGGCCAGATCCCGGGCCGCGTCACGGCGGGCCTGGTTCAGATCCTCCTGCGCCTGCCGCGCCGAACGCTGCGCATCCGCCAGAGAATCCTCGGCACGCCGCACCTGCTCGGCGGACTGCCGCTGCCGGTCCGCGGCCTGCTGCACCGCATCCGCCAACTGCTGCTTCGCCCGCCGGTTCGCCTCCGACGCCGACCGGACAGCATCCGACACGCCCTGCTCGGCCTGCCGGATCTGCCGGGCCGCATTGCGGTGCGCCGTCGCCAGGGACTGCTGGGCGCCCTCCATCTGCAGCGCCTTCTGCGCGCCCTGCAATGATGCCTGCCCGCCCCGCAGCGTCGCATCACTGGCCGCATCCTGTGCAGCCTTCTGCGCCTGCAGAGCCGACGCGATGCCCTTGAACGCAGGCGCCGCCACCAAGCCGATCGCACCGATACCCACGCCGGCAGCCGTTGCCGCAGCCGCAACAGCACCCAGCCCGGCCGCCACCACCGGCAGCACAGGCAGGATCGCCGGGCCGAACGCCAGCGCCGCCGCCACCAGCACCTGCATGCCATTGACGCGCACATTCACGCTGGCCGTCTGGCCGTCCAGACGGTTCACCAGCGCCTGCATCGCCGCGAGTTGGGCGACTGCGGCGCTCGCATCGACACGGACAGCGACGTCGGCATCCGACGCTGCCAGCCGCTGCAGCCGGGCCTGGATCGCTGCGATGCGGGCCGTTGCGGCAGCGGTGTCCATGTCGACGCCGATCCGCACATCCCGCAACGCCGTCAACTGGGCGCGCAGCCGGGCGATCTCCACGTCGACGTCGGAGGAGTCCGCGGTCAGGTTGATGTTCGGCAGCGACGCCTCAGCAGCCTGAACCTGCGCCCGCAGACGCTGCCCGAACGTGCCGTCCGTCTCCACCCGGACCCGGGCAGGGTCGCGCGTGACCTCGTCGATCTGCTGCCGCAACAGCTGCAGCTGTGCGATCGCCGCCGCAGTGTCAGCTCGCACAGCCACGTTCGGATGGGCGGCGCCGATCCGGCGCAGCCGCTCCTCGATGTCCGCAGCCTCCGCGCGAGCGGTCGCCGCGTCGATGTCGATGCCGACCGTCTTGCCGGAGAGCGTTTCCAAGCGGGCCCGCAGGCGGGCCAGGTCCGCGTCCACGCCGGTGTCGGAGAGGCGCACATCGAGCTTGGGCATGCTGCGGAACGCAGCCTCCAGGCGGGCGCGCAGCGACCTCGCGAACGCGCCGCCGGTCTGCTCGCCCTGCCTAGTCGCCGCAGGCCGAGCAGCCCGGCCGCCCTCGGTGATGCCATCCCGCAGCGCACCCCGGACCGATGCAGTGATACGGCTCGCGATCTGCTGGCCGATCTGTGTCCCGATCCGCTCGCCGATGGCGTTCGAGACCGAGCCAGTCATCGCCGGACCGAACGCACGCCCCGCTGCGTTGCCCGCCTCGTTGCCCGCACGAGTCGCCGCCGGCACCAGCGCGGACCGAAGCCGGTTGTAGATCCCCTGAGTGTTCGGGACTACGTCGACCTCGACCGAGCCGACGGAAATGGCAGGCACTGGGAGCCTCCCCCCAGCGCCCTACGCGGCGCCCCCGTTCAACAGCTCGAAGAGACGGTCCGCAGACGCGGCATTCAGCTGGGCCCGCTTCTTCTTCGGCCCCGCACCCGGGCGGCGCATCGGCTCCGGCGGGTCAGGCCACTTCGACTTCTTCTCCGTGTTCACACACGTCAGCACGTACTGGATCTGGCTCAGCCGGTCATACACAGCCGCCAGCAGCTGCTCCTGCTGCGACCAACGGCCCTTCTCCGGCTCACCCTTCTCCGCCTGCGCCGCCAGCTCCGCAGGCGACAGCTCGTTACGCAGAGCCGTCCACGTCGAAGACTCCGACGGCAGGTGCTGGATGAGGACCCTCAAGCGCCGCCACGACATCTCGCCGCGGTACACGTCAAACAGATCAACGCCGTGGTAGTAGCGCAGCAGGTCAGCCTCTAGCGCCTCCGCGTGCGCCTCGGCGACGTGGCGGGTCCACGCGAGTTTCCCAGGCTCTCACCGGCCGCCTCGGCGGCGTCCTGCGCGAACTGCAGGAACTCCTCGATCGTCGGGTCGAGTTCCAGATAGAGGTCGTAGCCCTCCGGGCTCAGCACCTTCTCCGCGAAACCGTCGAGGTTCCCCTGGTTCAGCATGCGCTGCCACGACGACCGCCACGCCGTCGACGGCACGACCTGCACTTCCTCGCCGCACAGATCGACGGCGACGTAGTGACCCTCGGCCTCGATCTCCTGCGCCTCCGACGCCGACACCTCGACCTCGTCGACGTCCGGCTCGGCTGCGCGGCGGCTGTTTGCCGGGCGAGATGCGGCCCTCGCGGCGGTGCGGGGCTTCCTGCTGCTGGTTGTGGTCTGGCGTGGTGCTGCCACGGCGCGGGCTCCTTCTCTCTGCGGCGCGGGCGAAAGTTAAGAGGTGGGCGGGCCGGGCCCGCGCCAACGGTGGACAGCCCATGGCTGTCGACGGCCCGCCCACCCGTCTCAGGACCCCGTGTAAGCGTCGGTCTCGGGCACGCGGTCGAAGTGGTAGACCGTGTTGTTGGCGGAGTCCGGGTAGGCGGTGATCGTCCACTCGAAGCCGGCGATCTCGTCCTGCTTGTGGGACACGTCCGACCGCTCGGTGATCTCGCCCTCCGGCACGTAGAAGCCGCGCTGGAAGTTGTCGCCGTCCAGGACAACGAACCAGAACGCCCTGCGGTCCGGAACCGGCGAAGCGGTCTCCGCGAACGTCGTCAGCCCCGCCGTCGGCGCCAGATCCGCCGTGTCGACCCGGTACTGCAGCGACGACACGATGACCCGGCCCGTCTCCCACACCGTCAGCCCGAACGTGCGCAGCGAGCTGGTGATGGTGGTGCGGATCGGCGACGTCAGACCCCACGGCGTGAACGACTGCGAGTCCTCGTCGAAGCCCTGCGTCAGACCGTCCTCCGAGACGGCGCCCAGCGGCAGCCACGGGGCCAGCGGCTGAACCGCCGGATCCCCCGGCGACGACGTACCCAGCGGCGCGGTCCAGCCGCCGCCGTTCGCCCCGACCTCCAGCAGATCCGCGGCGCGGGTGATGTTGACCATGATGTCTCCAGACATGCGAAAGCCCGCGCACGGGCGGGTGTTGAAGGGGGTCCGGCGCGGGCCCAGAAGTCGGTCAGGAGACCGGGTGACAGAAGATCTCGTAGGTGCCGCCGACACGGCGAAGGCCGGTGTTCTCGTAGGGCCTCTCGGCGGGAAGCGAGACGGCACCCGCCTTACCGATCACGAGCGTGCTGGTCTTCGAGCCACGAAGTTCCAGCTCTACCCAGCCCAGCACCTCGCCGGCCAACGCAATGGCGGCTGCTCGGGTCGCCGCGTACACCTCGATGTCGACGAGCATTCGGGCCAGGCGGCCAGCCTCGATGTCGCCACCGGGTGCTTGTCTGATCTGGATGGTCGGCAGTTCGGTGAGCAGGTTGTTGTCGAGCTCGTCGCGGACCACGGCGTCGGGGAAGCGGGCTTGGCCGCGAGGGATCAGCTCGCCCTCGATGTCGACGATGACGGTCACTGGTTCCGCCCGCCGATCTGAGCTGCCCGCAGCAGCACGTGGTGGGCGTGCACTCGCTCGGTGCCGTACTCCACCCAGCGGGCGTAGTAGGCCGTGTTGCGGACGTAGGCGACGGCCCGGTCGCGGCGGCGACCGCCACGGCTGGTGCTGTCCGTCTCCCAAGACCGCTTGTAGTGGCCAGGATCCGGGCTCGCCTCATCGACCGGGGAAATCCCCTCCGCGACGCCCTTGATGACGTCGGCGCGGCGCAGCATCTCCGCCTGCATGCCAGGCATGCGCAGCATCTGCCCGACACCCTTCCGCTTCATCTTGAACCGGGCAGCCACAGCCCACCTCCCAGCAGATCAGCCAGTGACACGGTCTGCGGCGAACTGGATCGGGCCGCGGGTGCCCGTGAACACGCTGCGGCCCCAGTCGCCGGGCTCACCAGTGATGTCGCAGAGAACTCCGCGTACCTTCACCTTGTCCGTCGTCCGCAACGGCAGCCGCGCATGACTCTTCTGGCCGGGCGGCACATACACCGTCCAGCCGACGATGACCGTGTCCCGGGCCTGCTGCTGGTCACCGCCAACCTGCGGAGTCTCCGCACGCGGCGTCACCGCGCAGCCCTCCAGATCGAACGACTCATCCGGTCCCGGAAGCGGCTGCCCGCGACCGTTCCGCCCCGGCGACTGCCCTGTACGGACGACCCGCACTGCCTCCCCGAACGGGAACGGCATCAGCCATACCCCCAGCCAGGCTCGAACTCGTCCGCGAACCCGGCATCGTCGACCGGCCACGTCGGCGACGGATCCGCCGTCGACGGCGTCGGATCCACCGTGAACGCCCCACCCCGGCCGGCCAGACTCTTGAGGGCGGCCTTGTCGTTCTTCGTCAGATACAGGCCGCCAGAGCCCTGCGGGCGCTGCACCGACATGGGGCCGATCGTCTCGTAGGACACCTGCTGCGGGTTCACGTAGGCGCGGCCCGCGACCGACAGCACCACTGCCTCCGCGCCCTCCGGCAGCGGCTTCACGACGGTCTGGCACAGGGACACCGCTGACGCGATCAGCAGATCGGCGCGGTCTCCGTCGATCTCATCCAGCCCCAGATAGAGGCCAAGCTGTTCAACGGTCGGAGGGGTGAACGCCACGGCACCTCCTACAGGCCCTCGACGGCAGCACACCAAGCGGCGAGTTCGGCGGTGGGATTCAGTTCGGCGCTGCGGGCCTTCGCCCGCTTCGACGCCAGCCGGTACTCGGCGGCAGTGAGCAGCTTTCGCAGCACCGCCTCGTAGCCGGCCACGTCCTCCCGGTCGACGAAGATGCCGGCCTCGCCCAGGGACTCGCACAGCCCCGGCGTGGGGTGAGCGACCACGGGGATACCACTCGCGAGAGCCTCACACCCGGCGCGGCCCCAGGACTCATACGAGGACGGCATCAGCAGCACCTTCGTGCGGCCGTACACCTTCTCCCGCATGTCCTCGCCGCGGACATGCTCGACGATTTCGACGTTCGGCAGGCTCGGGAGTACCTGCTCGCCGTAGGCGCCCTTCACGGCGAGGAACTGCTGGTCCGGCATCCGTTCGGCGAGCTTCTGAAGAACCTTGCCGCCCTTCTCCGGATTACAGTTGATCAGCGTGATGGCCTTGCCGGGCTTCGTCGCATACTCTCCGGCGAACACCGGCGGGCGCACAATCAACGACTGCGCGGGCCGGATCGACTTCGGGAACTCGGCGTAGAACAACTCCGCCTCGCGGGCCATCCACTGCGAGTTGTAGACCGCAAGCGAGGTGCCGCCAGCGGCCATGTCCCGGAACGTCGGCCGGTGCGTGTTGTGACACACCACCACGAGCTTCTTGCCGTAGCCGCGGGCCAGCGACGCCGTCGACGGCACCGTCTCCAGATGCGCCAGCAGCACATCCGCCCGCCGCACAGCCGTCGGGAAGTCGAGCCGGGACTCCAAAGGCACGACCTTGATGCCCCGGTACTCGTACTCCTTCGACACCTTGCCGTATCGAGAGAGCCACACCGACACGGCGTGACCGCGTTCCACAAGGGGACGCAGCATCGACACCAGCATGTGCTCAGCCCCGGCGTTGTGCTCCGGCGGCATCGCATGAACCCTGGCGACGATCTGCAGGGGCTTGGCTGCCCCGCCCGGCGCGGAAGCCGGGACAGCCCTCGCCATCAGGAACCGCTCGGGGTGCCGGTGTACTTCACGAACGCGTCCACGTCGCCCATCACGAAGCCGTAGTACGCCTCCGCAAGGATCAGCACCAGGTTCTCCTGGAACGCCGAGTGGACGCCGCCGTCCTCATCCACGTAGGTCGCCTGGTCGGACAGGCGCACAGTGATGTCCATACCCACGCCATACGCTGCCTGCGTCCAGTCCCCGCCGATCGCCCGCAGGCCAGTGTCGGACGACGACGACTGGCGGCGCTGCTTGCCCGAGACGCCCCGGGAGTAGGCCAGCCGCTCCCCGATGAGCGTTCCGGCTTCCGCCATGTCGTTCCCGGAGGTGCGGGTCTCCACGAGGATGAGCTGCCCGTTGGCGTCGGTCGCGCGCAGCAGGGTCGGCTTCAGGCGTGGGTCGGCGACGGTCCCGGTGTAGTCCCAGTCGCCGTCGATGACCATCGCCATGCCGTCGACCAGGTCCGCCCAGACGCCGCCCTCGTCCCGGGGGGCGGTACCCAGGGCAACGCTGTTGGTGGTGGCGGCCAGATACTCGGTGAAGGGGCCCGTAGCGCCCTTCATGGTCTTGCCGTGGATCGCCGCGTGGTCGTAGGCCCGCGCGAACGCCGTCGGCAGATCATTCTGCAGCTGGTCGAAAAGGCCCCCGGCGTTGGTCTTGGCGACCTCCATGGCGACCGGGATGAGCACGGCAAGCTTCTTGGCCTGCATCTGCTTGACGTCCACGCCACCGGTCGACAGGGGCTTCTTCGCCGCCTGCCCGACCCAGTCGGCGGTCGGCACGTCCATCGGGATCGGCACCGACGTCGTCGCGTCCAGGGCTAGGGGCGCCTGCCTTGCGAGCGCCATCACGGCGCTGGACTCGACGGACTTCTCGAAGATCGGCGCCGTGATGGTCCGCGGCAGAAGCGCGGCGTTGACGCTGGACAGAGTGAGGGGGGCCGTAGCCACCATGATGTCTCTTCTCCCGCAGCTACTTCAGCTGCGAACTCAGCCACCCGGAGAACTCATCTCGCGGGCTGGGGGCCTTTGTCTTGTTGGCGCCGGACGCCTGAGTGCGGTCCGGTGCGGGACGCCGCGGGCCCTCCTGGGGCTGGGTCTTCGCCCAGTGCGGCTTGCGCTCCAAGAGCGCGTCGAGGTCCGCCTTGATGGCCGCCTCGTCGATGTCGCCGTCAGAGTCGATATACGAGTCCAGATCCAGCGCGCCGACCGCGTCCTCCGGGTCCGCGAACCCGGCCATGGCCAGCGCCTGCACCTGAGTGCGCACCAGTCGCTGACGCGTCTTAGTGACCTGGTCCTGCGCCTGCGCCAGCTGGTCGGTGAGCCGCTCGGACTCCGACTTGTCGGCGTCCTTGATGCGCTTCAGCTCCGCCAGGAGCGGCTCGGCCTTCTTCAGGCGCTCGCGCAGGTTCTTGGCCTCGTTGTTCTTCTTGCGCAGCTCGGCCTCGAACTTGGCCTTGTCGAACGACTCCCCACCGCCGGACTCCGCCTCCTGGGCGGCCTCCTCCGCGGACTCGGCGTCGTTCTGCTCCTCGGCGACCGTCTCCTCGACGGTCTCCTCAGTGCCGGCCTCCTGCTGCTCGACGGTCTCGTTCTCTTCGGGCATGACGAATCGGCCCTCCAGGGGCTGTGGAAATGAGAAAGGCCGCCACCAGGGCGACCAGATTGATCAGAAAGATCCGGGGTCTGCTTGAGCGCGCTGCTCTGCGAGAGCGACCCGGAAGAGCCGCAGCTGCTGGCCCGGATGTCCTTGGGCGAACTCGCGGTAGATGCGATCCCATTCACGGGCCTTCGCTGACAGCTCGAAGGACTGCCCGCGGAAGACGGGGATCGGCTGGCACCGGCAGTAGTTGTGGTACTTGATCACGCTGTCGTTGCCGATGAACCGGTCGTTGGCGTCCTCGCCCACCGTTCCGCGGTCCTTGTAGACCGCACCCCGGCTGGACATGAGGGCGCAGAAGGAGCAGCAGCCGAGAGCCGCAGCACGCGCATAGGCGACGGCGCCACGGTCCTGCCGGACCGCTTCCTGCACCGTCTCCCGGCCCACATTCAGCACCAGCCGGTCCACGGCCCCGTCCGCCTTCGACATCGCCGCATCCAGCCGCACATCAAGCGGCTCCAACTGGGCCACGGTCGCTTCATCCTCGTCGCGCGGCCACAAGTCCTTCGTAGCCCAGCGCAGCGAGTTCGACGTCTGCTCCTCCGGCGGCGGATCCGCCAGAGGCACAGTGAACGTTCCGGGCACGCCTGCCTCGTCACGCTCGCCGTCGTAGAAGTCGGCGCCCAGAGTTGCGGCGGCCTCGGAGTAGCGAGCCACCAGGGCCGCTACCGCCTCGATCCACGTAGGCACTGTCGCCTGCAAGCGGTTCGGGTTGATCAGGCGCCGCAGACTGCGCAAGTCGCGCAGGAGCAGCGTGGACAGCCCGGACTGGGCCCGCCGCCAACGCAGGACACTCGTCGAACTATCCGAGGTCGCCAAGTTCGGCCTCCGACGGTTCAACGCCCGCCTGCGGGCCGCCGGCACTGAGCTCAGCCAGACGGTCCAGCAGCGCGGTACTCCCAGCCCTGCCAGCAGCCCGCCGCCGGTCGGCTGCAATCCGCTGCCGCTGCGTCTCCGTGAGGCCGGCCATCTCCAACGTCACGTCGGAGTCCGCGGGCAGTACGCCGGCCTGCACAAGCTTGACCGTGGCGTCCACCTGGGCCGCCACCGTCGGTGTCGCGGGGTTCCGCCACACCGTCTCGATGCGCCGCGTCTTGTCCGGCGGCTCACCGTCGCGCACCCACAGGGCGAGACGCATCGCCTGCTGCCATGCAGCACCGAACCGGCGGATGCGGCGCTCAGAGCGCTTCACCAACTTCGCCTCGGTAGACCGGATGGCGTCCGCGGAGGCCGGGTTATCGGTCGTGTAGCCGAGCATGTGTGGCGGCAGACCGAACTGCGACGACATGATGCGGGCATACAAGTCAATGATCTTCGTCATGCCGGACGGGTCGTGAGCCGGGAACTGCCCGACCGTCGGGACGTTGCCGTCCTCATCCCGCTCCAGACCCAGCACGCGGCCGATGTACGTCGCCCACGCATCCAGCGGATTCCCCTCTGCATCCTGGAACGCCGACTCTGACGCACCCAGGATGTAGCGCTGCGGGGCGCCGAAGAACTCGGCCGCCACCTCCATGCCCATCAGGCGCCTGCATGCGGCATCCGTGATGGACATGACCTCGGGAGTGATCTCCGACTTGCCGACCCGGTCCGCGGTGCGCTGACGGTTCGCCATCCTGACGACCGGTACAACACCCAGGCCGTGCATGTCGCGGTCGACGACCT
>Ga0247821_10002538_pt1 | contig 10024 bp, 9 predicted proteins | sample 13C_Glycerol_Day_FD_192481 | JGI IMG/M metagenome (GOLD analysis project Ga0247821, IMG submission 192481) | Soil microbial communities from agricultural site in Penn Yan, New York, United States - 13C_Glycerol_Day14 | ecosystem: Environmental > Terrestrial > Soil > Agricultural land | place... | reverse complement strand
GCGCGCGGCCGGATCGAGCTGCGCACCGTGCTCGCGGACTACCTCGCCCGGGCGCGCGGCGTCCGCGCCGACCCGGAACGGATCCTGATCTGTTCGGGCTACGTGCAGGCTGTGAGCCTGCTCGGCGAGGCGGTCCGGACCCTCGGCGGGACGACGATGGCGGTCGAGGAGTTCGGGTACGGGCTGCACCGCGACGTGATCCGGGCCCGCGGCCTGGAGGTGGCCGCCGTACCCGTGGACGAATTGGGTGCGCAGACGTCGCGGCTGACCGGGCAGGGGGTGCTGCTCACGCCGGCGCACCAGATGCCGACGGGCGTGCCGCTGGCGCCGGAGCGCCGTACGGCTGCTGTCGAATGGGCGCGGGAGTCGGGGGCGGTGCTGATCGAGGACGACTACGACGGGGAGTTCCGCTACGACCGGCAGGCGGTCGGGGCGTTGCAGGCGCTCGACCCGGAGCGCGTCGTCTACACCGGCACGGCGAGCAAGAGCCTCGCGCCTGGACTGCGGCTGGCGTGGATGGTGCTGCCGCAGCGCCTGATCGAGCCGGTCGTCGCCGCGAAGCGGACCGCCGACTACCAGACCGCGACGCTGGAACAGCTCGTCCTCGCGGAGTTCATCGCCTCCGGCCACTACGACCGGCACGTACGGCGGTCCCGCCTGCACTACCGGCGTCGCCGCGACCGCCTGGTCGAGCTGCTCGCGGTCCGCGCGCCGACCGTCGAGGTCGCCGGTATCTCGGCCGGAATGCACGTCCTGCTCGACGTGCCCGGCGACGCCGAGGACATCGTCTCCCGGGCCGCCCGGCAGGGCCTCGGCCTGACCACGCTCACGACGTACCACTTCGACCCCACGCCGGCCACCCGCCAAGCCGTGATCGTCGGCTACGGCACCCCACCCGACCACGCCTACCCCGGCGCGCTGGACCTCCTCTGCCAGGTCCTGGGTGTCTGAGGGACGACCGGCTCATCCACTCAGAGAACTGAGGCGGCGGATGTCGTCCGGGCCGACTCGGCAGCAACCGCCGATGTACGTCGCTCCGGCCGCCAGCCAGTCGAGGGCGAAGGTCGCCGGGCCGGTGCCGTCGCCGATCCAGCGGCGGGCGATCGGGTCCCAGGACTCGCCGCGGTTGGGATAGGCGATCGCGGGTTTACCGGTGGCGGCGACCGCGGTCCGGACGGCGGGCAGGACGTCCGCGGGACGGCAGCAGTTGATGCCAACAGCAACCACTTGGTCGACGGCCGCGATGCCGAATGCCTCGGTGAGGGGTTGCCCGGCCCGGGTGCGGTCGCCCTCGATCGAGTAGGAGAACCAGGCGGGGAGATCGAGATCACGCAGGAGCTCGGCCAGGACCTCGGCCTCCTGGGTGTCGGGGATGGTTTCGACGGCCAGCAGATCAGGTCCCGCGGCGGCGAGGAGTTCCAGCCGCGGACCGTGGAAGTCGCGCAGGACCGTCGAGCTGACGCCGTACCGGCCGCGGTACTCCGAACCGTCGGCGAGCATCGCGCCGTACGGGCCGACGGAGGCAGCGACCAGCCGTCCGGGGAACTCGTCGCGGACCTCGCGGGCGATCCCTACCGAGCTCGTGATCAGGCGCTCGGCCTCGGAGCGGTCGACGCCGGCACGCTCGAAGCCGGGCACGCTGGCCTGGTAGCTCGCCGTGGTCGCGACCATCGCGCCGGCCTCGTAATACGCGCGGTGCACCGCGGCGATCTCCGCCGGATCGTCCCGCAGCAGCCGAGCCGACCACAGCGCGTCCGACAGGTCGTGGCCGCGGTCCTCGAGCGCGTTCGACAGACCGCCGTCCAGGATGACCGGCCGGTCAGACACCTTGGACAAGTTCGAAGACCTCGTCCGCGCAGCCCCAGGAGACGGTGACGCCGCTGCCGCCGTGGCCGTAGCAGTGGATGATCGGCTCACCCGAGCGAGTGCGGACGAGCTCGCACCGGATCGTCGGTCGCGCCGGCCGCAGCCCTACGCGCTGCCGGATGACCTTCGCCGTGCGGAGTTGGGGAACCAGCTCGGCGGCGCGCTCCAGGATCTCCGACGAGGTCTTCGGGTCAACCGTCAGGTTCCAGTCGCCGGGCTGACTGGTGCCGCCGACGACGACGTCGTTGCGGCGCGGGACCACGTACGTCATCTCGTCCGGCGAGCGGTCCGCGAGCAGCCATTCGGTGAGCCCGCACGGCTCGACCGTCAGCACCTGCCCCCGGACCGGTGTCACGGTCGGATCGCTCGCCGTCAGCCGGGCACCCAGCCCGGTGCAGTTCACGACGAGATCGGCTCCGGTCGGCAGCGCGGACAGCGCCGCGCGGGTGAGCGTCCCGCCGGCCGCCTCGAGCCGTTTCACCAGCGCGGGCAGGTACGCCGGCATGTCGATCACCGGGGTCGTGAACGACCACCCGTCCGCGAACCCGACCGGCGGCGACCCGACCCGGGTGAGATCCGGCAGGACGTCGGCCCACCGCGGATCCGGCGTCCGCTCCACCAGGAACTCCCGCCCGTGCAGCAGCTGCACGGACGGCTCGACCTCCGCCAGCTTCGCGAACTCCTCGTACGACGTCCGCGACCAGCCGGCCACTCGATCTTCCGGCGCCGACAGGTACGGGTACCAGATCGCGGCCGCCACCGACGACGTGGTTTCCAGCGGCAGGTCGCGGGCGAACACCGCCACGTCGTACCCGCCCTCCGCGAGCCGGATGGCGCAGCTGAGCCCGATCACGCCCGCACCGACAACGATCACGCGCATTCACCCAGTGTTACGCACGCACGGGTGATCGCACCACCCGGCAACGAATCTGCAGCTCGACAGGAGGTGTCCGCCGGTGGGCGCGACTCCCAGGCGGGCGCCGGTCCGTGCCGACCGTCCAGTGGACGTATACGTACTGTCGAGCTGCCGCGCTCAGTGGAGGCTGACGGCGAGCGAGTAGAACCGTCGAAGTCGCCGACCTACTCGCTGACGCCGCGGCTCAGCAGGACGGTCGCGATGAAGGTCCGGTACAGCCGCAGCGGATCGTCATTGCGTAAGGCAACGACTTTGTCCTCGCGCCGCTCGACGCCGCGCAGCTCGCAGGCGAGCTCGGCGAAGGCCCGGTTGTGGAACCGGACGGTCAGCTCGGCCGGCAGCGTGATGCTCGGCAGCCGGATGTCGCTCAGCCGGGCGAGCGCGCGGCGGGCGCCGTCGTGGATCAGCTCACGGGCCCGCTCGGGATGGACCGACAGGGCGGCGTTGTGCGACACCGAGTTCTTCACCACGACCGACTCGATGTCCGGACAGAACGCCTGCGCCTCGTCGATCGTGATCCGGTCACCGGAGATCAGCACGACGGGCACCCGGCAGGCGAGCGCCACCAGGGCGTTGATCCCGGCCTCGCCGGTGATCGCGCCGTTCAGCCGGACCTCGGCGATCGCCCGCGGGTTGTACGTGTGGTGCAGCACGGACCCCGTCGCGCCCGCCGACCCGTGGTACGAGACGAAGAACGCGGCGTCGAACGACTCGTCCAGGCCCTGCATCATGTAGAGCGGCTTGTGCTTCCCGGACAGGTAGCTCGCGTGCCCGTGCAGCTCGTCGGGGCGCAGGTTCTGCATCGTCGAGTGCGAGTCGTTCACCAGGAACTCGGTCCCGCCCGCGGTCACCGCGCCGTCGATCGCGGCGTTCACCTCGGCCTGCAACTGTCCCCGGTAGTACTCGTACTCCGTGGCGGGTCCGCGGGCCTGGCTCCAGTCGACGACCCCCGCCGTACCTTCCATGTCCGTGGAGAGGAAGACCTTCATCTAACGCACCATACAAGGCCGTTTCGGGTCGAACTCCCAGTCCTCGACCAGGTACCGCATCGCGATCGCGTCGTCGCGGGCTCCGAGGCCGTGCTCCAGGTACAGCTCGTGGGCGGCGGCCAGCGCCTCCCGGTCGAGCTCGATCCCGAGCCCCGGTCCTGCCGGTACGGCGATCTCGCCGCCGGCGATCCGCAGCGGATCCTTGGTCAGCGCCTGACCGTCCTGCCAGATCCAGTGCGTGTCGAGCGCGGTGATCTCACCCGGTGCGGCCGCGCCGACGTGCGTGAACATCGCCAGCGAGATGTCGAAGTGATTGTTCGAGTGCGAGCCCCAGGTCAGCCCGAAGTCGTGACACAGCTGGGCGACGCGCACCGATCCGGCCATCGTCCAGAAGTGCGGATCCGCCAAGGGGATGTCGACGGCGTCGGTGCGGATCGCGTGCGCCAGCTCGCGCCAGTCGGTCGCGATCATGTTCGTGGCCGTCCGCAGACCGGTCTGCCGCCTGAACTCGGCCATCGTCTCCCGTCCGGAGAACCCGGGCTCGGCGCCGCACGGGTCCTCGACGTACGCGAGGACGCCGTCCAGACCCGAGCAGACCGCGACGGCTTCGCGGACCAGCCACGCGCCGTTCGGGTCGACGGTGATGCGCGCGGACGGGAAGCGGTCGTGCAGCGCCCGGACCGCGTCGATCTCGACATGCGGATCGAAGACGCCGCCCTTCAGCTTGAAGTCCGCGAACCCGTACCGCTCCTGAGCCGCCACAGCCAGCTCGACAATCGCATCAGCAGTCAGCGCCGGCCGCCGCCGTAACTCCGACCACCTGTCGCCGGCATCCTCCGTCCGGTAGGGCAGGTCTGTTTGGGTCGCGTCGCCTACGTAGAACAGGTAACCCAGTACGGGGACCGCGGTGCGTTGCTGTCCTTCCCCGAGCAGATCCGCGACGGGCACGCCGAGGTGCTGCCCCAGGAGATCCAGCAGCGCCGACTCGAGACCTGTGACCGCATGCACCGTCGTACGGAGGTCGAACGTCTGTAGTCCACGGCCGCCGCTGTCGAGGCCCTGGAATCTGGTGGACACGGTGCGGAGCAGGGATCGGTAGCGGGCGAGCGGTTGGCCGACGAGCAGCGAAGCGGCTTCGCGGATCGTGGCGGCGATCTTCTCGCCGCCGGGGACCTCGCCGAGGCCGGTGTTGCCCGAGCTGTCGGTGACGATGACGACGTTGCGGGTGAAGAACGGACCGTGCGCGCCGCTCAGGTTGAGCAGCATGCTGTCGTACCCGGCGACCGGCACGACCTGCACCGCGGTGACGGTCGGGGTCATCCGACCTTGCCGATCAACTCGGTGAGCTGTGCGAGCTCTTCGTCGCTGAGGTCCTGCAGCGGCGGCCGGACCGGCCCGGCGCCGCGGCCGATCGCGTTCACACCGGCCTTCACGATCGACACGGCGTACCCCTTGGTCCGGTCGCGGATGTCCAGGTACGGCAGCACGAACTGGTTCAGCTTCCGGTACACCGAGGCGCGGTCCTGTGCGATCACGTCGGCGTAGAAGCCGAGCGCGAACTCCGGGACGAAGTTGAAGATCGCCGACGAGTACGTGCTGTACCCGAGTTGCAGCAGCGGCAGCGCGAACGTCTCGGCCGTCGGCAGCCCGCCGACGTACGTGAGCCGCTCACCGACCCGCGCGTACGTCCGCGTCATCTGCTCGACGTTCCCGACGCCGTCCTTGAAGGCCACCAGGTTCGGGTTCCGGTCCGCGAGCTCCGCGACCGTCACGTCGGTGAGGATCGCGTTCGCCCGGCTGTAAACCGTCACTCCGAGGCTCGTACTGCGACAGACCGCCGACACGTGCTCGATCAAACCACGCTGACCCGCCTCGGTCAGGTACGGCGGGAACACCAGGATCCCGTCCGCGCCTGCCTCCTCCGCCGCTCGCGCACCCGCCACCGCCGACGCGGTCCCGCCGGTCGCCGGCGCGATCACCGGCACGCGCCCGTTCACCTCCGACACAGCCGTCCGGACGACGGTGTCGATCTCCGCCGGTGTCAGCGAGAAGCCCTCGCCGGTACCGCCAGCGGCGAACAGACCCGCGATGTCGTACCGGCTCAGCCAGGACAGGTGCTCGCGGTACCCGGCCTCGTTGAAGCTGAGGTCGGCGTGGAAGTGCGTGACGGGGAACGACAGCAGCCCGGTCTTCAGCTGCGCGGCGAGTTCTGCGGGGGAGTAATGGGTCACGCCGGTCAGCGTAGGAACGTCGGTGGATACCTGTCCAAGATCGATTTTGGATCTAATGATGCTCTGGGAGCATCGTGAGCACGCGCTGCAGGACCGGGCTGGTCGCGTCGCGGCGCCAGATCGCGTGCAGTTCGACCGGGCTGCCCGGGCCGTCCAGGTCGCAATACGTCACACCCTCGACGCCGAGGTGCCGGGCCGACGCGGGCACCAGCGCGACGCCGCGGCCGGCCGCCACCAGCAGGATCACGGTCAGGATCTGCTGCACCCGCTGCTCGATCCGGGGATGCGACTCGGCGAGGAACCGGACCGTCAGCTCGTGGAAGTACCGGGCCTGGGTCGGTGAGTAGCTGATCACCTGCTCGCCGCTGAAGTCCGCCGACGTCAGCGGCCGGCCGAGGGCGGCGAGCCGATGGTTGCCGGGGACAACGGCGCACAGCGGTTCGCGGGACACGATCCGGGAGTCCAGGACGTCGGAGTCGAACGGCGGCCGCCCGAGCCCGAGGTCCAGCTCGCCGCGCAGCAGCCCGTCGATCTGTGCGGGCGTGACCCGTTCGTGCAGGATCACGTCGACGTCCGGCAGTTCCTCGGACAGCCGGCGCAGCAGCGGGCCGAGCGTCCGGATCGCCGACGTGGCCGTGAACCCGAGCCGCAGCGTCCCCGCCGCGCCCCGGTCGACCCGCCGGGCGAGGTCTCCCGCAGTCTCGACCAGCGCCAGCAGCCGGCGCGCCTCGGTGAGGAACGCCTGCCCCGCCTCGGTCAGCTCGACCTTGCGGTTGTCGCGTTCCAGCAGCCGGGCGCCGACGGCGCGCTCGAGTTTCTGCACCTGACGGCTCAGCGGCGGCTGGGTCATGTTCAGCCGCTCGGCGGCGCGGCCGAAGTGCAGCTCCTCGGCGACGGCGACGAACGCGCTCAGCTGGTCGAGCGAAAACATGATGCAGGAAAGGTATCACTCGATGCCACATCGGCCTTGGACACGCATGATCGACCCTTCCTACGCTCACGCAATCGAGCCGGGGGACCACGCTCCGCAAAGGAGGAGATCCGATGCAGTTCACGCGCAACCGCCACGTCCTGGTGATGGCGGTCAGTGCTTCAGTCCTGTTGGCCGGCTGCGGTGGGGTGAAGACGACCTCGACCGGCGGCGACGGCGACTATCCGACCGGCAACATCCAGATGAGCGTCGGTGCGTCTCCCGGCGGCAGCACCGACCTGATCACCCGCGCGATCGCGGAGGGCATCGGTAAGGAGCTCGGCGTCTCGGTGCCGGTGGTCAACAAGCCCGGCGCGAACGGCGCGCTGAACGCCAAGGAACTCCAGTCCGCGAAGGCCGACGGCTACAAGATCGCGGTCCAGAACGCGTCGCTGTTCACCATCACGCCGCTCGCGGTCTCGGCCGACGAGGTCGTCAAGCTCGACGACTTCGACCTGCTCGGCGGCATCTCGCAGGACGACTACGTGCTGATCGCTCCGGTCGGCTCCGGCCACAAGACGATCGCTGATCTGAAGAAGGCCGGCAAGAACATCAAGTACGGCACCACCGGCGTCGGCACCGGCGCACAGCTCGCGTCCGCGCTGACGTTCAAACAGGCCGGGATCCCCGCCACCGACGTACCGTTCGACGGGGGTGCGCCGGCGCTCACCGCGCTGCTCGGCAGCCAGGTCGACGTGGCGACGATCCAGGTCGGTGACGGGATCGAGCAGGTGAAGGCGAAGAAGGTCGTCCCGCTCGCGGTGTTCTCGGCCGAGCGGATCAAGTTCCTGCCCGACGTGCCGACGGCCAAGGAGCAGGGGTACGACGTGGTGGTGTCGCAGTACCGCTTCCTCACGGCGCCGAAGGGTACGCCGGACGCCGCGAAGACGAAGCTGCTCGACGCGGCGCAGAAGACGTACGCGACCGACGCGTACAAGAAGTTCAACGACGCGCACTGCCTGACGCCGATCGAGGTCTCGCCGGACGAGGTGCGCAAAATCCTCGACGAGTACGCGACGAAGTACAAGGGACAGCTCGACCAGCTCGGCATCTCGCTGGCGGCGAAGAAGTGAGTGAGGCCGCGCTGCAGGAGCAGTTGGCCGCGGACCGGCCGCCGCACGCGGGGCCGTCGTCCCAGCTCGGAGCGGCGATCGTCGCCGGTTTCATCGGGGTCGGCGGCCTGATCGGGTCGCTCGCGCTCGGGCTGGGCCGGTTGACCCAACCGGGGCCGGGGCTCTGGCCGTTCGTGGTCAGCGTCGTCGTGACCGTGCTGTCGATCGTCCTTGCGCTGGTTGGCCGGCGGGGGACGGACACCGAGAAGTTCTCGCGGTCGAGTGTGCTGACCGCGGTCGCCGTCCTGACCCTCGTGGTCTTCGCGGCCGTGCTGCCGTTGATCGGGTTCGAGATCCCGTCGCTGCTGCTGGCGTTCGTGTGGCTGCGGTTCCTCGGCAGGGAGTCGTGGATCTCGTCGGTCGTGACCAGCGTCGGGACGGTCGCCGCGTTCTACGTCCTGTTCGTGCTGGTGCTCCAGATCCCGCTGCCCAGGCTGATCTGATGGGCGGCCTGATCGACGGCTTCGGCGTCGTGCTGGAGCCGGCGAACCTGCTGTACTGCCTGGTCGGCGTCGTCATCGGCATGCTGATCGGCGTGCTGCCCGGGCTCGGTCCGGCCGCGACGATCGCGATCCTGCTGCCGATCACGTACGGCGTCGAGCCGGTGTCGGCGATCATCATGCTGGCCGGCATCTTCTACGGCGCGCAGTACGGCGGCACGATCACGTCCGTCCTGCTGCGGCTGCCGGGCGAGGCGTCGTCGGTGGTCACGGTGTTCGACGGGTTCGCGCTGGCGAAACAAGGACGGGCCGGTACGGCGCTCGGCGTGGCGGCGATCGGGTCGTTCATCGGCGGCACGGTGTCGATCATCGGGCTGACGCTGCTCGCTCCGGTGGTGGCCGGCGTGGCGCTCGACTTCGGCCCACCGGAGTACGCGGCGCTGTCGTTGTTCGGCGTGCTGCTGGTGGCGACCGTCGGGAACGGTGGCCGGCTGAAGGCGGTGATCGCCGCCGGGCTCGGGTTGCTGCTGGCCACGGTCGGGCGGGACACGTTCACCGGTGCGAGCCGGTTCACGTTCGACAGCCTGAACCTTGCCGACGGCATCGACTTCGTGCCGATCGCGATGGGCCTGTTCGGGCTCGGCGAGATCCTCTACAACCTCGAGGAACGGCACACCAAGCAGCACGAGCCGGTCGCGGTCGCGAACGCCTGGCCGTCGCGTGCGGACCTGCGGCAGGCGCGCGGCGCGATCGGGCGCGGCTCGGTGATCGGGTTCGTGCTCGGTGTCCTGCCGGGCGGCGGCGCGACGCTGTCGTCGCTGGTCGCGTACGCGGTGGAGAAGCGGCGTGCGAAGCAGCCGAAGCGTTTCGGCCGCGGCGCGGTCGAGGGCGTCGCGGCGCCGGAGACGGCGAACAACGCGGCGGCCACGTCGTCGTTCATCCCGCTGCTGACGCTCGGCATCCCGGCGAACGCGACGATGGCGCTGATGTTCGGCGCGTTGCTGATCCAGGGCATCCCGCCGGGGCCGCAACTGGTCTCGGAGCACCCGGATCTGTTCTGGGGCGTGATCAACTCGATGTACCTCGGCAACATCCTGCTGCTGATCATGAGCATCCCGCTGGTCGGGCTGTTCGTGAAGATCCTGAGGGTCCGGCCGGCCGTGCTCGCGCCGATCACCGTGCTGATCACGCTGCTCGGCGTGTACACCGTGGCGAACCAGGTGTTCGACATCTTCCTGGTGATCGTGTTCGGCGTCGTGGGATACCTGATGAAGAAGTTCGGGTTCGAGCCGGGTCCGCTGGTGCTGGCGTTCGTGCTCGGCAGCGTGATGGAGACCGCGGTCCGGCAGTCGCTGCTGATCTTCGGCGGCAACCCGGCCGGCTTCTTCACCCGGCCGATCTCCGGCACGATCCTCGCCGCGTTGATCGTCGTCCTCGCCCTGCCCGCACTCCGGTTGCTCGTGAAGCGCCAGAAGGAACGTGTATGACCAAGATCGCCCG
>Ga0247821_10002537_pt1 | contig 10024 bp, 14 predicted proteins | sample 13C_Glycerol_Day_FD_192481 | JGI IMG/M metagenome (GOLD analysis project Ga0247821, IMG submission 192481) | Soil microbial communities from agricultural site in Penn Yan, New York, United States - 13C_Glycerol_Day14 | ecosystem: Environmental > Terrestrial > Soil > Agricultural land | place... | reverse complement strand
CTCCCCCTCTGTACGGGTCTGGCAAGCCGATGATCACGGGCCTGTGGTGACCCAGCGTTGCCCCGCGCCGGCCGCAACGGCGGGCGCCGACGTGCCGCAACGGCACTTGGAGTTGATCAGTCATGGCAGGTATGGGACCTCCTCCCAAGCCGGCCGGGGAGCGGCGCAGGCGCAACGCCACTGTCGCGATGACCCGACTTCCGGCGGGTGGCCGGCAGGGCGATCCGCCCAAGTGGCCGCTCATACACGACGTCGTCGCCACCACGCAGCGGGACATGGCCCGCCGCCAGGCCGACGAGTACGAACTGCAGCTGCTGGAGCCGGATCTGCAGGGCCGCCAGCGGGCCGCGGTGCAGCGGAAGCTGGATGCTGCGCAGTCGATGGCGACGGTGCTGGACAAGCAGATCGAGGCCACCGCCGCCCTGGAGGCGGAGCTGTGGCGGGATCTGTGGGTGACGCCGCAGGCAGTGGCTTGGGAGCGGCTGGGCTGGACCCGCGAGGTTGCCCAGTACGTCCGCTGGAAGGTCAAGGCAGAGCTGGGCGACCTGGACTCCTCGAAGGAGGCCCGGCAGTTGTCGGACCGGCTGGGGCTGTCGCCGCTGGCGATGCTGAGGCTGCGCTGGGAGGTCGCCCCGGACGAGGTGGCCGAGCAGCGGCAGGAGCGCACCACGCAGGCACGCAGGAAGACGGCCCGGCAGCGGCTGCGAGTAGTCGACTCCGAAGCTGCGGGGGGCTCGTGATGGCGCAGCTCGTCAAGCTGGAGCCGGGCGACATCCTCGTCTTCAGCAACGTCGGTGACGTCTTCGAGGACGACGAAACGCTCGAACGCTTCGGCCGCACGATGAAGGACTTGGGGGTCGAGCACGTCCTCTTCTTCGAGGGCGAAGTTGACCTGAGCAAGGTGTCCGCGGATGCCGTGGCGGGGTCCTGAGCATCCGGGCGAGTTCCCCACGCTGGGCTGGCTGGTAGGGGAGTGGATCGAGTCCCACTGCGTGATCCCGGACGGCGACGATATCGGCGAGCCGTACCTGCTCACGGACGAGATGTGGACGTTCCTCGCCTGGCACTACCGGCTTCGAGCGGAGGCCACCGAGGACGGCTGGCGCTCTGCCTGGCACTACCGTCGCAGTCAGTTGGTGCGCCCGCAGAAATGGGGCAAGGGCCCGCTGACGTGCGCGATGGTGTGCGCCGAGGCGGAGGGCCCGGTGCGGTTCGCGGGCTGGGATGCAGACGGTGAGCCGGTGGGGCGCCGTTGGGAGACGCCGTGGATTCAGATCGCGGCGACGTCTGAGGACCAGACGGACAACGTCTACCGCGCACTCGTCCCGATGATCAACGAAGGCCCGTTGGCGGACATCATCCCGGACACGGGGGAGACCCGCATCAACGTGCCGGGCGGCGGCCGTATCGAGCCGGTCACCAGCTCGGGCCGGGCCCGTCTCGGTCAGCGCATCACGTTCGCGGTGCAGGACGAGACGCACAGCTGGGTGGAGGCGAACGGCGGTTGGAAGCTCGCCGAGACCCAGCGAAGGAACCTGTCCGGCACTGGCGGCCGGGCAGTGGAGACGACGAACGCGTGGGACCCGTCCGAGCAGAGCGTGGCGCAGCGGACGGCGGAAGCGTCCGTGAAGGACGTGTACCGCGATCACCGGATTCCGGCTCCGGCGTCGTTGGCGAACAAGCGGGAGCGGCACAAAGCGCTGCGGCACGCCTACGGCGACTCCTCCGTCCTCGTCGGCGGCTGGGTTGACCTGGACCGTATCGACGGCGAGTTGGTCGAGATCGCGGAAAAGGATCCGGCTCAGGCGGAACGCTTCTACCTGAACCGCATCGTGGCCGGCACCGGGGCGTACATCGACGGCGACCGATGGGATCTGCGCCGCGGGCTGCGGAACGTCGAGCCGGGGACGGCTGTGACGCTGGGCTTTGACGGCTCGGACATCGATGACTGGACGGCTATCCGGCTGGAGACGCTGGACGGCTACCAGTTCACGCCGACCTATGGCCCGGACTCCCGGCCGACGGTATGGAATCCGGCGGAGTGGGGCGGGCAGGTGCCGCGCCTGGAGGTCATGGCGGCCTTCGACGAGGTCTTCTCGACCTTCCATGTAGTGCGCGCCTACCTGGACCCTCCGTTCTGGGAGACGGAAACGGACACGCTGGCAGAGAGGCATGGGGAGAAGGTCGTCGTCCGCTGGTACACGAACCGGATCGCGCAGATGCACAGCGCCGCTGAGCGGCTGGCGACCGACGTGACGAAGGTGGACTCGGAGTTCTGGCATGACGGCTGTGTGTGGGCGGGCCAGCACATCCGCAACGCCCGCAAGGCCGCCAGGCCTGCTGGTCGCTACCTGCTGAAGAAGGCCTCAGAGTCGCAGAAGATCGACATCGCGATGTGCTCGATCCTCGCCCACGAAGCCGCGGGCGACGCCGTAGCGGCCGGCCAGGCCCGTCCCAAGAAGAAGTCGAAGATGATCGTGCTGCGGTAGGGGGTGCCTGTGGACCGGTCGGAGTTGCAGTGGCTCAAGCACCTCATCCGCTGCCACGACAAGGAGCGTCCGGAGCTCAGGCGGCTCAACGCCTACTACGAGGGCGAGCAAGAGCTGTCGTACATGGCGCCGGAGCTGCAGGCGGAGTTGCAGGAGACGGTCCGCCAGGTCGTCATCAACTGGCCCCGTCTCGTCGTCGACAGCGTCGAGGAGCGCCTCGACGTCGAAGGCTTCCGTTTTCCGGGGGAGCCCGCCGCGGACGATGAGCTGTGGCGGATCTGGCAGGCCAACGACATGGACACCCAGTCCCAGCAGGGCCACCTGGACGCTCTGATCATGGGCCGGGCCTACGTCGTGATCGGTAGCCGCAAGGACGACGACACGACCCCTCTGATCACGGTTGAGTCGCCGCTGGACATGTACGCCGAGTTCGACCCGCAGACGCGCGAGGTGCGGGCGGCGGTGAAGCGGTGGTGCGAGGAGACCGAGGAGGGCAAGGTCGAGCACGCCACCCTGCTGCTGCCGAATGCGACGTCGTGGTGGGTGAAGGAGCAGGGCGTATGGGTCGAGGACGATGGTCTCGACCGTGACGACCACGAGCTCGGTGAGGTCATGGTCGAGGTGCTGGCCAACCGGCCGCGCCTGAAGTGCCCGAACGGCGTCTCTGAGCTGATGGACGTCATCCCGCTGTCGGACGCCGCCTGCAAGGTCGCCACCGACATGATGGTGTCCGCCGAGTACCACGCCACGCCGCGCCGTGTTGCCTTCGGATTCGGCGAGGAGGACTTCGTCGACGCGAACGGCCGCAAGGTCAGCGCGTTCAGCCGGATCATCGGCCGGATGTGGGCGACCGAGAAGAACAGGAAGACGGGCCAGGGCGGGGACGGCGCCGACGTCATGCAGTTCCCTGAGGCGTCGCTGTCGAACTTCCACGAGACGATCAAGCAGCTGGCGACGCTCGTGGCGAGCATGTCGGGCATGCCGCCGCACTTCATGGGGCACGCCACCGACAACCCCGCCTCCGCCGACGGCATCCGCAGCGCAGAGACGCGCCTGGTGAAACGCTCCGAGCGCAAGCAGCGGGGCAGCGGCGGCACGTGGGAGCGGGTGCAGCGCAAGGTCATCCGGATCCGGTCGGGCGTGTGGGACCCTGCCGCCCGCTCACTGGAGACGATCTGGCGGGATGCTTCGACGCCGACGGTCGCGCAGAAGGCGGACGCCGCGGTCAAGCTGTTCCAGGCAGGCATCGTCCCGAAGCGGCAGACCCGCGAGGACATGGGCTACACGCAGGCTCAGATCGAGCGCATGGAGGAGCAGGACGAGCAGGCCGCCCAGGACGCCATGCAGCGCATTCTGGCCGGCGACCTCGCCCCGCTGGAGGCTGGGGAGAAGCCGCCCGTCGAGCCTGCGCCTTCTGAGCCCGAGCCCGAACTGGTGCCGGTGAGCTGACGTGGTGGTCACCCTGTCGGTGCGTGAGATCGCGCTCGCTTTCCAGCGGGCGCAGGCGCGCCGGACGCGGCTCACTGTGAATGAAGTCCAGCGGCTGTGGGGCCAGTTGGACCCGAGGGACTTGTCGGGGTCGTGGGCGGCCTCGGTGGGGCCACGGATCGTCCGCGCGATGACGGCTGGCCAGCTGGCGTCGGCCGCGGCGGCGGACGGGTACGTGGATGCGGTGGTGGATGCGGAGGGTGCGGACCCGGACCGGGTGGGCCGGGTCCGCCCCGAAGCGTTCGCTGGTGCGGCAGCGGACGGCCGCCCGCTGGATTCGCTGATGCTGCTGTCGCTCATCACGACGAAGCAGGGCATCGCTGGCGGCCTGTCCGTGGACGATGCGCTGATGCGGGGGCTGAACCAGGCGCTGCGCCTGTCGTCGTCCGAGGTGACTCAGGCGGGCCGGAATGCGGTCGGTTCGTCGATGGCCGGTAAGCGGACGATCCAGGGCTATGTGCGGGTCGTCCAGCCGCCCGCATGTGCGCGGTGCATCATCCTGGCGGGCAAGGAGTACGGCTGGAACAAGGGCTTCCAGCGGCACCCCAAGTGCGACTGCATTCACCTGCCTACGACGCTGATCGCCCGCGGGCAGTCTCGACGCGGCTCCCTGAACAGTGACCGGTACAGCCCGACCACTCGGCCCGGGCAAGGGGGCCGAGGCTTCCTTGACCCGAACGCCTACTTCAACGGGCTGTCCCGGGCCGAACAGGACCGGGTTTTCACGGCGGCGGGCGCCCGCGCGATCCGTGAAGGCGCCGACATGGGCCAGGTCGTGAACGCCCGCCGCGGCATGTACACCACGACCGCCTACGGGCGGGTACTGCGTGCCACGCGCGAGGGCACGACGACGCGCGGCTACTTCTACCGGCAGGAGCGGGCCCGGGCCATCGCCCGCGGCAGGGTGCCCGCCGACATCGGTCGCCGGTACCGGCTGACGACGCCGCGCCTGCTGCCTGAGCAGATTTTCGAGCTCGCCGAGTCCCGCGATGAGGCCATCGCGATGCTCCGGCGGTTCGGCTACCTGACGTAGCCGACACTTCCCGGCCCGGCGCAAGGCCCGGCCGTCGATCCCGCAACGGGAGTACATCACCATGAGTACGACGCGTAATCGCTGGCTGCCCGCTGCCCAGAGCGTGGGCTGGTTCCAGCTGAACCGGCACGACGACCCCGAGCCGGCCGCCCCGGAGCCTGCTCCGGATCCGGCGGACGACCCGGCAGACCCCGAGCCTGAACCGGACCCGGAGGGCTCCGACAAGCTCGGCGACGAGGGCAAGCGGGCGCTGGACCGCATGAAGGCGGACCGGGCTGCGGCGAGGAAGGCGGCGGCAGCCGAGAAGAAGCGCGCCGACGAACTGGCCCGCAAGGTTCAGGAGTTCGAGGATTCCCAGAAGTCCGACCTGGACAAGGCCACCGCAAAGGCGGATCGCCTCGAGGCGGCAGCGAAGGCGGCCACGGCACGGGCCGTGAAGGCGGAAGTACGCGCCGCCGCATCCGAGTTCGCCGACCCGGAGGACGCCGCCGCGTTCCTGGACCTGGCGACGTACACCAGTGACGACGGCGAGATCGACACCGAGGCAATCTCGGCCGACCTCGAAGCGCTGCTGGAGCGCAAGCCGCACCTGCGTAGGGCCGTGGCCGAGCCGCCTAAGAAGCCTGCGCCGAAGCCTGACCCCGGCCAGGGGGCCCGCCCGAACGATCCGCCGGCCGACTTCCGGACGGCAAGCAGGGAAGAGCTGGAGGCCGAGCTCGCCAACTCTGTTCCCGGTTTCCGCCTGCGCGCGTGATCCACGTCCGTGCCCGGTTGGGCAACGGCCGCACCTCGATCGAGGTGGACGGTCACGAGGAGCACGCCGAAGACGGCCGGGTCTGCGCCGCCATTACGGCCATCACCCAAACCGCACTGCTGGGCCTGGAGCAGTACGCCCTGCAGTACCCGGACCTCGTGTCCGTAACGATCACTGAGGAGTGACCCCATGTCGACCACACTGACGGCTGCCAAGCCGTGGTTCCGGCTCGACCGCCACGACGTGCGGTCGACCGTCCCGGCCGCGATCCGCGCCATGATGCAGAACGGCCTCCTGGACCGCGTCTTCCAGGAGGCCCTGCGCCCCGAGTTCATCTTCCCCGCGGTCGCGGACAGCGAGCCGTGGCAGGGCGGTCTGGGTGACACCAAGACCATGACCCGCAAGGGCCTGCTGACCCCGTCGACGACCCCGATCACCGGGTCGGACACGTCGGCGGCGACCTACGGCATCGAGCAGTGGTCCGTGACGATGGACCAGTACGGTCTGGCCGTCGACACCAACATGCTCACCTCGAGGATGGCGCTCGCGTCGAAGTTCCTCGCGGACGTGCAGACCCTCGGCATCAACGCCGGCCAGTCGCTGAACCAGATCGCCCGCAACAAGCTGTACGGCGCCTACGCTGGCGGACGGACCTGGGTCACCACCACGGCCACATCCGACACGTCGATGATCGTCAACTCGGTCGCGGGTTTCACGCACGTCCTCGTCAACGGCGTACCGACCGCAGTCTCCGCCTCCAGCCCGCTCTCCGTCACCATCGAGGGCGTCGCGAACACCGTGACCGGCGTGAACACGGGCACGAACACGCTGACCCTCGGCACGGCGCGTGCGGACACGGCGGGCGACTACGTGATCGCGGCGAACGCGCCCACCACGATCCGCCCGACCGGCGACACCGCCTACGACCTGACCGGCTCCAACGTGGCGACGTTCGCCATGTTCCGCTCGGCGGTCACCCGGCTGCGGAAGATGAACGTGCCGACCGTGGGCGGCTACTACGTCGGCCACATCGACCCGGACACCGAGGCGCAGCTGTTCTCCGACTCGGACTTCAAGCAGGCACTTCAGGGCCGGGTCGACTCCCCGGTCTACCGGGATCTGTCGATCGGCCGGTTCGGCGGCATCGACTGGGTCCGCAACAACGAATGCCCGACGATCGCCGGTGGGTCCTCGGGAACCGTCACCGTGCACCGGCCGATCGTGCTCGGCGCGGGCGCCCTGGTGGCGGCACCGTTCGAGGGCATGGGAGACCTGCTGCGCGGCACCGGGGTGGAGGACGTCCCCGACATCTCGATGATCAACGTGGCGCCGGGTGTCGAGGTCGCACGTATCGTCCGCCCGCCACAGGACCGCCTGCAGCAGACCCTGTCCACCTCGTGGAGCTGGGTCGGCGACTACGGCGTCCCGTCCGACTCGCTCGCCAACAGCGACTCGGCTCTGTTCAAGCGGGCCGTGGTCCTGGAGCACGCCTGACGATGCCTCGCCAGGGAGGGGCCTACCTCTCCCTGGCGGCATGGAGGAGGAACTCATGCGTGTGAAGGTGACCGAGGCGGGCCGCGCCTACTACAACTACGGCATCGTCGAGTTCGCCAAGGGCGAGGAGGTGTCCGGCGGGTTCGCCCTGCACCTGCTGGAGACCGGCGCCGGCGTGGAACCGGCGGACGAGGCGGCCGAAGAGTGGCTCGCCGCGCAGGAGGCCCCGGCGGAAGCCGAGCAGGAGCCGGAGGAGCCGCCTGCGGAGCTGGACATCGACGCCACTGCCGCCGACGTCCTGCGGTGGGTGGGCGACGACCCCGAGCGGGCCGCAGAGGCCCTGGAGGCGGAGCAGGCGAAGGACAAGCCGCGCTCGACTCTGGTGAAGCAGCTGGAGAAGCTCACCGGTTCCGGCGAGTGAGGGGAGGCCGCCATGGCTCTTCCCCCGCTCGCCACGGCGGCCGACCTCCGCAACGCCGGCGCCAGCGGCACGGACGCCGCCCTGGAATTGGCGCTGCGCCGGGCTTCGGCCAGGGTTCGCCGCTACACCCGCCAGGACATCACGTTCGTCGAGAACGATCCGTTCGAGCTGCCTGGTGGGGAGCGGATTCTGCGGCTCCCGCAATACCCGCTCGTCGTCGACGATGCGCACCCCCTCACCGTGACCGAGGTCGCCGACTTCGGCGGCATCGAGTGGGAGGCGGTAGAAGGCCGCGACTACTCGCGGTTGGGAAACGAACTCACTCGCGGCTACCCGTGGCAGGCCCCAACCCGCCTCATGGGCTGGCCGTGGAACCGTGCGCAGGGCGTGTGGGCGCCGAAGGTCCGCGGCCTCTACAGTCACGGCTACACCGAGATCCCTGACGACCTTGTGGACGTGGTCCTGGATCTGGCGACGATGAACCTGGCCAACCCGGAGAACCTGAGGCAGGTCAGCATCGACGACTTCCAGCGCACATTCGCGTCGGAGACGATCGGCAGCGCCAAGCTCACACAGCAGCACAAGGAAGACCTCCGCCCCTACCGGCGGGCCGCGTTCTCGGTGGCGCCGTCATGAGCATCCTGGACGCCACACTGGCCGCGGGCAGGCGCGAGGCCGAGGCCCGCATGCGGGACACGATCCGCCTCTACTCGCAGGCTCCGGACGGCTTCGACCGGACGACGGGCAACTCGACGCCTGGCGCCCAGTCGACGCTGTATGCGGGCAAGGCCCGGGTGAAAGCCATCGCGGCTGCGACCGGCGAGGAGGCGGAAGCCGACGAGCGCGAGCTGGTGCTGCGCGAGTACGAGGTGTCCGTGCCCTGGTCGACGACGCTGCCAGACGGCGTCCGGGTGTTGCCGGGGATGCGGGTCGAGGTGACGGGGTCCGAGGATGCCCGCATGGTCGGCCTGATCCTGTGGGTGACGGGTGCCTCGTTCTCGGATCAGTCGACGGCATGGCGGATCAGGACGGAGGACCGAGCATGAGGGCTCGCTTCGACATGCGCGACGTGCGTCGCCTGGAACGCCATCTGGTCCGCGCTGTTCCGCGCGCACGCAGGGACGCCCGGGCGGTGACGATGCGCGGCGCGGTGAACATCAAGCGGGACTGGCGGGCCAACGCCCGCGCCTCGTCCGGCCGGCACGCCCCGCACTACCCGGGCACGATCGGCTTCGACTTCGCCGCCTACGGCCCGGACCTGTGGATGGCGATCATCGGACCGGACAAGGGCGGCCCGCAGGGTGCGCTCGGCAACATCCTGGAGTACGGGTCGGTGAACAATCCTCCGCACCGGGACGGCGGCCGGGCGCTGGATGTGGAGGAGCCGCTCTTCGAGGCGCAGATGGCGATCATTGTCGCCCGCGGCTTGGCCTGGTGGTCATGATGGCTGCGCCTCCCGAAGTCCTGCCGCATGTGGACGCAGTCCAAGCCGCCCTGGAAGCCGCCGACTTGACCGTCTTCCTGGGCGGCACCCCCACGACAGCTGGGTGGACGCCGCCCGACAAGTACGCGGTTCTCTACCCTGAGCCTGGCGAGGCGGTCCGGGACTCCCTGGCCGACACGCGAGCCGACTTCATGACCACGTTCCAGGTGACCTGCGTGGGCGGGTCGATGGAGCGGGCCCTGTGGGTGGCGGACAGGGTGCGGCAGGCGCTGAGCGGCCCTCTGTCGGTGGAGGGCCGCTCAGCGTGGCGGCCGGAGGATCTGGGCGGGCCTCCGGTGCAGCGCGACGACGACACCACCCCACCGGCATGGTTCGTGCCGGTGCAGTACCGGATCAAGTCCCTTCCCGCCTGACAGGAGTCCTCTCATGGCGCTTCTCGCACAGCAGGTCGTCGCTCTGAGCGGCCTGACCCCTACCTACTCGGCTGCTGCCGCGTCCACCACGGTGACGTGCGGCGAGCGGTCGTTCCTGCACGTCAAGAACACGAACGGTTCGTCGATGACGGTCACCATCACGGCGACGGGGAAGATCCGCGGCCAGGGTGTCGCGGACCTCGTCGTGACCGTCCCCGCGACGACGGGCGACAAGATGATCGGCCCCATCACCGCCGACCTGTTCGCCTCGGTCGCCGACGGGCAGACCGCGGCGATCACCTACTCGTCGACGACCAGCGTCACCGTCGCCAGCCTCGTCATCTGACGCCCGAACCCGTCACTGTTCGCCCCGTCGCCCGGGGCTTTTTTCATGCCCTGAGGAGGGTCCATGTCTGACCTGATCAACGACGGAATGACCAAGGTGGTCTGGGCGTCGTCCATCGCCAACATCAACGCCCCGACCACGA
>Ga0247821_10002536_pt1 | contig 10025 bp, 10 predicted proteins | sample 13C_Glycerol_Day_FD_192481 | JGI IMG/M metagenome (GOLD analysis project Ga0247821, IMG submission 192481) | Soil microbial communities from agricultural site in Penn Yan, New York, United States - 13C_Glycerol_Day14 | ecosystem: Environmental > Terrestrial > Soil > Agricultural land | place... | reverse complement strand
GCCGCCACCTCCTCGGTAGCGGCTGAGCAGTTCTCGGGCCAGTTGGATGTCGCTCGGGTCGGGGATCCGGAGCCGTGGGAGCTGCTGGGGGAGGAGCCCGGCTTCCACCGGTTCCTGACGGTGAACCTGCGCCGCTACCGGATGCCGGACGGTCGCGAGGTCGACTGGGACGTGTTCGGCCCGAAGTCCGCGGCCGGGATCACGTCCGGTGTGACGGTGCTGCCGTTGACCCCCGAGGGCCGGATCGTGACGGTGCGGATGTTCCGGGCTGGTCCGGACCGGGTCGTCACCAATCTGCCGGGCGGCTATGTCGAGCCGGGCGAAGACCCCGCGCTCGCCGGCGCCCGGGAGCTCGAGGAGGAGACCGGCTACCTCTGTGAGTCGCTCGACATCGTCGGCTGGCAGTGGTCGTCGGCGTCCTCGACGTACCGCAAGTACGTCGGGATCGCGCGCGGCTGCCGCCCGGACGGGAAGCAGCAGCTGGACGAGACCGAGGACTGTGTCCCGGTCGAGCTGACCGTGGACGCGTTCCGCGCCGAGCTGCGCACTCCCGGTGCGATGACCGGAATCGACGCGGCCTATCTGGCGTTGGACCACGCAGGATTGCTTTGACACACTGCGGAGGATCGATATGAGCGATTGGAACGCGAACGTCATCGAGGAGTTCCGGGCCAACGAAGGCAAGGTCGGAGGCCAGTTCGAGGGTGCACCGATGGTGTTGCTGCACCACTACGGCCGCAAGAGCGGGCAGGAGTACGTCGCTCCGACGATGTATCTCGCCGACGAGACCGACCCGGACGTGATCTACGTCTTCGCCAGCAAGGGCGGCGCGCCCACCGACCCGGAGTGGTACCGCAACCTCGTCGCCGCCGGTAAGGGCACCGTCGAGATCGGCACCGAGAAGCACGACGTCACGGTCACCGACGTGACCGGCGGCGAGCGCGACCGCATCTACGCCGAGCAGGCGCGCCGCTACCCGGGCTTCGCCGATTACGAACGCCGGACCGCCGGTGTCCGGACCATCCCCGTCCTCGCGCTGAAGCGCGCGTAAGGGGCCGGTATCCTGGCGGCGGACCGCGACTGGCGCTGAGGTGGACGACCACCGGGGAACGGTCTGCCATCCGGCTTCGCCGCGCGCCTGGGCACCTTCTGCGACACAGGAGTGCTCCAGATGACCGCTGATCTCATGATCGGGACCGATCTCGCGGCCGAGATGGTCGCCAACGCTGCCGAGCGCGCCCGCGCCCTGCAGGAGCAGTACGGCGTCCAGCCGTGCCTGGCGACCGTTCTGGTGGGTGACGACCCGGCGTCGGCGACGTACGTGCGGATGAAGCAGAACCGGTCGAAGAAGGCCGGGATCGCGTCGCGCAGCGTCGTACTGCCGGCCACGACGACCACCGCCGAACTCGTCGCTGAGATCACCAAGCTGTCCGGCGACCCGGCGGTGCACGGGATTCTGCTGCAGCACCCGGTGCCGGCGCAGATCGACGAGCGGGCCGCGTTCGAGGCGATCGACCCGGCGAAGGACGTCGACGGCGTGACCATGCGCTCGTTCGCGGCGATGGCGTTCAATGACACCAAGGACACCAAGGACCCGGGGTTCCGGTCCGCGACGCCCGGCGGGATCATGCGACTGCTCGCGGCGTACGACGTACCGCTCGAAGGGGCGCACGCGGTGGTGATCGGCCGCAGCCCGATCCTCGGCAAGCCCGCCGGTATGTTGCTGCTGGCATCGAATGCGACCGTCACGTACGCGCACTCCCGGACGCGCGACCTGCCGGAGCTGGTCCGGACCGCGGACGTCGTGATCGCCGCCGTCGGCAAGGCGAACTTCGTCCGCGGCGACTGGCTGAAGCCCGGCGCCGTGGTGGTCGATGCCGGCTACAACGAGGGCAACGTCGGTGACGTGCACTTCGCGGAGGCGGCCGAGGTCGCCCGGCTGATCACGCCGGTCCCGGGCGGCGTCGGGCCGATGACGATCGCCCTCCTCCTGGAGCAAACCGTCGACGCCGCCGAGGCCCAGCTGCGTTAGCGGTCGCAGCCGCCGTCCTTGTCCGGGCGTGAGTGCGGCCGGGCGATGTCGTCGAGGCCTTTGTAGGCGTACGGGTCGGTGCCGGCGACCATGACGATGTCGCGGTAGTCGTGCTTGGCGACGTGAACGCCGTCCGGCACGGAGTGCCAGGGGAGCAGCGACTCGGCGCTCATGTAGTGGTTGGCGAGCGCGCGGCGGAGACCGCGGCGGCCGGTGTTCGGCAGTGATCGGTGCAAGAGGTAGCCGTTGAAGATCACCGCCGAGCCGGCCGGCACCTCGACCGGTACGGCGTCGTCGTCGGAGTACGGGAAGTCGAATGCCTCCACCGTGCAGTCGAAGCGGAGATCTTCCTGCTCCCGATCGGGATAGATGACCCCACGCCGGTGCGAGCCCGGCAAGACCCACAGGCAGCCGTTCTCCACGGTGGCGTCGTCGAGTGCGATCCAGGCCGCGGTCAGCGAGCGGTCCCTGGTCGGGATGAAGAACTCGTCCTGGTGCCACGCCTGGCCCGGCCTGCCCTCGGCCTTGATGAACAGCATGGACTGCATCGCCTTGACGTTGGGCCCGATCACCGCGGTCAACGTCTCGACCACGCGCGGCGCGTGGAGAGCGGCGAGCGCGAGGTCGGACGCCTTGTGCGGGTGGTGGATGCAGAGGAACTGCCGCAGGACGTCGTCGGTGGATTCCATCGTCGGAGCGCCCGCGACAGTGCCGAGGTCGCCGCGGCACAGCTGCTCGGCCGCGGTGTGGAGCGCGGTGACCTGTTCTGGTGGGAGGGCCTGATCGAGGACGACGAAGCCGTCTCGCCGGTAGGACTCGACCAGCTCGTCGGTGATCTCGGTGAAGTGCATGCAGCCACTGTCGCGGAGCACGCGGAGCCGGCCAATGTCGCAGACGAGCGCTCTACTATCTGTTCATGATCTTGCGATCGCCGGTGATCAGCGTGAACTCGCCGATCCAGATCGCGGACTACGCTCCCGGAGCGACGTACGGGCCGCGCCGCCTGCCGAATTTCGAACTGCTCTGGATCCTCCACGGTTCCGCGCTCTGGCGAACCGAGGTGTACGACGACGCGGGTGTCCGGCAGGCGACGGTCGAGCGCGAGCTCCGGCCTGGCTCGCTCGCACTCGCCAAGCGCGGGAATCGGGACGCCTATCGCTGGGACTGTGATCGCGGATCGCGGCATGCGTACGTGCACTTCCAGATCGAGGACTTCGGCGACCTCGGCGATCCGGCTGATTGGCCCTGGGTGCGGTCGATGTCCGATCCGGGCCTGCTCGAGGAGCTGTGCAGCTACTTGCTGGACGTTCCGACGCCGGCCCGGGGCCACAGCGACCGGCTGGTCGCGACGATGCTCGAGGTCTTCGTCAGCGCTCCGGCCGGCCCGCCCCATGCCGACCTGCCAGCCGCCGTCCGGCGCCTGGTCGATCACGTGGCAACCGTGTGGGCCAAGGGTGGTCCCCGGATCGTCGGCGTCGCGGAGCTGGCAGGCGCGGCGAATCTGTCCGCGGGGCATCTGCACCGGCTGTTCCGGCAGGAGTACGGGTGCGGACCGGCGTACGCGCTGGATCTGATCCGGCTGGCCCGGGCCGCGACCGCGCTGCTGCGCACCAACGCCACGATCGCGGAGATCGCGGCCGACTGCGGCTACAGCAATCCGTATCACTTCTCGCGCCGGTTCTCGCTGGCGTACGGCGACCCGCCGGGAACGTTCCGTCGCCGCCGGCAGCTGTCCGATCCACTCGCGCCGGTGCGCGCGGCCGGACTGCTGCCGATGGCCCGCCGGCTCCTCGACGCCGCCCGGAACGGCTGACCCGGCGTGCACGATCCGAGACGGCTGTCCAGTCCTTGGCAACCGTGGCCTAGGGTTGGGTGAGACGAAAAGAAGGAGGCAGCACGTGGCGGTACGGGCGATCCGGGGTGCCACCCAGCTGGACGTGGACGAGCGCGAGCACCTGCTCGAGCGGTCCGCGGAGCTGGTGAAGGCGGTCCTGGAGGCGAACGATCTGGAGAACGAGGATCTGATCAGCATCCTGTTCACCGTCACGGCGGACCTGCGCTCGGAGTTTCCCGCCGTCGCGGGGCGGCAGATCGGGCTCACCGACGTACCGCTGATGTGCATGCAGGAGATCCCGGTGCCGCACGCGCTGCCGCGGGTCGTCCGGCTGATGGTGCACACCGAGACGTCCCGGTCCCGGGACAAGATCCAGCACGTCTACCTGCACGGCGCGGTCGCGCTCCGTCCGGACCTGACCGGCGCCCAATGACCGAGCTTCGCGGCCCGGTCCGCATCGTCGGCACCGGGCTGATCGGCACGTCGATCGGCCTCGCCCTGGCGCGGCTCGGCGTGGTCGTCGAGCTCGTCGACGGGAACCCGGACAACGCGCTGATGGCCGAGCGGATCGGCGCCGGCGCGCGGACGGTCGACATCGAGCCGCAGCTGGTCGTGGTCGCCGTACCGCCGGACCATGTCGGCGCCGTCGTCGCCGAGCAGCTGCAGCAGACCCGGGCGATCGTCACGGACGCGGCCAGTGTGAAGTCGAAGCCGCTGACCGACGCGCGCGGCCTGATCGACGACGTCAGCCGGTACGTCGGCAGCCACCCGATGGCGGGCTCCGAGCGCAACGGCCCACTGGCGGCCCGCGCGGACCTGTTCGACGGCGCCACCTGGGCGATCACCCCGCACGCGACGAGCGCCCCGGAGGCGGTCGATCTGGTCCGGCGGCTCGCCGAGGCCTGCGGCGCGCGGACGGTCGAGCTGTCCGTCGAGGACCACGACCTGGGCGTCGCCCGGGTCTCGCACCTTCCGCATCTGATGTCGGCGCTTGCCGCGGGCACTCTCGCGGACGCGCCGTCCTCGCACCTCGAGCTGTCCGGTCAGGGCGTCCGCGATGTGACCCGGATCGCGGCCGGCGACCCGCGGCTGTGGACCCAGATCGTGTCCGCGAACTCGACCGCGCTGACCGGCCTGCTGGAGCAGATCCGCGGCGAGCTCGACCGGCTGCTCGTTGCCCTCGGCAAGGAGGAGGCGGCCGACGAGCTGACCGCGATCCTCGGCCAGGGCGTGTCCGGCGCCGTGCGGGTGCCGGGCAAGCACGGTACGCCGCACATCGACCTGGTCACGGTGCTCGTCACGATCCCGGACCGCCCGGGTCAGCTGGCCCGGCTGTTCGCCGACGCCGCCGAGTCCGGCGCCAACGTCGAGGACCTGCGCATCGACCACAGCCCCGGCCGCCCGGCCGGTGAGGTCGAGCTCGCCGTCAAGCCCGGCTCGGTCGACCAGCTGGTCGACGTCCTCACCGAGCGCGGGTGGGTAGTCCACCGCTAGCTTGTCCCCGCGCGAAGGTAATCTTCGGGGCATGATCATCGCTGTGGACGGGCCGAGCGGCTCCGGTAAGTCGAGCACCGCGCGCGGAGTGGCCACCCGGCTCGGACTGCGCTACCTGGACACCGGGGCGACGTACCGCGCGGTGACCTGGTCGGCCGTCGACCGCGGTCTGGACCTGGACGACACGGCGGCGGTCGCGCAGCGCGCGCGGGAGCTGGAGCTGGAGATCAGCACCGACCCGGGCCACCAGTTCGTGATCGCCGACGGGACCGACATCACCGCCGCGATCCGGGAGCCCCGGATCAGCGAGGTGGTGTCGAAGATCGCCACCAACCTGGACGTCCGCCACGAGCTGGTCCGGCGGCAGCGAGCCGTCATCGACGCCGCGCAGGACGGCGGCGGGATCGTGGTCGAGGGCCGCGACATCGCCACCGTGGTCGCCCCGGACGCCGAGCTCAAGGTCCACCTGACCGCCGACCAGGACGCCCGGCTGTCCCGGCGCGGCGCCGAGCTGGGGTCCGGTGCGGTCAGCGCGGAGCAGTTGCGGGACCAGATCGTCCGCCGCGACGCCGACGACGCGACGGTCTCGCAGTTCCTGGTCGCCTCCGACGGAGCCGTCACCGTCGATTCCACCCATCTGACCCTTGAGGAGGTCATCGACGTGATCAGCCGGCTCGCCAAGGAGACCGTTCCTCGAGGCCGGGAGCTATGACTGTACCCATGCCGCGCCTCCGGCGCGGTGGGTCATGGGGCTTTGATTCCCGGTCTTCCCTCGTCGCTCCGGTCGCTGCGCTCCCTGCGCTCCTCAGTCCAGACCGGGAAGCCCCATGACCGCGGAAGTCACCGGGCACAAGGATCTGCCTCGCACCGACGACCTGCCCGCGCTGCCGTACCGGTTCGCGGTCCCGCTGCGGAAGGTCGCCGCGCCGTACTTCCGGCGCAAGTACGACCTGACCATCCACCACGAGGACCGGTTCCCGCTGACCGGGCCACTGCTGATGGCCCCGAACCACCTGAGCCTGCTGGACGCGCCGCTGCTCGGCGCGCTCGCGCCGCGGATGCTGCACCAGCTCGGCAAGATCGAGGTGTTCGGCGGGCTGCAGGGCAGGTTCCTGCACCTGATCGGGCAGATCCCGGTCGACCGCTCGTCGTACGACACGCTCGCGGTCCGCAAGTCGATCCAGGTGCTGCGCGACGGGCGGGTGCTGAACATCTACCCGGAGGGCACCCGCGGGCCCGGCGACTTCAGCCGGATCAAGGTCGGCCTGGCGTACCTGGCGATGGTCACCGGCGCGCCGATCCTGCCGGTCGCGCTGATGGGGACGCGGCTGCCGGGCGGCGACGTGGAGGGCTATCCGCCGGCCGGAAGCCGGATCGACGTGGTGTACGGCGAGCCTTTCGCCGTCGAGCGCGTACCCTTTCCCAGGAGACATTCCGACGTACAGGCGGTCACCGGCCACATCGGGGACGTGCTGCGCGCCCATGTGAAGGCGGCCGTCGAAGAAACCGGCCACCCGCTCCCGGGCTGGCGAGACCCGAAGGACCCTGATGACTGACCTGCCCACCGAAGTACCGACGCACGACCGGGAGGACACCGGGCCGCTGCCCGTCCTTGCGATCGTCGGGCGGCCGAACGTGGGCAAGTCCACGCTGGTCAACCGCATCATCGGCCGCCGCGAGGCGGTCGTCGAGGACACCCCGGGCGTCACCCGGGACCGCGTGTCGTACGACGCCAACTGGGCCGGCCGCGAGTTCACGGTCGTCGACACCGGCGGCTGGGACCCGGACGCGGTCGGCATGGCCGCCCTGGTCGCGGCTCAGGCCGAGGTCGCGATCAACGCCGCCGACGCGGTGCTGTTCGTGGTCGACGCCGTGGTCGGCATCACCGACGCGGACGAGGCCGTGGTCCGGGTGCTGCGCAAGTCCGGCAAGCCGGTGGTCCTGGCCGCGAACAAGGTCGACGACCAGCGGATCGAGTCCGAGGCGATGAACCTGTGGGCGCTCGGCATCGGCGAACCGTTCCCGATCTCGGCCATGCACGGCCGCGGGACCGGTGACATGCTCGACGCCGTACTGGCTGCCCTGCCCGAGGCGCCCGCGGAGCGTGACGACGAAGTCGGCGGGCCGCGCCGGGTCGCGATCGTCGGCAAGCCGAACGTGGGCAAGTCGTCGCTGCTCAACAAGGTCGCCAAGGAGGACCGGGTCGTCGTCAGCGACGTCGCCGGGACCACGGTCGACCCGGTCGACGAGCTGATCACGCTCGGCGGCCAGGAGTGGCGGTTCATCGACACCGCCGGCATCCGGCGCAAGGTGAAGAACGCCCAGGGCCACGAGTACTACGCCTCGCTGCGGACCAACGCGGCGATCGAGCGTGCCGAGGTCGTGGTGGTCGTGATCGACGCGTCGGAGTCGATCACGGAGCAGGACCTGCGGATCATGAACGCGGTCGAGGAAGCCGGCAAGGCGCTCGTGATCGCGTACAACAAGTGGGACCTGGTCGACGAGGAGCGCCGCTACTACCTGGAGCGCGAGATCGACCGCGACCTGGTCCAGTTCCGCTGGGCGCCGCGGGTCAACATCAGCGCGCTCACCGGCCGGCACATGGAGAAGATGGTGCCCGCGATCGAGGCGGCGCTGGAGGGCTGGCAGACCCGCGTCCCCACCGGCCAACTGAACGCCTTCCTCGGCCGCCTGGTCGCCGCGCACCCGCACCCGGTCCGCTCCGGCAAGCAGCCGAAGATCCTGTTCGGCACCCAGGCCACCACGATGCCCCCGACCTTCGCGATCTTCACCTCCGGCCAGATCGAACCCTCCTACCAGCGCTTCATCGAACGCCGCCTCCGCGAGGACTTCGGCTTCGTCGGCAGCCCCGTCCACGTCCAGATCCGAGCCCGCCAGAAGAACAAGAAACGCTGACCGGACCCGGTAAGTGCTGCCCCAGTTGATGGGGTATGGTTTACCCCGGTTCGCCCTTCGGGGCGGTTCGGCGGGCTGTGGCGTAGTTTGGTAACGCGTTCGGCTGGGGGCCGAAAGATCGCAGGTTCAAATCCTGTCAGCCCGACCCCTCGAGGGGCACCGATTCTGTCGGTGCCCCTCGTTACGTTGGCCCCATGACGACCTGGGGTGACAGACGAACCTGGAACGACGACGACCTCCGCCAGGCTGCAGCCGAGAACCATTCATGGCGTGGCGTCGCCCGCGCACTGGGACTGAAAGGCACATCTGCAGGCACTGTGCGCTCGCTGAAGAAGCACGCCGAGCGGCTAGCGCTCGACACGGCGCACTTCACCGGCCAGCGGCAGTGGTCCGACCGGAAGCTGCGTGAGGTGATGCGCGACGCGACCTGCTGGGCCGACGTGATCGCCGGACTGGGCGTCAGCGACGGTGCCGAGTCCCGCGTCCGCATCAAGGGGCACGCGGTCCGGCTGGGCCTGGACTGTTCGAAGCTGCAGCCGTCCCCGTCTTCCCGGCCGACCACCGAGCCGTTCCGGTTGCCGCTCCGTCCAGAGATGCTGCGAGCGGCGGCGCCGGCACTTGCCATGGCCTGGTTCACGTTGCATGGCTGTGCGGTGGCGCTGCCGATTGAGCCGGAGGTCTACGACCTGCTGGTGACCACGACGGATGGCATCCAGCGCGTGCAGGTGAAGTCGTGTGCCTCACGGAACGGGCGGGGGTACTGGGATGTCGGGATCGGAAGACGGCCGTATGTGCTCGACAAGACGGCCGGCAAGATGCCTTACGATCCCGACACGATCGACCTGTTTTTCATCGTGCTCGGTGACGGCAGCATCTACGTCATCCCGAGCTCCGTGCTGGCGGGGCGGGTAAGCATCTCGGCTGAGAGCTACACCCCTTACCGCGTGGGTGATGCGTCGAGCCTGCTGCGTCGTGGGGCGGCGGCGGACGCCGACGCCCCACCACGCGGGTCAGCGTACGTCCGCGAGTTCCTTGGGCTTCGGAGCTTCGACCCGAAGGGTTTCGCCTTCGATGTCTACTCGGGGGGTGAGGCGGTCTAGCCAGCGGGGGAACCACCAGGCTCGGTCGCCGAGGAGGCTGAGGATCGCGGGGACGAGGGTCATGCGGACCACGAAGGCGTCGATCAGGACGCCGATGGTGAGGCCGAAGCCGATGGCCTTGATGATCGGGTCCTCGACCAGGATGAAGCCGGCGAAGACCGACGCCATGATCAGGGCGGCGGCGGTGACGACGCGGGCGCCGTGGCCGAGGCCCTGGACGGTGGCGTCGTTCGCGTGCCGGCCGTGCACGAACTCCTCGCGCACCCGGGACACGATGAACACCTCGTAGTCCATCGCCAGGCCGAACAGGATGCCCATCATGATGATCGGCAGGAAGCTCACCAGCGGACCGGGGGAGTCGACCCCGACCCAGCTCGCCAGGTGCCCTTCCTGGAACACCGCGACCGTGATCCCGAACGTCGCCCCGATCGTCAGCACGAACCCGAGCGTCGCCTTCAACGGCACCAGCACCGACCGGAACGCGAGCAGCAACAGCAGGAACGAAAGCCCGATCACCACGAACAGGTACGTGGGCAACGCATCGGACAGCTTGTTCGACACGTCGACCCCGACCGCCGTGTTCCCGGTCACCGAGATACTGGCGTCACCCGTGGCGAGCGGCCTCACCGCGGACCGCAGGTTCTTCACC
>Ga0247821_10002534_pt1 | contig 10028 bp, 8 predicted proteins | sample 13C_Glycerol_Day_FD_192481 | JGI IMG/M metagenome (GOLD analysis project Ga0247821, IMG submission 192481) | Soil microbial communities from agricultural site in Penn Yan, New York, United States - 13C_Glycerol_Day14 | ecosystem: Environmental > Terrestrial > Soil > Agricultural land | place... | reverse complement strand
TGCTGGCGGCAGCGATCACCGGCGAGGCGCCGCTACCGCCGGGGCTGGCCGCCTACGGACTGCGGCCCACCTACGGCCTGCTCGGCCGCGCGGCGGCGCAGGCGAGCTACTGGTGGTACCAGGCCGCCGACGCCTGGCGCGGGCGTTGACTGCTCGGGCCCAGGCCGTGTCAGTTCCCAACGGCGGGGGGGTTCATCCCGCCAGAATCGTGCCAATCCCCGCCAGCCCCGTCTCTGTCGGGTGCCCGACGGAACAACGACACTGAACCCTCCCGGGCCAGATCGCGCCACCCGATGGACCCTGCTTCCGCCGCTCCCGCCACCGGTTCCACCGCTGCCTCGGCAGGCGTCCTGCCGCGCATCGCGGCGCCGCTGCTCTTCGTGATGCTCGGCGTGGTGTTCGCCTCATGGGCCGCGCGCATCCCCGCGATCCGCGATGCGCTGCAGCTGAGCCCTGCGCAGCTCGGCGTGGCGCTGCTGTGCGCCGGCGCCGGATCGGTCGGCGCCTTTCCGCTGGCGGCGTGGCTCGTGGGCCACCACGGGCCGCGGCGCGCGTCGCTGTGGTCGGGCACGCTGCTGCTCCTGGTCGTCACCGGCCTCGGCTGGGCGCCAAGCCTGCCGACGCTGATGGTGCTGATGGTGGGCTTCGGCGTGTTCGAGACGAGCTTCAACGTGGCCATCAACGCCGTGGCCGCTCGCATGGAGCATTCGGCGGGCCGCTCGATCATGTCGCGGCTGCACGCGTGGTATTGCGTCGGCACCCTTGCCGGAGCGCTGCTCGGCAGCGCGCTGGCCGGCGCTCGCATCGGTGTGGGGCTGCACTTCACCGCCGTCGCGCTGGTGGCCTGGGCGGTGGTGGTCGTCACGTGCGCCGCGCTGGCGCCCGACCGGCCCGACGCGCAGGCCAGGCCCGGCCGGCTCACGCTGCCGCGCGGGCCGCTGTTCACGCTCGGCGTCGTGTGCTTCTGCGTGGCCATCGCCGAGGGCGCCATCACCGACTGGAGCGGCGTGTACATGCGCGACGCGCTGGGCGCCGGCGAGGGCACCGCGCCGCTGGCCTTCGCCGCCTTCTCGGCCCTGATGCTCGCCGTGCGCTGGGTGGCCGATCCGCTCAAGGACCGGTGGGGCGCCCAGCGCATCGTCGCGGTGGGCGGCATCGCGGCCGCGGCGGGCGTGGGCCTTGCGGCCGCCGCGCTGAATGCACCGCTGACCATCGCCGGCTTCGCGCTGGCCGGCGCCGGCATCGCCGCGGTGTTCCCGTTCATCTTCAGCGCCGCCGGCCGCCATGGGGCCACGGCGCTTGCCGGCGTCGCGACGATGGGCTACAGCGGCGTGCTCATCGGCCCGCCGGCCATCGGCTTCGTCGCGCACCTCTGGGGCCTGCAGGCCGCGATGGTGGTCATCGCGCTGGTCAGCATCGCGATGACGCTGGCCGCGAGACGCTCGCAGCTGCTGGTCTAGCGATCAGCAATGCAACGAGCCCGGCGCCATCGCGCCGGCCGTGGCCGGCTCGTTCGTCTCGCTGGAACCCCCTCGCGGAGGGGGCCCGGGGGAGCGGTGCATGCGCCCCTTGGGGCACTGAGCGCAGCTCAGTGACCCAGGATCTTGGACAGGAAATCCTTGCTGCGCTCGTTCTTCGGGTGCGTGAAGAACTCCTCCGGCGTGTTCTCCTCGACGATCTGGCCCATGTCCATGAAGATCACCCGGTCGGCCACGGCCTTCGCGAAGCCCATCTCGTGCGTCACGCACAGCATGGTGATGCCCTGCTTCGCGAGCTCGATCATCACGTCGAGCACTTCCTTGATCATCTCGGGGTCGAGCGCGGAGGTCGGCTCGTCGAACAGCATGATCTTCGGCGTGAGGCACAGCGCGCGGGCGATCGCCACGCGCTGCTGCTGGCCGCCCGAGAGCTGAAGCGGGTACTTCTGCGCCTGCTCGGAGATGCGCACGCGCTTGAGCTGCTGCATCGCGCGCTCCTCGGCCTGGGCCTTCGGCATCTTGGCCACCCACATCGGCGCGAGCGTGAGGTTCTCCAGCACCGTGAGGTGGGGGAACAGGTTGAACTGCTGGAACACCATGCCCACGTTGCGGCGCACCTGCTCCACCGCCTTGATGTCGTCGCTCAGCTCCACGCCGTCGACGACGATGCGCCCTTCCTGGTGCTCCTCCAGGCGGTTGATGCAGCGGATCAGCGTGCTCTTGCCGGAGCCCGAGGGCCCGCAGATCACGATGCGCTCCCCAGTCTTCACGTGCAGCTCGATGTCGCGCAACACGTGGAAGCTGTTGCCATACCACTTGTTGACCTTGTCGAAGCTGATGATGTGATCGCTCATCGAGTGCCCTGGTCGGTGTGCTAGCGCGTTTTACTGCGGCTGACCTGCTTCTCGACCCACAGGCTGTAGCGGGACATCGAGAAGCAGAACGCGAAGTAGATCAATGCGATGAAGAGGTAGCCCTGCAGCTTGAACGGCCGCCAGTTGGCGTCGGAGTTCACTGCCAGCGCGAGCGAGCCGGTGAGCTCGAACAGCGACACGATGGCCACCAGCGACGTGTCCTTGAAGATGGCGATGAAGCTGTTCATGATGCCCGGCACCACGATGGCCAGGGCCTGCGGCAGCACGATCTTGCGCTGCGTCTGCCAGTAGGTGAGGCCGATCGTCTGGGCCGCTTCCACCTGCCCCTTCGGGATGGCCTGGAGCCCGCCGCGCACCACCTCGGCGAGGTAGGCCGCCGAGAACAGCGTGATGCCCACGAGCACGCGCAGCAGCACGTCCGGCGACTTTCCGGCCGGCATGAACAGCGGGAACATGAACGAGGCCATGAAGAGCACGGAGATCAGCGGCACGCCGCGGATCAGCTCCACGTAGACGATGCACAGCGAGCGGATGGCCGGCAGGTTGGAGCGCCGGCCGAGCGCCACCAGCACCGCGAGCGGGAAAGCGAGCACGATGCCGAAGGTGGCGAGCATCACCGTGAGCGGAAGGCCGCCCCACTGGTCGGTGGGCACGCGCGTCAGGCCGAACACGCCGCCGCCCATGAGCATGAACACGGCCGGGATCACGACGATCCACAGCACGGCGAGCAGCGGGTGCCAGAAGCGTCGGATGCAGCTCACGATGATCAGCGCGAGCAGGACCAGCGTGGCGACCAGCGGGCGCCATTGCTCGTCGAACGGGAAGCGGCCGAAGAGGATGATGCGGTGCTTCTCGGCGATCACGCCCCAGCACGCGCCGGTGCCGCGCGCGGCCTGGCAGGCGTCGGGGCTGCGCTCGAAGACGGCGCTGAAGAAGCCCCAGTCGAGCAGGCGCACGAGCGCGTAGCCCAGGATCGCCGCCACGATCACGGTGGCGACGCTGCTCCACAGGTTGCCGAAGAGGTTGATCCGGACCCAGGGCACGAGGCCCTCGGTCTTGACGGGCGCCTCGCGCGCTGTGATGGGGCGGAACATGTCGCCGGGGATCGCAGTCACTTCACCTCCCGCTACCGAGCCGCGACCGGCAAGTCACCGACGCCACCAAGCGGACACCGCGGATCCGGCTCCGCCGGTCCGCTGGTGTCGCCCCCTGAGGGGGAGGCGGCCGAAGGCCGCTTCGGGGGGGAGCCATCACCTCTCCTTGATCGCCGCGCGGCGGTTGTACCAATTCATCAGGGCCGACGTGGACAGCGACGTCGTGAGGTACACGGCCATGATGATCGCGATGCACTCCACCGCCCGGCCCGTCTGGTTCAGCGAGGTGTTGGCGATCGACACCACGTCCGGGTAGCCGATGGCGACGGCGAGAGACGAGTTCTTGGTGAGGTTCAGGTACTGGCTCGTGATCGGCGGGATGATGACTCGCAGCGCCTGCGGCAGGATCACGAGCCGCATCGAGAGCGTCTTGGGCAGGCCGAGGCTGCTGGCCGCCTCGATCTGGCCGCGCGACACCGAATCGATGCCCGCGCGCACCACTTCGGCGATGAACGCGGACGTGTACAGCACGAGCCCGACCAGCACGGCGAGGAACTCCGGCGTGGCCGACACGCCGCCTTCGATCAGGAAGCCGTCGAGCTTCGGCACGCTCCAGGCGGTGGGCGCGCCGCCGGCGATCCAGCCGACGAGCATCGCCGCGACGACGATCGCAAGCGGCACCAGCACCATGCTGCGCTGATGCCCCGTCGCCTCGAACCGCCGGCGTGCGTGCCGGCGCCAGGCCCATGCCGCGAGGCCGCCGACGAGGAACCCCACGCCCGCCAGCGCCTGCCCGAGGCCCCAAACGGGCAACGGGAACGACAGCCCGTGCTTGGAGAGCCACACCACGCGGCCGATGCTCAGGGCGGCGTCGACGCTGGGCAGCACGTCGGTGAAGAGCAGATACCACATGAGCAGCTGCAGCAGCACCGGCACGTTCCGGAAGAGCTCGACGTAGGCATAGCACAGCCCCCGCACGAGCGCGTTGTTGGAGAAACGGCCGACGCCGAGCAGCGTGCCCAGCAAGGTGGCCAGCACGATGCCGACGATCGCGACCCGCAGCGTGTTCAACAGGCCGATGAGGAAAGCCTTCCAGTACGGATCGAGCGCGTCGTAGGGGATCAGCGTCTCGCCGATGTCGAAGCCGGCCGCCTGCCCGAGGAAGCCGAAACCGCTCTGGATGCCCCGCGCGGCCATGTTGGCCAGCGTGTTGTGGGCGAGGTACCAGACGCCGAAGGCGATGAGCGCCACGGCGACCAGCTGGTAGACGAGACCGCGAAAGGCCTGGCTGCGCCAGGACCAGTCGCGGCGTCGAGGGGGCATGCGTCCAGCCATGTCAGCGGCCCCTGAAGACCGCCCGCGCCGCCTCCAAGCGGACACCGTGGATCCGGCTTCGCCGGTCCACTGGCGTCGCCCCCTGGGGGGAGGCGGCCGCAGGCCGCTTCGGGGGGGTCGTTATCACCTGATCGGAGGGGCGTACATCAGGCCGCCGTTGTTCCACAGGTTGTTCAATCCGCGAGGCAAATTCAGCGGCGTCTTCGGCCCCACGTTGCGCTCGAAGATCTCGCCGTAGTTGCCCACGGCCTTCAGCGCACGGACCATCCACTCCTTGTCGAGGCCGATCAGCTTGCCGGTGTCTTCCGTCTTGCCGAGGATGCGCAGCACCACCGGGTCGGTGCTCTCGGCGAGCATCTTGTCGACGTTGTCCTTCGTGATGCCGTATTCCTCGGCCTCGATGAGGCCGAACACGACCCACTTGGCGATGGCGAACCACTCGTCGTCGCCGCGGCGCACCGCGGGGGTGAGCGGCTCCTTGGAGATCAGCTCGGGCAGGATCACGTGCTCCTTCGGGTCCTTGGCCTGCTTGTTGCGAACGGAGGCGAGGCCCGACGCGTCGGTGGTGTAGGCGATGCAGCGGCCGGAGAAGTAGGCGCCGACGGCGGCTTCCTCCTGCTCGAACACCACCGGCTTGATGTTGAGCTGGTTGGCGCGCGAGTAGTCGGTGAGGTTCTTCTCCGTCGTGGTGCCCGACTGCACGCAGATGGTGGCGCCCTTGAGCTGCTTGGCGCTCTTCAGGTTGGCCTTGGCCGGCACCATGAAGCCCTGGCCGTCGTAGTAGGTGGTGTTGGTGAAGCTCAGGCCGAGCGACGCGTCGCGCGACATCGTCCAGGTGGTGTTGCGCGACAGGATGTCGATCTCGCCGGACTGGAGCGCGGTGAAGCGCTGCTGCGCCGTGAGGGGCACCCACTTGATCTTGGTCGCGTCGCCCACCACGGCGGCGGCGATGGCGCGGCAGACGTCCACGTCCAGCCCGCTCCAGGCGCCGCTGCTGTCGGCCTGGGAGAAGCCGGCCAGCCCGACGTGCACGCCGCACACGAGCTGCCCGCGCTGCTTGATCTGGTCGAGCGTCTTGCCCGCGTGCGCGGGGGCGGCGGCCAGCACCGCAGCGGCTGCCGCGGCGCCGAGCGCCAGCTTGTGGATTCTCGGGAACATCTTTTCTCCTCGGTTGACGGGATTCGAAATGAAAAATTCTAGGGACCGGCAGGACCGGCCGACTCGGTAGACACCCTCGGTAGCGAGCGGCGCACATGAACCGGCGCCACCAAGCGGTAACCGAGCGCCTTGCGCGGATCCGGCTCCGCCGGTCCGCAGCAAGAGCCCCCTTTGGGGGCAGCGACGGGAGGAGCGTGGGGGCCAACCATCCGCGGCTCCGCCGGTCCGCAGGTGCGGCCCCCTGGGGGGAGGCGCCGAAGGCGCTTCGGGGGGGTTCACCTCAATGCGAAAGGATCCGGGAAAGGAACTCCTGCGCCCGCGGCGACCGCTCGCCGGTGCGCACGAAGAAATCCTGCTGCGAACAGTCCTCCACGATGCGGCCATGGTCCATGAACACGACGCGGTGGGCCACCTTGCGCGCGAAGCCCATCTCGTGGGTGACCACCATCATCGTCATGCCCTCCTGGGCGAGCTGCACCATCACGTCCAGCACCTCCCCGACCATTTCGGGGTCGAGCGCGGAGGTCGGCTCGTCGAAGAGCATCACGATGGGGTCCATCGCCAGCGCCCGGGCGATCGCCACGCGCTGCTGCTGGCCGCCCGAGAGCTGGCCGGGATACTTGTCCTTGTGCGCCTCCAGGCCCACGCGCTGCAGCATCCGCAGCCCCCGCCGGGCCGCCTCGTGCTTGGCGCGGCCGAGCACCTTCACCTGGGCCAGCGCCAGGTTCTCGGTGACGGACAGGTGGGGAAACAGCTCGAAGTGCTGGAACACCATGCCGACCCGGCTGCGCAGGCGCGGCAGGTCGGTCCGGGGGTCGGTCAGGCGGATGTCGTCCACCACGATGTCGCCGCTCTGGAACGGTTCGAGCGCGTTCACGGTCTTGATCAGCGTGCTCTTGCCCGAGCCGGACGGGCCGCAGACCACGACCACCTCGCCCTTGGAGACGCGGGTGGAGCAGTCGGCCAGCACCTGGAAGCTGCCATACCACTTGCTGACGCGGTCGATGGTGATCAAGTTGGTGCCGGTCGTTCGAGCGGCCGGATCGATGCACGAAACGGGCCAGCGCGAGTATGCGCGGCTTCAGGCCGGGATCGCGTCAGCGAAATCCCGCCCGCTCTGCTGGAGCTGCCACATGCGGGCATAGCGGCCGCCGGCCGCCAGCAGCTGCTCGTGCGTGCCGCGCTCGGCCACGCGGCCGTGCTCGAGCACCACGATCTCGTGCGCGTCGGCCACCGTGGAGAGCCGGTGCGCGATCACGAGCGCGGTCTTGCCCCGGGCCGCGCTGCGCAGCTCGGCCTGGATCGCCCGCTCGTTGGCGGAGTCGAGCGCCGAGGTGGCTTCGTCGAAGATCAGGACGGGCGGGTTCTTCAGGAGCGTGCGCGCGATCGCCACGCGCTGCTTCTCGCCGCCGGACAGCTTCAGCCCTCGCTCGCCCACCATCGTGTCGTAGCCCTTGGGCGTGCTCTGCACGAAGTCGTGGATGTGCGCCGCGCGGGCCGCCGCCTCCACCTCGGCGCGCGACGCGCCAGGGCGGCCGTAGGCGATGTTGTATTCCACCGTGTCGTTGAAGAGCACGGTGTCCTGCGGCACGATGCCGATCGACTGGCGCAAGGTGCCCTGGGTGACGCGCCGGATGTCCTGCCCGTCGATCGTGATGGCGCCGGCCGAGACATCGTAGAAGCGGTAGAGCAGCCGCGCCAGGGTGGACTTGCCGGCGCCCGAAGGCCCGACCACGGCCACCGTCTTGCCGGGCGGGATCTCGAAGCTCACGTCATGCAGGATCGGCCGCGCCGGGTCGTAGGCGAAGGAGACGCGGTCGAATCGCACGGCGCCGTGGGGCACGGCCAGCGGCTGCGCATCGGGGGCGTCGTCCACCTCTCGATCACGCTCGAGCAGCACGAACATCTTGTCGAGATCGGTGAGCGACTGCTTGATCTCGCGGTACAGCACGCCCAGGAAGTTGAGCGGGATGTAGAGCTGGATCATGAACGCGTTGATCATCACCAGGTCGCCGAGCGTCAGGCGGCCGGCCACCACGCCTTCGGTGGCGCGCCACAGCATGGCCACCAGCGTGATGGCGATCACGAGCTGTTGCCCGGTGTTCAGCAGCGACAGCGTGCTCTGCGCCTTCAGCGCGACGCGGCGCAGGCGCTCCAGGCTCTCGTCGTAGCGGGCGGCCTCGAAATCCTCGTTGTTGAAGTACTTGACGGTCTCGTAGTTCAGCAGGGAATCGATCGCCTTGCTGTGCGCGGTGGAGTCGAGCTCGTTCATCTGGCGCCGGAACCGGGTGCGCCATTCGGTGACCGAGACGGTGAACGTGATGTAGAAGACCAGCGCGGCCACGGTGATCCACGCGAAGGCGGCGTCGAACTTCACCGCGAGCAGCGTGAGCACCATGCCGACCTCGATCAGCGTGGGCAGGATGCTGTAGATCGAGTAGGAGATCAGCGAATGCACGCTGCGCGTGCCGCGCTCGATGTCGCGCGTCATGCCGCCGGTCTGGCGCTCGAGGTGGAAGCGCAGGCTGAGGGCGTGCAGGTGCCGGAAGGTCTGCAGCGAGATGCTGCGCGCGGCGCCTTCGGTGGCCTTGGCGAAGACGAGCTCGCGCAGCTCGGTGAAGAGCGTGGTCGACAGGCGCAGGCCCCCGTAGGCGAGGAGCAGCCCCACGGGCACGACGACAAAGGCGCGCGGGTCGCCGGGCCCGATCGACAGGCTGTCGACGAGGTTCTTCAGCAGCAGCGGCACGCTCACGTTGGCCATCTTGGCCGCCACCATGAAGCCGAGCGCGATCACCACGCGCCAGCGGTAGCGCCACAGGTACGGCAGCAGCCGCGCGAGGGTGGCCCAGTCGCTGCGCCGCTGCGCCGGGTCTGACGGCGAAACCGAACGGGCATGGGCCAGGGCGCGCATGCGATCATCATGCCCATGTCCGAGACCGACCGCCCGACTGTGGCCTTGCCGACCGACAAGGAGCTCGTGCTGCGCGTGATCCCGATGCCGGCGGACGTGAACGCCAACGGCGATGTCTTTGGCGGCTGGGTGATGGCGCAGGTGGACCTGGCCGGCGCGGTGCTGCCGGCGCGCATGGCGCACGGGCGCATCGCCACGGTGGCGGTGAACCAGTTCGTCTTCAAGAACCCCGTGAAGGTGGGCGACCTGCTCAGCTTCTACGCCGAGGTCTCGCGCGTGGGCAACACGTCGATCACGGTCACGGTGGAGGTCTACGCGCAGCGGCTGCGCGGGGAGCAGGTCGTGGTGAAGGTGACCGAAGCGACCCTCACCTACGTGGCCACGGACGCTATGGGGAAGCCGCGTCCCTTACCGAAGCCTGCGCCGGGCTGAGGCGGTCGAGCGCCTTCGTCCAACTCTCGCGCTGCCGCTCGCCGCGCGCCATGCCGCGCAGGACCGCCGCGACGCGGTCGGCATCGGCAGGCGCCGCCGGGTTGCGCAGCAGGCTGGCCAGCCACGCCGCCTCGATCGGGTCGAGCGCGTGCGCCGGCTTGCCGAAATGGCGCTGCGCCGCCTGCTCGGCGCCGCACACACCGTCGCCCCATGGGGCGAGCGCGAGGTAGAGCTCCAGGATGCGCGCCTTGCCGAGGGTGCGCTCCATCTCCACGGCATACAGCAGCTCGCGCAGCTTGCGCGCGGCGCTGCGCTCGTCGCCGGTGATGGCGATCTTGGCGAGCTGCTGCGTGAGGGTGCTGCCGCCGGTGACATGGGCCCCCCCCGAAGCGCCTTCGGCGCCTCCCCCCAGGGGGCCGAGCCCGGACACGGAAGCTCCAGTGGACCTTTCGTGCCTGCCGAGGGGCCGGGCGCTTGCGCGCGGCGCGGCCTGCAAGGCCCACCAGCGGACCGGCAAGGCCGGATCCGCGGTGGCCGCTTGGTTGCTGGCAAAGGCGAGCGTGGCGGCGGCCAGGTCGTAGCCCGGGTGCTCGAAGAAGCGCTGGTCTTCGGCGGCCACCACCGCCCGCGCGAGCCAGGGCGACGGCGCCCGCGTACCGGGCGGCACGGCGCAGCGGGCGGGCAGGCGGGCGCCGGCCATCGTTGCGGTGCCGACCCCATCGCCGAGATCGCCGCGCTGTACGCC
>Ga0247821_10002533_pt1 | contig 10034 bp, 10 predicted proteins | sample 13C_Glycerol_Day_FD_192481 | JGI IMG/M metagenome (GOLD analysis project Ga0247821, IMG submission 192481) | Soil microbial communities from agricultural site in Penn Yan, New York, United States - 13C_Glycerol_Day14 | ecosystem: Environmental > Terrestrial > Soil > Agricultural land | place... | reverse complement strand
GCGGTCGCGGCCAGCCATCCAACAGGATCTGCAGGCCCCCGGGCTACACACCTTCCAGAAGACGGTGTGAGGTGAGCCGGCGCCACAAGTGCCGAGCACGGACGACAATTCCTGAAGGGAGGCCCTGTGGCCTCCCTTTTTTCATGGCTGGAAATTTAATTGGCCGGCGTTACGGGCGCGGTAGACTGGCTGTGGTTGCCGTATTTTCTACCGAGAGGAACAGCATGAAGTCACGCATCTGGCAGTTGGCAGGTGTTGGTGTGTTGGGGTTGAGCATCAGCCTCGGGGCCATGGCCGAAGGGCCGGGCGAGGGGGCGCCAGGGCGCTCGCTCAATTCGCGTGACGAAGTGCAGCAGACCCAGCCGCCGCGTCAGGGCTACTATCAGGATATTCCTCGCCGCCATGGTGATAGCCGCTACTGGGAAGCCGGTGGCCCGGGGCAACGGCCTGGCGGTGACTGGCAGGGGCGCCCGGACGGTCATGGCAATGGCTGGGGGCCGGGGCCGCAGTATCGCCCGGGGCACACCATCGATCATTTCCCGGACCGCTACTGGAAAGTGCCCTACCGTGGCGATGATTACTTCTACTCCGGTGGTTACTGGTACCGCCCCCATGGTGACCGTTATGTCGTGGTGGCCCCGCCCTACGGCGTGCGGGTCAATTACCTTCCGCCCTATGCGCGGGAAGTCTGGCTGGGCGGGGCGCTGTTCTTCCTGGTGGCCGATACCTATTACCAGTACCAGGCCGACAGCCGCGATTACGTGGTGGTCAACCCGCCGGTTGCCGCGCCGGCACCTGTAGGCGGTGGGTATGACGTGGTGGCCTACCCGATGTATGGGCAAGGGCAGGAACAGCAGGACCAGGACCGTTATCAGTGCCACCGCTGGGCCGTGAACCAGTCAGGCTTCGACCCGGCAACGGCGACTTATGCGCCGCCGGCCAACGTGGCGGACAACTACCGGCGGGCGCTGGGGGCGTGCTTCAGTGGCCGGGGCTACAGCATCAACTGAAGCGGGACACGTCCCTGTAACGGAGAACCCTGTGGGAGCGGGTTTACCCGCGAAGAATGCGACGCGGTGCATGGCACCGGCTGTGCCGGTGTTCGCGGGTAAACCCGCTCCCACCGTTACGCTCACTGATTCACACCGGATCCGCATGCACCATCACATCCGCCTGTGGATAACGCTGGCGGATCACCCGCGAGGCCTCCACGCACAAGGCGTGCGCTTCATGCAGCGGTAACTGCCCCGGCATCTCCAGGTGCAGCTGCACGAACCACTGGTTGCCCGACACCCGTGTACGCAGGTCATGCACGCCTTCAACCCCGGGAATGGCCAGCACCAGCGCAGCCATGTCCTCGCCAACATCGCCGGGCAGTTCCTGGTCCATCAGGATGGCCGTACTCTCCCGGGCGATCTGCAGCGCGCTCCAGAGGATGTAGACGGCAATGCCCAGGCCGAACAGCGCATCCAGCTGCGGCCAGCCAAAGCGTGCCAGCAGCAGGGCCAGCAGGATGCTGCCGTTAAGCAGCAGGTCCGAGCGGTAGTGCAGGGAGTCGGCCCGCACCGCCGTGGAGCCGGTCAGGCGGATGACCTTGTGTTGCAGTGCCAGCAGGGCAAGGGTCAGCACCAGCGACAGCAGCATTACCGCGATACCTATGGCGGTATCGCCCAAGGGTTGCGGGGTGTGCAGGCGTTCCACCGCCTGCACCCCGATCAGCACCGCACTGACCCCGATGAACAGCGCCTGCGCCATACCGGCCAGGGCTTCGGCCTTGCCATGACCGAAACGGTGGTCGTCGTCGGCCGGGCGCAGGGCGTAGTGCACGGCGAGCAGGTTGAGGAACGAGGCAACGGCATCCAGTGCCGAGTCGGTCAGCCCTGCCAGCAGGCTGATCGAGCCGCTCAGCCACCAGGCCAGCGCCTTGCTCAGGACCAGGATGCTGGCCACCGCCAGTGATGCGCGGGTGGCCAGGCGCAGCAGGCGCTGGTGTTCAGCCGGGGTGGTCATCATCCGTGGTCAATGTCCTTGTGGTTCAGGCTGCAGGCACCAGGCCCAGGCTGGCCAGTTGTTCAATGCTGCCGCGATGCTGGATCAGCCGTGGGTCGTTCAGCGGCAGGCGCTGGCCCAGCTCGCTTTCGAGAATGGCCTGCAACTTCAGGTTGTCGACCTTGCCATCGGGGCTGACAGCCTCGCGCAGTTTGACCGGGTCGACCTGGGCGGATCGCCCGCCTGAGTAATAGATGGCGCCCGTGGCGAAGTCGATACCGAAGGCGATCAGCCCCGGGATCACGTAGAACAGGATGCCGATGGCATCCATTGCGGCAACCACAGGGTCGATCTTGCCGCCGATCTGGCCACGACGTTCCGGGTAGAGAATGGTGCCGCAGGCTGTCAGTTGGGTCAGCAAGGTGACGATGAGGGCGCCACCGATGACGCGGGTTGGGATGCGCATGTAAATCTCCGAGAAGGTATTCAGCAGGGCAAGCGAAGCGCCTGCACCTGAAGCTAAGACCATGATAGAGCAGGCTGGGTTCGCCGTTATACTCGCGGCACTGTTCGAGGACCACCATGATTTCATTACCGATCGATGCTGTCTTGCCCGCCCTGCGCCAGGCCCTGGAAAACCGTGACGAAGCGGTGCTCGAGGCGCCACCCGGCGCCGGCAAGACCACCCGCGTACCGCTGGCGCTGCTCAATGAGCCATGGCTGGCAGGGCAGAGCATTCTCATGCTCGAGCCCCGGCGCCTGGCAGCGCGCGCGGCTGCCGAACGGCTGGCCAGCGAACTGGGCGAGCAGGTTGGTGAAACGGTGGGCTACCGCATTCGCCTGGACAGCAAGATCGGGCCTAAAACCCGCATCGAGGTGGTGACCGAAGGTATCCTCACCCGCCGCCTGCAGGCCGACCCGGCGCTGGAGGGGGTGGGGCTGGTGATCTTCGACGAATTCCACGAGCGCAGCCTCGATGCCGACCTGGCCCTGGCATTGAGCCTGAATGGGCGCGAATTGTTGCGTGACGACCCGCCACTGAAGGTTCTGCTGATGTCCGCGACCCTGGAGGGCGAGCGGCTGTCGCGGCTGCTGGACGATGCTCCTGTGGTCAGCAGCGAAGGCCGCATGCACCCCGTCGACATCCGTTGGGGGCGGCCTTACCAGCCGGGTGAGTTCATCGAGCCACGGGTGGTGGATAGCGTGCTGCAGGCGCTGGCCGATCAGGCCGGCAGTGTGCTGGTGTTCCTGCCGGGCCAGGCCGAGATCCGCCGGGTGCATCAGAGCCTGCAGGAAGCGTTGGGTGAACGGCCCGAAATCCTGCTGTGTCCGCTGCATGGCGAGCTCGACCTCAATGCACAGCGTGCGGCCATCGACCCGGCGCCCAAGGGCCTGCGCAAGGTGGTGCTGGCCACCAACATTGCCGAGACCAGCCTGACCATCGACGGCGTGCGCGTGGTGATCGACGCAGGCCTGGCCCGGGTACCGCGCTTCGACCCCGGCAGCGGCATGACCCGCCTGGACACCCAGCGCATCTCCCGCGCCAGTGCTACCCAGCGTGCCGGCCGTGCCGGCCGCCTGGAGCCCGGCGTGTGCTACCGCCTGTGGTCCGAAGCCCAGCATGACCAGCTGGCCGCCCACGGCAGCGCCGAGATCCTGCAGGCCGACCTGGCCGGCCTGGCCCTGCAACTGGCACGCTGGGGCGTTACGCCCGAGCAGTTGCGCTGGCTCGACCAGCCTCCCACTGCCGCCTTCGCCCAGGCCCAGGACCTGCTGGCACGGCTCAATGCGTTCAAGCCCGGCAGCCGTGACCACCTCAGCGAACACGGCCAGGCCATGGCCGAGCTGCCGGCGCATCCCCGTATCGCGCATTTGCTGTTGCGCGGCCAGGACCTGGGCCTGGCACAGATGGCCTGTGATGTGGCCGCGCTGCTGGGCGAGCGGGATATCCAGCGCGGCGGTGGCGCCGACTTGCACAGCCGGCTGGCGCTGGTCAGCGGCGAGAGCAAGGCTTCGCGAGGCGGCCAGGGTGGCGTGCAACGTGCCCGGCAACTGTCTCGCCAGTACCGCGGCCTGCTGCGTGGCAAGGCCGGTGCGCCGGTCGCCGACCCGGATCACCCGCGCTGGCTGGGCGCACTGCTGGCGCTGGCCTACCCCGACCGCGTCGCCCAGCAGCGCCGCGAGGGTGGCGCGGAGTATCGGCTGGCCAATGGCCGTGCGGCGCTGTTTGCCGAAGCCGATGCACTGATGAAGTGCCCGTGGCTGGTGATTGCCGACCTGGGCAGCCGCCAGGGCCAGCGCGAAGAACGCATCTACCTGGCCGCCGAGTTCGATTCGGCGCTGTTCGAGGGCGTGCTGGCCGAGCAGGTCGACCGGGTCGATATTCTCGATTGGGACGAGCGCGAGCAGGTGCTGCGCGCCGAACGCCAGGTCAAGGTTGGCGAGCTGGTGCTCAGTCGCGAACCGCTGCCGGGCCTGGATGACGAAGCGCGGGCTCGCGCGTTGCTTGGCCTTGTCCGGCGCAAGGGCCTGAACCTGCTGGCCTGGACCCCGGAGCTACGGCAATGGCAGGCGCGCGTGGCCCTGCTTCGTCAGCTGGACCTGGCCAAGGATGGCCACAGTGAATGGCCCGACCTGGCCGACGAGGCCTTGCTCGCCAGCCTGGAAGACTGGTTGCAGCCCTACCTGGGCAAGGTGTCGCGCCTCAGCCATTTTGCGGCGCTGGACCTGCCATCGCTGCTGCGCAACCTGTTGCCCTGGCCGCTGCCGCAGCGCCTGGAAGAACAGGCCCCCGCGCACCTGACTGTGCCGTCCGGCTCGAACATCCGCCTGGACTACAGCGAAAACCCACCGATCCTCGCCGTGCGCCTGCAAGAGCTGTTCGGCCTGGCCGAAACCCCACGCATCGCCAATGGCCGCCAGCAGGTCAAGCTGCACCTGCTGTCACCTGCACGCCGCCCGGTGCAGGTGACTCAGGACCTGGCCAACTTCTGGCGCACGACCTATGCCGAGGTGAAGAAGGACCTGAAAGGGCGCTATCCGAAGCATTACTGGCCGGATGACCCGTTGGTGGCCGAGGCTACGGCGCGGGCCAAGCCCAGGGGGACCTGACCGTGTCGGAGTACCCGCTCAACCGAGCGGTTTGAGCAGGAAGGTCAGCACGTCACCTTCCTCGACATTGAGCAAGGCCACCCAGTCGCCGCTCTTGTGGGGGGTATCCGTGATGGCACCAACCCGATAACCGCGGTGGTCGCGCAGATGGCAGACCAGCCCTTCATCGCTCAGATGCAGCGGTTCGATCTTCCAGTAGTCGGTGACTTCGGCATGCCAGTAGAAACCGAGGTAGCCATTGCGGCTGACGCCCAGTTCCTTGGCCTTAGGGCGCCCGGGAATGCTGATGTGGTAGTGCAGGCGATCGTCGGTGCGCGAGTGGTAATGAAAGTCCATCACCGGCGAGTCTTGCCGCCCACCCGCCTGCAACCAGTCATCCTCAGGGGTGAAGCCCCAATTGAATTTGTCCGTGCTGCGGCTCAGACGCAGGGGAATGTCGTAGTCGACTGCGCGCATGTACAGCCTGCCGCGAAAAGACCTGGCGAATACCGCCTGAATGTCTTCGTCCATGGTGCTCTCCTTGAATGGCATTGAAGGTTGTGCACCCTAATGCCAGGGCTCGGCAGCCAGGCAGATCGAAGACTTTCCCCGGTAACCTCAGGCGCTGGCCTCACCTTCCAGCAGCATGAACAGGCGGTACAGCACCACGGTGCTGAACAGTTGCAGGAAGCCGCTGAGGCTGTCCATGGCCAGCTCCATGCCGGGCGATGGCTCGGGGAAGGCCATCAGCAGCAGCCCGTCGATCAGCCAGATCGGTGCCAGCACGCCGACCACGCAAATCATGATGCGCATGAAATGCCCCGTGGTCATGCTGGCGCTTTCGCGCATCGACTGCATCACCGGTCGGCCACGCAATACCAGCAGGTACTCGGCAAACACCAGGTTGATCATGATCCACACGCCCGGGAAGATGAACAGCGCCAGGCCGGCCATGATCAGCAGCGAGCTGATCAGGATCAGCAGGGCCAGTTGCGGCCACAGTTGCACGGCGCGGGCGAACAGGTTGCGCTTGGCGATGTCCTGGCCGTTGCTGCGGGTGTCCAGGTACAGGATCAGCGCGGCGCTGTACAGCGGGTAGAACAGCAGGCTGACCAGCATGCCGTAGGCTGGCGATGCCTGGTCGCCCAGCTGGCGGTACAGCAGTTGGGTGACCAGGGCTTCCAGCACCACCAGCGGCAGGCACAGCTGGAGGATGTTCGGCAGGTGGCGGCGGAAGAAGTACAGGGAGTCGCGCAGAACGCTCAGCGGATTCATCAGTCAACATCGCATGGCAGTAAAAACAGGGGCCTAACTTTAGCCCAAAGCAGGCTTGGGGCTGTCATTTGCTGAAAAAAGTTTCACGCCGCCGGTGATTGAATCCCACGCCTGTACGCCCCATCTTTGACGCTGTCCGTTGTCCCGCTACCCCACGAGGTCGCCCATGAATACTGAAGAACAAACCCTGATCGACGGCCTGTTCGGCCGCCTCAAGCAAGCCGAGGACCCGAGCCAGCCACGTGATGCGCAGGCTCAGGCATGCATCGAGGAACATGTGCGTCAGCAGCCGGCGGCGCCTTATTACATGGCCCAGGCGATCCTGGTGCAGGAGGCGGCGATCAAGCGCCTCGACGAGCAGAACAAGCAACTGGAAGCCGAACTGAAGCAGGCCCGTGCCCAGGCCGAGGCCGCCCGTGCTGGTAGCGCGCCGAGCAATGGCGGTGGTGGTTTCCTGTCCAGCATCTTTGGATCGGCTGGGCGCAATGCTGCCCCGGCCGTGCAACCGCAGCGTCCCGCTGCAGCCCCCGTGGCATCTGCTGGTGGCTGGCGTGAGCCGTCGGCGCCGGGCTTTTCCCAGCCGCAAGCGCAGCAGCCTGGCTTCGGCGCTGCGCCGGCACGCAGTGGTGCCAGCAGCTTCCTCGGTGGCGCGATGCAGACTGCGGCCGGTGTGGCGGGTGGCGTGTTGCTGGCGCAGGGCATCAGCAGCCTGTTCAACCACAACTCGCAGCCGGAGGAGGTGGTCGAGGTGATCAAGGAAGAGCCGGCGCCGGCCAGTGACAGCGGTGGCTGGAACGACTCGGGGGCGCAGCAGCAGGTGGCTGACAATGGTGGTTGGGGCAGTGACCAGGGTGGTTATGCCGACAGCGATTATGGCAGCGATGATGGCGGGTTCTTCTCGGACGACGATTCGTACGTCTGACAGGTCTGGCATACTGCTGGCAGTTTTGGGGGCGCTTTGCGCCCCTTCGCGGGCACGCCCGCTCCCACAAGTACCGCGCGACGCTGAACCTGTGGGAGCGGGCGTGCCCGCGAAGGGCTGCGCAGCAACCCCTGCATTCCAGGCCGACCAAGGGGTTCCCAGGTGAAAAAGATCGCGCTGTTCGCCGATGTGCAGAACCTCTACTACACCGTGCGCCAGGCCCACGGTTGCCATTTCAACTACACCGCCCTGTGGGCCGATGTCAGCCGCGAAGGCCAGATCGTCGAGGCCGTGGCCTATGCCATCGACCGTGGCGACAGCAAGCAGCAACAGTTCCAGCAGATCTTGCGCAACCTTGGTTTCGATGTGCGGCTCAAGCCTTTCATCCAGCGCAGCGATGGCTCGGCCAAGGGTGACTGGGACGTGGGCATTACCCTGGATGTGATTGACGCAGCCAGCCGCGTCGACCAGGTGGTACTGGCCTCTGGCGATGGTGATTTCGACCTGCTGCTGGAGCGGGTGATCCAGCGCCATGGCACCGAGGCAGTGGTATATGGTGTGCCCGGGCTTACCGCACTGTCGCTGATCCGTGCTGCCACCCGCTATGTGCCCATCGAGGGTGCGCTGTTGCTCAAACACTGAGATTTTTCATGGAACGTATCGCTGTCATCGACTTTGAAACCACAGGCATCAGCCCCGGCGCCGGCTGCCGCGCCACCGAGGTGGCGGTGGTGGTGCTGGAGGGCGGGCGCATCGTCGAGCGCTACCAGAGCCTTATGAACGCCGGGGTGCCGGTACCGGCCTTCGTCGCCGGGCTGACTGGCATCACCACCGCCATGCTGCGCAGTGCGCCGCCGGTGGACAAAGTGATGAACGAAGTGGCCGATTTCGTCGGTGGCACCCCGCTACTGGCACACAACGCCGCCTTCGACCAGAAGTTCTGGGACTACGAGCTGAGCCGCATCGGCCGTAGCCGCAGCCAGGCCTTCGCCTGTTCCCTGCTGCTGTCTCGGCGCTTGCTGCCGGCGGCACCGAACCACAAGCTGGGCACCCTGACCCGCTGGGCCGGGCTGCCGGATACCGGTACCGCGCACCGGGCCATGGCCGATGCCGAAATGGCCGCCAACCTGCTGCAACACCTGGCTGGCGTGCTGCGCCAGAGCCACGGAGTCCAGCAACTCTCGCACGACCTGCTCTGCCGTTTGCAGAAAACCCCTGCCGCGAAGGTTCGTGAAACCCTGGCCAGATACTGTTAGGGCTTCTTCTCCAGCTGCGCGAGCGGCACCCGCCGCTCCACGGCGCTGGAGAGAATGATCGAGGTCTTGCTGAAGCCGAACTGCGCTACCCGGTTGATCAGCTCTTCCAGCTCGGGCATCGAACCCACCGCTGCCTGCATGATGACGCAGGGGTCACCGGTCACCCGGTGGCATTCGGTCAACTGGGGGATCTGGGTCAACGCTTCGTAGGCCTGCTGATTGCCATGACTGGCCAGGCGCAGTTCGATCACGCACTGGATCGGCAGGCCGATTTTGCTCATGTCGACTTTGGCCTGGTAGCCGGTGATGACCCCGCTGGCCTCGAGTTTGGCCACCCGCTCGGCCACTGCCGGCGCCGACAGGTTCACCTGGCGCGCCAGTTGCGCGAAGGTGGCGCGGCCATTGTCGAGCAGGGCAGCGAGCAGCATGCGGTCGTACTTGTCCATGGATTATTCCTGCCTGGTTTCGATTCGCTTGAAAAACACCCGAATAACCACGCAATGCAAAGTGTAGGGGTGATTTAAAGCTGTTTTGTAACTTAAGTTTAAACGGTGGCCTTTCTAAACTAAGCCACCCGTAAACGGATTTCGAGTGTTTCCCATGCCTGCCTCCCGTCGCTTCCCGTTATTGCTCATTGGCGCTTTCCTGGCCTTGTACCTGGTCTGGGGCTCCACCTACCTGTTCATTCGCATTGGCGTCGAGAGCTGGCCACCGATGCTCATGGCCGGGGTGCGCTTCCTGATTGCCGGTGGCCTGCTGTATGGCTTCTTGCGCTGGCGCGGTGTGCCGGCGCCGACCTGGACGCAGTGGCGGGCGGCGGGGGCGATCGGTTTTCTGCTGCTCAGCTGTGGCAACGGTGGCGTGACCGTGGCCGAGCATGCTGGCGTAGCTTCGGGCGTGGCGGCGCTGGCGGTGGCGACGGTGCCGCTCTTCACCTTGCTGTTCGGCCTGTTGTTCGGGCATCGCAATTCGAAGCTGGAGTGGGCGGGGATCGCCCTCGGGCTGGTGGGCATCGGCCTGCTGAACCTGGGCTCCAACCTGCAGGCAAGCCCGATTGGCGCGGCGCTGATCATTTTTGCGGCGGCGTCATGGGCATTCGGCTCGGTGTGGAGCAAGACCTTGCCGCTGCCCCAGGGGCCCATGGCCAGCGCCGCGGAAATGCTGGTCGGCGGCGCCGTGCTGTTGCTTGGCAGTGTGCTGTCTGGCGAGCGCATGACACAGATGCCGACCGCTGCCGGCTGGGGCGCGCTGGCCTATCTGGTGTTGTTCGGTTCAATCCTGGCGTTCAGTGCCTACATGTACTTGCTCAAGCATGTGCGCCCGGCAGCTGCCACCAGCTATGCCTACGTCAACCCGGCGGTTGCCGTGCTGCTGGGCATCGTCTTTGCCGGTGAGCAGATTGGTGCCGAAGAGTGTGTGGCCATGGCGGTGATCATCGGCGCGGTGGTGCTGATCGGCCTGCCGCAGTGGCGCAAGGCACCTGAGCCGGCGCAGCCGTTGAA
>Ga0247821_10002529_pt1 | contig 10041 bp, 8 predicted proteins | sample 13C_Glycerol_Day_FD_192481 | JGI IMG/M metagenome (GOLD analysis project Ga0247821, IMG submission 192481) | Soil microbial communities from agricultural site in Penn Yan, New York, United States - 13C_Glycerol_Day14 | ecosystem: Environmental > Terrestrial > Soil > Agricultural land | place... | reverse complement strand
GTCCCACCAACATCCGGGGGACAACTCGACGGCAAGTCTAGCAGAACTTGCCGGTACGTTAGAGATATTTGCGCGCCGCTAAGTTTCAGCAAGGCCCGCAAATTTCTCACGTAGCTTGTCAAGCGCACGCTTGTACCGCATTTTCGTTGCGCTCAGGCCCATATGCATGATATCGGCGATCTCCTGAAATTCCAGTTCTGCGACAAATCGTAGCACCAGAATTTCACGGTCAATCGGATTTACATGCACTAGCCATTTATCCAGTCCGCCTTTCTCTTCCGGTTTCGGCGCCTTCTCTTCCGAGGCTTCCTCAAGTGGATCAAGACTCAAGGCATCCATCAGTCGACGCTTGCGCCGCTCCTTGCGGTACTGGGTGATGCATTCGTTATACGTGATGCTATAGAGCCATGTTTTGAACTTCGACTTACCCTCGAAGTTCTTCAGGCCATAGAGCACCTTTAGCATGACCTCCTGACAGACATCGTCAGCATCCCGATCGTTCCCCAGATAACGTGCACACACGTTAAAAAGAGTTCGCTGGTAACGGCGCATGAGTTCCTCATACGCGCGAGTAACATGAAACAGCTCCTCATGCGAACGCGCCACCAACTCCTCATCAGTGAGCTCGCGGGGGTCGTAACGCATGGGCAGCGAGTGAACTTTATTCAAAACGGATCTGGCCGACAGTCAGGTCAATGTCGCCGCTTACCCCTGCCTGGGGCAATTTTGCGGCGGCATACATTAGCAGGATTACTCGGTCAGCGGCTATTGACCCGCTGCTCCAGGAGAATCCGGTTGGACAACGAGACCAGCTCGCCATCGTCAGTCAGCAACGTCGTCTTGACGGTTCCGATCTCTTCGATCTGCCCTTCAACCTCTCCAACCTGCACCTGTTGGCCCACCTGGTACAGCTCACGCACATAGATTCCGGCCAGAATCTGCCCGGCGATTTCACGACTGCCCAGGCCCATTGCCAGCGCAACGGCCAGACCAACGGTAATCAACCCAATGACGATGACGTGGTTGAGCAGGTCAGTCTTGACCTCGAGCTGGCTGATTGCAACCGAGATACTGATGATGATGACCAAACCCTGGGCGATGCGGCCGACACCTGCGGCATATTCCAGGCCAATGCCCTCGGCTGCACCGCGCACCAGACCGTTCACAAGCTGTGCCAGCAACACACCAGCCAGCAGCACCAGCGCCGCACCAAACACCTTCGGCAGGTACAGGGCGAGCATGTCCAGCGTCGCCGAGACCCGCTCTAGGCCAAGGGATTCGGCAGCAGACACGAGGAAAATCAACAGCACGAACCAATAGACGATCTTGCCGATCAACGTCGAGATCGGCACCTGGATGCCAACCCGGCTGAGCATCTTGGTCAGGCCGGTACCGCCCATCAGGCGATCGAGGCCCAACTTGGCCAGCAACTTGGAAAGCAAGGTGTCGAGCAACTTGGCAACAACAAAGCCCAACAGCACCACGACCAGTGCGCCAAATAGATTGGGGATGAAGTTTGCCACTTTGGTCCACAACGCAGTCATCGCGGTGACCAGGCTCTGGGTCCAGAGATCAAGTTCCATATTCAATCGGCCTTATCAGCTTTACGAGCGGTAGCGTTACGTCGGACCGGCGCGACATGCGCCGAGCCATTGTTGACGGCAATCATCAGTGCCTGGCTCCAGCGGCCAAGCAGGCTGAACAGATCACCCGCACCCACCTGACGGTTGGCGGTTTTCAGGACCCGGCCAAGGCACGCATCGTCGTCTCGGTCCTGGCCGGACGACGAAGCCTTGAGCAGGTCTCGCAGGGATTCTTCAAACGGATCGTGCATGGGCACCTCGCGCAATATCTGTCAAAGACGAGATCGCCCCGGCGCGGGTCACATGAACCCGGCAGACAGTAAATGACTGAGCGTTCACAAAAGCCACTGCCTCATACCCAGCGCAGGCGGCGGAACAACCACCACTGCCCCAGCGCCAAACCCAGCACCAGCAGGCTGGCGAACAGGAAACCGTAGGGGCTTTCGGCACCTGGAATGCCCCCGACGTTGATCCCCAGCAACCCGGTCACAAAGCTCATGGGCAGGAAAATACAGGTGATGATGCCGAAGCGGTACATGGTTCGGTTCATCCGCTCGGCCCGGCGACGATCCTCGCTTTCCAGCACCAGGGCCGCCCGCTCGCGGGTCAACTCGAGTTCTTCCAGGTAGCGGATCAGGCTGTTGTTCAGCTCGTTCCAGTAGTCGGCGTCGTCTTCGGCGAACCAGCTCCACTTGTTACGTGCCAGCTGGGCGTAGATTTCGCGCTGGGGGGCGAGAAAGCGTCGCAAACCGGCAGCACGACGGCGAATCTGCTGCAAGGAACCCTGCTCTGGCGCATACCGTTTGTCAGCTTCGAGCTTTTCTTCTTCCAGGTCGACCACTTCCGAGAGGTCGCTGAGCAATGCCTGAACCTTCTCGGTGAGCAATTGCGCCATGCTCAAAAGCAGCTCGGAGGCGGTTTTCGGCCCGCGCCCTTCGGCCAATTGCTGCAGCAGCTCGTCACTGGCGCGCAAGGGTCGCAAACGGAGGGAGATCACCTGCTGCGCCTGGGCAAAGATACGTACCGAGACCATGTCTTCAGGCTCGGCACCGGGATTGAGATTGACCCCGCGCAGAAACAGCAACATCTGCTCTTCTGGCAAGGTCAGTAACCGAGGACGGGTGTTTTCTTCTAGCAGCAGGTCGCAGGCGAACTCGTTCAGGCCACTGTCGTGGCGCAACCAGGTCCGGGTCTGCGGGTGACTGCGGTCCCAGTGCAACCAGAGGCTCTGCTCTGGCTGCAACTGCAGATCGTTCAGTTCAGTTCGAGCGATCGAACGCGCACCGCCTTTGCCATCGAGCACCAGGGCATGTACCAGCCCCCACTGCGCGTTTTCTTCCTCGAACATTCCTGCTCCACTCAGCGGTCTACGTGCTTATTCAGGCATCTTAAGCGGGCTTGGCGAGACAATCACGCCGTTGTTGTCGGCGTAAATGTACTCACCCGGGCGGAAGGTCACCCCGGCAAAGTTCACCACCACGTTGAGGTCACCGATGCCGCGCTTGTCGGTCTTCATCGGGTGGCTGGCCAGGGCCTGCACACCAACGTCAGTCTGGGCGATGACGTCGACATCGCGGATGCACCCATAGATCACCAGGCCTTCCCAACCGTTCTTGGCAGCCTTTTCGGCGAGCATGTCGCCCAGCAGCGCTCGCCGCAGCGAACCACCACCATCGACCACCAGCACTTTGCCCTTGCCGTCCAGGTCAACCTGCTCCTTGACCAGGGAGTTATCCTCGAAGCACTTGATGGTAACGATTTCCCCACCAAAGGAATCGCGGCCACCGAAGTTGCTGAACATCGGCTCCAGCACCTGGACCAGATCCGGGTAGGTGTCGCACAAGTCGGGCGTGAGGTAATGCATGGGTAACTCCTGTCGATTGCCAAGACATTGGAAGTAATGTGTCGCAGTGTCATTGAAGAGACGAGGTGCAGCGATACCGCCCAAGGCTACACCGTCCGGCGACGTCCGGTCACTCGATGTCGCGCTGCGCCCACTTTCTCAATGAACATATCAACTTCGCCAAAGCCAAAAATGACCAAAATCACAAAGTGCGTCACATCTTAGCGATAACCCGGCGCTGGCGAAACGCTCGGTGCTACCTCTTCAAACAACGGTTCCAGGGGGTTGCGCAACCAGCGCTCGACCAAGGGCCAGACCTGTACCTGCGCCGCCTTGCTGACCAACATATCGACATGACCGAAGTTGTCGAAGCCCTCTTCACGCCCAAGGCGCACGAACTGCTTGGCGTCACTGCCCACCTGCTCAAACAGCTTGCGGCAGGCCCAGACCGGGTCCTGCAGGTCGCCCGCCGCCGCCACGGCCAGTACCGGCACACTCACCTCGGCAAGGCCGGCCCACCAGTCACGCTCCTTGTCGCCGAATCGGCCGAACAGACCAAACCAGCGCATGCTTTCCAGGGCCAGGCCAATGGGCTCGTCTTCCGGGCCGCGCTTTAGCCGAGCGCCCGAGATCTGCGCAAAACGCTTGAGCAACACACGGCCGCCCCATTCCACCGGCGGGATTTTCAACGGCCAATAGGTGCGGCTGACCTGGGTGCCGAAAAACGCGGCGCTGGCGACCAGGTCGGCGTCCAGGTACTGCCCGCCCAGCGCAGCGGCCAAGGTGGTGCCGCCGAGGGAATGGCCCAGCCAATGTGCGGCATGGCCACTCTTTTCCCTGACGAAGGCACCCATTACCGGCAGGTCATAGCGTGCATAGTCGGAAACCCGATTATTGCGATAGTCGCGGTTACGCGGGGACAAGCCGTGGCCGCGCATTTCCGGAATCCACACATCAAAACCGGCACGCGCCAGTTGCGCACCCAGGCCAATGCCCCGGGGCGAATACCAGAAGCGCCGGTTAGAAAAGCTGCCATGCAGCAAAATGACCGGGATGCCACGCACCTCGGTCTGATCGGCCATGCCCAGGCGGGTAAGCGCGAGCTCCACGGTGCGATCCGGGCTGTTACCGGCCTTGATCCGGTAGACATCTTCGCTCAGATCACCCCGGCGCTCGGCACTGAGCAGGGCCACGGGAAATAGGGTGCTGCTGCTTTGCATAGGGTTCTTGTACGAAAAAGGGCGGGAACCATCACTGGAACTCGCCCTGGAAGATCAACGAAAGGCGCGGCCACTCATTTGGCGGCCGCGCCTTTCACTTCAGTACATCAGATTGCATCCTGACCTTCAGCGAGGAAGAACCAGGTCTCGAGCACCGAGTCCGGGTTCAACGAAACGCTCTCGATGCCCTGCTCCATCAGCCACTTGGCCAAATCAGGGTGGTCCGATGGGCCCTGGCCGCAGATGCCGATGTACTTGCCCGCCTTGTTACAGGCCTGGATGGCATTGGCCAGCAGCTTCTTGACCGCAGGGTTACGCTCGTCGAACAGGTGAGCAATGATCCCCGAGTCACGGTCCAGCCCCAGGGTCAGCTGGGTCAGGTCGTTGGAACCGATGGAGAAGCCGTCGAAGTATTCCAGGAACTCTTCGGCGAGGATGGCGTTGGACGGCAGCTCGCACATCATGATGACGCGCAGGCCGTTTTCGCCACGGGCCAGGCCGTTTTCGGCGAGCAGGTCGACAACCTGGCTGGCTTCGCCCAGGGTGCGTACGAACGGCACCATGATCTCGACGTTGGTCAGGCCCATCTCGTTGCGTACGCGCTTGAGTGCACGGCACTCGAGCTCGAAGCAGTCGCGGAACGATTCGCTGATGTAGCGCGAAGCACCGCGGAAGCCCAGCATCGGGTTTTCTTCTTCCGGCTCGTAGAGCTTGCCGCCGATCAGGTTGGCGTATTCGTTGGACTTGAAGTCCGACAGACGCACGATGACTTTCTTCGGCCAGAACGCCGCCGCCAGGGTGCTGATACCTTCAACCAGCTTCTCGACGTAGAAACCGACCGGGTCGTTGTAGCCGGCGATGCGCTTGTCGACGCTCTCTTTGAGCTCTGGTGGCAGGCCGGCGTAGTTCAGCAGCGCTTTGGGGTGTACACCGATCATGCGGTTGATGATGAACTCCAGACGCGCCAGGCCGACACCGGCGTTGGGCAACTGGGCAAAGTCGAACGCGCGGTCCGGGTTGCCGACGTTCATCATGATCTTGAACGGCAGGTCAGGCATGGCATCGACCGAGTTCTGGCGGATGTCAAAGCCCAACTCGCCCTCGAAGATGAAGCCGGTATCGCCTTCGGCGCAGGAAACGGTCACGCCCTGGCCATCCTTGAGCAGCTGGGTGGCGTTGCCACAACCCACCACCGCCGGGATACCCAGTTCACGGGCGATGATCGCGGCGTGGCAGGTACGACCACCACGGTTGGTCACGATGGCGCTGGCGCGCTTCATCACCGGCTCCCAGTCCGGGTCGGTCATGTCGGAGACCAGCACGTCACCCGGCTGGACTTTGTCCATTTCGGACACGTCCTTGATGATCCGTACCTTGCCGGCACCGATGCGCTGGCCAATGGCACGACCTTCGGCCAGCACAGTGCCGGTTTCCTTGAGCAGGTAACGCTCCATGACATTGGCCTGGGCGCGGCTCTTCACGGTTTCAGGACGGGCCTGAACGATGTACAGCTTGCCGTCGTCGCCGTCTTTGGCCCACTCGATGTCCATCGGGCACTTGTAGTGCTGCTCGATGATCATCGCCTGCTTGGCCAGCTCGCTGACTTCGGCGTCGCTCAGGCAGAAACGGGTGCGGTCGGCCTTGTCGACATCGACGGTCTTGACCGAACGACCGGCCTTGGCTTCTTCGCCGTAGACCATCTTGATGGCCTTGCTGCCCAGGTTGCGGCGCAGGATGGCCGGACGGCCAGCTTGCAGGGTGCCCTTGTGAACGTAGAATTCGTCCGGGTTGACCGCACCTTGTACGACGGTTTCACCCAGGCCGTAGGCGCCGGTGATGAAGACCACGTCACGGAAGCCCGACTCGGTGTCCAGGGTGAACATCACGCCGGCAGTACCGGTTTCCGAACGCACCATGCGCTGCACACCGGCAGACAGGGCGACCAGCTTGTGGTCGAAGCCCTGGTGGACACGGTAGGAAATGGCGCGGTCGTTGAACAGGGAAGCAAACACTTCCTTGGCGGCGCGAATGACGTTTTCCACGCCACGGATGTTCAGGAAGGTTTCCTGCTGACCGGCAAACGAGGCATCAGGCAGGTCTTCGGCGGTGGCCGAGGAACGCACGGCAACGGCCATGTTCGGGTTGCCCTGGGACATCTGCTCGAAGGCAACGCGGATTTCGCTGTTCAGGCGCTCAGGAAACTCGGCTTCCATGATCCACTGACGGATCTGGGCACCGGTCTTGGCCAGCGCGTTGACATCGTCCACATCCAGCGCATCCAGCGCTTCATGGATCTGGGCGTTCAGGCCACTCTGCTCGAGAAAATCACGGTACGCCTGAGCCGTAGTGGCAAAGCCGCCGGGAACCGATACACCGGCGCCCGCGAGGTTACTGATCATCTCGCCGAGGGATGCGTTCTTGCCCCCCACATGCTCCACATCATGGACGCCGAGCTTATCGAGGGAAACTACGTACTCTACCAAGGTGATCTCTCCACTAACTGTGTTGGAAAAGCTCAGGTCGCCCGCCTGCCAGCTCTGACTTGACCGGGCGCTTGTGGCCTGGACCTGGAAAATAAGTGAGAATGCCGAACACCTCGTTCGGCAAACCGAACCTATCATAAACAAGATTCGTCATCAGCTTAAGGCCCAAGGCGCAAATGAAACGAACTGCTTTCTTTATTTCCGACGGCACCGGCATCACGGCCGAGACGCTGGGGCAAAGCCTGCTTGCCCAATTCGATAGCATTCCGTTCAATAAATTCACACGCCCGTACATCGACAGCGTGGAAAAAGCGCGGGCCATGGTACAACAAATCAATGCGGCCGCCGAAAGGGACGGCATGCGGCCGATCATCTTCGACACCATCGTCAATCAGGACATCCGTGAGGTGCTGGCCACGTCCAACGGCTTCATGATCGATATCTTCTCGACCTTCCTGGCCCCGCTGGAGCAGGAGCTGACCGCGCACTCTTCGTACTCGGTAGGCAAATCCCACTCCATTGGCGGCAACTCCAACTACATGGAGCGTATCGAGGCGGTCAACTTCGCCCTCGATAACGACGATGGCGCCCGCACCCACTACTACGACAAGGCCGACCTGATCCTGGTGGGCGTATCGCGTTGCGGCAAGACCCCGACCTGCCTGTACATGGCCATGCAATTCGGTATCCGTGCGGCCAACTACCCGCTCACCGAAGACGACATGGAGCGCCTGCAACTGCCCCAGGCACTGAAAAACCACCAGAACAAGTTGTTTGGCCTGACCATCGACCCGGATCGCCTGACGGCCATTCGCCATGAACGCAAGCCCAACAGCCGCTACTCGAGCTTTGCCCAGTGCGAGTTTGAAGTACGCGAGGTAGAGAACCTGTTCCGCCGCGAAAACATCCCCAACATCAACTCCACCCATTTCTCGGTGGAAGAGATCGCGGCAAAGATCCTGGTCGAAAAAGGCGTAGAGCGCCGCTTCAAGTAGGAGCGGGCTTGCCCCGCGATACAGGGGAGCCGGCAAACCGCAATCGCGGGCCAAGCCCGCTCCTACAAAAAAGCCCCCGGCAAGTGCCGGGGCTTTTTCATTTCAGCTCAGACTCAGGACGGCACCACCGCCGCCTGCCCGCTCATGGCCAGATCCACCAGTTCGCGGTTGGCTACCGCATACATGGCGTAATCGGTACCGGTCGCGGCCCGCAGATCGTCAAGCATGGCGCGCCAGCGTTCGACCATCACGCGGTGTTGCTCCATCCACAAGGCCACCCGTGCGTCCATGTCTTCAGGGGCATCGACCATCTGCAGGACCGAGATGGTGATCGCCCGCTGCTGCAAGTCGATGTCATCGCGGAAGGCCTCGCGGGCCAGGGCTTGCCAGTTGTTTTCAACCGACAGATTGCTGATTTCCTGCAGGTACCAGGTCAGGTCCAGGGCACTGCCGACGGCGAAGAAGGCCTTGGCCACTTCGGCCGGGTCCTGGCCAGTGACATCGGACGCCTCGATGATTGGCAGCAAGGTGTACAGGTGGGTGGTACCGGCAACCATGCGCGCCAGCAATTCCGGCACTCCGGCCTCGACGAAGCCCTGGTAGCGGGTCATCCAGCGCTGGCGGGTCGGCCCCTCCAGCAGTTCGTCGAGTTTCAGCCCCAGCTGCGCGATCTTCGGCCCGAAGTGCGCGACATCACGACCGGCATCCTGCTCGTTGCGGCGGCTGCGCAGGAACCAGCGCGTGGCCCGACGTCCCAGGCGCATCAGCTCGTCCATCAGGGTCAGCTGGATTTCAGCCGGCACCTGGTAGTCCAGCGCCTCGATCTGACGGAACCAGTGCGGCAGGTGGAAGATGTCACGCACGATCACATAGGCGCCGGCAACGTTCGCCGGGCTCATGCCGGTGGACTCCTTCAGGCGCTGGACGAAGGTGATGCCCATGTTGTTGACCAGATCGTTGGCAATCTGGGTGCTGACGATTTCGCGCTTGAGGCGGTGGCGGCGCATGGCCTCGGCGAACTTGTTGACCAGCGACGGCGGGAACGCGGTTTCCATGTCGCGGGTCAGGTAGTCGTCATCAGGCACCAACGACTTGAGCAGCGCTTCCTTGAGGTCGATCTTGCTGTACGAGATCAGCACCGACAATTCGGCACGGGTCAGGCCCTGGTTGGCGGCAATGCGCTCGGCCAGCTGCTCTTCGGTCGGCAGGAACTCGATGGCACGGTCCAGCTTGCCGCGGCTTTCCAGGTCTGCCATCAACCGCTTGTACTCGGCAATGCGCTCCCGGGCACGACGGGCAGCCAGCGACAACGCCTGGGTCTGCTTGTAGTTGTTGCCCAGCACCAGGCCGGACACTTCGTCGGTCATGCTACCCAGCAGCTGGTTACGCTGCTTCTCGGTCATGTCGCCGGCCTGCACCACTTCATTGAGCAGGATCTTGATATTGACCTCATGGTCCGAGCAGTCCACACCACCGGCGTTGTCGATGAAGTCGGTGTTGGTGGCGCCGCCATTGAGACCGAATTCAACCCGGCCCAACTGGGTCATGCCCAGGTTGCCGCCCTCGCCCACCACCTTGCAGCGCAACTCGTTGCCGTCAACGCGCAAGGCGTCGTTGGCCTTGTCACCGACATCGGCGTGGCTTTCCTCACTGGACTTGACGTACGTGCCGATACCGCCGTTCCAGAGCAGGTCAACCGGTGCCTTTAGCAGTGCATTGAGCAGCTCGGTCGGGGTCAACTTGTCGGCCTCGATGGCAAAGCGCTCTTTCATCTGCGGGGTGATCGCGATGCTTTTTGCGCTGCGCGGGAAGATCCCGCCGCCTTCGGACATGATGCTGGTGTCGTAATCGCTCCAGGCCGAACGCGGCAGGTCGAACAGGCGCTTGCGCTCGGCAAAGCTGCTGGCCGGCTCCGGG
>Ga0247821_10002528_pt1 | contig 10042 bp, 5 predicted proteins | sample 13C_Glycerol_Day_FD_192481 | JGI IMG/M metagenome (GOLD analysis project Ga0247821, IMG submission 192481) | Soil microbial communities from agricultural site in Penn Yan, New York, United States - 13C_Glycerol_Day14 | ecosystem: Environmental > Terrestrial > Soil > Agricultural land | place... | reverse complement strand
TGCAGACCCTGCGCGAAACCTGGCTGCAAACGTGTGAGTCGGTGGCCCTGCAAGACCTGCTGCCGCTGACGGTAGTGCGTGAAGCCTGGCTGGCCGGGCTTGATCAAGGACGTTTGTCCCAGCGTTTCCTGGCCGGCTCGGTCAACTTCTGCACCCTGATGCCGATGCGTGCGATCCCGTTCAAGGTGGTGTGCCTGCTGGGCATGAACGATGGCGATTACCCGCGCGCGCAACCGCCGCTGGACTTCGACCTGATGGGCAGCGACTACCGCCCGGGTGACCGCTCGCGCCGCGAGGACGATCGCTACCTGCTGCTCGAAGCATTGCTCTCGGCGCGTGAACAGCTGTATGTCAGTTGGGTCGGACGCAGCATTCGCGATAACAGCGAGCGACCGGCCTCGGTGTTGATCGGGCAGCTGCGCGATCACCTGGCCGCTGGTTGGCGCCTGGCCCGTGCCGACGCCGCCAGCAAGCTCGATGCGGGTGAGCAATTGCTCCACGCCCTGACCGTCGAGCATCCCCTGCAACCCTTCAGCAGCCGCTACTACCTCAAAGGCAGCAACCTGTTCAGCTATGCGCGTGAATGGCATTCACTGCACCTGCCCGCAGAAGACAAGGTAAAGCCTGAAGACGAGCTGCCGCCTTATGTCAGTGACGAGGCGTTGAGCCTGAACCTGCTGCAGGACTTTCTGCGCCGTCCGGTGCAGCACTTCTTCAGCCAGCGTTTGAAGGTGTTCTTTGAATCGGCCCAGGCCCCCCTGCCCGACGAAGAACCTTTCGTGCTCGATGCCCTCGAGCGCTACAGCCTCAGCGCGAGCCTGCTCGATGCTGCCCTGGCGGCACCGGACGATGCGGCCCAGGCGTTGCACGCCCAGGCCCGCCGCTTGCAGGGTAGCGGCATGCTGCCGCTGGCAGGTTTCGGCGAGTGCCTGCAGGAGGAGTTGATCGAGCCGTTGCCGGACCTGTTGCAGCGCCACCAACAATTGCTGCGCCAATGGCCCACCCCGCTGGACAGCGCCTTGCCCGTGCACTTCGAGCACCGCCAACTCACGCTTGAGGGTTGGCTTGGCCGGGTCTATCAAGGTGACGATCAGTCCCTCTTGAGCATTACCACCGTCCCCAACACCATCAGCAGCGGCCGTACCCGCAAGTGGCATCGGCTGACGGCAACCTGGGTGACGCACCTGGCGGCCTGCGCTGTCGGCCTGCCCCTGAACAGCGCCGTAGTGGCGACCGACGTCACCTTGCTGCTCCCCCCTCTTGAGCAAGCGCAGGCCGCCAAGTTGCTGGGTTACCTGCTGCTGGCCCGCCAGACCGGGATGTGCGCGCCGTTGCCCGTGGCGGTCAAGACGGCCTTTGCCTGGCTGGCCCAGAGCGATCCCGACAAAGCGCTGGCCGCAGCGATCAAACAATACGAAGGCGATGGTCGCAACAGCGCCGGTGAGCGTAGCGAAAGCACAGCGCTGGCCCGTCAGTTCCCAGACTTTGCCGCCCTGAGCGCCAGCGAAGAATTTGAAGGCTGGTGTGAGTCGCTTTACCGTCCGATGTTCGATGCGCCCTGGCAGACCTTGGGCAATGAGGAGGCCGGCCAATGAGTCGCGCAGCACCCCTGGCACTGACCTTTCCCCTGCATGGCAGCCAGCTGATCGAAGCCAGCGCCGGTACCGGCAAGACGTTCACCATCTCTGCCCTGTACCTGCGCCTGGTGCTCGGCCATGGCGGCGAGCAGGGGTTCGGCCGTGAGCTGTTGCCGCCCCAGATTCTGGTGGTGACCTTCACCGATGCTGCGACCAAGGAGTTGCGCGAGCGTATCCGCACCCGCCTTGCCGAAGCGGCGCGGTACTTTCGCGGTGAGCTGCAGGAGGCCGATCCACTGCTCCAGCAACTGCGCGACGATTATTCGCCCGACCTCTGGAGCGCCTGCGCCAACCGCCTGGACGTGGCGGCGCAATGGATGGACGAAGCCGCCGTATCGACCATTCACAGCTGGTGCCAGCGCATGCTGCGCGAGCATGCGTTCGACAGCGGCAGCCTGTTCACCCAGAGCCTGGAAACCGACCACAGCGAATTGCTCGGGCAGGTCATGCGCGACTACTGGCGCCGGTTCTGCTACGGCATGCAAGGTGAGGCACTGGACTGGGTCCGCGCCCACTGGGTCAGCCCCCAGGACTTGCTGCCACGGGTGCGTGCCCTGTTCGGTCGCCAGCGTGTCCTGAGCAACGATGAAGAACCCCAGGCATTGATCGAAGCGGTCTTGCAGCAGCGTGCCGAGCAACTGCGCACGCTCAAGGCGCCGTGGGCCAAATGGGCGGATGAATTGCTGCAGATTTGCCGTGACGGCGTCGCCGCCAAGCAGGTCGATGGCCGCAAGATGCAGGCGCGTTTCTTCGAGCCCTGGTGCGAAAAACTGGCGGCGTGGGCAACGGATGAACACGCGCTGGACCTGGACCTGGGCACTGGCTTCACCCGCCTGACCCGCGCCGGTATGGCCGAAGCCTGGAAGGGCGAGCCGCCCGAGCATCCGGCCTTGCAGGCGATGGAGAGCCTTGGCCAGCAACTCCAGGGCCTGCCAACGGCAGACGCCTGCCTGCTCGAACACGCGGCGGTCTGGGTCGGTGCGCGCTTTGAAGCGGAGAAGCGTCGGCGTGCCGAAATGGGCTTCGATGACATGCTGCTGCGCCTGGATCACGCCCTGCACAGCGACACCGGTGAGCGCCTGGCAGGCGTGATCCGCGAGCAATTCCCGGTGGCCCTGATCGATGAATTCCAGGACACCGACCCGGTGCAGTACCGGATTTTCCAGCGTATCTACCGTATCGAGGAAAACCTGCACGACACCGGCCTGTTCATGATCGGCGACCCCAAGCAGGCGATCTATGCCTTCCGTGGCGCCGATATTTTCACCTACCTGGGCGCTCGCCGCGCCACTGCCGGGCGCCTGCACAGCCTGGATACCAACTTCCGCTCCAGCCAGGCCATGGTCACGGCCGTCAATCATGTGTTCATGCAGGCCGAGACGCGTGTGCTCGGGCGCGGCGCGTTTCTGTTTCGCGACGGTGATGACAACCCGGTGCCCTTTGTCGAGGTCAAGGCCAAAGGCCGTAGCGAGCACCTGCAGATCGACGGGCAAGCAGTCGCTGCGTTGAACCTCTGGCAACTGACCAGCGAAGAGCCGGTGTCCGGTGCGGTTTATCGGCAACAGCTGGCCGCCAGCTGCGCCAGCCAGATCGTGGCCTTGCTCAATGGCGGGCAGCAGGGCCGCAGCGGTTTTGTTCAGGCCGATCAGCGCGTGCGTGGTTGCCTGCCGTCGGACATCGCCATCCTGGTGCGCGACGGTCATGAGGCACAGTTGATTCGTGCCGAACTGGCGGCGCGCGACGTGCGCAGCGTGTACCTCTCGGACAAGGATTCGGTGTTCGCGGCCCAGGAAGCCAAGGACCTGTTGAGCTGGCTCAAGGCCTGTGCCGAACCGGACGCCGAGCGCTTGCTCAAGGCCGCGCTTGCCAGTGTCACCCTTGACCTGCCGCTCACCGCCCTGGAGCAATTGAATCAGGATGAGCGGGTCTGGGAACGCTGGGTCATGCAGTTTCGCCAGTACCGGATGATCTGGCGCAGCCAGGGTGTGTTGCCGATGCTGCGTCACCTGCTTCACGATTTCGACCTGCCCCAGGTGCTCATGGTCCACAGCGACGGCGAGCGGGTACTGACCAACTTGCTGCACCTGGCCGAACTGCTGCAGCAGGCTGCCACCGAGCTTGATGGCGAACAGGCATTGATCCGTCACCTGGGCGAGCACCTGGCCAACGCCGGGCAGGCCGGTGAAGAGCAGATCCTGCGCCTTGAAAGCGACGAGCAATTGGTCAAGGTGGTGACCATCCACAAGTCCAAGGGCCTCGAATACCCGCTGGTGTTCCTGCCGTTCATTTGCTCCAGCAAACCGGTGGATGGCCAGCGCTTGCCTCTGGGTTGGCACGACAGCGACGGCCAGGCCCACCTGACCCTTACCCCGGATGCCGAACAGATCGCCCTGGCCGATGAGGAGCGTCTGGCTGAAGACCTGCGCCTGCTTTATGTCGCCCTGACCCGTGCCCAGCACGCTTGCTGGCTGGGCGTGGCCGATCTCAAGCGTGGCAACGTCAAAAGCTCGGTGCTGCACCGCTCGGCCCTGGGTTATCTGCTCGGTGGCGGCGCGCCGCTGGCGTCCTCGGGTCAGTTGAGTGATTGGCTGAAAACGCTGCAGGCCGATTGCCCGGCCATCGCCAGCAACGTCATGCCGGAGGCGGACGACCACAGCTTTATCGCCCCGGCCAACACGGCTGAGTTGCTTCCTGTGCGCCAGCCAAAACGGCGGGCGGCGGAAAACTGGTGGATCGCCTCCTACAGTGCGTTGCGGATTGGTGAAGAGTCGCTGTCACTGACCGCCGACAGTTCCCAGGCGCAGCACCTGCTCGACGACGAGCGGCCCGACCCGCAACAACTGCGCGAAGTGGCGCCTGGCAGCGGTGATATCCACCGATTCCCTCGCGGCCCGAACCCCGGCACCTTCCTTCACGGCCTGCTTGAATGGGCGGGGCACGAAGGTTTTGGCCCGGTGACGGCCGACCTGGAAAAACTGCAGCGCACCGTCGGCCAGCGTTGCAACCGCCGCGACTGGACCGGCTGGATCAATACCCTGACCTCGTGGCTGCAGGCGCTGCTGGTGCAGCCCATGAACCTGGCGCCGGACAGCCCGCCAACGGCCCTGAATCAATTGGCCGAGTACCAGATCGAAATGGAGTTCTGGTTCGCCAGCCACAAGGTCGATGTCGGTCAGCTGGACCGCCTGGTCGGCGAGTTCACCCACCAGGGCATGAGTCGTGTCGCCGCTCAGCCGGCCCAGCTCAACGGCATGTTCAAAGGCTTCATCGACCTGGCCTTCGAGCATGACGGGCGCTATTACGTGGCCGATTACAAGTCCAACTGGCTCGGTCCTGATGACCTGGCCTACAGCGAGCAGGCGATGGAAGCGGCGATCCTCGCCCACCGCTACGACCTGCAATATGTGTTGTACCTGCTGGCCCTGCACCGTCAGCTGCGCGCGCGCCTGCCGGACTACGACTACGACCTGCACGTCGGCGGGGCATTGTTCGTGTTTCTGCGCGGCGTGCATGCGGCGTCGGGCGGCCTGTACTTCGTCAAGCCGCCACGGGAGCTGATCGAACGCCTCGATGAGCTATTCCGCGGCGTGAGCACCTTGCAACAACACGATCTGTTCCTGGGAGATGCATCATGAGCCGTACCCTCGACGACCTGCTGCCTACACCGCTGGATGCCCGGCATCTGGCGGCGCTCGAGCCGTTGAGCAACAGTGCCGACCTGCTGGCCCTGCTCGATCGCTGGGTCGAGCGGGGATGGTTGCGAGCGCTGGACCGTGCATTCGTCGGCTTTTTGCAGGAGCGCGAGCCGGGCAGTGATTCGCTGGTATTGCTGGCCGCTGCCCTGGCCAGCCATCAGTTGGGCCATGGCCATGTGTGCCTGGACCTGGGCGAAACCCTGGCCGAGCCGGACTTTGCCCTGTCCTTGCCGCCGGAAGGCGATGCCCTGGCCGGCCCCTTGCTGCTGCCCTCGCAGTTGCTCGAACGCCTGGTGCTGGGCACCTGGCTGCAACGGCTGGCCAGCAGCGGCCTGGTGGCCGATGCGGATCATCCGGCACATACATCGCGGCCCCTGGTGCTCAGTGGCCAGCGCCTGTACCTGCGTCGTTACTGGGCCTACGAGCGCAGTATCGACCGCGCCCTGCATCAACGTCTGGAGCAGGTCGAGCCCAGCCCGGCCGACTTGCCGGCGCGCCTGGCGCAATTGTTCGCAGGTGGCGGCCCGGCAGGGCAGGTGGACTGGCAGAAGCTCGCCTGTGCCCTGGCGACCCGGGGTGCGTTCAGCATCATTACCGGCGGCCCCGGGACCGGCAAGACCACCACCGTGGTGCGCTTGCTGGCCCTGCTGCAAGCCCCGGCCGTGGAGGCCGGGCGGCCTTTGCGCATTCGTCTGGCGGCGCCCACCGGCAAGGCGGCAGCGCGGCTGACCGAGTCCATCGGCCAGCAGGTGGAGCGCCTGGCGGTTGCCGTTCAAGTGCGCGAGAACATTCCCACCGATGTGTCCACCGTTCACCGCTTGCTGGGCAGCCGCCCGGGCTCGCGGCATTTTCGTCACCATGCCGGTAATCCATTGCCCCTGGATGTGCTGGTGGTCGACGAAGCGTCGATGATCGACCTGGAGATGATGGCCAATCTGCTGGCTGCGCTACCGCCCCACGCGCGCCTGGTGTTGCTGGGTGACAAGGACCAGTTGGCTTCGGTGGAGGCCGGTGCGGTACTGGGCGATCTGTGCCGGGATGCCGAAGCGGGTCGCTACAGTGCGCAGACCCAGGCGTGGCTGGAGCAGGTCAGCGGCGAAGCGTTGACCGATAGTGGGCTCGAAGCGGGTACCGCCGAGCAATTCCCGCTGGCCCAGCAGGTGGTGATGCTGCGGTTTTCCCGGCGTTTCGGTGAAACCAGCGGCATTGGCCGTCTGGCGCGCCTGGTCAACCAGCAAGACGCCGACCAGGCGCGGGCTTTGCTCAAGGACAAGCTGGAGGATGTGTTTGGCCTGAGCCTGCGCGGCGAGCAGGATCGCGCCCTGGATCGCCTGCTGCTGGACGGATTGGGCCGCGGCGAGCAGGGCCCCCGGGGCTATCGAAGCTATTTGCAGGTCATCGGGCGGCAGCGCCCGCCGGCTGGGACTGCTGCCGATGATCCGCGCTGGGAAACCTGGGCCATGGCGGTGCTGCAGGGCTTCGAGACATTCCAGCTGCTGTGCGCGGTGCGCAAGGGGCCGTGGGGTGTCGAGGGGCTTAACGTGCGGGTCAGCCGGGTGCTGGCGGCAGCGGGCCTGATACCGGCCGACCAGCCCTGGTATGAAGGCCGTCCGGTGCTGATGACACGCAACGACTATGGCCTGGGGCTGATGAACGGCGACATCGGCATCGCCCTGCGCCTGCCGGATGAGCAGCACCCCGGGCACTCGGTCCTGCGCGTCGCCTTTGCCCGCAACGACGGTCGTGGCGGCGTGCGCTTCGTACTGCCGAGCCGGCTCAACGAGGTAGAAACGGTCTTCGCCATGACCGTGCATAAGTCCCAGGGCTCGGAGTTCACCCACACCGCACTGGTACTGCCCGATGCGTTGAATCCGGTGCTGACCAAAGAACTGATCTACACCGGGATCACCCGGGCCAAGACCTGTTTCACCTTGATCGAACCGCGCCAGGGTGTGTTTGAAGACGCTGTGCGGCGCAAGGTCAAGCGGATCTCCGGGTTGATGCTCAAGCAGGTGTAAGCGCGGCGGTCCGGTAAATGACCGGACCGCCCCCGGCTTGCCCCCTCGCTGGCAAATCGCCCACTGTGCTATCGTTGCGACAGTATCCTGCAGTGTTTTAAGAGATTTCCTTCATGAAAGTGGCCGCCCCGACATCGGGACGTGTGACGAGCCGGGGGCGTTCGCTGCTGGCCGCGTTGCCGTTGATGTTCGCAGCGCTGGCCCACGCCGAGACGGATTCAGCCTCGACCCTGGCAGAACAACGCGCCAAAGCCGTGACCCAAGTGGTACTGGGCATCCTCAGTTATGCGCGCTGGCCGGTGGAGCCCGAGCAGCTGCGCCTGTGCCTGATCGGCCCCACTGAATACGCCGACGACCTGGTCAAGGGCACCACCCAGGCCAGCGGTCGCCCGGTGGCCGTACGCCGGTTGCTGGCCAACGATCCCCGTATCGTCACCGAGTGCGACGCCATGTACCTGGGGCGACTGGACCAGGATGAACGCAAGCAGCTGTTCAGCGCCGTCACGGGCCATCCGGTGTTGAGCATCAGCGAGGCCCATGATCCCTGTACGGTCGGCAGTGTGTTCTGCTTGCGGGTCAGCGACCAGCAGGTGGCCTTCGACGTCAACCTCGATTCGGTGGCGCGCAGCGGCGTGCGTATTCACCCCAGCGTGCTGCAGTTGTCGCGGCGCCGGGCGGCGCAGCCATGATGGGCTTTAAATGGAGGCGACAGCGCCCGACCTTGCGATCGGTACTGGGCCGCCGACACTTGAGCGTGGCGTTGTTGGCCGTAGGCCTGGCCGGCATCTCTCTGACCGTACTCGGCGTACTGGCGCTGCGGGTGTATGCCAATCACAACCTGCACTTGATCGCCCGCTCGATCAACTACACCGTCGAAGCCGCCGTGGTGTTCAACGACAGCAGCGCCGCCAACGAAGCCCTGGCAATGATTGCCTCGACCGAAGAGGTGGCCGACGCCAAGGTATTCAACCACCGCAATCAACTGCTGGCCCGCTGGCAGCGCAGCGAAGACTCCGTGATGGCTCGGATCGAGCAACGGGTGGCTCGTGCATTGCTGGAAGAACCGATCATCCTGCCGGTGCTGCACCAGGACCGCCAGGTCGGACGCATCGAGCTGGTGGGGCAGGGCGGGAGTCTGTTGCGCTTCATGCTCAGTGGCCTGGCCGGCATCATCCTCTCCACGGTGTTGAGCGCGTTGGGGGCGCTGTACCTGTCGCGGCGCCTGTTCGGCGATATTGTCGGCCCGCTGCGCAGCCTGGCCACCGTGGCCCACGCGGCGCGGCGCGAGCGCAGTTTCGACCGGCGCGTGCCACCGGCACAGATCGCCGAGCTCAATGAACTGGGCAACGACTTCAATGCCTTGCTCGACGAGCTTGAGAACTGGCAGAACCACCTGCAAAGCGAAAACGAAAGCCTCGCCCACCAGGCCAGCCACGACAGCCTCACCGGGCTGCCCAACCGGGCCTTCTTTGAAGGCCGGCTCAGCCGCACCGTGCGCAATGCCATCAAGCACCAGGAACACCTGGCGCTGTTGTTCCTCGACAGCGACAACTTCAAGGACATCAACGACAACTTCGGGCATGCGGCCGGTGACGAAGTGCTGGTCAGCGTCGCGGCGCGCGTGCGCTCGCAGTTGCGTGAAAATGATCTGGTGGCGCGCCTGGGGGGCGATGAGTTCGCTGTACTGCTGGCCCCCCTGCACAGCCGTGAGGATGCCCAGCGCATCGCCGAGAAGATCATCATCAGCATGCGCCAGCCCATCGGCCTGAGCGAGGGCAGGAGCATCGTCACCTCGTTGAGCGTCGGCATTGCCTACTTCCCGGATGACGGCCGTAGCCCGTCCGATTTACTCAATGCCGCCGATGCGGCGATGTACCAGGCCAAGCGCACTGAGCGCGGCCAGTGGCAAACGGCAGAGGCGGAGTGCTCTGCCCATCAAAAAAACAGGAGCTGAACCGTGACACATTTGAGTCGATACCTGCGTTTTCACTTTGCCTTCCTGGCCTTGGCGTTGTTGGCCTTGACCGGTTGCCAGAGTGTGCCGCCCAAAGGACTGACGGCCGAGCAGATTGCCGTACTCAAACAGGAAGGCTTTCGTCTGACCGACGAGGGCTGGGAATTCGGCTTGTCCGGCAAGGTGCTGTTCGGCAGCGACCTGGACTCGCTCAACAGCCAGAGCCAGGCCATTGTCGAGCGCATCGGCAAGTCGCTGCTGTCGGTGGATATCCAGCGCGTACGGATCGACGGTCACACAGACTCCACCGGCCAGGCCGCCTACAACGAGCAACTGTCGCTGCGCCGGGCCAAAAGCGTGGCCAACGTCCTGACCTCGGTCGGCATGCGTCCGGAAAACGTCGTAACCCGTGGCCTGGGCAGCAGTGAGCCGGTGGCCAGCAACGCCAACCGTGCCGGGCGCATGGAAAACCGCCGGGTGGCCATCGTCGTCGCCTCCGACTAATCGGCAAAACTCATCGAGCGCGACGTGCCCATCAACAGCGGCGCGTTGCGCTCGGTGACATTGCGGATGTAGTCCCACAACAGGGTAATCCGCTTCAACTTGCGCAAATCCTCGCGGCAGTACATCCAGAACTGCCGGGTAATCTCCACTTCCTCCGGCAATATCGCCACCAGGCGCGGGTCCTGTGCCGCCAGAAAACACGGCAGAATCGCCAGCCCTCGGCCCTGCTGGGCG
>Ga0247821_10002526_pt1 | contig 10043 bp, 7 predicted proteins | sample 13C_Glycerol_Day_FD_192481 | JGI IMG/M metagenome (GOLD analysis project Ga0247821, IMG submission 192481) | Soil microbial communities from agricultural site in Penn Yan, New York, United States - 13C_Glycerol_Day14 | ecosystem: Environmental > Terrestrial > Soil > Agricultural land | place... | reverse complement strand
GTCCCGGGGGCCAGCAGTTCGGCAACGTGCGGCGGCAGCGGCAGCGATCCGTCGGTGGCGACGACCGCGAACTCCTCGCCGCTGCGCCCCTCGGACGCGATTCGGCCGTCGCGGATGGTGACGGTCCGGGGCAGCACCGCGGCGACCTCGGGGTCGTGGGTGACCAGCAGCACCGTCATACCGGTGCTCTCGTTGACGGTCGAGATCGCGGCGAGCACCTCGTCCCGGGCCCGGTGGTCGAGTTGGCTCGTGGGCTCGTCGGCCAGCAGCAGGCCGGGGAACGTGGCGATCCCGACCGCTACGGCGCAGAGCTGGATCTGCCCGGGCGTCAGCGACGTCAGCGGCGTACGGGCGTGGTCGGCCAGGCCGACCAGGTCGAGGACCTCCTCCGGCGCCGGCAGGGACTGGTCGCGCGCCGCGGCCCGCTGTGCGTAGCGGACGTTGTCGACGGGGGACAGGTAGGGGATCAGATTGCGCCCGGCTCCCTGCAGCACGATGCCGATGTCACGTGCGCGCATCCGGTCGAGCTCCGGCTCGGTCATCGTCGTCAGGTTGTGCTCGCCGATCTGCAGGCGCCCGGCGCTCGGCGTCAGCAGGCCGCCGCACAGCTGCAGCAGCGTGGACTTGCCGGCGCCGGACGGGCCGAGCAGCCCGACGAACTCACCAGGACGCACCGTGATGCCGATGCCCGACAAGGCCGCGACGTCATGGCCCTGGCTGCGGTAGATGTGCACCAGCCCGCTCGTGCTGATCGCCAGGCCGCTCACGACAGCTCCTCCCGGATCCGGACGTAACCCGCGCGCCGGTTCACGCCGGTGCCCAGGACCAACGTGGTCGCCGTCAGCACCACGGTGCCGGCCAGCCAGAGAATCACCGCTCCGGACCAGTTGATCGCCAGGTCGAGCGGGATCGGCGACGGTTCGGACGTCTCCGCGAACAGCGGGAACATCGGCAGCGCGATATGGGCGCCGACGATTCCGCAGGCCGACCCGAGCAATGCTGCCAGCGCGACCGGCCCGGTCTGTTCCCAGCGCGCCGCCCCTCCGGTCGTCGACGCCGGTACGCCGTTGATCCGCAGGCTCGCATAGTCCTGCGCCCGGGATCGCCAGGAGCTGACGCCCATCAGCAGCAGCACGATGACCGCGAGCGCCCAGCTGGCGAGTCCGACGACCGGGGTGAGCTGGAGCGCGAGGGCGCTGGCGGAGCGCCCGTACCCCTCGATCCGGTCGGACCGCCGATCGACGAGGGTCGGGGTCAGCCCGGCCGCGGTGAGCCCGTCGACGACCTTGCCGAGGTTCGCGAGCCCGTCGGCGTTCAGCCAGAGCTCGAGATCGGTCGAGGTGTCGTCGACGTTCCCGCCGAGCCGGCGGACGGTCTCCAGGTCCATCACGGCGGCGCGTTCGGTGTGCCGCGGCATCGGTGTCCGCAGGCTGTCCACCTTGGTGATCGGGATCGACAGTCCGTCGAGGCCGGGCACGGTCTGGACCTCGCTCACGGAGAAGTCCTGACTCACCAGCGCCGGGACAGGGGTGGGGATCGCGGCGTGCTGGAGGGTCAGGTCGCTCCCGAGGCTGGTCACCTCGAGCGTCAGTCCGTTCGGCCGGCTCTTCGCCGCGATGTGGCTCTGATCGTCGTCCCCTGCCGGCGGGCCGCTCGTCCAGTCCTGGGCGCTACCCAGCGGGATCGACGGCTGGGTGTCGGTCGCCAGGTGGCTGATCGCGATCTCGCCCTTGGCGCCCACGGGGTCACCCACCTCGCGGGCGATCCCGAGCCGGATCAGTTGGCAGGACGGTCGGCAGTCCATCGGCGTACTCAGCTGGACCGGGCCGCTGCGGCCCAGCGGTATCGGCGGGAAACGCACCAGGTAGCGCGCCCCTCTGCGCTGGTTGACCACCGTCGCCTGCAGGATCACGGTCCTCGCCCGGCCCTCGGGGGCGAGCTCCTCGCCGTCACTGGTGGGCGGTGCGTACGACGCCGTCGTGCCGACGTCGGCGGTCACCTTCAGTTGGTCGCCGACGACCTTGATCGGCTGCGGCTCCGCCGGAGCCCGGAGGTTGCCGAACCCCTCGGTCTCGGCGAGCCGGTCGCCGCGGAAGGCGATCCGCCGGTAGCTGTCCGGCTCGATCAGCACGGCGCGCAGACTCTCGGCCGCGGGCGCCTGGGTGAGCACGACCGGCGTCAGCCAGCGCCGGTCGGGATCGACCTTGTTGATCGCCGCGGTGAAGTCGATGAGGTTGATGGTGTCGATCGCGAGGACCGCCTCGGCGCCGGTCTCGTAGCCGGCCCTGGTGTCCCGGTTGCGACCAGCCACCGAAGCCGCCTGGCCGGCGAACGACACCAGGCCGGTCGCGACGGCGACCACGGCGACGAGCCGTGTCACGGCTGGACGCCGGGCCACCTGCAGAGCGCCGAGCGCGAGACCGAGACGCCCGTTGCGCAGCGCCCGACGGCTCACCAGGCCGGCGGCCGGGAGCAGCAGATGGGCGAAGGCCAGGCCGGCGGCCAGCGCGAGCAGGGTCGGGGTCAGGATCGGCAACGGACCCCGTCCGCCGCTGGTCAGTCCGGTCACCAGTCCGGCCGATGCGACGACGATGACGATCAGATCGATCAGACCGATGGTCCGGTGGCTTCCGCGCGGCGCGATCCGCCGGAGCAGGCTGGAGATCGGCCGTCGTACGACCGTACGAACCGACAGCGCGACGACCGCCAGCCCTGCCAGAGCTGCGAGACCGACCGCGGCCGGAACCGTCCACGGCACTTCCAGGGGCGGTACTCCGGCCAACCAGGCCGCTCGTACGGCGAGGAGCATCGCGAAACCGGCGGCCGCGCCGAGCACCGTACCGAGCAGCACGGGCACGCTCAGCTCGACGGCCAGCGCCCGGCCGATCGACCCTGCCCCCGACCCGCGGAGTCGCGAGACGGCCAGCTCGGGGCGGCGCTGGTCGACCACCGTGGCCAGCGCGAGCGCCAGGACGACCACCCCGAACAGCGCCACCTGCACCATCACCAGCGGGATGATGGTCGTGGCTTGGCGCCGCTCCGCCTGGATTCCGTCGATGACGTCGATCAGTCCTGAGCTGTTCTGCGCGTCGATGCCGCGTTCGGCGATCTGTACTTCGAGCTGATCGGTCACCTGACGGATCCGAGCCAGGTCGTCGACTCGCACGCTTCCCGGCTGCGGGCGGGTGTCCAGCGTCGAGTAGGCGCCCCAAGGTCCCGCGGAGAGAGTGTCTCGCTCGGTGAGCAGGAAGTCGCCGAGCGCGGCCTGGGAGTCGCTGGCCTGCCGCGAGTTCCCGATCGGTCTCCGGCCGAACCAGAAGATGGCCTCGGCGTCGGCCTGGTAGATCCCGACCACGCGGAGCGGGCTGCGCGCGGGGTTGCCGGCGGGCTGGGCATTGATCGTCGCCCCGACCGCCAGGCCGAAGTTCTTCGCGTCCGCTGCCGACGCGGCGACCTCACCGGGGCTGCGGGGACACCGGCCGGCGGTCAGTTCGAGTTGGGCGCAGTAACCGTCGCGCCAGACCACCCGGCTCTGGACGGTCGGTCTGTCGTCGCCGAGGCCCCAGATCACTGCTGCGGCCCGCCCGTACACCGGCGGGGTGAACTGCTGCTTCAGGTCGGCAGGGATCAGTTGGTCGAGCTCCTCCGGCGGAGTCGATTCGGCCGATCCGCCGACGGTCGTCTTCGGGACCGTCTTGACCTGCCAGGCCGCCGAGTTCCACTGGCGCGCCAGGGTCTCGGTCGTGACGGTCTGTTCGACCGCGCGCGCGAACCAGGGCGCGAACGCCGCGCAGGTGCCGATCAACAGGCTGACCCCGGCCAGGACCATCGCCTGGGACCACCGGTACCGCAGAGCCTGCCGCAGGAACATGTTTGGCCACCCCCCAGCCGCCAGGTCACGCCTGTCGGTGACCAAGGACCGAACATACGGAACGAGAGGGGCAGCGTCAGGACGCCGGCTGACAACGATGCCCAGTTGTTGCCTGCCGCGCGCGCGGAGCGAGGCTGGGATACAGCTTGGCCGACGGGCCGGATAGGGTCCGTGCATGGCTGATGTTGCGGGGATCTTCAAGGCTTACGACGTCCGGGGCGTTGTGCCGGAGCAGTTGGACGAGTCGGTGGCCCGGGCGACCGGCGCGGCGTTCGTCGAGGTCCTGGACGTGCTCGCGGGGCCCGGCGCGGTGGTGATCGGGTACGACATGCGCCCGTCCAGCCCGGCGCTGGCGGCCGCGTTCGCGGAGGGCGTGGCGAGCACCGGGGCGGACGTGATCGACATCGGCCTGGCCTCCACCGACCAGTTGTACTTCGCGTCCGGCCGGCTCGACCTGCCCGGCGCGATGTTCACCGCCAGCCACAACCCGGCGCAGTACAACGGCATCAAGATGTGCCGCGCGGGCGCCGCCCCGGTCGGCTCCGACTCCGGTCTGCGCGACATCGCCGACCTGGTCGCGAAGGCCCTGACCGAGAGTCCGGCGGCCGGGTCCGCGACCGGGCACATCACCCGCAAGGACCTGCTCACGGCGTACGCCGACCACCTGCACGACCTGGTCGACCTGAGCGGCATCCGTCCGCTCACCGTGGTCGTCGACGCCGGCAACGGCATGGGTGGCCACACCGTCCCGGCGGTGTTCGCCGACGGCCCGGTGACGATCGTCCCGATGTACTTCGAGCTCGACGGCAGCTTCCCGAACCACGAGGCCAACCCGCTCGACCCGAAGAACCTGGTCGACCTGCAGGCCAAGGTCCGCGAGACCGGGGCCGACCTCGGCCTGGCCTTCGACGGCGACGCCGACCGCTGCTTCGTGGTGGACGAGAAGGGCGACCCGATCTCGCCGAGCGCGATCACCGGCGCGGTCGCCGTCCGCGAGCTCGCCAAGCACCCGGGCGCGACCATCCTGCACAACCTGATCACCTCCAAGGCGGTCCCGGAGCTGATCGCCGAGCACGGCGGCGTCCCGGTCCGCACCCGGGTCGGGCACTCCAACATCAAGCAGAAGATGGCCGAGACCGACGCGGTGTTCGGCGGCGAGCATTCCGCGCACTACTACTTCCGCGATTTCTGGCGCGCCGACACCGGCATGCTGGCCGCGCTGCACGTGCTGGCGGCGCTGGGCGAGCAGGACCGGCCGGCCAGCGAGCTGTTCGCCGAGTACGAGCGGTACGTGGCGTCCGGCGAGATCAACAACACCGTCGACAACCAGGCGGCGACCGTGGCCGCGATCGAAGATACGTATTCTGGCCGCGACGGCGTGACCGTCGACCATCTGGACGGGTTGACGGTCTCGGCGGGACAGTGGTGGTTCAACGTCCGTGCGTCGAACACGGAGCCGTTGCTGCGGCTGAACGTCGAGGCCGCGGACCGGGCCGAGATGGAACGCGTCCGTGACGAAGTACTGGCCCTGATCACCGGCGCATCGGTGGAGGAGAACTGAATGGCAGTCAATCTGGACCCGGACCTGCTGAGCATCCTGGTCTGCCCGAAGTGCCGCTCGGAGTTCCGGGTGGACGACGAGGCGAACGAGCTGATCTGCACCAACGCCGCCTGCGCGCTGGCGTACCCGGTGCGTGACGACATCCCGGTGCTGCTGATCGACGAGGCCCGGGACACGCGCGCGGAGTCCGGATCCGCGAGCAGCTGATGAGCGTTTTCGACGACACCCGGCTGGACGACCCGGCGGTACTCGAGGCCTCGGACCACCTGCTGCGCCGCCTGGCGATGGCCGGTGCCCGGATCCGCGCCGAGCTGGAAGCGTCCGAGGACGTGCTGACCAAGGTGGAGTCCGACGGCTTCCGGCCGCGGGCCGTGGTGGCCGCGGGCCGGGACGCCCGGCTGGTCCGGGCCGTCCTGGAGCCGGTCTGCCCGGTTCCGTTCCTCGCCTGGCCCGGTCCGGGGCTGCCCGGCTGGGCCGGCCCGCTGGACCTGGTGATCGTCCTCGGTGGTGCCGCCGAGGACACGGACGCGGTGTCGGCCGCCGGCGAAGCGGTACGGCGGGGTTGCGGGCTGATGGTCGCCGCGCCGGAGGATTCGCCGGTGGCGATCGCCTCGGCCGGTCTCCGGCATGCGATCCGGCTGCCGTCGCAGTCGGACGACCAGCTGGCTGCGGCCGTCGCCGTGCTTCAGGCGCTGCACCAGATGGACCTGGGCCCGGAGGTCGACCACAAGGCCGTGGCGGCATTGCTGGACGACGTGGCGATCGAGTGCTCGCCCAACAACGACGTGGCGGCCAACCCGGCGAAGGAACTTGCTCTCGTGCTGGCGGATGCGTTGCCGCTGGTCTGGGGTGGCTCTGTCCTGGCAGCGCGTGCTGCCCGCCGTGTGGTCGAGGCGCTCCGGCTGGCCAGTGGACGGCCGGCCCTGGCCGCGGACGCGGGCCACCTTCTTCCGGTGCTCAACCAGCCGCCACGGGATCTGTTCGCCGACCCGTTCGACAAGCCCGAGGAGCTCCGGCCGGCGCTGATCATCCTGGACGACGGTGTCGTCGAGGCCGGCATCGCCGAGCACCGCGACAAGCTGGAGTCCAAGGCAGAGGCGCACGACGTCCGGGTGCACACGATCAGGCAGGCCAGCGGCACGGATGTCGCCCGGTACGCCGCTTTGACCCAGCAGGGTCGCTACGCCGCGGCGTATCTCGGGATCGGCCTCGGCCGGTACGGCATGGCGACCGTGGACGACCCGGTCGGGTCAGGCAACCCCTCGGAGGACCCCGCGTGGTAGTCCCGCTGCAGAACACCATCCGCGACTACGCGTGGGGTTCGCCGACCGCACTGCCGGAGTTGCTCGGCGTACGGCCGACCGGCGAGCCGCAGGCCGAGCTGTGGATGGGTGCGCACGAGTCCGCCCCGTCGGTCCTGCCGAACGGCGACACCTTGTACGACGCGGTGTCCGCCGACCCGGCCGCGGTGCTGGGGGAGGAGACGGCCGAGCGGTTCGACGGCCGGTTCCCGTTCCTCGCGAAGCTGCTCGCGGCGGCGCAGCCGTTGTCGATCCAGGCGCACCCGTCCCGGGACCAGGCGATCGACGGCTACCAGCGGGACGAGGCCGCCGCGATCCCCCGGGACGCCGCGGACCGCAACTACAAGGACGCCTGGCCGAAGCCGGAGATCCTGATCGCGCTGGAGCCGTTCGATGCGCTGGTGGGTTTCCGGCCGCTGGAGGCGACGGTGGCGCTGCTCGACGCGCTGGCTCCGGCCGGGTTCGAGGAGCTCACGGACCTGCTCCGCAACGGCAAGCTCCAGGACGCGTTCAGCGGTTTCATGAGCACCGACCGGGACGCGATCCGCCCGCTGGTCGCGGCCCTGGGCGAGGCCGTCGCGCAGTACCCGGGCGACGCGTTCCCCCTGGAGCGCGAGACGCTCGCGAAGCTGTGCGCGGACTTCCCGGACGACCCCGGTGTGCTCGCGGCCCTGTTGCTGAACAGGGTGCGCCTGCAGCGGTTCGACGCCGTGTACCTCCCGGCCGGGAACGTGCACGCCTACCTGCGGGGCCTCGGCTTCGAGGTGATGGCGAACTCCGACAACGTGCTGCGCGGCGGGCTGACGAGCAAGTACGTCGACGTACCGGAGCTCGTCTCGGTGGTGGACTTCGAGCCGCTGGCCGACCCGGTGCTGACCGCGACAGAAGACGGGGTCTACGAGACAGGGTGCGAGTACTTCGCGATCCACCGGGTGGACCTGTCGTCGGGCGAGCGCACGATCGACGGCGTCGGGCCGCGGATCGTCTGCTGTGTGGACGGCTCTGTCGATGCTGCCGGCAAGGAATCCGTTGTGACGTTGTCGGCTGGTCAGTCGGCGTTCCTCGCCGGAACCGAAGGACCCTGTACCCTGCGTGGTTCCGGCACGGCGTTCGTCGTCGCCGCACGCTAACTGTGCAGTCTCTTCTGGGAGGACCTGAACAACCATGGCTGGTGGCGGGAACAAGGCCGTTGTCGCGGCTTTGCTGGCGAACACCGGGATCGCGGTCACCAAGTTCGCCGCCTGGGCGCTGACCCAGTCGGCCTCGATGCTGGCCGAGGCGATCCACTCGCTCGCCGACGCGGGCAACCAGGTGCTGCTGCTGATCGGCGGCCAGCGGGCCAAGCGCGAGGCCGACGAGCTGCACCAGTTCGGGTTCGGCCGCGAGCGGTACGTCTACTCGTTCATCGTGTCGATCGTGCTGTTCAGCGTGGGTGGTCTGTTCGCGCTGTACGAGGGCTACCACAAGGTGCACGACCCGCACGGGATCGACAACTGGAAGTGGGTCCCGATCGCGGTGCTGGTGGTCGCGATCGTCATGGAGAGCCTGTCGTTCCGGACCGCGATCGTCGAGGCGAACAAACTCCGCGGCCACGTGTCCTGGGTGAAGTTCGTCCGGAACGCGCGCGCCCCGGAGCTGCCGGTCATCCTGCTCGAGGACTTCGCGGCGCTCACCGGTCTGGTGCTGGCGCTGATCGGCGTCGTCCTGACGCTTGTCACCGGCAACGGTGTGTTCGACGGCCTCGGGTCGATGGCGATCGGCGCGCTGCTGGTCTGCGTCGCGGTCTTCCTGGCGATCGAGATGAAGTCGCTGCTGCTCGGCGAGTCCGCGACCCGCGAGTCCCAGGCCCGGATCGTCGCCGCGATCGAGAACACCCCGGGTGTCCAGCGGCTGATCCACATCAAGACCCTGCACCTCGGCCCGGAGGAGGTCCTGGTCGCCGCGAAGGTCGGCGTCGAGCCGACCGCCGACGCGGCCGTCGTCGCGGAGACCATCGACGCCGCCGAGCGAGCCGTCCGCGCCGCCGAGCCGATGAGTCAGCACATCTACCTCGAGCCCGACATCTTCCACCAGAACCACGTCCCGGACGAGCGCCCCGCCGTACCTGAGGCGCCGTCGCACTGACACCGGTCGTCAGGGTGCCGCCGCGCGTTTCCGCTCGAGGCGGCTCCTGTCGGGCCATTTGACGTCGTACGCCCAGCCGAGCTGTTCGAATCGCCTGATGATCCAGGCGTTGATGTCGATCTGTCCCTTGAGCACGCCGTGACGTGCGCACGTGGGGTCGGCGTGGTGCAGGTTGTGCCATGACTCGCCCTGGCTGAGGATGGCGAGCCACCAGACGTTGCCTGACCGGTCGCGGGTGCCGAACGGTTTCTTGCCGGTGACATGGCAGATCGAGTTGATCGAGAACGTGACGTGGTGCATCAGCGCGACGCGGACCAGGGTGCCCCAGAAGAACCCGGTGGCGGCGCCGTGCCACGACCTGTCCCACAGGCCGCCGATGAGCGCCGGCGCCAGCAGTGAGACGGCCGCCAGGCCACGGAAGTGCCGCGAGATCGCTACCAGGTCGCGGTCGCGCAGCAGGTCCGGCGCGTAGTGTCTCGGGTCGGCGCGATCGACACCCCAGAGCACCCACCCGGCATGGGCGAAGACGAACCCCTTGGTCACTGCCCGGGCCGTGGTTCCGTAACGCCAGGGTGAGTGCGGGTCTCCTTCACGGTCGGAGAACTTGTGGTGCTTGCGGTGGTCGGCCACCCAGCGGATGACGGGTCCCTCGAGCGCCAGGCTGCCGGCGATCGCCAGTGCGATCTTGAGACCACGCTTGCTCTTGAAGGAGCCGTGGGTGAAACACCGGTGATAGCCCGCGCCGATACCGGTGGCGGTGAGCACGTAGAACACGACCAGAACGACGATGTCGTGCCAGCCGACCCAGCCGCCCCAGGCGAAGAACATCGCCGGCAGCAACGCGACGGTGGGTACCACGATGAACACCCAGATGAGCCCTCGCTCGAGTCGTCCGCCGACGGCCTGGAATTCGCCCGGAACCGGATCGCCGGGATCTGCCGCTGAAACCATGATCGCCCCCGCAAGTACTCCGTCGGAGTGTGCCGGGGACCGGGGCAGGACCGCTCCGGATTCGGCGGAGCGCGACACTTCGGACGATACCGCCGATCCGCACTCGCAGCCAGGAGAGCCCTCGGAGGTCACCGGGGTTTCGGCGGCAGTACGCCGGAGCGGCCGAGCCACCTGAGGGCGCGGTCGCGGTCGATCTCGGCCTGCGTCGGCGGCGCGGTGAGCCGGCCGGTGCGGT
>Ga0247821_10002525_pt1 | contig 10047 bp, 7 predicted proteins | sample 13C_Glycerol_Day_FD_192481 | JGI IMG/M metagenome (GOLD analysis project Ga0247821, IMG submission 192481) | Soil microbial communities from agricultural site in Penn Yan, New York, United States - 13C_Glycerol_Day14 | ecosystem: Environmental > Terrestrial > Soil > Agricultural land | place... | reverse complement strand
ACTTCGCCCTGATCTTCAGCAGCAAGAAGGTCAACGGCACCGAACGCCGGCGCGTCGGGGCATTCATCCCCCTGTACATCGCTTCGGCCGCATTCTGGGCACTGTTCCAGCAGCAGTTCACCTTCATAGCCGTGTACTCGGAAGAGAAGCTGGACCGGAACCTGTTCGGCTGGGAAATGCCGGCAGCCTGGGTCCAGTCCATCAACCCGGTGTTCATCATCATCTTCGCCGGCGTGATGGCTGCCCTCTGGACCCGGCTGGGGCGCAAGCAGCCCGGTTCGGCGCTGAAGTTCTCGATCGGCCTCTTTGTGATGGGCCTGGCCTTCCTGGCCTTCATCCCGCTGGCCGGGGCCGGCAAGACTCCCCTGCTGGCCCTGGTGGGAATCCTGTTCCTGTTCACGCTCGCGGAACTGTTCCTGTCCCCCATCGGCCTGTCCGTGACCACCAAGCTGGCTCCGAAGGCATTCCGCACCCAGATGGTGGCGCTGTTCTTCCTCTCGGTGTCGCTGGGCACCACGCTGGCCGGCATGCTCTCCGGCCTGTACAACCCGGAGGACGAGCTGCCCTACTTCATCGGCATCGGCGGCACGGCCATGCTGCTGGCCGTTGGCCTGGCCGCGGCCTCGCCGGCGATCAAGAAGCTGATGGGCGGCGTCCGCTGAGGCGATGAGTTCCAGGCACCGCGCACCGATTTAGTTTCGCGCTTGGGTTCCCGCCGCAGGCGAGGCGTCCGACGTCGAACTCATGCAGGCGGGCGATGTCACGGACGGTGTGGTGCGGGTCGGCGGATCCATCCGCCGCCCCGCACCAGCCGCAGTCTCTGCCGGTCGCCGCATACCTCGACTGGCTCGCAGCCAACGCGGAACGTCTGGTAGGTGCGTTCACGGAGCAGGTGCCAGGGCTCCTGCCGCCCCCTTAGCGGCTTACGGGTTCGGCGACGCCCAGCAGGCCAAGCTCGGAACGCCGCGGCATCCCTTCCCAGTCGCCCGACACCAAGCACGCGTAGGCTCCGGTGCGCACGGCGGTCAGCAGCCGCTCCCGAACCGGTTGCCCGTCGAGCAGCTCGGCGAGGTAGCCGCCGACGAACGCATCACCCGCCCCCACGGTGTCCACGGCCAGGACCGGAACGGCGTCCTGTTGGTGCTCCTCGCCGTCGACGAGGGCCACACACCCTTGCGCGCCGAGCTTGATAACCACCTGTGCCGGGCCAAGGGCCGCCAGTCGGTGTGCCAGTTCCAGCGGTTCGGCCGCCTCGCCGACCACGATCGCCGCCTCGTCGTCGCCGGCGAACACCACGTCCGATTGCCGGACCAGCGCCTCGAAGGCGGCTGCCGCGGCAGGTTTCGGCCACAGGGCGGCGCGGTAGTTAACGTCGAAGGACACCAATGTGCCCGCGGATTTGGCGCAGTCGATAGCGAACTGGACGGCCGCCGCTGCGGACTGGGAAAGCGCCGGGGTGATGCCGGTGACGTGGAGCAGGCGGGCATCGGCGATTTTCCGTTCGGGAACGTGCTCCGGCGCGAGGGTCGATCCCGCGCTTCCGGAGCGGTAGTACCAGACCTTGGCCGTCTCATTGGTGCGGCGTTCCTTGATCATGAGCCCGGTGGCGGCATCGGGGTCACGGCCGGACTCGACGTCCAGCCCCTCCGCCATCAGCTCCCGCAGGACCAGGTCGCCCAGGCTGTCCGCGCCCACTCGCCCCACCCAGGTGACCGGGGTTCCCAGCCGGCGCAGAGCGATCGCCACGTTGCTTTCCGCGCCGCCAATGCCCAGCCGGAGTGACTCCGTGAAGGCGAGGGGCCCGGGGGTGGCGGCTTTCATCAGCGCCATCGTCTCGCCAAGGGTGACGACGGCGCTCGGCCCGGCGCTCACTCCACGCTCCGGGCGACGCGTGCTTCGGCGACCAGGCGGCTGACCCTGCCGGCCCGCCGGGTCAGCTCTCCTAGGTCACCGCCCTTGAATGCATCGCCAATGAGCGGGCCGCCCAGGCTGACGGCCAGGGCCCCTGCCCGGATCCAGCCGGGCGCGTCCCCGATCTCGACTCCGCCGGAGGGGATGAACGCCAGGTCCGGAAACGGTCCCCGCAGCTGGGCAATGTAGCCCGGCCCGACCATCGACGCGGGGAAGATCTTGACCGCAGTGGCCCCCGCCCGCCATCCGGCGAACAGTTCCGTCGGCGTCAGGCCGCCCGGGAATACGGGGACGTCCCTCTCCGCGGCGGCGCGGACGACGGCGCTCTCCGTCACCGGAGTGACGAGGAAACGCGCCCCGGCGTCGAGGGCCGCTCCGGCCTCCGCCTCCGTGGTGACGGTGCCGACGCCGATTTCGACCTGCTCCCCGAAGTTCCGGATCAGCCCGGGCAGGAGTTCGAAGACCCCTGCCGTGCTCAGCGTCAGTTCGATCGACCGGACTCCGCCGTCGGCGAGCGCGGCGATGATGGGGGCGTATTCGCGGGCATGGCCGGCGCGCAGCACCGCCACCACGGGGTTCGCCTGCAGGATCGCGCTCGGGGCGGGGCGCCGGTGTGTTTCCGTCCCGCTGCTCACGTCACGGTCCCTAGTTGCCATGGCACAAATTCTTCCTGTCCGAGGTCGAGTTCTTCGCTGACGGTCTGCGCCCCGGATGCCACAGCGAGGATGCGCGCAAAGATCAGTTCCCCCACCTCCTGGACTGTCGCCTCGCCGTCGACGATGACCCCGCAGTTCAGGTCCAGGTCCTCGGGCATTCTGTTGTACAGCTCGGTGTTGGTGCCCAGTTTGATGCTGGGCACGGGCTTGCAGCCGAACACCGATCCCCGCCCGGTGGTGAAGCACACCACGTTGGCGCCGCCGGCCACGAGCCCGGTGACGGACACCGGATCGTAGCCGGGCGTGTCCATGAAAACGAGTCCCGGGCTGGTCATGGGTTCGGCGTAGGCGTAGACGGCGGACAGCTCGGCTTGGCCGGCCTTGGCCACAGCACCCAGGGACTTCTCCAGGATCGTGGTCAGGCCGCCGGCTTTGTTGCCGGGCGACGGGTTGTTGTCCAGACTTCCCCCACCGGAACTCGCGTAGTCCTGCCACCAGGCAAGCTGCCCCAGCAGCCGCTGCCCGACCTCGGGGGCGACAGCCCGACGGGTCAGGAGGTGCTCTGCCCCGAAGACCTCAGGGGTCTCGGCGAGCGCCGACGTGCCGCCGTAGGCGACCAGCAGGTCCGAGGCTACCCCCAGCGCGGGGTTGGCCGTGATCCCCGAGTACCCGTCAGAGCCGCCGCAGTTCAGGCCCAGCACTAGTTCGGAAACGTCCACCGGCTCCCGTTGCAGTTCGTTGATGGCCGGGAGCATTCCTTCGATTAGGGCGACCCCCGCCTTGACCGTGGCCCGTATCCCGCCGGAGTCCTGGATCGTGAGCCGCTCGATCAGTGCGGGGGCGGTTTCCGGATCGAGAAAGCGTTCCGTATGCAGCATCTCACAGCCCAGGCCGAGGACCAGCAGGCCGGCGAAGTTGGGGTGCGCCGCATAGCCGCGGAGGGTACGGACCAGAACTTCGGCGCCCGCGCTTCCCAGCACCATGCCGCAGCCGCTGCCATGGGTCAGGGCAAAAACCCCGTCGACGTGGGGAAAGGCGTCCAGGACGCTGCCGCGGAACTGGTCGGCGATCATCCTGGCGGTGCTTGCCGAGCAGTTGACGGAGGTGAGAATGCCGATGTAGTTGCGGGTGCCCACCTTCCCGTTGGCGCGCCGGTAGCCCTGGAAGGTGGGGCGCGGCCCGGACGGCACCGGGGGCGTGACCCGCGCGGTGCCGAACTCGTAGTCCTGTTTCACCTCGTCCATCCCGAGGTTGTGCGTGTGCACGTGGTTCCCGGGCCGGATGTCCGTCAGGGCCCGGCCGATCGACTGTCCGTATTTATGCACCGGGGCCCCGGCGGACACGGGTTTCAGCGCGATCTTGTGTCCGCGCGGGACGTTTGCGCTGACAGTCAGGGCCCGCCCGGCACCGTTTGGTCTGGTACTGGCCAGGAGGGTCATCCCGGCGGGGAGGTCGCGGGTGGCGACCCCCACTTCGTCCCCGGCGGCCAGCTGCAGGACGCAGGAAGCGAGCGGAAGCGTTGTGGCGGCGGTCTCGGTGGCGTTCACCAGTCGTGCACCGTCCCGTCAAGCAGGCGGGCCGTCGGAAGGTACGCCGGGGTGTACTCAAAGCCGGCGGCAAGGTCGTCGTCGTAGTCCACGCCCAGGCCCGGGTTGTCCCCCGGGTGCAGCAGCCCTTCCTCGAAGGTGTAGCTGGTACGGAACACCTGCAGGGTCTCCTCGGAGTGCTTCATGTACTCCTGGATGCCGAAGTTGTGGATCGCCAGCCCCAGGTGCAACTGCGCCGCCTGGCCCACCGGGGAGATGTCCGTCGGGCCGTGGAAGCCGGACTTGATCTGGTAGATTGCCGCGAAATCCATCAGCTTGCGGAGCGCCGTGATGCCGCCGGTGTGGGTGACTGCCGAACGCACGTAGTCGATCAGCTGCTCGGTGATCAGGGTCTGGTAGTCGTAGACGGTGTTGAAAACCTCGCCGATCGCCAGCGGGGTGGTGGTCTGGGACCGGACCCGGCGCATGCCCTCCTGGTTTTCCCCGGGGGTGCAGTCCTCCAGCCAGAACAGGTCGTACGGCTCGAGGCTCTTCCCGAGCGAGGCTGCCTGGTTCGGCGTCATCCGGTGGTGGCCGTCATGCAGCAGGACCAGTTCCGGGCCGAACTTCTCCCGGACGGCGGCGAACACCCCGGGAACGTGGCGGAGGTAGGCGCGGGTGTCCCAGAGTTCCTCCGCCGGCTTCGGGAGGCGTTTGGCGGGCTCGTAGTCGTAGCGCTGTCCGGGGCGCTGGTCCCCGGCAACGCCGTAGATCTGCCCCAGCCCGGGGACACCGGTCTGGATGCGGATGGCTTTGAAGCCCTGGTCGAGGTGGTTCTGGATTGAGACGCACAGGGCGTCCAGGTCGGTGCCTGACGCGTGGCCATAGGCGAGGCAACCGGTGCGTGAGGCGCCGCCCAGCAATTGGTACAGCGGCAGGCCGGCCACCTTCGCCTTGATGTCCCAGAGTGCGACGTCGACGGCGGCAATCGCGGCCATCGTGATGGGGCCGCGGCGCCAGTAGGCGCTGCGGTAGAGGAATTGCCACGCGTCCTCGATCTTCGCCTCGTCGCGCCCGATGAGCAGCGGCACCACGTGCTCCGTGAGATAGGCGCCCACGGCCAGCTCGCGGCCGTTGACGGTGGCGTCGCCGAGCCCCACCACGCCGTGGTCGGTGGTGATGCGCAGCGTGACGAAGTTCCTTCCCGGACTGCTGACCAGGACCTCCGCTGAGCGTATCGTCATTGATGTTCCTTCCGGGGTCAGCCGCGGGCAGCGTAGGACTGCAGGGGCAGGTTGTAGGTGAGGTCGACGGCGGTTTCCACGGCTTCCGCCATGCCCAGCCGCCCTTCGGCGACGAGGCGCGCCAGGTACCCGGCGTCGATCCGCCGGGACAGGTCGTGGCGGGCCGGGATGGAGGCGAGCGCCCGGGTGTCGTCGACGAAGCCGCTCGTGTTGTAGAACCCGGCCGTTTCGACGGCGGATTCGCGGAAGCGCCGCATCTGCTCCGGGCTGTCCAGGAACCACCAGGGGGCTCCGAGTTTCATCGCGGGATAGCAGCCGGCGAGGGGCGCGAGTTCCCGCGAGTAGACCGTTTCGTCGGTGGTGAAAGCGATGAAACGGAAGGCCGAGTTCATGCCGAAGCTCTCCAGCAGTGGCCGCAGCGAACGCGTGAACTCCACGCCGACGGGGATGTCGAAGCCCTTGTCCGGCCCGTAGGTGTCATACACGCTGTGGCAGTGGTTGCGCAGCACCCCGGGATGGAGCTGCATCACCAGGCCGTCCTCGACGGACATCCGGGCCATCTCATAAAGCATGCTGCCAGAGAAAGCCTGGGCCTCCTCCGCGGATACTTCGCCTCGGGTTGCCGCGGCAAAGATACGCTGCGCCTCGGCCGGCGGCAGCGGGGTGGTGTCCGCCAACAGGTGGCCGTGGTCGGTGGCGCGGGCTCCGGCGTCGACAAACGCGCGGCGGCGCTGCCGGAGGGCTGCCAGGAAGCTGCCGTAGTCCGCCACTTCCACCCCGGAAACCTCCGAGAGAATCCGGATTTCGTCCTGCCATCTGGAGTGGTCGATGTGCAGCAGCGAATCGGGCCGGAAGGTCGGGACGATCCGGCCCGGCCCCAGCGCGTCACTCAGTTTGCGGTGGGCGGAAAGGTCCGACAACGCCGAATCCGTCGTGGCCAGAATTTCCACGTTGAACCGGTCAAGAATGGACCGGGGGCGAAACGCTTCGGTTTGGAGCAGCGCCGAGAGCTTGTCGAAAAGGACATCGGCATTCTCCGCGGACGGCTGCAGCGGCGTCTCAAAAACGACCGCCAGCTCATGTTCGAGCCAATAGCGCGTGGGCGTTCCGCGGAACAGTTTCCAATTCTCGCAGAAACGCCGCCAAATCAGCCGCGCGTCCCTCTCCGCCAAGGCCCCGTCCTGCCGGTTCGCCACGCCGAGTTCAGCCGGGGAGTATCCCTGGGAGACCAGCATGCGCACCAGGTAATGGTCCGGAATCACCAGCAATTCCGCAGGGTCCCCAAAAAATTCGTTGTCCACGAACACCTCGGCCTCGACGTGGCCGTGCATCGACACGATGGGCAGGGCTGACACGGCGTTGTACAGCTCCCGGGCGATGGTCCGTGTTGCCGGATCCGCAGGAAGGGCCCGATCCGGGTCGATGGCCCAGGCAGTGGAATCACTCATGTAATTTGCCTCTCCAATGAAACAAAATGCAACAAAATCGATCTTGGGACTAAACCTAAATATGCACGCCGGCGTCCCGCAATGCAATGAAAGTCCCGTATTTTCCGGAAATTCACCGCGGCAGGATTAGGTCCCCAAATGATTCCTTCCGAAAGTATTGACACATGATTACAAACGGTTGCAGGATGTGACGGACCGCACACGACGGCGGCTGACGACGATGTTAGGTGAAGTACGCATGAAGGGATCCATTACGGTCCGGGACGTGGCGAAGGCGCTGGGCGTCTCGCCGTCGACGGTGTCCAGGGCCCTGTCCGCCTCGGATCTGGTCGCCCCCCGCACCCGCCAGCAGATCATCGACAAGGCGCGCGAACTGGGCTACACCCCCAACAACGCCGCTCGGGGCCTGGCCACCGGCCGCAAGGGGACGCTCGGCCTGGTGGTGCCGGATCTCGAGAACCCCTACTTCGCTTCTGTCACCAAGGGCGTGCAGGCCAGGGCGCTGGCCGCGGGCTACTCGGTCTTCGTGGCCGACTCCGACGAGGACAGCCGCGTGGAGCGGGAACTCGTGAGCAAGCTCAAGCCGCAGGTTGACGGACTAATTCTGTGCTCCTCACGGATGGCCGACGCGGACCTGGCATCGCTGCTGGGAGGCATACCCGTCCTGCTGATCAACCGGCGCATGCAGGGCCTGCCGGACATCACCGTGAACGACCAGGAAATCGTCCGCCAGGCGCTGGAGCACCTCCACGCCCTAGGCCACCGGAAGGTCGGCTATGCCGGCGGCCCCACCGGTTCCTGGTCGGACCAGCAACGCCGCCTGGGCATCGAACAGGCCGTCCCGGGCCTGGCCGGGCTTGAAGTGACCTCCCTGGGCTCGTTCGCGCCGGTCTTCGGAGGCGGACAGTCCGCCGCGGATCTCGCAGTGGCCGCCGGCCTCACGGCCGTCCTGGCGTACAACGACCTCATGGCCCTGGGCATCATCGCCCGGCTGCATGCCCGGGGCATCACCGTCCCGGACGAGATGAGCGTGGTCGGCATTGACGACATCAACGCCGCCACCCTGGTCTCCCCAGCTTTGACCACTGTCCGGGCGCCCCTGCGGAAGGTTGGCAGCGCCGCCGTCGACCGGCTGGTCGACAGCCTGGATCCCCACTCTGTCCCACGCGAAACCGAATACCTGCCGATCGAAATCGTCGTCCGGCAGTCCACATCCGTAGTCCCCTCCGCTATCCGTGAGCGTCCGTCCGGCAACGTTGCCGGACGCAATGAAAGGAAGTCCCATGCGAGCATCTAGAAGAGTCCAGTGGGCAGCAACTCTCGGCGTGGCCGGGCTGCTGGCCACAGGTTGCGGCGCCCCGGGGAGCGATACCGCCGCCGCCGCGACGCTGTCCGCCGGCAGTGTTCCGGAGAAACCCTCCCAAGCCGTCACCCTGAACATCCTGGACGTGGCCGGTAACAAACAACTGACCGGCGCCATCTTCGACCAGTTCGCCAAGGACCACCCGGACATCATCTCTTCGGTCACCTGGGAGACCGCCGGCGCCCCCGACATGGCCGGCAAGGTCAAGGCACAGCAGCAGGCCGGAAACCTGAAAATCGATCTCGTCCTGACCGGCACCGACGGCCTGGCAGCAGGCATCAGCGAGAGCCTTTTTGCCCCCGTGGCTAAGGACTACAAGGACCGCCTGGGCAACATGGCTAACTACCAGGAGCCCGCCGCGGCGATGCAGAAGCTGGCCGAAGACCAGGCCGTCGCGTTGACCTACTACCCCTCCGGGCCACTGCTTGAATACAACCCGGACAAGGTCCCCAACCCGCCAACCACGGCAGAGGAACTCCTGAGCTGGGCCAAGGAGCACCCGGGCCGTTTCGGTTACGCCCGTCCGGCCAACTCAGGCCCCGGCCGCACGTTCCTCATGGGCCTGCCGTACATCCTCGGGGACTCCGATCCGAAGGACCCGGTCAACGGCTGGAGCAAGACCTGGGACTACCTCAAGCAGCTCAACCAGAGCGTGTCCTCGTACCCGACCGGCACGGGTGTGACCATGAACAATCTGAAAAACGGCACATGGGACATGGCGGTCACCACCACGGGGTGGGACATCAACCCGCGCGCCCTGGGCCAGGTTCCGGAAAACTTCAAGACGCAGGCGCTCGAGGGCTTCACCTGGGTCACTGACGCGCAATACGCCGCGGTCCCCAAGGGCGTCTCCGCCGACAAGATGGCGGCGATCCTGCAGGTGCTGCAGTATGCGCTGACCCCGGAACAGCAGGCCAAAACCTTTGACACCGGCTACTTCTACCCCGGCCCCGCCATCAAGGACGTCACCGTTGACCTCGCCCCGCAGGCCAGCAAGGACGTCATCCAGAAGTTCGGTCGGCCTGAGTACGACGCACTCATCAAGGACAACCCCAAGGCCACGCCCATCGATGCTGCTGCCCTTGTGAAGGCCTTTGACACCTGGGACACCCAGGTGGCCACCGGAAAGGTTGAACAGAAAAAATGAGCATCCACGCCACGAGTTTCGAGACCCTCGAGCTTGAGAATGTGGCCCGTTCGTTCGGCGGGCAAAACGCGCTCCGGAACCTCAACCTCTCCATCCGCAGCGGGGAGTTCATCGCACTGCTCGGCCCCTCCGGCTGCGGAAAGTCGACGGCATTGAACTGCCTGGCCGGTCTGCTGCCGCTGACCGGCGGGCGCATCCTCATGGACGGCAAACAGATCGACCAGCTGCCGCCCGAGAAGCGCGGCTTCGGCATGGTCTTCCAGAACTATGCCCTCTTCCCACACCTCAGCGTGGAGAAGAACATCGCCTTCGGCCTGGAAATGCGCAACGTTCCCAAAGCAGAAATAAAGAAGCGGGTGGCCGAGGCGATCGAACTGGTCCAGCTCGGGCCCCACGCGACGAAGCTTCCCGGCCAGATGTCAGGCGGCCAGCAGCAGCGCGTGGCGATCGCCCGGGCCGTGGTGCTGCGGCCGCCGCTGGTTCTCATGGATGAGCCGCTGTCGAATCTGGACGCGAAGCTGCGCCTGGAGATGCGCACAGAGATCCGACGCCTCCACCAGTCGCTGGGTCTCACCACGCTCTACGTGACGCACGACCAGGAGGAAGCGCTGTCGCTGGCCGACCGGCTCGTGGTGCTGCGCCTTGGCGAGGTGCAGCAGGTCGGCACGCCGCAGGAGCTCCACGAGCACCCTGTGAACTGGCACGTCGCTGACTTCATGGGCTACCGCAACCTGCTCGAGGGCGTCGTGGAG
>Ga0247821_10002521_pt1 | contig 10051 bp, 7 predicted proteins | sample 13C_Glycerol_Day_FD_192481 | JGI IMG/M metagenome (GOLD analysis project Ga0247821, IMG submission 192481) | Soil microbial communities from agricultural site in Penn Yan, New York, United States - 13C_Glycerol_Day14 | ecosystem: Environmental > Terrestrial > Soil > Agricultural land | place... | reverse complement strand
GTAGTGATCCACCCGACTTCACTCGGGCTCACGACCCCCGGAATCACGGGGAGGTGTGAACTCGAGTGAACCAACGTGACGCCGATTTTGTGACTATTAAGTGACTACGAGCTCCGTCCAGCCTGCTGGGGATGCGCGCGAACCGAGTTCGTTCCGGCGGCCAGCCGTTGGGCCCCTCCTCGCACGCTTCACCATAATGGCGACGTCGATCGGCCCGCCAGTGGCGTAGCGAGCCGATCGCGTCGGGGTACCCAACGGATGGTGCGTTGCAGTTGGGGCTCCTTCATCCGGCACTGCACTGCAACGGCTATACGGGATTCCGGACCCGTTGGGCGGTTGGCGTCGCTGTCGGTTTCCGAAGTCGACTGCACGGTTCTTCCGAACTCGACTGCAAAGCCGTCAGCGTGCCTAACGAGCGGCGTGCGTGGGGGCGTCGTCTGATGGGGGACGTGAAGGACCCCGACTCCTGACGCGTCTTCGGTGAAGAACGCCAGCGCGAACTGGCCTGTCGCCTCTACGAGGCACCCCGCTACGCGAGCCGCGTCCAATCGGGTCAACGTCTGGACCAGGCGATCGAGACCGATCACCGTGGCACCTCGCTCTGACGCCAGTGAGGACATCCGGCGCAGTGTTCTGCCTCGCCCTCAACGTTTCACGGCATTCGAAGCTCGTGCTTGACATGCGTACCTAACGCGAGTTAGTCTCTCTCCCATACCTCCTAACCCGCGTTAGTTTCACCCAGCACACGGAAGCACCGCTCATGTCGAAGACGACTCGCCGCCCGGTCACGATGAAAGATGTTGCGCTCCACGCGGGTGTCTCGCGCACGGCGGTATCGCTGGTCTTGAATGGCCGGCAGTCCGTGGCGCTGGCCGACGAAACAAGGGCCCGCGTTCTCGCCGCCGCGGCCGAACTCGGCTACCGGCCCAACGCCGGGGCGCGAGCTCTCGCGAATCAGCGGAGCGACTGGTATGGACTCGTCACCGAGATCGTGACGGCGCCGTTCGCGGTCGACATCATCAAGGGGGCGCAAGACCGGGCGCTCGTTGATGAGAAGTACTTGCTCATCGCGTCGACCGAGTCCGACCCCGCGGCCGAGACGGCGGTCATCGAGCGGCTCCTGGAGCAGCGGGTCGAGGGTCTCCTTTACGCGGCGACGTGGCACCGCGCGGTCACGATTCCCGAGATCGCCCACGAGGTGCCGACGGTGCTCGTCAACTGCTTCGATCGTGAGGGCCGCTTTCCCGCCGTGATCCCCGACGAGCGCGCCGGCGGGCGCCGTGCGACTGAGCGCCTCCTCGCGGCGGGACACCGTCGCATCGGCTTCGTCAACCTCGACCCCGATATGCCGGCCGCCGTCGGTCGACGTATCGGCTTCCACGAGACATTGCTCGAGGCGGGAATCGCACCCGACGAGAATCTCGAGATCTACGGACATGCAACCGCCGACGGAGGCTACACCGCGGCATCCGCCCTGCTCGACCTCGCCGACCCGCCCACCGCGATCTTCTGCGCCAACGACCGCATGGCGATGGGCGCGTACGACGCGATCAAAGAGCGCGGACTGCGCATCCCCAACGACGTTGCCGTCATCGGATTCGACAACCAGGAGCTCATCGCGGCCTACCTGAGACCCGGATTGACGACGGTCGCGCTGCCCTTCGACACGATGGGCGCCAAAGGCGTGGAACTCCTCGCCGACATCATCGCGGGTCGGTCGACCGCCACGGAAATCGTGACGGTCGACTGCCCGCTCCTCGAACGCGCGTCGGTGTGACTGGACATCCCGTCCGACACGCAGCCCCTTCGGCTTCAACGAAGAAGAAAGGAACACACTCATCATGACACTTCACAGGAGAGCGGCGCTCATCGCCGCCGCTCTGGCAACGTCCGCGGCACTCGCGCTCACGGGCTGCAGTCCCGGCGAAAGCGACTCCGCCGACTCCCAGGACGGCACCCAGCTGCTGACCATTCCCCGAGAAGACATGGGGACGTTCGACCGCAACTTCAACCCGTTCTCGAACCCCGAATTCCCGATGACGCAGCAGGCGATCTACGAATCGATGCTGATCTACAACCCCGCAGACGGCTCCACGACACCGTGGCTGGCGACGGAATGGGAGGTGGCTCCCGACAGTACAGGCATCACCTACCACCTGCGCGATGGCGTCAAGTGGTCGGACGGCGAACCGTTCACCGCCGACGACGTCGTGCTCTCGTTCGGCCTGCAGCGTGAGATCCGCGGCGGCTTCGACTACATCGAGTCCGTCACCGCGGTCGACCCGCTCACGGTGCAGTTCTCCTTCAACCAGCCGTTCTCACCTGCGCTGCTCGACATCGGGCAGCAGATCATCGCACCGGCCCACATCTGGAACGAGGTCGACGACCCGACGAAGTTCGCCAACGAGGAGCCGGTCGGCACTGGGCCCTACACCGAGGTCACGAATTTCCAGGCCCAGTCGTTCGATCTTGGGAAGAACCCCGGGTACTGGCAGCCCGAGAAGCAGCAGATCGAGGGCATCCGGATGCTGGCATTCGCGGGCAACGATGGTGCGAACCTCGCCGCCGCGAATGGTGACGTGGACTGGGCGCCGCAGTTCATCCCGAACATCGAAGAGGCCTATGTCGCGAAGGACCCCGACAACCGGTTCTTCTGGTTCCCGCCCACGGGGTCGATGATCAACTGGCAGTTCAACACCACCAAGGCACCGTTCGATGACCCGGATGTTCGCAAGGCACTGTCGATGGCGGTCGATCGCGAGCAGGTCACCGAGATCGGGATGCAGGGCTACACGTATCCCGCCGACTGCACGGGCCTGACCGGCTCGTATGACACGTGGCGCGACGACGCAGTGGTCGAGTCGTGCACGTGGACGGATCGTGATCTGGAGGGCGCGGGGGAGCTGCTCGATGACGCGGGCATCAGCCTCGGCCCTGACGGCAAGCGCGTCCTCCCTGACGGCACGCCGTTCGCCTTCGACTTCTCGGTCGGATCCACTTCGAGTGACTGGGTGTCGGTGGGCAACGTCATCTCGCAGAACCTCGCCGAGCTCGGTGTGACGGTTACCGTCGCCGCAAAGGACTGGGGCGACGTGGTGGCCGGGTACGAGAACGGCACGTTCGATTCCGGCATCGTGTGGAGCGCCAACGCCCCCACGCCGTACCAGTTCTACCGCGGCGTGATGGGAACCGAGACGGTGAAGCCGGTCGGCGAGCAGACGTTCGACAACTACCACCGTTACGGCAGCCCTGAGGCCGACGCGCTGCTCGCACAGTTCGCCGCGGCATCCGACGATGCCGCACAGCACGACGTCGCGAACCAGCTGCAGGCGCTCTTCGCCGAGGACGCCCCGCTCGCTCCGCTGTTCCCCGGCCCCGAATGGGGCGCGGCGAGCACTGAGCGGTTCACAGGCTGGCCCACCGAGGACAACCCGTACGCGACGCTGTCGACGCGCTCACGGACGACGGTCCTCGTCCTCACCACCCTCGAGCCAGTCACCGCCGACTGAGAAACGGGTCGTCCTGCTGCGTCGCCGACGCGGCGCAGCAGGACGACCCAGGAGGCACAACATGGCATACATGCTGCGACGCTTCGGGTTCTATCTCGTGGCGTTCTGGGTGTCGATCACCCTCAACTTCTTCCTCCCCCGCTTCATGCCGGGAGACCCGGTGTCGCGCATGGTCGCCCGACTCCAGGGTCAGCTGCGCCCCGACCAGATCGAGGCGCTGAAAGAGTCATTCGGGCTCAGCGACGCGCCGCTGTGGGAGCAGTACCTGCGGTATCTCGGTCAGGTCTTCACCGGCAATCTCGGTTTCTCGATCTCCAGGTTTCCGACACCCGTCATCGACGTCATCGGCAGTGTGATCGGCTGGACCCTTCTCCTCGGGCTCGTGTCTCTCATCATCGCGGTGATCCTCGGCAACGTTCTCGGCATCGTTGCAGCGTGGCGCCGCGGAGGAGTCCTCGACTCCTACGTCCCGCCCGTTCTGATCTTCATCGGCTCGTTCCCATACTTCTGGCTGGCAATGGGGCTGCTGTACGTGTTCGGCGTGACGCTCGGCTGGTTCCCGGTTCGGCACGCCTACGGGGTGGGCACCACTCCCGAGTTCTCGCTCGCGTTCATCGGCGACGTCGCCTACCACCTCATCCTGCCCGCCACCTCGATCGTGCTCGTCTCGATCGGCGGCTGGATGCTGGGCATGCGCAACACGATGATCGCCACCAATGCCGAGGACTACATCGTCATGGCCGAGGCGAAGGGCCTTCGCCCCAACCGTGTCAGGACGAACTATGCGGCGCGCAACGCACTGTTGCCGTCGGTCACCGCGTTCGGCATGTCGCTCGGCTTCCTCGTCGGCGGTGCGCTCCTCACCGAGGTCGTCTTCGCGTATCCGGGGATCGGCTACACGCTGCTCTCGGCGGTGCAGAACCTCGACTACCCCCTCATGCAGGGGATCTTCCTGACGATCACCACATTCGTGCTGATCGCCAACTTCATCGTGGACATCGTGTACGTGCGGCTGGACCCGCGCGTACGCGTGAGCTGAACGGAGCACATGATGTCACTCGCACAGAATCCCCAGGCGATGGCCGAGCTCGATCTCGGCACGGGGCCCGGCCCCGACGGCCAGCCCCAAGCCGCACCGCCGCCGCCCCGCAAGCGCGGCGGCGGAGGACTCCTTCGGGGCCTGGTAGGCAACACCAAGTCGGTCGCAGGAATCGTGATCCTCATCATCTTCCTGCTGATCGCTGTCTTGGCGCCCGTCATCTCGCCCGGAGACCCCAACCTCATCACCGGGATGGGCTCGCAGCCACCCTCGCCCGAGCACTGGCTCGGCACCACTGCAAAGGGTCAGGATGTCCTCGCCCTCAACATCTGGGGCTCGCGCTCGTCGCTCTTCGTCGGCTTTTCCGTCGGGATCCTGGCGCTGCTCGTCGGCCTCCTCGTCGGGCTGGCCTCGGCCTATCTCGGGCGCTGGGTCGACAACCTCCTGTCGCTGGTCACCAATGTGTTCCTGCTGCTGCCCGGCCTGCCGCTGCTCGTGATCCTCGCAGCGTTCCTGCCACAGGGGCTGGGCACCGTCATTCTGGTGCTCGTCATCACCGGATGGGCCGGGTCGGCACGCGTGCTCCGCTCACAGGCGATGTCGATCAGAGGCAAGGATTTCGTCGGCGCCTCGCAGGTAACGGGTGAAAGCGGCCTCCGCATCATGTTCCGAGAGATGCTGCCGAACATGGCGTCGATCGTCATGAGCACGTTCCTCGCGTGCGTCATCTTCGGCATCGGCGCGCAGGCCGGCCTCGAGTTCCTGGGCCTCGGCGACATCAGCACCGTCAGCTGGGGAACGAACCTGTACTGGGCGAGCAACGACGGCGCCCTGCTGACCGGCGCCTGGTGGGTGTTCGTCCCTCCCGGGGTCTGCATCGCGCTCGTAGCGTTCGCGCTCGCCCTGGTCAACTACGGCGTCGATGAGACGACGAACCCACGCCTGCGCCGGCCCCGCCGCCGCACCACCCCCGATGAGCCCACGCGTGTAGCGGCCTTCTCGGCAACCAACTCAGTGCAGGCGGCAGTCTCACAGAAGGAGCAGACCCCATGAGCACTCCGTTGCTCGAGATCGAAGATCTCAGCGTCGAGTACGTCACCGAGGCCCGCACCGTCCGCGCGGTCGATAGAGTCACGTTCTCGATCGCCGAACGCGAGGTATTCGGCTTGGCCGGCGAGTCCGGCTGCGGAAAATCGACCATCGCCAATGCGATCCTGCGCCTGCTGCGCGACCCCGCCGTCATCGCCGGAGGATCCATCCGGTTCGCCGGAACGGACGTGCTGGCGTTGAGCGCCAACGAACTGCGCGATTTCCGTTGGCGTCAAGTGGCGATGGTCTTCCAGAGCGCGATGAATTCGCTGAATCCCGTGATGACGATCGGCGACCAGATCGCGGACATCTTCACCACTCACGAGGGCGTCTCGAAGAAGGCGGCCATCGCTCGGGCCGGTGAGCTGCTCGATCTCGTGGGCATCCCGCGGGACCGCCTGCGGTCCTACCCGCATCAGCTCTCCGGTGGGATGCGGCAGCGCGTCGTCATCGCGATGGCGACGGCACTGCGGCCGCCCTTGTTGATCATGGACGAGCCCACGACAGCGCTCGACGTGGTCGTGCAACAGGAGATCATGGCGCAGATAAAGGAGCTGCAGCAGGAGCTGGGATTCGCAATCCTGTTCATCACGCACGACATATCGCTGATGGTCGAGCTCTCCGACCGGATGGCGATCATGTACGCCGGCCGATTCGTCGAGACTGCGCCGGCGAAAGAGATCTTCAACGCTCCGAAGCATCCGTACACCCGCGCGCTGATGAACGCGTTCCCTCCGATGGGGGGTCCGCGCACGCGTCTTCGGGGCCTCGGTGAGGGCGTGAGATTCCGCGACATCCCCGACCTGGAAGCGGTGACACCGACCCACTGGGTGGCGCCGAGCACTGACGACGATCTGATCTCGGAGGTCATCGCATGACCGAGCATGACACCCCGGTGCTCTCGACCCGGGGACTGCAGAAGACCTTCACGATCGGGGGATCCTTCTCCCGCAAGCAGGTGCGCGCCCTCGGCGGGGTCGACCTCGACATCGCCCACGGTGAGATCGTGGCACTCGTCGGCGAGTCGGGAAGCGGCAAGTCCACGCTCGCACGCTGTATCGCACGGCTCGAGCAGCCCTCCGGAGGCACCTTCATGTTCGAGGGCGAAGACATCATCGCCACCTCGAAGCGGCGCGCGACGCGCGAGTACCGCTCGGCGGTGCAGATGATCTTCCAGGATCCCTTCGGCTCCCTGAACCCGGTCCACCGGATCGGGCACTTCCTCGAGCGCCCGCTGCGGATTCACGGCGCCGCCTCCGGCCGGGCCGCGCTCGAGCAGGCCAAGCGTCGGCTCATGGCGAAGGTAGGGCTGCCAGACGAGATGCTCGACCGCTACCCGCACGAGCTCTCGGGTGGTCAGCGGCAGCGCATCGCCATCGCCCGCGCCCTGGCGGTGAACCCCCGGCTCCTCCTTGCGGACGAGCCGACGTCGATGCTCGACGTCTCGGTGCGGATCGGGGTGCTCAACCTCATGCGCAACCTTTGCGAAGAGCAGGGCATCTCCATGCTGTACATCACGCATGACCTCGCATCGGCGCGCTATCTCGCCGACCGCATCGTCGTGATGTTCGCCGGCGAGTTCGTCGAGGGCGGAGACGCGATGGAACTGCTCGCGCAGCCCGCCCACCCGTACACCCGACTGCTCATCTCGGCCGTTCCCGACCCGAAGCGCACGGATCCGTTCGATGCGGTCGAGCGAGCGCAACTGCGTCGCGAGGTCTTGCAGCCAACGCAGTGCCAGTGGTCTGCCGAGGCAGTCGAGCCGTGCTCGACCGAGAAGCCGGTGTTCCACAGGCTGAGCGAGAAGCCGGAGCACTGGGTGCGCTGCGGTCTGTACGCACCGCCCGCGGACGCGCCCGGAACCGCATTGGAACACGCCGTAGACGACCAGGAGAACGACGCCGCATGACCAACCACACCTCCGCCCACCCCGGCGTGGCAGCGACTGATCTCGCGGCGCGAGCTGCACTCGACCCGCACCGCCCGGCGTTCCACTTCGTCGCACCAGCGGGTTGGTTGAACGACCCCAACGGACTCACCCAGCGGGACGGCTGGTACCACCTCTTCTACCAGTACAATCCGTTCGCCCCGGTTCACGACCGGATCCACTGGGGACATGCACGCAGCACCGACCTCATGCACTGGGAGCACCTGCCGATCGCACTGGAGCCCGGCGACGGGCCCGACGTCGACGGCTGCTGGTCGGGCGTGCTGGTGGACGACGGCGGCGTGCCGACGCTGGTGTACTCGGGCCGTCACGACGGGGTCGAACTGCCATGCGTGGCCACGGGTTCGGCTGACCTGCTCGAGTGGACGACGGATGCCGCGAATCCCGTCATCCCCGCTCCTCCGAGCGACCTCGACATCGTCGCGTTCCGTGACCATTGCGTGTGGCGCGAGCCGGAATCGGACGGAGTCCCCGGGCGCTGGCGTCAGATCGTCGGCGCCGGGATCCGCGGGGTCGGCGGGACGGCGCTGCTCTACGAGTCGGACGACCTGCGCTCGTGGCGGTATGTCGGACCGCTGCTGGTCGGGGACGCGAATTCTCAGCCCCGCACAGCTCCGGATTGGACCGGGACGATGTGGGAGTGCGTCGACCTGTTCCGCGTCGAATCCGAGACAGACGCGACGGATGTGCTCGCCTTCTCCGCATGGGACGACGGCGTGACCCGCCATCCGCTCTACTGGACGGGCGACTACCGGGGCGACCGCTTCGAACCACGGGCACTGCATCGTCTCGACCTGGGAGGCCGCTTCTTCTACGCGCCGCAGTCGATGCGCGACGAGGCGGGCAGGCGACTCATGTTCGGATGGATGCAGGAGGGAAGGACGGATGCCGCGGCAGTCGCCGCTGGATGGTCCGGTGTGATGTCGCTGCCGCGTGTGGTCTCCGCAGGTGCGGACGGATCGCTGCACCAGGCCCCGGCGCCGGAGGTGAACGCCCTGCGTGCCGAGCTCCTCTTCGACGGTGACGCAGCTGCCGTGAGCCTTGGCGCACTCGACGGCGATCAGCTCGATCTCGAACTCGAGGCGAGGCTCGCTCCGGGCGGCTCAGTCGAACTGACGGTGCGCGCCACACCGGACGGCCAGGAGCGGACCGTCTACCGACTGCGCCGAGTCGGCGACGAGGCCGAGCTTTCGCTCGACCGCACGCGGTCCAGTCTCGATGAAAGCACCGACACGGAGCTGCTGTCGGGCCGTGTGCCGCTCGACGGCGACGCGGTGCGGCTGCGCGTTCTCGTGGATCATTCCGCGTTGGAGGCCTTCGCGAACGGCATTCCACTCGCCGCCCGCGTCTACCCGACGCGCCACGACGCGAGACGCGTCGCCGTCGACCTCGACGGCGCCCGCGCTTCTTTGCGCGCCTGGCGAGTCGCATCCGCCCGCTGACGTCTCAGCCCCACCCATGGGCGGCAGCCACGCAGCCCCGAACAGAAGGTGACCAATGGAAGACTCTCCCGCGGTCTCACGTCGCGCACGCTTCGCCGGAGCCGGGGCGGCAGGTCCCGGCATGAACGTAGCGCTCCCGCGCATGCGACCTTGTGCCGTGAAGGATCGGTGAGCGGGCCGCAGACGATTCCGCTACGACCGCCGCCAAGGCGGGGCGGCATCGGAATTTGTAACTATTCGTGACTACGAGAGCGGTTTGCAATCGAAACCCGCGGGCCCCGCTTGCGATGGATTCCCTGACCAGACATGTTCGGTCGCGACACGGTGAGCGGGGTTCCTCAGGAGATGCGTCAACGCAACGAGAAACAGCAAAGGTCGCCGGTAACCAGAAAATCGGCCTGACCGGGGCTTTCACGAAGAGCGGATGACGGGAATCGAACCCGCGCTATCAGCTTGGGAAGCTGAAGTTCTACCATTGAACTACATCCGCGTGCGGCATCCGGAGCCCTGAGAACCCGGGTGCGACCAGCCCAGCTTAGCAAGCTGGGCCGGGGCGCTCGATACGCACCCGATGCGACTCGACCGAGCGGATCGAGGGTGCGCATGACCAGACGCTGGCCATGGTGGGTCGTGGCTGCGGGCGGTGCGCTGATGGCGGCGCTCTGGCCGGTGTACATCTCGCTGCACGGTCCGACCTCGGTCAACGAGGAGCGCCGGCTGCTCGATCGCGACCCGCTGTTCTGGGGCGCGATGATGGAGGGCCTGTCGAGCGTCCTCATCGCCGCCGGGCTGCTCGCACTGCTGCCGGGCATCTGGCGGGTGCTCGGCCGCGTGGCTCGGGTCGGGTACGTGCTCGTGCTGGTCTCGCTCGTCGTTCCGGGGGTGTTCGACCTCGTCATCCTCGGGACCGCGCCGCCGCTGCTGGTCCCCTTCGAGGCGGTCGGGCTCGCGCTCATCGCGGGCGCCGGCAGGCGGCTGCATCCGACGACCCGGGTGGTGTTCGCCGTGATGGCGGTGATGCTCG
>Ga0247821_10002520_pt1 | contig 10052 bp, 16 predicted proteins | sample 13C_Glycerol_Day_FD_192481 | JGI IMG/M metagenome (GOLD analysis project Ga0247821, IMG submission 192481) | Soil microbial communities from agricultural site in Penn Yan, New York, United States - 13C_Glycerol_Day14 | ecosystem: Environmental > Terrestrial > Soil > Agricultural land | place... | reverse complement strand
CGTCGCGGCCGAGGCTCGCCCCGGATGCCGACGACGAACCCGAGCACGATGGCGCCGACGACGATGAGGGCGAGGAGGGCGACAACGATCCAAGCGGCTCGGCGGATCGGGGCGTCGAACATGTCCGGGGTCATCGGACGACCTCACGGGCGATAGCCGCGAGAGCGGCGAACAGGCGACGAACGATTACCACGGTAGGAGTCCCTCCGACTTGGTTTGCTTTGCGGTCTGGATTGCTCGACCGGCTCGACCGCCGGCCGCTCGGTTGCCTTGGCAGACTCCCGGGAGTTTGTAGCGATGCTCGGGCGCGAGGTTCTCGATCGCGTGTCCGCCGCTCGGGTCGATGTGGCCCACGTCGAACGCTTGCTCGGGCTCGATGTCGTTGCCGCATCGCCAGCACGACACGTCGGCCCCGGCCTGTCGTTTGCGGCGGACCGAGGCTCGGACGATGCGGGCGTTCTTGCGGTACTCGGGGTCGGCGTGCTTGGCGCTCATGAGGTCATCCCGAGGAGCTCGGCGACCGCCTCGATCGGCGTCGCGGTCCGAGCCATGATGGTCGGGTCGAACGTGTCGGTCCAGTAGGCCGAGGCGGCGAGCACGTTGGCGAACGCGACGACCTCGGCCGGGGCGTTCAGGATGGCGGCGCATCGAGCCTGTCGGAACGCGACCTCGACCGCCTCGGGATGTGTCGGCCGCTCGGCGACGAACTCGCCCTCGGGACCGAGCACGATCCAGCCGTCGATGTAGCCCTGATCGCCGACCGCGCGCTCGACTCGATGGCGGCTCAACGACGGGACCGATCGCGGACGGCGAGCACGACGACGGCCGACCAGGCGGCGACGATCGACGGGATGGCGAGGGCGAGCGGGACGTGATCCATCATCGGATGAATCCCTCGGTGATCGCGAGGGCGTAGCCGTAGCCGATGGTCGCGAGCGAGACCGCGGCGAGCGTCGCGAGGGCGATCCATCGAACGATCTGCGTCGGAGTTGCCTCGGGGTAAACGTAGGTAGGGCGCTTGCCTCGGCGGTTCATTCTTGCGTGTCCTGTCTCTCAGTGGTGGATTCTTGCGTCGGCGCTTTGAGCTCGGTTCCCCCTACCGCGGCGACCCTTCCGTCGTCCCGCCGGCCACAACCACGACGACACCAACCCGATTCGGGCTCGAACTCATGTCCGTCAGGTGTGAAGCGATCGCACGGCGTCATTTTCGGCCTCGGGGGTCGTGGAGCGGGGCGGGAGAGAGTTGACCCCCCCACGGCCGAGAGACACGGGTCTCTGGGCCATGAGGGGTCGTTGACTTCGGTACGCCGCATCGGAGTATGGATTTGGTCATCGACGGGAGCGAGCTCCCCACGATCGGGATGTGAGAGTCCGCCTGTCTTGGGGACCGCCGCGCGCCCGGATATGCCTTTACCGCGCCGACGAACTCTCTCGGGTCGGCATCTTGTTTCGCGGAGCGCCTCCCGCGTGTCTCCCGCTCTCGGCGGGTTTGAGGTCTGAGTCCCCTTCCGGGGTCGCTATGGCGGGACCATCACGCGCCTACCTTCCGCGCCGACCAGGACACGCTACGCCGCGCATTCTGGCTCTCTCGGGAAATCGTTGTCACGGTCGCGAGCGTATGCGGATACGGCATGACGCGCAACTGACACGCCGATTTCAGACAGAATGGGCGTATCGTAAGAGTCCCTATATCACAGAGACCGAGAGGAGGGGACCGAATGCCCATCACGACCATGACCGCCCCGACCCCGACCGGGATGGCGATTGGGCGTCGAGTGCATCTCCTCATGTGGGATGCCCGCCTGACTCAGATGGAGCTCGGCGAGCGAATCGGGATGGATCAGTCCTCGCTCGCCCGTCGCATCCGAGGCGAGCGTGGTTGGACGCCCGATCAGTTGGTAGCCGTCGCCGACGCGCTCGGCGTGACCGTCGCCTACCTGTTCGGCGAGTCCGACCAGGCGGAACCCGAGGAAGCGGTCGCAGAGACCGCCTGAGCGGCTCTCTCGACCCGAGCGGCGTCCCCTCCGGGGGGCGCCGTTTCCGTGTCAACGGGAAGTTGACACTCTGGACCCGCATACTTATGCTCTCAATGTGTCAACGAACGGTTGACACGGAAATCACGACCCGGGGTGACCCGGACTGGAGGGCTCAGAATGCCGAATCGACCGACTGTGGAGACACTCCCGTTCCTCGATGCCGTCAAGCGGATGATCCGCGCCGCCGGCCGTCGAGTGGCCGAGGCGGATGAGTTCGAGTTGGCCGAGTTGGTCGCGATCCGGGATGAGCTCGATGAGGCGATCATCGCGGCGATCGCCGGACAACGGTCCTACGGCCGGTCGTGGGCCGACATCGGCGACGCCCTCGGCATCACGCGACAGGCGGCGCAACAGCGCTACAGCCGCCCCGCCGAGCTCGCCGCCGCCCGCATCGCTGGAGAGGTCCTCATCTGATGCCGAACATCGAACAGGTCGCTCACGCGCACCGACACGCGCTCACCATGACCGACGCCCGCCCGGAGGACTTCGCTCGGCACATCGCCCAGTGTGAGTCATGCGGGACGATCGACCGCGACGCCGCCTCGGCGCATGCGTTCGTGAACGCCTACGTCCTCGCCCATCCCGACATGCCGACCGAGGACATCGGCGACGTGCTCGCCTACTTCGAGGCCGACATCACGGCGACGCCCTACGATCCCGAGGGGTCGTTCTGGAGGGCGATCGCGAACTACTTCGAGCGTCGGATCGCCGAGGTCCAGCGATGAGCGCCGATCGGGGTCTCGCCCTCGGGATCATCACGGCCGCTCTCCGCGACTTCGCGAACGACCTTCTCGACCCGAGCTCGATCGTCGGCGAGGACGACGCTCCCGATGTCGCGGTCGTGATCCTGACCGAGCTCGCCGAGGCGGGCGTCGAGTTCGAGCCGGTCGTCGTCGCCGATGAGGAGGAGGCACTAGCCCGCCTCGATGCCGTCGCCTACAACCGTCGCCGCTACCTCGGTCTGGACCCTCGGCTATGAGCGAGCTCGCGATCGGTTCCCTGTTCTCGGGGTTCGGCGGACTCGACATCGGCGTTCGTCGGGCGCTCGGCGGCGAGCTCGCTTGGCACGTCGAGAACGCGGACGCGCCGTCGGCGATCCTCGCCCATCACTACCCCGCGACGCCGAACCTCGGCGACGTGACCTCGATCGACTGGGGCTCGGTCGCCCCGGTCGATGTCCTGACAGGCGGGTTCCCGTGTCAGGACGTGTCGCTCATGGGGAAGCGGCGCGGCATCCGTCCCGACACTCGGTCGGGACTCTGGGAACACTTCGCCCGGGCGATCGACGCCCTCCGTCCCGGGTTGGTCATCATCGAGAACGTGAAAGGACTACTCAGTGCCGACGCACATAGCGACATGGAACCCTGCCCGTGGTGTCTGGGAAACGACGGCTCTCTCCGTCATCTGCGAGCACTTGGAGCCGTTCTCGGCGACTTGGCCGAAATCGGGTATGACGTCCGATGGGGAAGCGTTCGAGCTTCCGACGCTGGAGCTCCCCACGAACGACTCCGCGTATTCGCTCTTGCCTACCCCGCTCACGCGGGACTGGAAGGATGGGCGGCACTCCCCCAACGTCCCGGTCAATGGGATGTTGGGGCGAGCGGTCTGGGCGCTCCTGCCGACGCCGACGACCTCCTCGGCGAGGGGAGCGGGCGAGCACGGCGAGGGGAGCCCGAACCTACAGACCGTGATCGCTGGACTCATTGGCTCCAGTACCGCCGAGCGATCGACCGATGGTCCCGAGTGGTCGGACGACCCGCTCCCGCTCCCGGAATTGACGGCCGACTCTCTCCTCGCTTCACAGAGTGGATGATGGGGCTTCCCGACGGGTTCGTGACCTCGCCCTCGATCGGGCTCTCGCATAACGCCCAGTCGGTCGCGCTCGGGAACGGCGTGGTCCCGCAACAGGCCGAGCTCGCCGTGAGAGCCCTCCTCGCCGCCTGAGCCGGCCCCAACGACGGAACGCCCGTGGAGTAGTCTCCACGGGCGTTCGTCGTCCCCCAGTCCCCCGAGGCGTGTCCCCTAGCGGCTCGGGTTCGCGAGCGCCGTTCCGAGAGCGGCGACGTTCAGGATACCGGCCGACGTGACGATCGCGACCGAGAGCTCGGGATGGCTGAGCGCGACGACGGGCGCCGCCGCGGCTCCAGCGAGGGCGAGCACGTAGAGCACGCGCCGCGCCGCGAGCGGGAGGAACGCGGGCGCGCTCTCGGCGATGAGCTCGCCATCGAGGACGGCGACCTCGGGCTCGGCCGGGGTCGTGATGGAGTGGTCTCCCATGATGCTTACTTCCTTGCTACTCGGATGATGGTTGAGGCGAGCGCCCCGACCAGGAGACCCGCCGTCGCCACTTCGAGGCGGGTCGTTCGGCGATGTCCGCGCATGGACGCCGCCGAGTGTTCGGTCTGCCACTCCACGATCGAATCGAGCCGATGCCCGAGACCGTCGATGTCGTGACGGATGTTCGATGAGTGGTCGTTCTGGAGCTCCTCGCGCGCCGCCTTGGCATGCTGGCGCGTTCGGTTTGAGATGAGGGCGACGACCACGACCGATCCGGCCGTGATCGCCGCCACGATGACCTCGACCACTCCGATTAGCTCCAGACCGCCGGCCACGGGGCGATCCCGGCCGCGACGACGGTCCCGTCGAACCGGACCGCCTCGCCCGCCTTGAGTGCTGAGACCTTGGCCCAGTCGAACCCGCGCGACTCGACCAGGCGGCGGGCGTCCTCCAGCGAGACCTGATTCACGGTCCCGCCGCCCGGAACGCCGATGTAGTTGTTCACCTCGACCGTCTTGTCATCCACGATGTGGACGACCCGGATCGGGTCGAGCTTGAACGTCCGACCGAGCTTCCCGGACCGCTCCTGCACGCGGATCATGAACTCTGCCATTTCGTTGTCTCCTCCGTTGAGTACCGGGCGACGGACGCCGCCCGCGGTCGCCCCGATCAGGGCGAGGTAGTTGAGCCATCCGAGGCGAACGCCGTTCACGACGAAATGACAGTGGATGTGATAGCCGACGCCGTGCTCCTGCCCGTAGGCCGAGCCGCCCGAGTATCCGATCGTCTGACCCTCGCGGACGGTCTGACCCTTGGTGACGATGATCCGGGACAGGTGGAGCTGTTCGGACCGGACTCCCGCGCCGTGGTTGACGCCGACCATGCGACCGCCCGAGCCGCCCATGTCGTCGTCTACGAGATCGACTACGCCGTCGGCGGGCGCGATGACGGGCGATCCGGGACCGTAGGCGAAATCGTCGCCGCCGAGGCTCGGCGGGGTTCGGGCGATGTGGTCCTCATGCGTGTCCGTGATGAGGGACCGATCGTAGGGTTGGAACATTGGGTTATCCCTTCTGGAGGAGTCGATCGAGGTCGGCGCGGATCGCCGAGAGCTCGGCCCGCATTTCGAGGAAGTAGCCCGCGAGCTCGGCGAGACCGCCGGCCACGATGAGGACCAAGCGCTCATAGTTGACCGACTGGGTTTCGCCCGCGTCGTTGAACACGACGAACTCCTCGAACCCGTTCTCGATGAGCCACTCGGCGATGACGCCGACCTCGCCCGGGGCGTCCGGGTCGGGCTCGACCTCCCACTCGGGCGCGAGCGGGCTCGGGGCGCCGTCGTAGCCGCGCGCCCGGACGCCGTTCACGCGATCGCGGAGTCGGTAGGTCGCGACGCATGACGCGAGCCGGAGGGCGTCGTCCAGGCTGTAGGCGGCGTGCTCGATGTCTTGCTTGAACCTCATGGCCGAGGGCGTGATCCCGAGCCAGTTGTTCCCGTCCATGTACGCCGAGGCGTAGTTGACCGAGACCGGGAAGTTCCGCGACCCGATCGAGTTGAACCGGCCGCCGCCCGTGTGGATGTCGCCCGCGCCCTGTCGCACGGCGTCGGCGATGATCCCGTTGAGTCGTTGCTGTTCGTTCCCGAGGAAGTTCTGGAGCACGGTCACGTTGTCGGCGAGGAACACATCCCACGTCGAGAGCGCTTTGGGGCCGAACTTGGCCCGCGTGATCGCGCCGTCCGCAATCTTCGCCGTCGTCACGGCGTTCGCCGCGAGCTCGACATCCCGAACGGACCCGTCGGCGATCTGAGCCGAGCCGAAAATCCGGGTGACCAGGAGGTCGAGAATCCGGTTCAGGTCGTCATAGCCCATCTTCGCGTCGCGCGTGTCCGGGACGGTCGCGATACCTGCCGCCGCGGCGGCGTCACCATTTGCCATTGCTTACAGACTCCAATCGAACTCGGCCCAAGACATCCCGACCGGGAGCTCGGCCCACGACTTACCGACGGGACCGAACAACCACGACCCGGGAGGCGTGTCGGTCAGTCCGCGCGTGTCGATGGTCATTACCCCCGACCCGAGGTCGAACCTCACGCGGGCGATGAGCCCGGTTTGGATCGGCATGTCGGGAAGCGTGACCACGGTCGGTTGACACGGCTCGGCCGAGAATCGGTTCATGGTTTCGAGCCCTTTGAGGGTCCGACCCTTCCCCTCGGCGCGGCGGACGAAATACTCGGCGGCGCCCGGTCCGGGGTACGGGCGTTCGAGCTCGAACGTCCGAACCTTGGTGTAGCCCGGGCTCGCGTAGTAGTCGATCGCCTCCTCCTGTTCGTTCAGGAAGTTGCGCCAGCGATACCGGACGACCGCGGCGTCGTAGAACTCATCGTCTTCGAGGCTGATCCGGTCGGTCGCCTCGGCGAGATTGTTCGGAACGGATAGCTGAGTCACGCCCTCGGCGATGTAGGACGGCGAGACCAGGCGCCAGCGTCGAGCCTCATCGCAGAACAGGCGGAGTCCCGCCGCCTGAACTAGCGGCGTGACGAACTCCCACGCCGACCGGCCGGGCTCCCAGTCGAGCATGTCGGGCGAGCGGTCGATGAGCGAGATTCGGGTCGAGCTCGACGCGTTCGCGGTCCCGGTCCATTGGTAGGCGTAGTCCTCGGTATCGGGCGTGTCGCCGTCGTAGTAGTCGTCCTCGCCCGGGGTCGGGTCGCCGTCCGTGACGTCCACGACCTTCCACGCCATCGTTTCGAGGCGGTCGGCCGAGTTCCACTGTTGACCGTCGATCTTGTAGAGGAACGCGCCCATCCGACCCGCGTTCACGATCGCCGTGTGTTCCTGAGTGACCTTGGTCCAGACATTGGCCGGGAGCGCCTTGGTCGCGCCGCGGATCGAGCCGAGGTTCGCGCCGGCCGAACTGAACCACTGGGCGTTCATGTTCACGGATGCCGCGAGGAGCGACTTGGCCCAGCACGAAATCCGGTACTTCCGACCGGCCGTGACGTTCAGAAACGGCGTCGAGCCGTCGGTCTGGGAGTAGGCGCCGCCCGCCCCGAGCCCGGACGCGCCGCTCCATGTCGTCCGGGTTCCGGTCGTCACGCCCGGAACGGCCGGGTTCGCGAGGTTCGTCGCCCGAACGAGAGTCCCGTTCGCGCCGCCCGGAACCCACGCCCCGACGGCCGTCCTGAGCGTCGGGTTCGGCATGAGGTTCGTCTCATTGGACAGGACGTAGAACGTCGAGTCATCCGAGCCGGCCTCCAGCGTCGCGCCGATCCGGGACAGGACGACCGAGTTGATGAGCGCCCTGAGCGAGTGCTGATAGTTCAGACCATCGAGGTTCGATTCGTCATCGACTAGGCGGTCGTCTTGGAGGAGCCGTTCGTCCGACTCCAGCGTGAGAGCGATGTTCCCTCGGAGGTTCCGATCCCGGCCGACCAGGAGGAGGTCGAACGTCCGCGTCGTCGCGACGCCCTCGGAGTAGGTCGCCGAGCTCACGATCCTGACCCGGGGTCGCGGCGTCGAGCGCGTATCGAGGAGCTCGAACACGTCCTCGCCGGGAAACCCGATCGCGAGCGTCGCCTGAACGCGGGGCGCCCAATTGTCGTCCATCGTGATTCCCGACCCGGACGGGACGACTTCGAGCGGGTAGGACTCGGCGCCGACCAGGAGCGTCGCCGAGTGGGCGTCGAGCATCCTCACGCGGGAACCTCCCGGTAGGGGACTCGGACGATCCATCCCGCCCGGGTCTCGGATTCGAGCTCACGGACGATGGAGCCCTCGCCGACGACGAACTTGAACCCGACGGATGCCGCGTCCGTGTCGGCGAGCGTCCACGGCGTGATGACCGGGGTCGCGAACGCGAGCTCGGCGGCGACGGATGCCGCCTCGACCGCGAACACGAGATTGAGGGTCCCGGACCGCGAGCCCGCCGGCCTGAGCACGACATCGGGGTCGGCGCGGCCGATGATCGGAATGAGGATCGACTGAACCTCACGGGTCGAATCGAACCCGTCCATGATGTCCGGGACGATCGTCGTCGTCCCGTTCGAGATAGTGGTCGTCACGGAACCCAACTCCCTCGGCGTTGCATGGTCACGTCGGCCGTGAGCTCGAACTTCATGCGGCGGATTCGCTCGGCCTCACGGTCGAACGCGGACGTATCGGCGACGATCGGCACCTTCACCGCGGGCGGGTTCGATGCCCGGGCGTAGTACTCCTCCAGCGCCTTACCGCGCTCCCGGTCGTTCTCTCGGCGCTTCTCGTTCGCCGCGGAGACCCGACCCTCGATGGACGCCTCGACTTCGAGCGCGAGGTCGGCCGCGGCTTTGTTGTCCTCGGTCAGTTTCTTGCGCTCCTCGAGCTTTCCGAGGATTCCGTCCATGTGGCGACCCTGAGCGTCGATGACCTCGCCGGTCTCGCGCTCGGGAGCGAGGTTCTTATCGGCCCAGTCTTTGCGCTCGGCGCGCTTCCCGTTGCCGATTTCGAGGGCGATGTTCAGGGCGTCCTCGCCGCCCGCGATCGCCTCGATGTAGGTCAGTTCATCGACGCCGATGTCCCGGGCTTCCTCCCGGAGTCGCTTATATTCGTCGGCGCGCTCGGGGTCGAACAGGATGTTCCGAACCTCGGCGGCGATCTGCTCGGATTCGAGGTACTTCCGGCCGTCCTCCGCGGCCGAGGAATACATCTCAGTGAACTTCTCGCGGAGTCGGTCGGTCTCCTCCTGAGCGTCTTGCAGACCCGTGATGAGGGCGCCCGCCCCGGCCGCGGCGAGGATGCCGACCAGGGCGCCGCCCGGACCGAATCCCGAGAACGCGTTCGCGAGCGACTCCTGTACGACATCGCCCACGTCGGACCATTCGCCCGTGAAGGATGCCGCGCCCTCACGCGCGGTCGATGTGACCTCATCCTTCGCGTCGTTCGCGCCGCGGCGCATGCCGTCGTAGGCGTCGTCGGAGGAGCGCTTGATTTTGTCGTAGGAGTCGCGGAACTCCCGCTCGATCGTGGAGGCGGTTTTCTTGATGTCGTCGCCGAGTCGCTCGGTCTCGCGCTGAGCGTCTTTGAGGTCATCGACCAGTGCCATCGGCCGAGAGTCGGCGAGCTTATCGAGCGCCTCGATCGAGCTCTTCACGGGCGAGATGATCCCGGCCTCGATGCCTTGCTTGAACGCCTTGGTCTCGGATGAGATCCCGACCTCATAGCCCTTCCCGGCCATCTAGCGAGCTCCCTTCTCGAACTCCTCGGCGACTGTGCGCTTGGTTGTCTGAATCCACAGTGAGGCGAGCCGCGCCGCGCTCTCGCGGACGGACTCGAATACGGCATATCCGCCGCGGCGGACGGGCGAGAACGCGGGACCCATCGTCCGTCGGTAGCGCTTGCCTCGACTGGAGCGCTGTTCGATGACCCGACCAGGCGAGCCGCCGAACTCGGCGCCGCCGGCCACGACCGAGACCGGGGTTCCCGATGAGAGCTTTCCGACGGTCGCGGACTTGACCACGACGTTCGCGTTCGAGACCGAGACCCGGGCGGTCTCGGCGAGGGCTCGGGACTGGAGGCGGGTCGTCACTCGGCTCCCGAGCTCCTCCGACCATGCCCGCTCGGCGACCTTCTTGGTCTCCGCTCGGACTCGGGCGGCGACCGCCTTATCGAGTCCGAGCGTGACCGAGAGTAGGGTCTGGAGCTCCTTGGAGACCAGGACCGAGATTCGACCCGAGCCCGCCGCCACTAGACGATCGGGTCGAGA
>Ga0247821_10002519_pt1 | contig 10053 bp, 7 predicted proteins | sample 13C_Glycerol_Day_FD_192481 | JGI IMG/M metagenome (GOLD analysis project Ga0247821, IMG submission 192481) | Soil microbial communities from agricultural site in Penn Yan, New York, United States - 13C_Glycerol_Day14 | ecosystem: Environmental > Terrestrial > Soil > Agricultural land | place... | reverse complement strand
GTCCAGGAACATGTCGCGCACCGGTCCGATTTGTCCGTCGGCCACCGCGTGCGAAAGGCGCCGCCAGAAGATGGTGAAGTCCACGCGGTCCTTGGCCATCAGCTGCAGCACGCGCTCGATCAGCGCGCGGTCGCCTTCCTGCACGTCGACCAGGCCGAGCTTGTCGCGCATGCGGGCCTCGAGTTCGCGCGGGAACACGGTCTTGTACGACTCCAGCGCGGCCAGCGTCAGCTCCTCGTCGCCGATCAGCGGCAGCAGCGCCTGGCCCAGGCAGAACAGGTTCCAGTAGGCGACGTTGGGCTGGCGGTTGTAGGCGTAGCGGCCGGTCTCGTCGCTGTGGTTGCAGATGTGGTTGGGATCGAAGGCATCCAGGAACTGGAACGGGCCGTAGTCGATGGTCAGGCCCAGGATGCTCATGTTGTCGGTGTTCATCACCCCGTGGCAGAAGCCCACCGCCTGCCATTGGGCGAGCAGGGCCGCCGTGCGCTCGCTGACCTGCTCCAGGAAGGCGGCGTAGGCATTGCCCCCGAACCGCTCGGTCGCGCGGCAGGCCGGGTAGTGGCGGTCGATCACGTGGTCGGCCAGCGCCCGCAGCTCGCCGTACTGCTCGCGCGAGGCGAAATGCTCGAAATGGCCGAAGCGGATGAAGCTGGGCGACACCCGCACCACGACGGCGGCGGTCTCGATCTCTTCCCGCCGCACCGGCGCGTCGGAGCCGGTCACGCTCAGCGCCCGGGTCGTGGGAATGCCCAGGCCGTGCATGGCCTCGCTGCCCAGGAACTCGCGGATGCTCGATCGCAGCACGGCGCGGCCGTCGCCCATGCGGGAATAGGGCGTGCGGCCGCTGCCCTTGAACTGCAGCTCCTGCGGCCCACCCGGGGCGTCGATCTCGCCCAGCAGGATCGCCCGTCCGTCGCCCAGCTGGCCGGCCCAGACCCCGAACTGGTGGCCGCTGTAGACGGACGCCAACGGGCGGGTGCCGGCGATCGCCAGGTTGCCGGTGAGCGCCTGGACGCCTTCATCCGAGGTGAGTTGGGCGGCATCGAGCCCCAGGTCGTTCGCCAGCGACCGGTTCAGGCCGACCAGGTAGGGCGAGGGGAGGGGGGTGGGCCGCAGCTCGGTATGGAAGGCGGGGCCCAGGGCAGCGAAACTGTGGCGCCATTGCACGCCCAGGTCCACTTCCGCAAGTGCCACGGAAATGTCATTCATCGCCCGTATTGTCCTGCCCTGTCAGTTCTGACAGGCGGAAAAGGATTTGCTGCCCTAACATCGGAAGAGCTGCTGCCCCACGCAGCTGTTTCATTTTGTTTTAAGGACACGTCCCATGAGCCCGCACGCGCAAATCCATTCCACTACCGGCATGCCTCCCATCCCGCACATCACGGGCATGGCCGACGTCCGGCTGGTGCACCTGCGCACGCCGGCGCAGATCAAGCGCGTGCTGCCGCTCCGTGATGAGATCGACCTGTCCGCCCACTCCGCCGCTGGGCGGAGCTTCGTCGAGCTCGAAAAAAAAGAGACGAATTGGGTTTCGTCGGAGCTTTCGAGCTCGACGGTGAGCTGATCGGCACCATCCGTCTCGTGCCGATGGGGCACCGGCTGACCCTCACGGAGGATCTGCTGGATCAGCTCGGGACGGATGCGCCGAAACATGACGGTTCTCGTTGGGAAGTGGGGCGACTGGTGTTGTCGGAGCAGTACAGAAGCGATGTGGACGCGCTGCGGCGCTGCCTGTACCTCTCGCTCGACTACGCGTCCCGGCAGACGCCCATCGAGAATCTCTATGCATCGTGCACCCACGTGCTGGGCCGGCTCTACCGCCGGTTCGCCTTCGCGGCCTTCGCCTCCGGCGTGCCGCTGCCGGGCACGGAAAAGCAATACACCCTGATCCACGGCCGCGCGGCGGCCGTCCTGCAGGCCCTGGACCGCAACGGGGCTACGCTGCCCAACTAGGAAGTAGGAGCCACATGGGCCTGGTCAGGAACCTGCTGGACCGCCATCGGGCGTACCACCTTCACGAGCCGCTGATGCTCTGGTACGCGGGCTGGCTCGGGGCGGTCTGCTTCCCGATGTTCTACCTGCTGCGCTTCATCAAGACGGAACCGGCCTACGACGACCTCTGGATCCGCGTGACCGCCGGGGCGTTGTGCTCGATGCTGCTGCTGCGCCGGTTCTGGCCCAAGCGCATGCTGGCGCACTACTTCGACTACTCGTACGCGGCGCTGGTGTTCACGCTGCCGTTCGCGTTCGTGTTCACCGCGCTCAAGAACGACGGCGGCGGCACGACCGGGGTCGGCAGCACGCTGATGGCGACCTTCTTCGTCATCCTCATGACCGACTGGCGCAACACCGTCGCCATGCTGGTCATCGGGATAGCCACCGCCGTCGGGGCCTACGTCGCCACGACGCCCGACCCGACGCTGCCGGCCGACTACATCGCCCGCCTGCCGACGCTGCTGCTCGTGCTGGTCGGCGGTTGCCTCTTCAAGATGGCCCTCGAGCGCGCCACCTCGGAGAAGGTGCGAGCCGGCTACGCGGCCATCGCCGGGTCCATCGCGCACGAGATGCGCAATCCGCTGGCCCAGGTGCGGCACAGCCTGCAGTCGGTCCAGCGTGAACTGCCCGCGCCGGGCCTGGTCGGCCGGCTGTCGTACCTCGAAGGCAGCCAGCTGGAGGCGCTGTACCGGCACCTGTCGCAGGGCGAACAGGCCATCGACCGCGGCCTGCAGGTGATCTCCATGACGCTGGACGAGGTCAGCGCCAGGCCGCTGGACACGGCCTCGTTCTCCTATCTCTCGGCCGCCGAGGTGGCGCAGAAGGCGGTGGACGAATACGGCTACGACAGCGAAGCGGCGCGCGCCGCCGTCTCGGTGAAGGTGGACGAGGACTTCCAGTTCCTGGGCGACGAAACGGCCTACCTGTTCGTGCTGTTCAACCTCATCAAGAACGCGCTGTACTACGTGCGACCGCAGCCGGGCACCGGCGTGGTCATCACCGTCACCGTCAGCCGGCAGCAGGTGAGCGTGCGCGACAACGGGCCCGGCATCCCGCCGGCCGTGCTGGCCACCCTGTTCCAGCCTTTCCGCTCGGTCGGCAAGTCGGGCGGCACCGGGCTGGGGCTGGCCTACTGCCAGCGCGTCATGAAGGCTTTCGGCGGCCAGATCCGCTGCCAGTCGGTCCCCGGCGACGGCACCGAATTCATCATGGAGTTCCCGCCGGCCGGCGAGGAGGCGCGCGAGGCGCATCGCCAGCAGGTGCTGCAGGCCGCGCGCGCCGTGCTGGCCGACAAGCGCCTGCTGCTGGTGGAGGACGACGCCGCCCAGCGCGTGACCACGCGCCACAAGCTGCGCCCGCTGGGCATGGTGATCGACGAGGCGCCGGACGGGCAGCGCGCGCTGGACCTGCTCGAGCGCCATGCCTACGACCTGGTGCTGCTGGACCTGAACATGCCGGTGCGCGACGGCTACCACGTCGCCCAGAAGGTCCGCCAGGGCCAGGTGCCGGCCAACCGCTACGTGCGCATCATTGCCCACACCAGCGAGCCGGCCCACCTGGCGCGGGTGAAGACCCAGCGCGCGGGCATGGACGGCTTCGTTCCCAAGCCCTCGGCCCAGCTGCCGCTGGTGCAGGCGCTGCACAAGGCGATCGAGCAGCGCAGCGCGGCTTCACCGGCCGGCGCCCGGCCGCTGTCGCAGCGCCGCGTGCTGCTGGCCGACGACAGCGCCTACAACCGCCGCGCCGTGGCGGCGTACCTGCGCGAGGCCGGCGCCTCGGTCGTCGAGGTGGACCATGGCGAGGCGGTGCTGCAGTCGCTGCGCACCGACCCCGCCTTCGACGTGGTGCTGATGGACCTGAACATGCCCGGCCTGGGCGGCCTGGACACCTCGCGCGCCATCCGCGCCAGCGACGAAGGCTGGTCCGGCATCCCGATCGTCGCACTCACCGCGCACTCGGACGCGCCGGCGATGCAGGCCGCCCGCGACGCCGGCATGAACGGCTTCCTGGTCAAGCCGGTCGAGGCGCCGAAGCTGTGCCAGGTGATCGCGGAGCTCACGGCCGTGCGGCAGGAAGTGCCACCGGCAGCACCGATCGAGCCGCCCACCGTCACCCCGGCACCCGCGCCGGCCGGAGGCGAGGAAGGGCCGCTGCTCAACGTCGCCCGCCTGGAGAGCTACCACCGGCTCGGCCTGCTGGACGAGATGCTGGCCGACTACCTGCCGGAGATCGGCCGGCTGGTCGGCGTGCTGCAGCAGGCCATGGCCGCGCAGGACCTGGGGCGCGCGCAGCAGGCCCTGCATTCGCTGCTGGGCATGAGCGGGGAGGCGGGCGCGCTCGCGCTGTACCAGCGGGTGCGCGGCGTTTACGTTCCGGTGCTGGAGAAGGCCGAATGGCCGCCGCTGGAGCAGTGGCTGCCGGCCGTGCAGGCGCTGGCCACCCGCACCGAACAGGCCCTGCGGGAGTACGGCGCGCGCCACGCCGGGGCTGTCCAGAAGTAGAAGGTTCCCCCATGCCGGACGTTGCACGCGCCATCCTGTTCGTCGACGACGAGGCGCCCTCGCGCAAGTGGTTCGCCCGCTGCTTCGGCGGCGAGTTCGACGTCGCCACCGCCGCCAGCGCCGACGACGCCATGGCCATCCTGGCCAGCCGTCCCGACGAGTTCGCGGCCCTGGTCACCGACTACCGCATGCCCGAGCAGGACGGCATGAAGCTGCTGCGGCGGGTGCAGAGCGACCACCGCCACATCGTGCGGCTGCTGGCCACCGCGTACGCGGAGAAGGACGTCGCCATCGCGGCCGTCAACCAGGGCAAGGTGCTGCGCATCCTCGAGAAGCCCCTGGAGGACGAGCCCACGCGCGAAGCGCTGCGCGAGGCCCTCGCCCTGTACCGCCAGCAGGCGCTGGAGCGCGCGATGAACGAGAGCCGCGCGGCCACGCTGCGCGAGACGCTCGGCTTCCTGGCGCACGAGCTCAACACGCCGCTGGCCACCGTGCGCGGCTGCGTCAGCACCGTCGCCGCACGCGCGCGGCCCGCCGACGGGCGTCCGGGCGTCGCCGAGTTCGAGGAGCACCAGCCCGGCGAACTGCTGGCGGCGCTGGAGCGCGCCGAGCGTCGCGCGCAGTACTGCCAGTCGCTGGTCGCCACTTTCCTGCAGTCGGCACGCGATGCCTATCCGGGCGCCGCGCCGCAGACGGTGAGCGCCGCGGCGCTGGTCACGGCGCTGCTGGACGAGTTCCCGTTCGAGGACTCGGAGCGGCTCTGGGTCACGCAGGAGATCGCGCAGGATTTCCGCCTGCCCGGCCGCCGCGACCTGCTGTACCTCGTGCTTTGCACGCTGATGAAGAACGCGCTGCAGGCGCTGCGCGGCCGCGACCGGCCGCGCCTGCGCATCGAGGCGGGCTGCGACTGCGGCGGCGAGGCCCCGCGCGCGTGGCTGCGCTTCATCGACAACGGCGCGGGCATCCCGCCCGAGGTCCTGACCCGGCTGACCCGAGAGCCGGTCACCACCCGCGCAGGCAGCGGCGGCAACGGCATGGGCCTGATGTTCTGCCAGCGCGTGATGAACGCGGCCGGCGGCTCGGTGCGCCTGGAATCCACGGTGGGCGAGGGCACCACCGTCATCCTGCAGTTCGAGCGCTCGGTGCAGCCGGTGCCCCTGGCCGCTTCGGCCTGAAAGCCCCGACTCCGGGTTGACCGCCGCCCCGATGCGGCGGCGTTCGACTTAGCATCGCGTCTTCCCTACAAGAGCCGTACAAAAGGAGACGCCATGCTCGGCCTGATGCAAAGCCAACCCCTGTTGATCTCGTCGCTGATCGACTTCGCCGAGCGCCACCACGGCGACGGCGAGATCGTCTCGCGCCGGGTGGAGGGCGACACCCACCGCTACGCCTGGCGCGACGTGGCGGCGCGGGCCCGGCAGGTGGCGCATGCGCTGGACGGGATGAACCTGCTGTTCTCCGACCGCGTCGCCACGCTGGCCTGGAACGGCTACCGCCACCTCGAGCTGTACTTCGGCGTCTCGGGCTCCGGCCGGGTGCTGCACACGCTCAACCCGCGGCTGCATCCGGACCAGATCGCCTGGATCGCCAACCACGCCGAAGACCAGGTGCTGTGCTTCGACGCCACCTTCCTGCCGCTGGTGCAGGCCATCCATGCGAAGTGCCCGACCATCAAGCGCTACGTGATGCTGTGCGACAGCGGCAAGCTGCCGCAGGACACGGGCATCCCGGGACTGGTGGGCTACGAGGACTGGATCGGCGGCCAGTCGACCACCTACCCCTGGCCGAGCTTCGACGAGAACTCGGCCTCGAGCATCTGCTACACGAGCGGCACCACCGGCAACCCCAAGGCCGCGCTCTACAGCCATCGCTCGACCCTGTTGCACGCGTACGCGGCGGCGCTGCCCGACGTCATGAGCCTGTCGGCGCGCGACTCGGTGCTGCCGGTCGTGCCGATGTTCCACGTCAACGCGTGGGGCATCCCGTACTCGGCGGCGCTCACCGGCTGCAAGCTGGTGTTCCCCGGCGCCGCGCTGGACGGCAAGTCGGTCTATGAGCTGATCGAGGCCGAGAAGGTCACCTACGCGGCGGGCGTGCCCACCGTCTGGCAGATGCTGCTCGGCCACATGAAGCCGGGCGGGCTGCGCTTCTCCACGCTCAAGCGCACCGTCATCGGCGGTTCGGCCTGCCCGCCCGCGATGATCCACGCCTTCCGCGAGGACTACGGCGTCGAGGTGCTGCACGCGTGGGGCATGACCGAGATGAGCCCGCTGGGCACGCTGTGCACGCTGAAGAACAAGCACCTGGAGCGCTCGGCCGACGAGCAGATGAAGATCCGCCTCAAGCAGGGCCGCGCGATCTTCGGCGTCGACATGAAGATCGTGGGCGACGACGGCCGGGAACTGCCGTGGGACGGCAAGACGTTCGGCGACCTGTACGTGAAGGGCCCGTGGATCGTGCGCGAGTACTTCAAGGGCGAGGGCGGCGACCCGCTGGTGGACGGCTGGTTCCCCACCGGCGACGTGGCCACGATCGACGCCGAGGGCTACATGCAGATCACCGACCGCAGCAAGGACGTCATCAAGTCCGGCGGCGAGTGGATCAGCTCGATCGACATCGAGAACATCGCGATGGCGCACCCCGCGGTGCAGATGGCCGCGTGCGTCGGCATGGCGCATCCGAAGTGGGACGAGCGGCCCATCGTCGCGGTGGTGAAGAAGCCCGGCGCCGAGCTCACCCGCGAGGAGCTGCTGAAGTTCTATGAGGGCAAGATCGCCAAGTGGCAGGTGCCCGACGACGTGGTGTTCGTGGATGCGATCCCGCTGGGCGCCACCGGCAAGATGCTCAAGACGCGGCTGCGCGAGAAGCTGAAGGACTATCGCCTGCCGACCGCGTGAAGGCGGCTTCGATGCGGGCATGTCGCCTGGGCGATAGGGTGCGACGACCTTACGGGCATTCCCTGACGGTTGCTCTGCGTGAAAACTTGTACCCTGCGCCCATTCAAAACCACCCAGGAGACGAGACATGAACTTCGCGCTGAGGCAAGTGACCGTGGCCGGCGTGCTGGCGCTCGCCGGTGCCGGTTTCGCAGTCGCGCAGCAGGCTCCCGCCAAGCCCGCCGCCGCTCCCGCCGCGCAGGCTGCCGCTCCGGCGGGCGGCGGCGCGCTCAAGGGCCAGACCGTGCGCATCGCGTTCATGGATCCGCTGTCCGGCCCGTTCGCCAACGTCGGGCAGAACCAGCTGAAGAGCTGGCAGTTCGTCGCCGAGCAGCTGTCGGGCAAGACCCCGGCCGGCGTCAAGTTCGAGGTGGTCGGCTTCGACAACAAGGGCTCGCCGCAGGAGAGCCTGAACACGTTGAAGGCCGCCATCGACCAGGGCTTCCGCTACGTCACGCAGGGCAACGGCTCGGGCGCGGCCACCGCCATCCTGGACGCCGTGGCCAAGCACAACGAGCGCAACCCCGGCAAGGAGGTCGTGTACCTCAACTACGCCGCGGTCGACCCGGCGCTCACCAACGAGAAGTGCGACTACTGGCACTTCCGCCTGGACGCCGACACGTCCATGAAGATGGAGGCGCTGACCACCTTCATGAAGGACCAGCCCAAGGTCAAGAACGTCTTCCTGATCAACCAGAACTACTCGCACGGCCACCAGGTCGCCAAGTACTTCAAGGACGCCATCGCGCGCAAGCGCCCCGACGTCAAGGTGGTCGGCGAGGACCTGCACCCGATCGGCCAGGTCAAGGACTTCTCGCCGTACGTGGCCAAGATCAAGCAGGCCAACGCCGACACCATCGTCACCGGCAACTGGGGCCAGGACCTCACGCTGCTGGTCAAGGCGCTCAACGACGCGGGCCTGAAGATCCCGATGTACACCTACTACGCCGGCGTGACCGGCACGCCCACCGCGCTGGCGGCCGGCGGGGACAGCGAGGTGTACGTGGTGGCCTACGGCCACGCCAACCAGACGGGCGAGATCGGCAAGCTGGCGGCGGACTTCAAGAAGAAGTTCAACGACGACTACTACACCTACGCCACCTACAACGGCATCCAGCTGCTGGGCAGTGCCATGGCCAAGGCCGGCAGCGCCGATCCGATCCGCGTGGCCAAGGCGATGGAAGGCCTGTCGGTCAAGAGCTTCGCCGGCGACGTGCAGATGCGCGCTTCCGACCACCAGCTGCAGCAGAGCATGTTCATCACCAAGTGGCAGAAGGCCAAGCCGGGCGAGTACAAGGTGGAGAACACCGACTACACCTTCGTGCCCGTCAAGCAGATGGACCCGTACGTGTCCAGCACGCCCACCAGCTGCCAGATGAAGCGTCCGGCGGGCTGATCGCCCGGCGCCCACGACAAGCCGGGTTCCGCCAGCGGTCCCGGCTTTTTTCTTGCCCGCACCTTCCGAGGGTCCATGGAGTTCTTCACGATCTCGCTCCTGAACGGCATCAGCTACGGGCTGCTGCTGTTCATGCTGAGTTCCGGCCTCACGCTGATCTTCAGCATGATGGGCGTGCTCAATTTCGCGCACGCCAGCTTCTACATGCTGGGCGCGTACGCCGCCTTCACCACCGCGCAGCTGGTGGGCTACTGGCCGGCGCTGTTCGTCGCGCCGCTGGTGGTGGCGCTGCTCGGCGCGCTGTTCGAGAAGTACTGCCTGCGCCGGGTGCACAAGTTCGGCCACGTGCCGGAGCTGCTCATCACCTTCGGGCTGTCGTTCATCATCCTGGAGATGGTGCAGCTGGTCTGGGGCACGAGTTCGGTCGACTATCGCGTGCCGGCGGAACTCTCCGGGCAACTGTTCAACCTGCACGGCATCGCCTTCCCCAAGTACCGCGGCTTCATGATGCTGGTGGCCGTGCTGATGCTGATCTCCATCTGGCTGCTGCTCACCCGCACCCGCATCGGCCTGGTGATCCAGGCGGCGCTGACGCATCCCGAGACCGTGGAGGCGCTGGGCCACAACGTGCCGCGCGTGTTCATGCTGGTCTTCGGTGGCGGCGCGGCCCTGGCGGGCCTGGCCGGCGTGGTCGGTGGCAATGCCTTCGTCACCGAGCCGGGAATGGCGGCCACCGTCGGCTCGGTCATCTTCGTGGTGGTGGTGGTCGGCGGAATGGGCTCGCTGTCCGGCGCCTTCGTCGCCTCGCTGCTGATCGGCGTGATCCAGACCTTCGCAGTGGGCATCGACGCTTCGCTCTCGGGCCTGTTCGGCATCCGCCCGGAGACGTTCGGCTATCCGCTGTGGAAGCTGAAGATCAGCCAGATCGCGCCCATCCTGCCGTACCTGTTCCTGGTCCTCATCCTGATCTTCCGGCCCAAGGGCCTGCTCGGCACGCGGGAGGGTTGAAGCCATGTCCACCTTGACCGATACCCAGTCCCCCGACGCGCGTCGCGAGAACACCGCCACCGGCGTGCCGATGGCGGTGCCCGGTGCCGCGGCGCCGGCCATCCCCGCCGACGCGCCCCACGAGGGCTACTACGAGTTCAAGCCGTACAACATCGGCCGCTGGATCGTCTGGGGCTTCTTCGCCATCCTGCTGATGGTGGCCCCCATGATGTTCACC
>Ga0247821_10002518_pt1 | contig 10053 bp, 7 predicted proteins | sample 13C_Glycerol_Day_FD_192481 | JGI IMG/M metagenome (GOLD analysis project Ga0247821, IMG submission 192481) | Soil microbial communities from agricultural site in Penn Yan, New York, United States - 13C_Glycerol_Day14 | ecosystem: Environmental > Terrestrial > Soil > Agricultural land | place... | reverse complement strand
AGGATCGAGCACGTCCGCGGACGGACGTGCTCGATGGCCGGCAGGACGGGCGACCGGGTGAGTCTGCCTGCCGACGCTCACCTCATCGGCGGTACGCGCTGTTCGGCCGCCGATTGCGGAACCTCGCCCTCCTGACCGTTCCAGGTGGCCTCCGCGCGCCGTTCGATCCGCTCGCGCGCCCCGCTCCACCCGGCGGTGAGCGCGTACAGCACGGCGGTGTCCAGCGCGATCATCAGCAATGACCACACCGGGTAGGCGCCGATCGACACGATCTGCAGGACCACGTGCAGTCCTACCACGATGATGGCCGTGATCCTGGCCCACGTCTGCGCCGCCAGCAGGCCGCATCCGACGGCCAGCAGAACCAGCCCGGAGATCAGCAGGAACCATCCCCAGCCGGTCACGTCCACGACGATGAGCTTGTCCGGCGCGATGACCAGACGCTCGTCCTTGATCAGCGCGACGAATCCTTCGAACACGTTGACCAGCCCTATGACCACGAGCATCACACCCGCGAAGACAACCAAACCGGCCATGGCCCCCGGAGCCCGTTTCGCAGCCATCCGACATCCCCTCTCGTGCGACGGGAGCCGCCGGAACCGGTGGCTCCTCATCTGGATGCTGTCCCGGTCGCCGCACCGGCACCTCACCCCACGCGGATGAGGCCCTGCCGGCGCGGGCAGCGAGCTGCTTCATCCACGCAGGGTGAGGTTCGGGCTGTCCGCTGCGGAGACGATCGATCCCTCACACGACCGTCGAGGAGGCGCAGCATGTCCGATCCAGGCCCGACGGTGCCAGATCCCGAGCCCACTGCGTCCGCCGCGCCCGCCGCGGAGCGGCCGTCGAGGGGCCGATCGGCCGCGGTGGTGATCTGCCTGCTGCTGGCGGCGTTGCTGACGACGCCGGCAGGCATCGCCTACTGGGGGCAGCGGACCCTCAACGACACCACACGCTACGTGAACACGGTGGGGCCGCTGGTGAACTCGCCCGAGGTCCAGAACGCCATCGCGACGAAGGTGACCGACACGATCCAGCAACAGGTCGACATCGAGGCGCTGCTCAACGACGTGTTCTCCGGGGTGATCACCGACCGGCCCCGGCTGCAACGACTCGTCGGGCCGCTGGCCGCCGCGATCAACAGCCTGATCGACCGCCAGGTCCGGGAGTTCCTCGCCTCGGACGAGTTCGCCGACCTCTGGACCGCGGTCAACACCAGAGCCCAGCAATCCCTGCAACGGCTGCTGAACGGTGACCAGTCGGGGGCCGTGCAGCTTCAGGGTGACCAGGTCGTCCTCGACGTCTCCGAAGTCATCGAGCGCGTCAAGCAGCGCCTCGTCGACCGCGGCCTCACGATCGTGCAGAACATCCCGATCCCCAACGTCGACAAGCAGATCGTCCTGCTGGAAGCGCCGCAGCTGAAGCAGCTCAAGAACATCTACGCCCTCGCGAACCCGTTGGCACAGTGGCTGATCGTGGTCGTCGCAGGTCTCTATCTGGCCGCGCTCGTGCTCGCCCGCCGGCGTCCGCGGACCACAGTGGTCATCGGCGCGGCGCTGGCGGCGAACGCGCTGCTCCTGGCGCTGGCCATCTCCGTCGGACGCCAGCTGTTCAGCGACGCTCTCGCCGGAACTGTGTTCGGCCCGGCGAGCCGGGTCTTCTACAACACCCTGCTCGTCTACCTGGACCGAGGTCGGCAGGTCATGCTCTGGCTGGGCCTGATCCTGATCGTCGTCGGCTGGTTCGCCGGTGCCAACAAGTACGGGTCCGCGGTCCGCGGCACGGTCCGGGGTGGGCTGGAGAACATCGGTGGTTCGCTCGCCGACGGACCGGTCGGCAACGCCGGCCGATGGGTCGCGCCGAACGCCGGATGGTTGCGTGTGGTGGCCGGCCTGGTGGGCGCCGTCGTACTGCTCTGGGGCAACAACATGTCGGTGTCCCGGCTGTTCTGGTCGCTCGTGCTCGTCGTCGGGCTGCTGGCCGTCGTACAGGTCCTGGTCGGTGCGGGCAGGTCGGCGTCCCAGGCCCCGCCGATGGTTCCGGGACAAGCCGTCCCGGGCGCCGCGAAGTAGTTCAGCTTGCCCGGCGCCGGTGGTCGGCGACGTACGGCAGGGGGTTGCCGGACGCTCGCGCGCCGGCGGCGAGCCAGGCCGCGACTCCGTCCGGGGAGCGCCGGTCGAGTTCGTCGAGATAGCGCTGCCGCTGTTCGACGACGGCCAGACGCTCCGCCGCCGTGACGGCCGCCTCCAGCCGGCGGAAGCTTCGCCGCCAGGCGAGACACACCGCCTCGTCGTCGAGGGACTCGAGCTCCACGACCGGCTCGGCCGCGGGCCCGCCGACGAGCGACGTCGCGGGGATGCGAGCTGCGGGCGACCCCGGCGGGGTGCCCGGAACGTCGCCCCTGGCTTCGCGTCGCGCCCTGAAGAACGAGGTGACCGGAGGTGCCGTCGCCACCAGTGCCAGCACCAGCAGGACGCCGGCGAGCTTGAGCACGACGATCAGCGCCACCGCGGCCGGGGCTGCCAGCCCGCCACTGAAAGCGACCCGGAGGATTCGGGGCACCGCACGCCGTCCGTCCTCTGCCCACAGGGACGCTGCGATGACGCCGGTCACCAGCACGAGCAGAACCACGCAGAGTACGACGGTGGTCACGTCCCAGCTGACGAGCGCACAACCGAGGCCGGCCGCCGTGGCGAGATGGGCCGACCATGACCAGATCGTGCTGCCGGCGGAACTGCCGCCCTGGTTCCTGCCGGCGCCGTGGGACGGCGTCGGCCGGCTCATGTTCCCAGCCCTTCGCCAGGTCGCCGATCGGGTCGGTCAATGACTCGGTGGATGACCACGGCACCCTCCACATCACCAGGGACGCGGCAGCCTGCGGCTGCCGGCTCTTGGCGCCACCCACCCCTCAGAGAATGACACCAAGAGCGACGGCGGTGGCCGGGTGCGGATCGATCCCACCGGCCGATCGCACGGTCCACCTGTGAGCCGACGGTAGGCGCGGCCGGCCCGAGCAGGCTTCACCCTCGGCGGACGATCTCGGCCCGCCCCGGACCGGTCGGCATCATCGGCCGGGTCGCTTGCTCAGCAGACCGAGCTCGCGGGCGCGCCGTACGGCGTCCCGGCGTCTGGTGACGCCCAGCTTCTGGAAGATCCGCTTGAGGTGTGCTTTCACCGTGTTCACCGACACGAACAGCTCCACCGCGATCTCCGCGTTGGTCATCATCGTCGGCAGGTAGTCCAGGACGGTCAGCTCACGGTCCGTCAGCGGCTCGGTCGTCTGGGTGCCCAGCGCGCCCAGCGGCTTCACCAGGCCCAGGCCCGCGATCAGCTCGTCCAGGAACGCGGCGGCCTCGGGATCCCATCGCGCGGTCAGGGGCAGCAGCCGCGACAGCCGATCCGTGGGCCCGAACAGGAACGGCCGGCGGACGCCCTCGCGCCGTGCAGCGTCCACCGCCCGGCCGAGGGCGCCGAGGGCGCGGTCGGTCGCACCCTGCCGGTCGGCCAACAGCGCTGTGAGCAGCCAGACCTCCACCGCGGCGGTGGGATCGTTCGTGCTGACCCGCAGCGGCGAGAGGATCGCCTCGGCGCGGTGCGTGTCACCGCCGGCGAGGAACGCTTCCGCCAGGCAGGTCTGCTCCCGATCGAAGGGCGGCTGATAGCCCGTCGGTGCATCGAACCTGGCGATCGCCGCCGCCGGGTCGTCCGCCGCAAGGTCGAGCTCGGCCTCGGTGACGGCATACCAGCGCTGCAGCAGGACCGGTGGCCGCCACCGCTCGATCTCGCCGCGCACGCGCGCCAGCTGCTCGCGCGCCGCCTCGACCCGGCCGAGGGACGCGTACAGACGTGCCTGCGCCAGACCGGCCGCGCACCTGGCCGTCAGTTCCGGACGCGCGGCCTCGGCGCCGCGGGCCAGCTGGCTCTGCGCCTCGTCGAGGTCGTTCCACCGAAGGTGGATGATCGACAGCGCCAGGTACGCCGTTGCGGCCTGCGGGAGCGGCTCCCAGCCGCGGGCGTCGACGAGTTCGACGGCCTGGGTGGCGTACCCGAAACCCCGTTGCAGCCGGCCGGAGACGGCGGCGGCGAGTCCCAGATGGGCCAGGACGTTGATCCGGGAGGCGTCCAGCCGATGGGCGGTGGTGAGTCGGAGCCCTTCCTGCAGACGCGCCTCGGCCTCGTCGAAGGTGTCGCACCACAGCAGGCCGGTGCCCAGATTGCTCAGGGCGATCGCGCGGTACTGATCGGCCGCCGGAAGCGACGCACCCGGTCCGGACGTCTCGCCGAGCGCCGCCGCGGAGTCCGCGACCAAAGCGTCGATGTCGCCGCGGGAGCGCGTGACGGCGGCCGAGAACACATGGATCGCGATCGAGGTGCCGATCCGCGCCTCCGGACTCGTCCGGTCCAGCTGTGCCCGGGCCCGGTCCAGGTGCGGACGCATCTCCTGTATCCGGCCGGCGTGCATACACAGAGCCGCCGCGGCCACGGCCAGCGCCGGGGCCTCGGTGAGCCGGCCGGCCGGAATGCGGGCCAGCTGCGCCACGACCGCCGAGCGTTCGGACGAAACCATCAGCGGGGCGGCCCTGGTGACGAACAGCCGGCCGAGCAGCGCCCAGTCGGCCGCGTCCGCGCTGTGCCGCAACGCCTCGATCGGCTGACCGTTCGCCGCGAACCAGAGGGCGGCCCGCCGTTCCAGGTCGGGCACGATCTCCGGCTCGACGAGCGTCAACTGGTGACGCAGCATCTCCCGGAGCATCGGGTGGTACCGGTACCAGTGCCGGTCCGGGCTCAGCCCGACCACGAACGCGTTCGACCTCTCGAGCAGCTCCAGGAAGCGCTGCCCGCGGGAATCGTCGGTCAGCGCCTGGGCGAGCCCGCCGGTCAGCCGTTCGGTCACGGAGGTCCGCAGCAGGAACTGCTGGAGCTCGGGCGGCTGGTTGATGAGCACCTCCTCGACGAGGTAGTCGCTCACCGCCTGGTCGTTGTCGGCGAAGTCCGCCGCGGTCCGGTCCGGACCTCCGCGTTTGAGGAAGTAGGCCGCCAGTTGGAGCCCGGCCGGCCAGCCTTCGGTCCGGTCGACGAGCAACCGTGCCTCGTCCGGCTCGATCGGGACGCCGTCGGCAGCGAACAGTGCCAGCGCCTCGGGGACGTCGAAGGCGAGGTCATGGGAGCGGATCTCGGCCAGCTCGCCCCTGAGTTCGAGGCGGCGCAGTGGAAGTGCGGGAACCACCCTCGACAGCAGCACGAGCCGCAACTGCTCGGGCGGGTGCCGCAGCAGCTCGGCGATCCCGGTGAGCACCGCCGGTTCGCGCACGATCTGGAAGTCGTCGAGGACGACGACGACCGGATCCGGCAGCCCGGTCAGCCCGGCGACGAGCCGGCGATGGTTGCCTTCCCTGCCGCCGAGGCCCGGTGCGAGACCCGCCAGCGGGTTGCCGCGGGGGATCTCGGTGGCGCTGCGGATCGCGGCCACGAACGAGGTCCAGAAGGAGCGCGGATGGTTGTCGCTCTCGTCGAGCGAGAGCCACGCCACCGAACCCGGGCCCGGGGGCGCCGCGGCCCACGACGCCGTCGCCAGTGTCTTTCCCCAGCCGGCGCCCGCGCTCACCACCGTCAGCGCGCGCCGCGTGCCCTCGTCGAGCATGCCCGCGATCCGCGGCCGGTCGACGTACGTCGACGGCACGCGCGGCCGCGCCAGCTTGGTAGTGAGCAGGTGGATGTCCGACGCCGCGGAGGCATCGAAAAGGAACTGTTCGGCGTCAGCAGGTGACATTGCCCCGACCCTGTCGACCGCACGCAGTCCGTACCGAAGGCCCCTCCATCTGGACGACGGACAAACGCACGGGTACCGAGCGCTGGCCCTGAGTAGCCCCGGATCACATCGCCCCCGCGACGAGGCACTCGGTCTGAATCGCGCCCCCACGACCAGCCCTGTCTCGCCCTATGCTACGCGCATTCGCCCGGCATTACCCCCTTCGGGTGATGCCCTCGGACTCCAGCGGGGTCACGGTATGGCTCATGGGGGGGAAGTACGGAGCCGAGCAGTCCGCTGGGGTCGACGGTGCAGGGTCCGTCGATCCCTTGTCGGCGGTTCGGTTCGGTATCCCGCGCCGTCCGCGGCGGTACGTCGACCGGCCGCGCCTCAACAAGCGTTTGGACCGGGGCGCCGAGTTGCCGCTGACGCTGGTCAGCGCTCCGGCCGGTAGTGGGAAGACCGCCCTCGTCGCCGCCTGGGCTGCGGCCCGGCGAGCAGCGACCGGGCGGGGCATTGCCTGGCTGACGCTGGAGGAGCAGGACGTCCCGGCAGCGATGTTCCTGGCCGAGGTCGTCGAAGCCCTCCGCCGGCAGGGCGTGGTCCTGCCAGGAGCCCGTGACGACACCGCGGACGCCCACTCCCAGCTGCTCACCGAGCTCGCCACGGCGCTGGCCCTGCGGACGCACCCGGTGACGCTCGTGCTGGACGGCTACGAGATCGCCGGCGCCGAGCAGACGAGCGACCTCGACTTCCTGCTGCAGCACAGCGATCAGCGCCTGCACGTGGTGATCCTGACCCGCGTCGATCCCGCGCTTCCGCTGCTGCGCTACCGCCAGGCAGAGATCATCACCGAGATCCGGATGGCGGATCTCGCCTTCACCGAGGCGGAGACGGCCCGCCTGATCCACCTGTCGCGGATCAGCGTGCGCAGCGACTCCGTCACGGCGCTGACCCGGCGGACCCGCGGCTGGGCGGTCGGCCTGCGCTTCGCGAGCATGTACCTGGAGCGCAGCGACGATCCGGACGAGGCAGTGGCCCATCTCGCCGGCGACAGCGGCAACATCGCCCAGTACCTCTCGGTCGAGATGCTCCGGACGCAGTCGGCCGAAGTACAGTCGCTGCTGCTGCGGACCAGCGTCGTGGACGTCCTCCAGCCCGGGCTGATCGAAGAGCTCGGCGGGCCTTCGGCCGGGCAGACCCTCGTGGCGCTGTCCGCCGGCAACGTGCTCGTCGAGCCGCTGCCCGACCATCCCGGCTGGTACCGCTACCACCCCTTCCTGCGCGACCTGCTGCGCGCCGAACTCGCCTACGAGTCACCGCGGCAACGGCAACAGCTGCTGAAGAAGGCGGCCGACTGGTTCGCCCGGCAAGGCTTGCTCGAGGCCGCCGTCGGCCTTGCCTCCGAGGCCGGCGCCTGGAGCGACGCCTCGGCGTACGTCGTAGACGGTCTCGCCATCGGCGCGGTCCTGCTCGGTGACGACAGCTGCGGGGTGTACGTGACCCTGCGGAAGATGCCGCCCGACGTCGGCGATCCGGCCGCCAGGGTGGTCAGGGCCGCGCTGGCTCTGACCGACCGTGACACCGCCTGGTGTACCCACGAGCTCGAGCAGGCCTGTACGTCGCTGGTCCCGGAATCGGACCACGACCAGGCCGTCGAACTGGCGGCCGACATCGTCCGGACCGCGTGCTCGTCGCTGACCGGCGATCCGCGCACCGCGCTGCTCGCCGACCTGGCCGAGCGGAAACTCGGCACGCAGGACCGGCGGAAGCTCGCGGCCCATCCCGAGCTTGCCCTGCTGGTCCGGGCCGTCAAGGCGCGGGCGCTCCTGCAGGACGGCGACATCACCGGGGCACGCGCCGCGCTGGTCGCCGCGGTGGGTGCGGTGGTGCCGGGGTACGAGAACCTGACCTCGGCGTGCCTCGGCTACCTCGCGCTGCTCGACTCCGCCGAGGGCGCACTGCGCGACGCTCGCGAGTGGGCGGCCCGGTCGGTGGCCCTCACCGAGTACGCAGGGGGGCCGGCGGAATGGCCTCCGGTCGCGACCGAGATCGCCCTCGCCGGCGTGAGCATCGAACGTCACGAGCTCCGGGCCGGCGACGACCACGTCAGAGCGGCGATGCGGTCGTTCGACGGGTGCGACGAACCCGTCCTGCAAGCCCAGGCGGCCGTGGTGCAGGCGCGTCTGCTCGAGGCTCGCGGGGCGCTCGACGAGGCCATGGCCCTGGTCGAGGCGGCCGCCGATCGGACCGGCGCCGACATCGGCTGGCCGGCACGCCCGCTCCAGGTCGAAGCGGCCAAGCTGAAGGTCGCCCAGGGCTGGCCCGACGAGGCAGCACGGATGATCGAGCGGCTGGACGACCGCACCGACGCCGTCGGCATCCTCGTGCTCGGTCAGGCGCATCTGCAGCGCGAGAACTGGACCGGTGTCGCGGCGTCGGTCTCCCGCATTCTTGCTCAGGGCAACGAGATGCCGCTGCAGGCCACGGTCGGCGTCCGGCTGCTGGAGGCCGCGTACGACTTGCACTGCGGGGAGTCCGGCCGCGCCCGGACCGCGGTCGCCGACGCCGTCCGCCTGGCCCAGCCGGAGGAACTGCGCCGGCCGTTCTGGGAGGCGGCCCCGGCCGTCAGGCAGCTGCTCGAGTCCGACCCGGAGCTGGTCGGCCAGAACCCCTGGCTCCGGCCCGTCCTCGGCCCCCGGACCAGGACGGTCCGGATCCGCACCGCTCCGGCTCCCGGCCGCGCGGACGCCGAGCCGATCATCGAGCCGCTCACGCCGAAGGAGATGGAGGTGCTCGGTCACCTGTCCGAGCTGCTCACCACCGAGGAGATCGCGCTGGAGATGTACGTGTCGGTGAACACCGTACGCACCCACATCCGCAACATTCTCCGCAAGCTCGCGGTGTCACGGCGCAACGAGGCCGTACGCCGTGCCCGGGCGCTCAGCCTGATCCCGGCCTGAGGCGCCGGACACCGCTCGGCCGCGGCGTTTCGGGACCAGATCGTCCGGAGCGGGTGATGCAGGTCCGCGCGGCCCGGCGCATCGTCCGACTAGCGGGCCGGGGAACCGACAGGCCGTTGTGGCCGCCGGACTCCGGACCGTGATGACCCAACATACCCAGGGAGTGAACGACAGTGACCCAAGGGGCAGCAGCATCGCACTACGACGCCGCGGGCGAGGAACACGAGACCAGCAGCTGGGCGGTCGGTTTCGTCCTGTTCGCCGGCGTCATGATGATCATGGCCGGATCCTTCCAGGCGTTCTCCGGCCTGGTGGCGCTCTTCGAGAACGAGTTCTACGTCGCCACCCGCAACTACCTGTTCCAGTTCGACGCCACCGCCTGGGGCTGGATCCACCTGATCGGCGGTGCGCTGGTGGCGCTGGCCGGCTTCGCGGTGATGGCCGGACAGACCTGGGCGCGGGTGGTCGGCATCATCCTGGCGGTGCTGAGCGCATTCGCCAACTTCACCTTCATCCCGTACTACCCGTTCTGGGCGATCATGATCATCGCCGTCGACGTCTTCGTGATCTGGGCACTGGCCGTGCACGGTCGCGACCTGAAGGCCTGAGTCGACGCCGATGGACGCCGAACGGAAAGGGCTGGCGCTGTCCGGGTTCGTCGTGTTCGCCGGCGCGATGCTGATGGTGATCGGCCTGGTGAACGTCTTCCAGGCGTTCGTCGCGTGGTTCGCCGATGACCGGCTGGCCGCGAAACCGGAGCACTTCGTCGTCGTGAACACGACCGCCTGGGGGTGGGCCCTGCTGATCTCCGGCCTGCTCCTGATGGCCGTCGGTGGCGGCCTGCTCGCCGCCACCGGCTGGTCGCGGATCGCCGCGATCGTGGTGGTCTGCCTGCACGCCGTCTCGCAGGTCGCCTCGTTCGGCGCCTACCCGGTCTGGTCGCTGCTGATGATCGCGCTCGACGTGATCGTGCTGTGGGCCCTCACCGCGCGGTGGTCCGACGTCCGGGACCGCCTGGGCGGCGTCGGCGACGCTCCCTGGAGCAGCGCCCAAGGTCCGCAGGTCTAGACCTGGAGGTTCAGGGCCGGCGCCGGGTCACTCGATCCGGCGCCGGGTCTCGTCGACGTACGGCAGCGGGTCGCCGGAGGCTCGCGCGCCCGAGGCGAACCAGGCAGCCAGCCCGTCCGGTGATCGCCGGTGCAGCTCGTCGAGATACCCCTGCCGCTCCTGGACCACGGCCAGCCGCGCACTCGCCGTCGAAGCAGCCTCCAACCGGAAGAAGCTCCGACGCCACTCCAGACAAAGCGCCTCATCATCCAGCCGCGCAAGCTCCGCCGCCGCCCC
>Ga0247821_10002517_pt1 | contig 10053 bp, 4 predicted proteins | sample 13C_Glycerol_Day_FD_192481 | JGI IMG/M metagenome (GOLD analysis project Ga0247821, IMG submission 192481) | Soil microbial communities from agricultural site in Penn Yan, New York, United States - 13C_Glycerol_Day14 | ecosystem: Environmental > Terrestrial > Soil > Agricultural land | place... | reverse complement strand
CGTCGAGACGGCGCTCGACTTCGAGCGTGTCGAGATGCCGGAACACATCGTCGATGATCAATTTCAATACGGTCCGGTTCTCGTGGCGCTTGGCATTCGCATCGAACCGGGCATCCGTTGCGAGGTTTTCATTGCGCAGAACCTGGCAACAGAAGGTTGTCCACTCCCGCTCGTTCTGAATGCCGAGGATGACGGTGCCGTCCCGCGTCTCAAAAGGGCCGTACGGAAAGATGCTCGCATGCGACGCACCGCTGCGCGAAGGGGGAGGTGCACCCTCGAACGCGTAGTACATCGGGAACCCCATCCATTCCGTGAGCGACTCGAGCATGGAAACGTCGATGTGGCTACCCATGCTCGTGCGCTGCCGCTGCAGCAACGCTGCAAGGATCGAGCTGTACGCGTACATCCCCGCGGCGATGTCGGCCATCGAATTGCCTGACTTGCTCGGTGCGTCGCTCGTGCCGCTGACCGACAGAAGACCGGCCTCGGCCTGAATCAACAAGTCGTACGCCTTCTTGTCACGGTAAGGCCCATCGTCCCCATAGCCCGAGATGTCGCACACGATCAGTCCTGGGTGCTGCACGTGCAGCGCCTCCCAGGACAGACCCATGCGCGCGGCCGAGCCTGGGGCCAGGTTCTGCACCAGGACGTCGGCTTTGGCGATGAGCTGCTTGAGCTGCTCGAGCTGCCCTGGATCCTTCAAGTCGAGCGCGAGGCTTTCCTTGCTGCGATTGGTCCATACGAAGTGAGACGACTGGCCTTTGACGCGCGAGTCGTACGCTCGCGCAAAGTCGCCAGGGCCGGGCCGCTCCACCTTGATGACGCGCGCCCCGAGGTCGGCGAGTTGACGCGTGCAGAAGGGCGCGGCGATGGCGTGTTCGAGGGAGACAACGGTGATACCGTCGAGTGGTCGTTGCATGGTTTGTATTTCTGAAAGTCTAGGACGATCGTCGTCGGCCCCTTGCGAGCGCACAATCACAATGTTTCGAATAAAGCCTTCCAAATTTCCTGAGGCTCATCGTGCAATTGGATGTTTCCGACTTGAGATTGTTCGCCCTTATCGCCGAAGAGCGCAACATCACACGCGCCGCGGTGCGCCATCACCTGTCGCTTGCAGCGGCGAGTTCACGCATCAAGGCACTCGAGCAGCAGGCCGGGGTTCCACTGCTGGTCCGCGAGGCCCGGGGCGTGCACCTGACGCCACCCGGCGAGACATTCCTGCACCATGCACGCGTGATGCTGCTCGAGGCCGACAAACTTCGTCGTGACCTGCACGAGTTCGGCGCTGGATTGCGCGGCTGGCTCCGTGTGTATGCCAACACGACCGCTGTCACCGATTTTCTTCCGGAGGTGCTCCCGGACTTCCTCGCCGCCAATCCGCGGATCAACGTCGACCTGCAGGAAAAGCCTAATGCGGAAATCGCCCGTGGTGTGCACGAGGGCCGCGCGGACCTCGGCATAGGCGCAGGCCCCATGGAACCGTTGGGCCTGCAGGTCATCCCGTTCAGTACCGATCGCCTTGTGCTCGTTGCCGGACGCAGCCATCGCCTTGCGCGACGCAAACGGATCGCATTTGCCGAGGTGCTCGGGGAGGACTTCGTCGGCATGCACCATGGCAGCACCTTGCAGAGCTTCCTGGAAGTGCAGGCCGACAGCATCGGCAAGATGCTGAAGCTGCGGATCCAGGTGCGCAGCTTCGATGCGATGTGCCAGTTCGTCGGCAGCGGCGTAGGCGTGGCCGTGATGCCGGAAAGTGCGGCACACCGGAACTTGAAGCCGATGAAGCTCGTGCAGGTCGAGTTGACCGACTCATGGCGAGTGAGGGATCGCTACATTCTTGCTCGGGATGCCGAAGAACTGCCGGCGTACGCTCTGGACCTGATCGAGCGCATTCGTGGGCATCATGGTGATCGGCGGTCATGAACATGTCGGACATCGTCTGCGTCACTAAGCAGGTCCAGGGTCGTTCGATGGAGTGACAGTTCAGGCGGCCTCGCAACGTGACCTCAGTGCTTGCGGATGACTGAAGCGAACACGAGTCGGACGAGCCATATGTTTAGTGCGTTTCTGGATGGCAGCGCGACCATCCCTGAGCAAAATGACTGCAGGTTGCAGTGCAGCAATTCGCGACAAAGGTCTGGAGATTCAAGAGTGGAAGAAAAAAGCCCCCAACGTGCGGAGGAACGGGCCTGCGCCGAGGAGTTGCGTGCCCGGAACGTGGCGCCTTCGCAGCGCGCACGCGACGCGGCTCGCCAGGACCAGCAGGCGCAGGAGTTCTTCAACCGCGTCTCCCAAGACAAGGAAGCCAGCGTTCGGTTCCTTCGCAAAGCCGGGATTCTCGATCACAACGGTCAGCTCGCGAAGCCGTTTCGCGATTGATGTCGACGGCTTACCGGGGCACCGACTACGAGTACCAGTCCAGCTTCATTCTGGGTTTCCACGGCTGCGACCGTGAGGTTGGGGAGCAGATCCTCTCGGGCGACGAGCCCGAATTGAAACCTTCTGAGAAGGCGTACGACTGGCTTGGACACGGCATCTACTTCTGGGAAGGCAACCTCGCTCGAGCGTGGGCCTGGGCTGAAGGACGTAAAGACGCGGACAAGATCAAGGAACCGTTCGTGCTCGGGGCCATCATCGATCTGCAACACTGCCTGGACCTGTTCAGCTCCGAGGCGATGCAGATGGTTCGTACCGCGCACGCGGGTCTCGATGCAGTGATGGCGGCCGCCCAGCAGCCTATGCCACAGAACGTCGGCTCGACTCCGGACAAGGCTGGCCGGCGCCTGGATTGCATGGTCATGAACACCCTTCACACGCTCCGTCGCGAGGAGGAGCTGGCGTCTTTCGACTCGGTGCGTGGGCCGTTCCTTGAGGGCGAGCCTGTCTACGAGGGCGCCGGCTTTCGCTCGGAAGTCACATCCAGATTTGTGTGCGCAAGGTGGACTGCATCAAGGGCTACTTCCGCCCGATCGTGCGCAACGGCGGGTCAGGTCAATCGGTCTGATGCTTGGGGACACGTTTGCCGCTGCGGAGTACGACTCACTCCTGCAAGGAAGTGCAAGGTTGGCGCTCCGCAAGTCATTCAATGCCCAGACGCCGCGTGCCGCCCGACGCGGCGTCGCAACTCCTCACGCTGGTGATCGGCCGTTTCAAACGACAACGATTATGCCGAGTCGCTGTTCCGCACGGCAAAGTACCGGCTAGAGTTCCCCGCCAAGGGCTTTGCCAGCCTGGACAATGCCAACAGCGTCACTCAGCAATGACCAAGCCATCCTCGCGGCTCGCCACGCGCACCACGACCAGACCAAGAAGCGCAACCCAACGCGCTGGTCTGGCAACACGCGAAACTGGTCGCATAGCGGTGTGTTCACCGGTGGTCACCCCCGATCCAGAGCGCGACGCGGTGATCAACATCGCTGTCAACGCTCAACATACTCAGCGGAAAGCTGCGTGACCCAGGCGACAACTACCTTGACGCGCGCCGCCGCGAAGCGCGGCACAAGGACAAGTGCAATTGATTCGGCCGCGCAATGTGGGTCAGACCGTACGGTGCGGTTGCTCGAGCAGGCGGGTCCGAGCCGCGCGGGCATGTTCATTGTCCGCAGCCGACACGCATAGGCACACGCTTTTGGTGTCACGCTCGGCCACTTGGGGCCGGCGCGGTCGTAGAAGGTACGGGTGATGTCGGCGCACCGGCGCTGTCACCTCGGCTTGCGGAAACACCTGTGGGAGGACGGTCTGCGCTTTAAATGCGGGTCACGCGTTGGCAAGTTGACCCGATGGACCGCCACCGAACGTCTGTGTGGCGCGGGGCGCATCGCAAGTAACATAGCTTACTTACAGCTTAATAAGGAGGAGGGGATGAGTATTCAGAAGGTAGTCAGCGGCTGCGCCCTAATCGCGTTGCTAACCGGGTGCGGCCGCTCGGCAGTGCTTCATGCCAGCGATCCTGCTCCCACCAATAACGAGGCAATTGTTGTGATGGGTGTCAAACCCGCCGGTTACGAGGTTCGGTTCTACACTGGTGCGGAGATGGATGGCCGATTTGCTCAAGACATCCTGCGCGGGCCCGTGATCAGTGGAATGCCGACCGACGGGTACTTGGTGGCGAGGGCCAAGCCCGGTGACTTGCTGGGACTGACCACGATCATCGCGGAAGGGGGTAATCCGCTGGGGTCGTATAAGAATTATCACGCCTGCGGCGAATACAAGGCAGCCGTCGTCAAGGTTCCCGACGCGGCCGTCGTGTACCTGGGGCACTTCGAATACTCGCTGCTAGGGGACCGCATGGATATCCGTTCATCGAGCGACGTTCAAGCAGCAAGAAAGTACCTTCAGGATCAATATCCTCAGATCAAGTCCGAATTGCGAGAGGGCGACGTCAAGGTAATGTTGACCCAAAGATCCTGCGCCCCTACTCTCATCCCCATTTACATTCCTCGCAGCAGGTAGACCGGTAGTCCTGTGAGTCGGGCTCGGACGCGTAAGCTGGTTAAACAGCAACCGCAGCCCTGCGTTTTAGCATCTGAAGGGGCAGCTAGATCTCTCGACGAGGCTCGTTTAGAGCTCGGGCGCTCAAGCAGCCGGAGCCAATTCTTGCGTAGCGCCCGCGAGCTCGTGAGCTCGTAAGCTCACGAGCAATGTTCTACGACAACAGCTCGTCGATCCGCGCACCTATCGCGCGAAGAGCAGTTCAAATCGAAACCCAGTTAGGCCGCGCTCCTCGACGAGCCGCACGAACTCTTCGTTGACATACGTGGTATTCCGTCGTGTTTGCGGGATCTTGAAGATCGGCGGCAAGCTCGCCACCGAGTCGAAAAGAACATGTCGCTCTACTCGCATGACTCCGCCGTCTGTGAAGCGCTTGATCTGCGATTTCTCCTCGTCCAGCACGTCCACGATGGTGATTGGGTTGAAGCCGAAGTACAGCATCGGCTCGTCCATCTGAATTGCCGCCAACTCGCCGTGCTCGCGCAATATTGCGCCCAAGCAATCAACGGCGCGTTGCGAGAAGGTTGGGATCGGACTCAAACCAATTAGCGTGAAGTCAGGCAGCGCCTCCGATCGCAGCTCGTCCCCTTCGCGGTTTCGTACGCCAACCGGGATCGGATAAGAGGAGCCGCGAGGGGTACCTTCGAAGTATCCATCTCTCCACTTCGCAGACTCCCCTACGTCTCTAAACAGAAACGAAGCGTAGTTGTTCAAATCACAGGTCAGGTCAAAGAGTTTCATTGCTTCGGTGGCGCGGGTCGCGAGCCAGGGTAAGTTCCATTCAACAGTTGACCACGGATGTCGTTGAGCGTGTCAAGAGCGCGCTGTCTTGTATCGACTCCCCTGAAGTCTCGTTCAAGTTGACGATAGTAATCTTCGTTATTGAGTCGCGGGTGATACGCACCTGGTGCCTGGCTGCCGGGCTTCTGCGGCAGGAACACGCCATTGTCGGCCGCGTTGATGCCAATGTCCCAGTCTTTCAGACGTTGTCGAATATCAGCAGCACGCGCATCGCTCTCGGGCACGATGTGATGTGCCGCCGTGTCGGCGGGCCTCGCGTAACCGGCACCTTGCAGTGCTTCTCCCAGCTTCTGCGACGGGCTCTTGAAAATGAGGTTGTCCAGCAAGCCCATTACTCTTATGGGTAACGGCATCCCTGGATTGATCAAATCCAACCAGGAGCGATCATCAGCTTGCTTCGGCGGCGCTCCCAAGCCCAGACTCGGATACGCCTGGAGGTACCCCGGCGCGCTCCTCGGCATGTCGTGGATGAGATCGTAGCCAGGTGGTCCGCCTGCGCCATGAGGGCGCAAAACTTGATAGCCACCGCCCACGATGCCGCCACCGGCAGCGCCCGCCGCTGTCGGATTCAGCACCGGTGGCACCTGCGCGGTCGGCCGCCCGTCCTGGCCGACCTCCACCAAGGCATCGGGGTCATTGGAGTCGCTGAAAATCCGCTTGTCATCGAACATGGGCGAGCGGACACCCGCGTGGTGCATGCCAACGGTGCCGACGCCAGCGACAGGCTTCAGCCCTAGCCCGTCATTGCCGGTATTCCATCCATAAAGGGCTTCGGATCTTGCTTGGTCGGTTTGTTCAGTGATCTCTTCGCGCCTGAAGTTTTGCTGTTCGGTGTTTCGCGTATCAGTAGGTGCCTCATTGGGCTGCCCCATCGGCGCGAAGTTGCCCATCGTTCCCGCGAATGAAGCCGAGCCAACCATGGCATACGCCACACCATTGCCCAACGCATTCCCAAACGAATCAGCGGCGATCTGCGCGACCGCAACCTTCCCACCCCTGAACACCGCGGTGGTGGCCCCGGCGGTGAAGCCGGAGATCGTCCCTCGCGCCAGCTGATTGCCAATTTCCCCAAATCCGAAGTCCGCACCCTTCAGCGCGCCTCCCGCGGCGCTGCCGGCCGCGGCCCCGGCCGCACTGGCTGCCACCCCGCGCCAGTCGAATGTCTTGTGCAGCCCCGTCGCTACCGCGATCCCCTGGGTAGCCGTGTTGGCAATGGCCGCCCTTGCAGCAGTCGCGGCAAGCGTGTCCTGCGCGAGCCAAGTTCCCTCGGCGAGGGATCCCACGGCGCCGGACACGCTGGGGCTCACCGCTGCGATTGCAACCTGCTTCCAGTTGATGTCTTCCTGCAAGCCCACGACCACGCGGAACATCTGTCCCACCAGCGCTCCCAGTGCCGGCCCGAAGAAGACCGACACCACCACCTGGATGACGATGCTCACGAACTCCTTGAACCACTGCCGCTTCGGCTTGGGCAGCGGGATCACCGGCGTCTCATCGCCCACCGCCTGCCCGGCGTTGTACGGCGCGAAGGTCTGATAGTCGTTGCGGACCGTGTTCTGCTTGCCCGGAATCACGATCACCTCGCCGGTCACCACCGTGGTCTTGCCGTTCGCGTCCGCAATCAGGTACCACAGGTTCGCATTCCCCCACACGCTCTTGGCAATGCTCTGCAGCGTCTCGCCCGCCTGCACCGTGTACGCACTCGGCCCCGCCGCCAGCGCCTCGCTGCTGATCGGCACATAGCTGCTGCGGAAGGTATCCACCACCGGGTTCGGGCCGTCGCCTGCGCTGCCAATCACCTCCTCGTTGGCGATCAGGCTGTAGGTGCTCTGCCCCTCCTGCACCTTCCTGAGCACGCGGCCCTTCACATCGTTACTCAGCGTGCGCTCGTTCGCCTTGTTGGCCGTGCCGCTGGTGGTCACGCTCTTGATGAAGCCGTTCTGATCGTAGTTGTTGAAGGTGATCGCGTCCTGCCCGTCGCGCGTCGCCTTGATCGAATCGAGCCGCGTCGCATCGCCGCCGTTGTACGCATACTGGTAGTGCGTGATCCGGTTGTCGTAATACAGCCGGTACAGGTTCATGCGCCCGGCTTGGTCGTAGAAGTACTCCAGGCGGCTCTTGGTACCCCAGGTATCGCGCTGGGCCTGGGCTATGAGCCGGCCGGCGGCGTCGTACTGGTTGACCTTGTAGTCGCTCGCCTCGCCGACGCCGGCCAGCACCGAATCCACTGCCCCCAGGTAGTTGGCCGCCAGCAGCCCCGTCTGCAGCACGCGACCAGCCGCGTCGTACCTGCGCGCATCCACGTCCACGCCGTCGCGGTAGGTGTCGGTCAGGCGCCCGGCCGCGTCGAAGGCGTAGGCTTCGGTGTAGTAGCCCTCCACCGTGCCCCAGGTGTCGGTGAAGGTGCCCAGGGCGACATAGTCCTGGTTGCGGATGCCCCAGTCTTCCACGCTCTTGACCGTCAGGCGCTTGCCCCACTGGCGCATCATGACGCGGTTGCCCGCGCTGTCGTAGGCGATGCGCTGGCCCAGGGCCTTGCCGCCGCTCGCGCCGATGTCGATGTTGCCGTTCACGTCCTTCACGCCATCGACCACCGTCTGCCGATTCATCGCGTCGTACTGGTGCCAGGCGTCGACGGTGCTGCCGCCGTAGCTGGTCCGCACATGGGTGCGGTTGCCGACCTTGTCATAGTCGTAGTGCACGCTGTAGCGGCTGTCCTGGAGGTCGCTGATGCGTGCCAGCTTGTCCCAGCTGATGAAGTTGTTCTGGGTGACCTCCAGCTCGGCGCTGTCGGCGATGCGCACCACGGAGGTCTTCTCGCGGGTGCGCTGGCCGGCCAGGTCGTAGGCGTAGTGCGTCATCTGCCGGTTGCCGGCTCCGGCCGCGGCGCTGTCGGTGATCGTCACCAGCAGGCCGGCGGTGTCGTCGTAGGTGTAGCTGAGCGCGCGGCCGAGCGAGGAGGTCTCGGAGGTGAGCTGGTTCAGCTTGTTGTACGCGTAGCTGTGCGTGACGCCGCTGCCGGCCAGCGCAAGGTCGGTGCTGGCGGTGAGTTGGCCGAACAGGTTGTAGCTCCAGCTGCGGATGCGGCCGTCGGCCTGGGTCTCGGCGGTCTTGCGGTTGTAGGCGTCCCAGGCATAGGAGGTCTGCAAGCCGGTGGCATCGACGGTCTGCGTGATGTTGCCGCGCAGGTCGTAGAGGGTCTTGCTCAGGGCGCCGGTGGCGTTGCGCACCTGGGTGCGGCGGCCGAGTTCGTCGTAGCTGTAGCTGTCGGTCAGCGCGGCGCTGGTCTGCGCCAGCGGCGTGGTGGCCGTGACGATGCCGGTGTTCACATACACGGCCACGTTGATGCCGGGGGCCTGGGTGGCGGTGAGCAGGCGGCCCAGGCGGTCGTAGCTGTAGCCGGTGAGGGCGCCATTGGCTTGCCGCACGCGGGTGCGGTTGCCCAGGCCGTCGTAGCGGTATTGCACGGTGCCGCCGTCGGCATGGAGTTCCAGCACGAGGTTGCCGAGCGCGTCGTACACCTGGCCGTTAGTGTTGCCGTTGGCGTCACGCTCGGCCACCTGGCGGCCGGCGAAGTCGTAGTAGGTCTGCGTCACGCCGCCCAGCGCGTCGGTGCGCCTGGTGCGCTGGTCGAAGGCGTTGTATTCGTAGCTCGTGGTGGCGCCGAGCGCGTCGGTCTCGCTGGTGAGGTTGCCCCAGCGGTCGAAGCTGCGGGTGATCCTCGGGCGCTGGCCGGCGACGGTGGCGGTGGTGCCCCAGACGGTGCCCACATCGCTCGCGTACTGCATCGGGTTCACCTGCGAGCGCTGGTTGCCCAGCAGGTCGTAGCTGTAGTCGGTGCGCACGAAGGCGGTGGGCGATGCGGGGAGCGACGCGGCGTCCGTGTACGAACCCAGGTCCACGGTGGGGCTGCGGAGGTCGGCGGTCTGGCGGCCCATCACGTCGTACAGGGCGATCTTCTTCACGCCATCGCCGGCGGTGCTGCGCCACAGGTGCCCGGCGTTGTCGTACTCGTTGGTCTCGAAGGCGGCGTCGCTGTTGACGCTGCGGGCGAGCACTTCGCCGAAGCCGTTGTAGCTGATCTTTTGGGTGGCGCCGGGCTGCTCGATCTGGGTCAGGCGGCCCAGCGCGTCGTAGCTGCGCTGCTCGTAGCTGGTTTGCACGACGCCGTTGCTCGTCACCGGCCGCCAGGTCTTCACGATGCGGCCTTGGAGGTCGTAGGAGGTGTAGGCGGCCTTGCCTTCGGCGTCGAGCGCCTGGAAGGCCCGGCCGCTCGCATCGAAGGCGATGTAGGTCTTGCGATCGTCGCTGCTCGCGTACGCGCTGTAGCCGGTCGCCGTGGCATAACGCAGGCCGGCCGCAGCGTCGGTGCGTGCCAGGGTGTTGCCGTACACGTCCAGCGTGAACTGTGAGGCCGCCGCTGGCATGCTGTTCACGTCCAGTGAATCGGCCAGGCCGGCCGTGACCTTGTTGCTGAACATGGCCAGCGCGACGCCGCCGTTCGGGTTGGTGGTCAACGAGTTGACCAGGCCCTCGATGAAGCGGCCCATCGGATTGGCCTGGGTTTTTGCGGTGGCCAATTCCTTGAGCCAGCGGTCGAGTTCGGTCGGGTCGGGGCTTCTGCCGTACACGTTCTGGAACAGCCGGCTGACCACCTCCACCTCCGCGTCGCTGCCAGTGGCGGGGAACAGGTTCTGGCCCTCGGCGCTGGTGAAGAGGAGCTGGGCCAGCGCCTGGATGGTTTGGCCGCCGCTGTTGTAG